>Ga0214921_10000402_pt1 | contig 82534 bp, 126 predicted proteins | sample LL1505_MetaG_FD_177992 | JGI IMG/M metagenome (GOLD analysis project Ga0214921, IMG submission 177992) | Freshwater microbial communities from Lake Lanier, Atlanta, Georgia, United States - LL-1505 | ecosystem: Environmental > Aquatic > Freshwater > Lake | place: USA: Georgia | collected... | reverse complement strand
AACTCTTTGAGGAACTCATGGTCCAGTATGAACTCGAACAGGAACGCCAGGCAGAACTCCGCCGAGCAGAAGAAGAAGGACAACTTGAAGAAGAAGAGGAGGTCTACTAATGTCTAACGAATCCACCACCGATGTCGTCTACGAAAGCGCCTACATCCGTGCCAAGAAACAGGGATACAACGACGCTGAGGCAAAGCGCTACGCTCAAGAACAGGTGAAACTCTACTGGACCGGAGAGGGATACGACGATGGCAGCGACGACGAAGACGACCCGAGTGCTGCGTAACGAGGGCCAAGGGAGTCTCATCAGGGGCTCCCTCACCTGGGGTATACCATTCTACTCGGCTCGTGGCCAACGTGTCCAAGGGCCAGTAGAAGTAACAGGAATGGTGGTTTCATCCGTCCAGTTCTGCGGAAGGGCATACATCCAAGAGCTCTACCATGAGTTTCCCCACTTCAGACCAGAACACCCCATCCTGTATGGCAACAGGGACTGGGACGACAACACCCGTCTCATGGGCATCAAAGAAGAATGGGGATACGCCCGAATCCTCGTCCACAAGGACCACCAACTCCTCCACGACTGGAACGAACTCGATGGGACCCTACCCCTACTCTACAAGGGTCGCGACCTCGAGAGGTTAGTAGTAGCAACCCCCAGTCTTTGACACCGATGTCCCGGACTCCGGGCGGCGGGCACAAAAAAGGGGAGCCGGAGCTCCCCTGGGGTTTATGGATGGGATGCGCTATTAGAGCTTATAGATGCCTTCCTGGATTTCTTCGAGGTCGAATTCATTAGGGTATTGGCCGCTGTGTGCATATTCCATTTCCGAAAGGAATTTGATGAGGCCCTTTTTGGTGGGGGAGAGGATGGTGGTGCACTCACCTTGGGTGTGACGGGCCACCCCGGATTTGAAAAGGAGTGATGAGTGGGCCTTGGCATCGAATTCGAAAAGGTCATAGGCAAAGTTAAATTTAGCCATTGTGTGCACCCCTTTTTATTGGTGGGCCGGATTGCCCTTCCAACACTATTAATATAATGTGTTTTGTGTAAGGTGAAAAGGATTTTTTCGCACTTTTTTAAAACTTTTTTGGCCCTTAGGCCGGGGCGACCATCGCGTCGTAGAGCAGGTCGAGGTCGGTGATGGTGCCGGTCTCGCCCGTGCACGGACCCGCGACGACGAGGGTGTCGGCTTCGTTGGCGGCCAGGTCGATGCGCGTGAGCACGAAACGTTGGTCGTTGGCGGGGTAGGGGCCTTGGCCGTCGTCGTAGCACCAGCAGTAGACGACACCAGTCTTGAGGTCGGTCGGCAGCATATTCACACTCTCGTTTTATCGGCGGGCGGAATTGCCCTTCCGATGTTAGTAATATAACCGATTGGTGTGTTCGTGAACATATCGAAAGTGCGAATAGTTCAAACTTTTTTTCGCAAAAAAAGTGCGCGGGTGATATGTCCAAGTCCAGTCAGTCGGTTATATTCAGAACATCAACAGCGGAGGTCAACGATGGCAACGAAGCGATACACGGTTGAATGGAACGACGAGTCCTACCCCCAGATTGTTGAGCACGTGCACGACCCGTACTTGGTTGTCGAAGACGGGGGCATGACCCTCCTCGAGGCGAAGGACCAGCTCTATCGTTGGGCTGCCGACCAGGCCGAGCACTTCCGGATGGTGGCCCGGGCGGCCCTGGCGGCTCGGAAGGAGGACGTCGAGGCTGGTTCCATCTACACCGACCGTGCCAGCCTGACGGCGAAGCGTCAACGAGCCCGGGCCAAGAAGGTGGCTGAAGTCCCCGCTGCCCGCACCCCTGAGGAATTGGACGACGCTTTCGAAACGCTCGCGAGCTGAAAAAAAGTGAGCGGGTGACCTGTCCACTGGACGAGGACGGGTTATATTGATAGTATCAAATGGAGAGAAGATGCAACGCTTGAAAGAGTTCCTATCCCAGTCCACTGCCGCTCTGGTCTTCCTTTCGATAATCATCTTCGTCACTGTATGCTCCGTCTTCGGCTCGTCCTGGTTCACCTCGAAGACGAAGGGTATCTCGGAAGCGTCGGCAGAGGTGGCGTGGCTGGGTGGACGGTTGGTCGAGCTCCACCCCCAGGGTCGCCACGACGTGGTGTGCTTCGCTCTCAAGGGGTACCGTGAGACCTCGCTCTCGTGTGTAAAGGAGACCCCCATCGAAGTGGAATTGCGCAAGCAACATTGAAAAAAGTGTGCTGACGACCTGTTCACATACACTCAGTCGGTTATATTCTAAGCAGGAGGCAGGGACAATGAACGACATCAAGCCAGAACTCGACATCGTATTCGAATCGGTCCTCTACCGTGCACTCTCCCTCGGGTATCCCCGCCAACGGGCCGAGGACCTGGCACGCAACGCCGTGGCCGACTACTTCAACACCACTAAGTAGGGTAACCATGAACGCCGTCACACTGTCGAATGAGTTGGTCAAGATCATCCTCACTGGAGACATGCACTATGCTGGGGCCTATTACTCGCGGTGGTGTGACGGTGTACAGTGGAGTCCCTTCCAGGCAGCGGAGATCCGTCGAGCCTGTGAGAAGTGGGGGGTTGACCCCGGACGCTTCGGGGCAACGGCCAAGCAATCAGAAGAACCCACAGAACGAATCACCTACGAATGGGCGGACTCAGAATGAACCTTGTACGTTTCATCGAATTCTTTGAGAAGTGGGGGCTGGTCATCATCGTGGCGCCACCCCTCTTGTTTGGTTGGTACATGTGCGGACTTTATTGCGCTGAGGTCCTGTTCAACTGACACAGACAGGTTATATTGTTGGAGTGGAGGCAAGGTGAACATCGTTCATACGATCTCAGAGCTCACGACCATCAATAGCGCGATTGTTGTGGGTGTCATTGGTGTTGTGGCTGCCTGGTTCCGTCCCGTTGGGTGGCACGAACAGGTTGCGAACTGGAAGGGTATCCATAAGTTGGTGCCCAACCCTCCCCCAGACCCAGTAGACCTATTAGCCTGGGAGGACCCAGATGGCTTCCTCCCCTTTCCAATGGAGTAATGAATGATTATCTTTTGTGGCCTGACCCTGTTCTACATGGGCTCCTGCCTCTACTTCCACTACCGTGGGTTCAAGGCAGGATTTGAGAGCGGACGCGCAGTTACGCCTGTTCAAACGGGTGAGGACAAGGTATAATAACAACATGACTGCTTCGGCGAACAATCCACAGAAGGGAGACCTGGTCCGGTGGGCGCGCCCATCCGACATCGGCGTCCAACAGAGACCACCTTTCGCGGTCGATGAAACTCCCTGGATTGTTCTCGACTTCTTCCCCTGGGGTTGTCATGGCAAACACGCCTGGGCAATCCAGAACACAGTCACAGGTGATCGGCGAGTTGTCTTCAAGAACGACATAACTTTGGTGAAAGAATGAGTGACAAGAATCGTGTGTTCGGGCAGGCAGTGTGCCCGTGGTGTAAAGTTGGAACTATGAATCCCATGGTTGACGAGCGTGGCGAGTTGTTCACGACTCAGGTGCAACTCATCCCCCAGGACATGAACATGCATGTGAACTTCCTGGCGGGTTACAGGTCGTGCCAGGCGTGTGGATATACAGCGACTTTCAACTTGACGTTGCTCGAAACTTCTCGAAACATAAACATAGTGGAGAATGAATGAATCAAGAACTCGCTAACTTGCTGGCACGGTGCATCCTCGTATTCACGGCCGGCTACGAACTTATCCAACTCGGCCGATCGCCTTTCGAGATGGTCGCGGTAAGCGTCGCGATAGTGCTCTTGTGAGCGCAGCTCTACGTTTCGTGTCGCTCCTGGCCACTGGGTACTTCATCGGTTTCTGGGTCATCAGGGCGGGTGGTACTGCCATCGAGGCGATGGTCATCTCACTCATTGTGACGAGTCTCCTCGGGTTCGTTGGTCAGATGCTGGAAGGGAGGGACGAAGATAATCTCTAAAAAGTGTGCGGGTGAGGTGTTCACTGGATGGGAACGGGTTATATTCTAATCATGGAAGGGCAATCCCGCCCGCAACGTGGAGAGAGAACATGGCTTCCTTCGAATACACCCGCGGCTCCCACACCTGCGACACCTGCAAGAACCCGAGCACTGGGGGGTTCTTCGAGCTCTTCAACGAGACGCCAGTCCTCTTCGATTGCAGCATGTGCGCGGAAAGGAACATCCCACCGATCCAGCGCAGCATGGCGCTGGACGCCTACATCGCCGGGGTGTACGGTCGGGTGGAGGCCAAGTGATTACCACCGCACCGACCCGCCTCAACCTGGCGAACGACCTCAGCAAACGAACCCTTGTCCCGCCAGACACCCATCTCCTCGTCCTCGCCCGAATCTACGGGGGTAAGGTCCTGAAGGTGCAGCACGAAGGGTCCGTATACTACACTGCAAATCCCGAGTGGACACCTTCAGAAGTCACAGAGAGTGTCCAGCAACCCGTTCCAGAACCGGTCAAGAAGACCCTGCCATGGGACCGGCCACAGAAACGAGGGCGAGGCAGACCAAGAAAACAACCGAAGGAGGAGTGAGTGTGGAAGATTTGAGCGAGTTCATTATGTATCCAGGGGACCCGATGCCAGTTGTTGGGAAGTGGTATTGGGTAGCATTCGTCCTGGGGGATGTGGGTCAAAAGGGGATGTACACTGGGACAGATAGGACGCTACCGCCCTTCGTCGATGCGAACTTCAGGGCTGTGGGACTGGCCGAGTGTTGGTGGCGAGAACTTCGTCCAGGAGAATGAACCGGGACTTGATATATAGAAACAACGGGTGCCATCCCCACCCGAGAAGGAAACAACCAATGCGTATCACAGAATCAAAGCTACGTCAAATCATCCGCGAAGAAGCCCGTCGCCTCGTCGAGATGGCACCAGGCGTTGCAGCACCAAGAGAACCAGAACTGTCATCAGAAGAACTAAGCATGATGCTTGATGCCATGGAACAAGGCGTCGACGACCGTCTTGAAGAGTTAGGCTACGACTGTTCAGCAGCATCTCCAGAAGAGAGGAAGGCAGCGTTCGACGGCCACGGCCTCGAGATGGGACCCGAAGAAGTACATGATACGACGTCGATCGCCGAGACCTACGAAGAATACGTCGGAATGACAGTCGATGGTATCGAATCACTAACTGACGGTTCAATGCCTCCCCGCATCGTTGGTTTCGAATACACAGACCAGGTATGTGTTGTCCTCGATACTGACCACGGCACGATGACTCTCTGTCTCGACGACCTCAGAATGTACTGAAAAAGTTCGTCCACGTCCTGTCCACTCTCCTCTAACAGGTTATATTAACTCCATCAAGCGGAGAGTGAACATGCCGTACGACCCCAAGATCGAGATGCACCGTCAAGTCCTCGCTGTCGAACTCCTCACCCGACTCGACAGCGCGGGCTTCATCCGCGAAGCTGCACAACCCGGGACCAAGGAGCTGGTCTTCTCCCGCCCTCACAAGAAACAGGGTATCCGGGTTGTGGTCTACACCACCATCGTAGAAGAACGTGGAGTCCCCCAGGTCCGAGAACACGGCACTGACGCCATCCGAGCCTGTGCTCTCTACACCACCCGAGACGGTGGCACCCGACCCGTAGCGAAGGCAGACCACCGAGTCTTCCGAACCGGTGAGATCGACGCAATTGCAGACCGGACCATCCAGCGACTTCGGGACGTCTGGGCGGCAGTGGGAACCGGTGGTTGCTGCAAGGGGTGTGGTGCCCCGCTCTTCACGTCCAAGAAGGGCAACGACGTCTGCGCAGAACTCTGCTTCATGAAGTAACAAACACAAACATGTCTAAACAACTCTACATGCTCCTGGCGTCTATCGGTCTCTTCGGGGTCTCGTCTTTCTTCAGGAAACTGGCGGTCGACCGTATCCACCCTTACCAGCTCCAGGTAGTCGCGGGTGCTGTGTATGCGTTGTGCATCCCTGTGTGGTTGTACATCATCAGCAAAACAGGAGTCGCTGGGTGGGATACACGGGGCATCATTTGGGGTGCTCTCTGCGTCTTCCTTGGTATCGTCGCGACTGTCCTGTTAGGTGTCCTCCTCAAAGCCTCAGACGACCCGGGCGTCATCGTCACACTCGTCTCGATGAGTCCAGCCATCACTATGGTCCTCACCGTCCTGTTCCTGGGAGAAGAACTCACCCTCAACAAACTCGTCGCTTCTGGTCTTATGTTCGCAGGTCTGTTCCTGTTCAACTCGAAGTAGAAAAGTGCGCGGGCAACCTGTCCGCCTCCCACTAGCAGGTTATATTGGTTGTATAACAATCGTATGGAATGGAGAACAAGATGACTGAGTTCCGATACACCGAACGCGGCTCCTTCCGGGACATCTTCGACCTCAGTGGGGACGAGACCCGACTCCGTCGTAAGGACCGGGAACCCACAGAAGTGGACCTCCGTCGCCTGGAAGGGGTCTTCCAGGTGCCCCAACCCCAGGTCCGCCTATGACCATAAGGGCTGGTGACCGTGTGGGCATCCGGGGCAAGAGGAGCGACATGGATGCTCTTGTGCTAAAGGTGGAGAGGAGACGGGGGACGGACGAAAAACGTTATATCCTCTTCCACAGGTCGGGTCTCGTGTTCTCAACCCCCACAAGGAACGTGTACCTCCGCAGGAGTTGCGGCGAATGCTGAGTGTCGTTGTCCCAGTCATCATCATCGTAACCATCCTCTGGTTGGTCTTCGAATCCTTCTAAAAAAGCGCCGGGCGACCTGTCCATCAGGAGTAGACAGGTTATATTCTAATAGGGAACAAGATGCTAACAGAACAACAATCTATCGAGCTGTTTAACAAACTCAATAAAGATGGATGGGCTCCCGAGGCGAGTCTTGATGGACTCCCATACGCCACGATCAAAACCGAAACTGACCTGCTCAGTCTACCGAAAAAGAACTGCGCGTACTGGATCGCCACGACAGAACCCGTTGAACACTCGATGCATAAGCACCCGTTCCCGCAAAAGATGAATGATGGCTTCGAAATCATCTATAACGGCGTCGCTGGTGATTTGCGCGGGCGCATGAAAAACCACCTGTTCAGAGACACATGCGCCGGTCTCTCAGGGATCTCTGTCGACATATTCACCCAACCCCAAAGCCCGGGCTCACACGTCAAGAAAGCATTCTCAACGAAGCCAAAAGACAAGGTCATCTACGTCCAGGGATCTCGAGTCTCAAACAAAGAAGACCTGCTCAAAATGAACTTGACTCAACAAGAAGTATCCTGGATCAACACATCGACTGGTAACATCTTCCTCTGGAACGGTATCAACGTAACGTGGCCGAAACATGTAAACCACGAATGGAGAGTATACTATTACCAGTGTGATCAATCGATGTCGTCTTTTGTCGAAATCAAATGGCGTGAGCGCCACGGTCACCCAAGACTCATCTCTTACCTCTCAGGAAGATAATGCTACATCACGCCGACTGTTTCGAAGTCTTAGCACAACTACCGGACTCCAGTATCGACCTGGTCCTAACTGACCCTCCATACGGCATCGACTATCAGCTCAACATCACCGCCAAGCAAGAAAGAATCCTCCCCAGGATCAAGAACGACAAAGACTCCTCCCAACTCGATTGGGACCTCTTCTTCTCAGAAGTTCATCGCGTCCTTAAACCGAAAAAATCCCTCTACATGTTCGGACGCCTCGACTTCTTCCTCCGCATCTCACAACACATCCACGGGGGTCCTCTCAAGTACAACCACGACTTCGTGTGGTCAAAGGGAGACATGGCATCAGGCAATCTAAACGTCTTCGGAACAACGCACGAACTTGTAATCGGCCTGAGCAAAGGAACGGCAGAAAAGTCTCGACTCGTCACAATCGACGGCGAACCGAAAAAGAGATCCAAAGCCTTCTACGTCGGTAAAGTCTCTACAAAAGAATACGTCGGCCACCCAACTCAGAAACCTGTTGGCCTCCTCTCATACATCATCGAAAACAGGACAGACCCAGGCGATACGGTCTTCGACCCATTCAACGGTTCAGGCTCAACGACACTCGCAGCGAAACTCCTTGGGAGACAATGGATCGGTGCAGAACTCGCTACCGAATATCACGACATGGCAACCCGAAGGATGACAGATCCCGACATCGAAGAGTACTATCGCTCACGCTTCGCTAAAGGCTTTGTCTCAAGAGACGGCGGCGTAACACTCGAAAAATAAACGTGCCCCGCGACCTGTTCAACACGGGCAGACAGGTTATATTATCTCCATCAAGGGGAGAGGAACGATGAGCAAGCACGAACTCAACCGCATCGCAGCTGGAATCGAAGCCGACGTCGAAGACTACCAGGCGACGCTCGAGGCGGAACGCTTCGCACCATTCATTGGAAAGCGGGTCACCTTCTCCCAGCCGTACGAATACAGCACTCCCGACCGGAAGGCGACCTTCAGGGACGTCGAAGGGACCATCTCTCAAATCTGGATGGACAGCGAAGACAACAACCTCGTCTACCTCAAGGTTGTTCACCGTTCACTCAACTCAGGACACATGACCTGGACAGAGCTCCACGTCGGAGCAGTCACTTTCCTATAATATAACCTGTTCACCTCACGCAAGCAGGTTATATTGTATCCATCAGAAGGGGAGAGGAACGATGCGGACCGAATACTACTACGTCAACTCCGCCCAGGACAACTACTGGCTCCACAAAAACCTCGAGGTATGGTCCGAGCGTCTCACCGGACAAGGGGACTGGCTCAATCTCTACTTCACCACCCGTGAAGGTGTCGAGTCATTCGTCCGGGACGTCTTCGCCGACTACTGCGAGGATGTGGTCAATCCCTGCGGACCTGACTCCAAATCATTCGAATACCGCTACGCCCAGGACGGCGCGACTGTCGAATGCGATGATGGTGGATGGTGGAACCTCACCCGCCGGGTCGAACGCCGACAAATCAATCAGACCCGGACCCGTAAAGAAGTTGTGGTCGACGGAGAGACCTACTCACGCGAAGTCGTAGAAGAACAACATTCGGAGTGGTCACCCTACGAACACCCAGACCGGGTCACACTCTACACATCCACCCGTGTGATGCACATCATCTGAGCGGGAAGCAACGATGAAGGGTCAGCTCTACCTATGTGTATCTCCAGCTCCAGAACACCTCTGGAGTAACGCGGACGGTCGCTTCGTTGACCTCGTCCGAGAGGGAGACATAGTCCTCGATATAGACCCCTTCCCCCACTCAGCCCACGTAGAGGTCCTCCACAAGGGAAGGACCGGACACATCAGGCGCTCATGCCTCAAACTCCTTGAGGACTCCCCATGCTCATGAAGTGCATGCGTTCAGGTGGCACAACGATATGGTCTGTCGCCGATACCCAAATCAGAAGAGGGGTCGGAAACCGCGAGCTCGGAAAAATAGGAGAAGGAAAGGTTTGCCTAGTCCTGGATGCATCAGACGGCCCACTCGACCTTGGCGTCGTGTCTTACTATAAAGTCCTCTTCGACGGCCAAGTCGGCTATGTTGTCTCGCACTCCCTCCGAGTTTTTATCCTTTCCAAGGTCGATCGCTAAGGTAACCTCAGTTCTCCCACCCCTCGATGAGTGGAGCGACTGGCGAATCTCCCTCGACAACAAACTACCAGCTCACATCAGCTGGTGGTGGGGTCAAGGCTGGCAAGAAGCAGAATAATCTTCGCCATCCTCCTGTTCACCCATGGGCAAGCATATTATATTCTAAACATCAAACAGGTGGAAACGTAAAACATGGATACATTCAACAGAAAGTTTCTCGTGGGTAACGTGGGAGTTGAGGTGAACGAGGACGGTAAAGGCGGGTTACACCTCCATCTTTGGAACTGTACATCGGATGGAATTCCTGCCCCTCAATCTGTTTTCCACTTTGACTCCGAGGAACAATTCGTGGAGTTCTGCACCAAACTGATCGGTGTCGATCATTGTATCTCGTCTGGGGGGAATAAAAGTGAGTAAGTAACCTGTCCACCCACGGGCGAGCATATTATATTGCTATCATGGAGGTTAGGTAATGTCAGATCGCATTCCTCAAGTCGGTGACATCTGGATTGGAGAAGACTCCCGCGGCAACCCCATCACCGCTAAGGTAACCTCAGTTCTCCCACCCCTCGACGAGTGGAGCGACTGGCGAATCTCCCTCGACAATAAACCCCAATCTCACATCAGCTGGTGGTGGGGCCAAGGCTGGCAAGAAAAAGAGACGGACTGACCTATGCTCCTGAAGTGCATGTACAAAGGAGTCTCCCTATGGAACGATAACTTCTCAAAGAGCATCGTCATCCTCGAACCAGAAGACGTCGTCCTCAGTCTGGATGCAGAAATAACACCCCACCCCTTCTCCCGTTCCTATTCACGAGTCTTCTACAAGGGCCACATCGGCTGGCTCACACGCGACTGCCTCAAAGTGCTGGCGGAACCCGATGCTCTATAAATGCACATACGAGAGTGCACCCTTCTGGCGGGTAGAGTTCGACGACCTCTGGGGTAGGTTAGAACCCGGAGACATCGTTCTCGACATGGGCGAACCACCCGAGTCCCGTGGTCGATCCACCGCCGCGCGGGCCTACCTCAAAGTCTTCTACGGGGGTCGAATCGGTTGGGTCATCCATAGCAGCCTCGTTCCCCTCGAAGAATCACGCGCAAGCAAACAATAAAAAACCCCGACAAAAAAGCGCCCCATAACCTGTCCCCTTCCAGTAGACATGTTATATTATCTCCACCAGAGGGGAGAGAACAATGAACGAAGAACACATCGAATCCGTCCTCCGCACCGCCCACCTCGAACTCCGCCAAGCCCGCATCTCCATCGCCGATCGCGCCTCCACCCAACTCCGCGGCACCCCCACCCACTACGACCTCGACCTCATCGGCTCCCTCCAACGCATCCCAGCCACCATCACAGGCGTCGTCTGGGGCTGGGACGGCAACCTCGAAGCCATCCTCGAATACACCCACCCAGTCACAGGCAAAACCGAACTCGCCCGACAAATCATCTAAAAAATGTACGCGTCGCCTGTCCACCTCCCATAAGCATGTTATATTGATTGTATAACAATCCCACCACGGAGGAAACCAGATGCCCACCGAATCCCAACTCGTCACCCTCGGCCTCGCACTCTGGAAAATGGCACCCCTCGCCATCGTACCAGTACTCGGTACAGTACTCGGCCAGGCTGTGGCGGCAACCCGGAAATAAGGCCCCCAAGGGCCCCCTCTAGGGCCGGCTTCAGGGCCCCGTCTGGGGGCTACTCTGGGGGCGCTTCTGGCCCTGCCTAGGGCTTAGCCCGTGAAAATTTTTTCCGGAACTTTTTCCCAAACCGACTCGCTGTCCCTCCCGCCCCCAGAGGGCAAATTTTCCTGTACACGTGCGTTTTCCGAGTGCCCCCGCGCTCAAAAAATTTCCGGAAGCTTTTTCCATGCGAAAAGCTATATATATAGAATTGCAGGAGACATAGAAAAATGAGAATCGCAGAGGGACAGTTAAGAAAGATTATTCGTGAGGAATTGAGTAGGATCGATGAGATGCCATACGCCGGAAGCTTAGATCCGGTCGATAGTGGCACCGACGCGCCGAGCTTTGTATCAAGCATTGACGATACTAGCACAATGAATAAGCCCGGTGCAGAGAGGTTCGCGAAGAGTGGTCGATTCAAGACCCTCGCTGCGAAGCACCTCGCACACATTCCTTACAATGTATGGATTGCACCGATGATTGGAGTCGGTGCCGGTGTGTACGACTACATTGACGATACCCGGGCCCGGATCGAGCCCCTGGGAACGAAGGGAATCGAGACCCTGCGCTCATACGGGTTTAAAGTGCCAGAATCGCTATCGCCAAATGATGTTGTCATCCTCTACACAACATCATCGACAGTGAAGGATAACCTCGCGACGCCGTGGATGATTTTCCACGCGATGCTTGACAATCAAAACGACACATACGCCATATCACCGTCCTACGGGACGCTTCGTGATTCACTGATCTACGAAGGTGGTGAGATTGATGGCCTCGAGCTTATCGGTGGAGAAGACAACAACGTGTGGTATCCCGCGCTCACCATGGCATCTGCGAGAAACGGTGTCATCCAGGGCCCGTCAGACGCGCTGGCCGAGGTGGTGTGTCAAGAGCTCCTGACGACCCGAGGATTTGTGTTCAATCCGGATGCTGTCGACCCCGAAGTCGCTGAGGCTTTAAAAATTTTACAGACGCATGTGAAAAGAGTCGCTGAGGAGTTCCGCAGGAACATCAAGGGCAAGCTCATCGTCGTCGCTGTCAACTAGGAGTTACGACGAATGGCGTGTTCGATCATGATCGAGGTGATCGAGGCGACCGTCGATCCGGTGTTAGCCATGAACATGGGTGGAAACATGGTCGGATTCTATATTCTGTTCAAAGTTTAGAGTCGCGGCGAAGCGTGAAAGACTCGATATCGACTTGACGACATGTCGAAGTTCGAACAGTCATAGTTTTGTTCTTATTCTCGAGTTCTTGTAGAATAGAGATACATACGGTTATCGCGTTGTAAGAAATCGCGATGATATGCGACATGAAGAGCGCACTGGCGTTCAAAACAAAAAGGAGATAACTATGGCTATTAAGTTAACTGAGGCGCGTCTTCGTAAGATCATTCGCGAAGAAGCGCGCAAGCTTGTTGAGTACGCGGAAGGGATGGATGATGATAATTCTTGGATGGCTTCCGAAGCCCTTGCGGCGCTCGAGAACGAGCTAAGTCGCGGCGCGCCGGTGTCACCCGATGGGTTGGCGTTCAAAGTCGTTAGTTACGACGATAATGCAAGAAACTTCGGGAGTGGTATGCTGGATGGTGATCTCGTTGCGTTCTTCAGTAACCTCGCCGAAGCTTGGGGCGAGCAAACCGGTGAGTACTTCGAGATGCCTGCGTCGCTCCCCGTTCGCGAGCGTGGAGTCGCTTGTCTTGAACAACTTAACGATTGGGAAGCTCAGAACTCCGCGAAGATTGAAAGACTACAGGCAAGTCTGGCTGATTACTAATTAGTAGTTTCGAGTAACGGGAGATAAAGATGGGAGCGACTTCGATGACAGAAAAGATTCTTCGTGAAATGATTAGGGAAGAGTTGCTTCGAATCGTCGAAGTCGCGCAACACCAGGACACTTCTGGACATTGGGAACCTGAGGTGTGGATTGGTGAGGAAGAAGAAGAGAACGAGGGGGAGGAAGAAGAGTGAGTCAACCCCTCTGGTCTCCTGACGACGCTCGTTGTCTTGCTCTTGCTTCCATCATTCTCAACATAGCTCGGGGTCGAAACGCCTATGGTGGCCGACCCGGCGACATCCGGTATTTCGTCGACCGACCGCTCCTCGATCATCCCCAGACGCACCTCCGCGACGCGATCAAGTATTCGACACAGCATCACTACCACACGCGGGCGGCTCGGGGGTGTCCCCATACACTCCTGAATCTGGAGCATGCTGTCCCCATGAAGTTAATATGGGAGCTGACGTTGCCCCTGGCCGATCGGGGTGCCGACCCGGCGGAGCTTGCTGCGCTCTATGCCCGAGTGTGCCGTGTTGCGGTGATAACGAGGCGGGAACATGCGGAATTCGCGAGCATCGGATTGAAGGACAAGATGCCCCCGAATTGGGACGCGCACAATCCCGGGGCAGATCCCTGGGCCCGTTACACTATTGTTGGCCTGCAGTTGTTGCCACCGACGGGTTTGTGATTTCGTAGTATATATAGAGACTGGAGATATACTATGAGCACTACAAAGTTAAGCGCTGTGAAACTTCGCGCCATTATAAACGAAGAGGTCGCGAAATTATTAGAGAATGTCGAGGGTGGCGATTTATTGGCTGTTGGACAGGTACGCGAGTGGAAACCTGGGACGATGAAGGGGTTTCCTTTCCGCGCGTTTAAGATCCTCGGTGTGACTGGTTGGTCAGTTGCGCAGGGTGGTCGTTATGGTTCAATGGATTGGTCGGGTGGCGCACAAGGGGGTGCTGGTGGTGATGTTAATGACGCCATGAAGATTAGCATTCAACCGATGGCGTGGCAGGGTGGAAAGTGGGTCTCTGCGGGATCTGCTGTTGGCCTCGACGTCGCTACACGAGACGTGAAGCGCTTTTCTATTCCCGCTTGATTTAAACTTTCTTTTAAAGGAGACATTGCGATGGCTATTAAATTGACAGAGGCGAGACTTCGCCAGATTATTCGTGAAGAGGTCGCGAGAGTTCAAGAGACAAGCGCGTATGACAAGTGGCTCGATCGTGGACCAGGTGGTCCTGATGATGGTAGTCGCGCTGGTGGTGGTAGGGGTGTGTCTAGACCGAGCGCCGCAGGAGCCTCAACTCCTCCCGAGCCAAGGCGCTATGCTACTCCTGACGATGGTCTGACTCCCGAGCAAAAGGCGAAAATACAGGTTGTCAGAAGCGAACTGGTGCGAAATGGTCTTCCTATTCGCGCTGCAGATGCCGAGTACAGTGACAGGGCGTTTGATAGGTGGCACAAGATTGTCGATAAACACTACGATAAGCTTATTGCAGATGGGATTCCTGAAAAGCAGCTTCGCATATCGCTTGGAATGCACGTACCCTATGGGATGTAATTAGTCGTCGACATCATTTTAAAATTTCGCACGTGACGCTGATACCTATTTTGTGGAGGCGTCACGTGCGTTTGAGTTTATTCGTATCTATATTATTCGCATTTTTTTGTTTTGCTGCCGTCGCTGCTGTGCCCACTGTCATTGCGAGTCATGTCGATGTCACGAGGGTTGTTGGTGGGTTAGAGAACGAAGTGACGGTTGCGGGATGGGCTCCTGCGTGTTCTGAGATCCGGGTTGAGCCTCCTAAGACGGTCGTCGATTTTTCTCCTGACCGGTCGTTTGATGTGATTGAGATGGATGTGACGTCGTGTTTTGGGGCGTTGCCGAGCCCTCGACCGGGTATGTGGCACTTTGCGGGTGACGACGCCTGGCGAGGGCGGAGGTCATTGTTGATCGCGAATGTCATGACGACTGGGCGGTACGAGTGTCATGTGATGTGGGGATTGGGCGGGGGAACGCGGGGTCCTGTGGATTTCGCGGCCGAGTGGCGCGTCGTGAGGCGCACCGGCTGCGACAGTGTAAGTAGATTATAAACATTCCCAGACATGTGTATTATACTATTGCAATTGAGCAAAGGAGAACACATTGTCGACATCTCGTGATAGTTTAGATTTAGTTATCGTAGCCGTTGATCCCAATAGCATTACTTCTGAGTTAGCCGACGTTACCGATGGAAAGGGGTTGACAGAGCTTCTTGTTCGTTTAGTTTCGACGAATGACGCTCGAGTTAAAAACTTCCCGCTACCATTTCCTAATGTCCTAAATTCAAACCTCGTTCCATTCTTCACCCGTGGCGTTCTATATTCGGCGGGTTTCCACCGTGATTCGACCCTTACCATGACGGTTATCGCCGAGACTGGTGGCGTTGTGCACCTCGAGGCTCCTCCGAACATTAAGGAACTTGCGCCCGGTCTAACCGACGATTTGGAGCTCGGTGACGAGCAGGCTTCTACAGAAGAGTAAGCCTAACATCGATTAATATCTCGGGCCGTATACATAGCTGTATACGGCCTTTTTATTTTGGAGATATGCATGACCTTAAAATTGACGGAAGCGAAGTTGCGTCAGATCGTTCGTGAAGAAATTCTCGAGAGTTTAAACGATGGTTCTATGAATCCGCGTGGTTTGGACTTGACCCCTGAAGAAATCATGATTCAACAAAAGTTGATGGGTTCTCCTAAGGGCGAGAAATTATTGAACGACCTTGCGAAAGCTGTGCGAGCGCAGTTGGGTCCTGCTGCTAAAAATCCCGATGCAGTTGGCAAGTTGTTAGATCGTGAAGCTTCGAAAGTGGAAGCTGGTGAACTTCAAGAAGGTGATGGTATGTCCGATCCTGCACGTGATTACCTTCGTCAACAGAGAGCGTACGCGCTCGGTGATAGAAAGCTTGGTTTGTCAAATGCTGCGACCGCAGTGGCTATTGGTGGTATCGGTTCTTTGTTGTTATCGATGGCTGATCTATCTGGCGTGCCTTTTGAAGATGTGTTGCAGTGCGTGAAATATCTTGTGCCTGTCATGTTCACGGGAGTCGCTGCTTCGGAAATCGGCGACGCTATTAAAGCGACTAGTCGCGCGAATGATTATACACGAATCTTGAAGGGCCGTGCGAAGCCTGTTTCTGCTCCTGGTAAGTTAGAGTTACCAAGGACTAAATTTTAATTCTACTCCTGCGACGCCTGGGATTAAAAAATCGCCTGCGTGCTCAAATCGGATCATTTAACATGAACATAGAAGAAAAGAAGAAAAGAAAAAAGAAAAAGAAGAGTAAAAGCAAGACGAATATTAATAATCTCTGGAATAATATTCGTGCGAGACAGGCATCTGGTAAGAGACCGCATCGTCCTGGCGAAAAGGGATATCCCGACGCGAAGACGTGGAAGAAGCTCACGAAAGAATCGCTTTTACGTGAAGTCATACAGGATACATTGGCTGACTTAATTAAGCGTGATCCGATGTATTCTGAGGAAGATCCGGAATTCATCATGCAAGACCCGAAACATGCGGAGTGGTTGAAGAGTCTCGCTGACGAATACGAAGAAGAGTTCCCAGAGGAAGAGTTACCACACGGTGAAGTTCCTGTTAACGTCGACGAGACTTCGGGTGGACAAGATAGACCTCTTTATAGCATAAGGTAGGAGCTCTCGTGTCTACGCCTGCTAGTCGAGCCTTAGCGAAAGTAAAGGGTTGGGAGTGGTCGAAAGGGATGAAAGTCTGTGAAGGATGGGGACTAGGCAACGAGTGTCAAAGGATCGATTGCGCTGGTGCTCGCATTGACGACATCATCGGTCGTCGCCCGTTCAGTGATCAGTTTATGCAGAGCGTTCGAGATCCTGTCCCGGATATGACGCATCAACCCACGATTGACCTTGCCATCGAAAGACTTAAGGAGTTGTGGTCACACCCTGGCGTCAGGTTAGTCGAATCTGGAAATGGTTGGGCATTGATTACGAGAAACGGTCAATTATGGGCTCCCACGCCTGAAGAGGCGATATTATCTGGATTCGAGACCATTCCGTGGAACGATCGAGATGGTGGGCGTTGGGCTAGATAGATACAGATATTAATTCGGGAAAAATATGAAAATTTCGAAAACAGTCAGCGCTTTGAGAAACTTGATTAGGGAACACATTCATGCTTTAAGCGAAGGCGGCCATGGTGGCGTGATATACTATGACCTGGATACAAGGAGATTATTCGAAGCGCTTGTTGAGTATTCAGAAACTCGAAAATCTTCGCCACCGACATTAGATCACATGAACGAATTTTTAGATAGAATTAACAAAGTTTCTAGACCATCCCAGACGCTTAGCGCCTATTCTATTGTCAACCCAGATAAGACCAGCCCCGTTTATAAAGCCTACAGCGTTCTTGAAGCTGCGTCAAATCCAAAAATTACTGCTGAATTTGGGCCGCCGAACGCTAAGTTGATAGAAAAACAAATAATGAAAGTTTTGGGTGCAGAGTTTATGGTTAAAGATGAACCGGGTTCTGGATTCGACGTGTTTTTTGGTGCTGCGTTGGATTGGCGAGGCGTTGAAGGGGAATTGCAGGGCACATCTAAAAGTCACGTCGCAATTTAATTCGAAATACATCGATAAAAAAGAAGTTTTCGTTTCCATTTTTCTTATGACGATGTTATATTGTTAACATAAGGAGCGTGTCTAATGGAAACTGCGACTCTGGTGTTACTCGCGATCGTGTGGGGTGCTGGTTTCTTCTTCGCTGGTGCACGTTGGGGCGCGATTGTAATCAATTTCTTTGTCGATCCTGCCAACCGTCGTTACCTCGCAGCCGGACAGAAATGGCATCTCCCTGGTACGGGCACGATCCGAGTCGTCGCAGTCTGGCCTGAAAGCGTCTTGTATTTTTCAACGAAAACCGGTCAGGATGGCCCTCACCTTGTCATGAATCGAGAAGAATTTGACGCATTGGCTCGTGATGAACGTGGTCGCGACCCTAAAGGAAACTTTCACAAATCGATCCAGGAACGAGTCCTGAAATTCGAAGTGAAAGAGGGCGGTCGTAAATAAAGTCTCCGATATTTAATAATAGGAGATAATATGCCGTATAGTATAAGAAAAAGAAAGTGTAAGCGTTCAGACGGTGGTTCTGGTTCTTATACTATGACTTACACAGACAAGAAGGGAAAGCACCACTCTAATTGTCATCGTTCTAAAAAATCTGCCCGCGCACAAATTGGTGCGATAGAAATGAAAGAATCGATATTGCGTGAATTGATTCGAGAACAAATGTTGGGGTTGTTTGATGGATTACTTGAAGAGAATTTTGAGGATGGTCCGTACAATGTCTCGAGCTGCTAAACGATTAGATCGGGCGCAAAATGAAGCAGTTCAAATTATACAAACTCTAACAGAAGTTGAAAAATTACTTATCAAAGCTATTAACGAGGAGGATAAGTAAGAGTGTCTGGCCAACTATTCGACATTGGGGACCTCGTCTCTTGGCGCCGCGAAGAGAAGGATTACGGAATAGTTTTGGACAGACGAGTTGCTACGATCACGGGTACTGAGGATTTATTCGTTAGATTTTTTTCTTCGAGCTCGTCTGAGGCTCGTTGGTACGATTCGAAGAATTTTACATTGGTGTCTAGAACTACACTCGCTTCGTAAAATAATAAAGATTATATCTTTTTAAATGATAGTTAGAAATATGAAAGCGAGAGTTTTATTATGCCCCAGGATGATAGTAGTAGAGCCCATTTATTGATTCAGAACAATGATCGTGTAGTCATCATGGTAGACAATAAACCGTACGTGTTAGTGCAACCTCCGTCTTGGGCCGTCGAATATCCAGATGGCGATGCGAAATTAGTTAAAAAACTCGAAACTGGTTCTGCTGTTTTATATACAGACGCTGGTGTAGATTTAATCATATTCGATGCCGACATAGATGAAGTAATAGAATCTCGAGATTGCGATATTTTTGAACAGGAACAAATCGATAAATTAGAAATGTATAAAATTGACGTCGCTTGGTTCGTGTAAATTAATCTTTCGTTTGTAGAATATAATCTGGAGAATCAATTGTCTATTACTAAAGAACAAAAATACGTTGTTGATTGTGTACTTTCTATTTTCGAGACTGGCAAGATTCCATCTGCTGCGTCTTATTCGACTTGTACAATTTTGACCGATGGCGCTGGCATTTCATACGGCAAACACCAGGCTACCGATCGTGCTGGATCTCTTGATAAAATCGTTCAACTATACATCGAAAAGGGTGGTATTTTTGCAGAGCAATTGAAACCGTTCCTCGCTCGTTTGGCTGCGAACGAGACTGCGAAGTTAGATCCGAAAAAGCAACCCGTCTGGGCTACAAACCTTATCGATGTTTTAAAACAGGCTGGTGCAGACCCGCTAATGCGAGAAGCGCAGGACGAAGTATTCGACGCCGGTTATTGGATTCCTGCTGTGGGTCATGCCCAAAATGCTGGTCTAACGACGGCGCTCGGCCACCTTGTTATATACGACACTTGTATCCATTCTGGTCCTGCTGGGGTCGCAAACATTCGTGCGAAGTTCCCAGAAGCGTCGCCTTCGAAGGGCGGGAACGAGAAGGCTTGGGTGCATGCATATATCAAGGCACGTCGCGACTGGTTACTATCCAATTCGAATCCCCTTGTGCAGAAGACCGTATATAGGATGGATGCGCTCGAGGAATTGGCAAAATCAGATAATTGGGATTTGAAAGCGCCACTTAAAGTTCGTGGTGTAACAATTCCCAAAATCTAAGGCTTGGGTTTTGGCCTTGATATCGATGCTACTCTAACATATCGATCCAGCGCGGCCTGCCCAAGAATGTAGCCTATATCTAAAAATGTTGAAGCTGTGAGACTTGTCATAATGACTATATCTCCTTCATTTTTATATGTCATATAGAAAATGAGAGCTTTCAAAGTCATATTTGACAAGACATAGGCTATAAACTTCTTCGATTGAAGTGGTGCTTTCTCTATTTCGTTTGCGACGCTCATTTTCACCCTCTCACATACTATGTATCGAATAGGGGGTGGAATCCCTTGCTCTATTCGATAATAACGTTGCTAACTAACTTATTATTGTGGGTCTTGTTTACCCGAGAGGGAGCATTTTCTTTTGTATCTTTTTGCACTATTTTTGGTGTTTTTTGTCTTATTCTTCTTCGACGATTAGAAAAAGAAATTGAAAAAGATTGCGAATAGCGTTTCCCTTTTATCGTAAAACATGTTATTAGTAGAACAGGAGGTTCGATTGTCTCACGTTCGTTTCGGTTATGCGTGTCTTAACGTTACCCTCGGAAAGCAGGGCGGCTTTCGGTCTATGATCAAGCGCACCTGGCTTGAGAAAGGCTTGCCGCACGCTTCGAAGCTCTCGCTCGAAAATGTAAAAATCCTTCGCGGGATTGTGGAATGGAATGCGAAGAACGGTTTCGAAGTATATCGCATGACTTCAGACCTCTTCCCGTGGGCATCTGAATACGAGATGGAGTCGCTCCCAGATTGGCAAGAAATCAGTGAGGTGCTTCGTGAAGTTGGTGAAATCGCGAAACGTTCTAATCAGCGTCTCACGTTCCATCCAGGCCAGTTTAATTGTCTTACTTCGCCACACGAGCATGTTGTTCTCAATTGTATCAAAGACCTGACTATCCACGGTAAAATCATGGATTACATCGGTCTTCCCCGTAGTCCGGAAGCATTGATTAACATTCACGCCGGTGGTGCCCATGGTGATCGAACGTCTGCAGCTGAACGCTTTTGTAAAAATTTCGAACGACTTCCTGACTGCGTCAAGACTCGACTCACCGTTGAAAACGACGACAAAGAATCTCTCTTTTCGACTCTCGACCTCTATGAGATGATTCACAAGCGTGTTGGAATTCCCATCGTGCACGATTTCCACCATGCAAAATTTCGAAAGAGCGAAGGAATGAACGAGGAAGAAGAACTCCGACTTGCAGCGTCTACTTGGCCTGCAGGTGTTCGGCAGTTGACGCACTACAGCGAATCTGCATCACTTCGTGAAGGCAAAGATGTCATCCCGCAGGCGCATTCTGATTTTGTTGATGGACCTGTTAATGACTATGGCCTGTCTTTCGATTGCGACATCGAGGCGAAAATGAAAGAACTCGCAGTAATTCAATACATTTCAAAGCAACACGTTAAAATTGTTGCATAGTATGGAGAATCGAATGTGGGAAGACATCGACTTTAAGGAACTTACTACGAGTGATTATGACTATCTTACTTTGAACGCAGAAAAGTGTGTAATTATTTTCACTGCTTCATGGTGTGGTCCTTGCAAGATGGTAAAGCCGAAGATACCAGCTATCGCGAAAGAACATAAGGTGACAGCGTTCTGGATGGATATCGAGAAGAACATGGAAATCACGCAGCAACACAATATCCAGGCTGTACCGTTTATTATGACGATGCGAAGTGGTGCTGTTGTGGATTCCATGGCAACTAATAACATTCAAAAAATTGCCGAGATGGTCTCAAAGCTATAGGTTTTTATGACTACTAAAAACATCGATAGCAAGCTTAGGCGACGAAAAACGAAATCAATGGCTATGGCTGATGAAAGCCTTAATCGCCATGGTTTCGATACTTCGCGTGAATATCTTCCCATCGATGAATATCCACCACACCAGACGCATGAGAAGACTCTTGCACCTGGCGATTTGGTTACGAGACTTCGATACAAAAATGGATCACTCGAAATAGACTTCGAACAGGGAATCGTTATCGACGCTCACTGGGCACGACATGAATCTTCTGTTCGTTTTTCGAAGAAAAAAGGCGAGTGGGTTGTTAAATACGAATACATTCCTGAGGCTATCGTCATGTGGGGAGATGGTCTTACGTCTCCCGTCCCCATGAATCTATTAGCCAAGTTGAATGAGTGACGATATCTATAAACCAGGAGAGCTTATACTCGCATTTCCTCTCGCCAGGCCACCAGGTGTAAAGCAGGTCGGTTTGTTACTGGAAATGACGACTATACGCGATGACGATAGCGGTGGTAACGAATGGAGAGTGCTCTGTTCCGACGGACAAATTTGGTCACTGGCCGAATTCCAGTTTAAAAAATTTATCCCTTGAGCAATTCCTGATGCTTCGTGCCGCCGTCATATGCTAAAGCAAGTCCGGATTTGATTAGCTCTTCGTTACAGCACAATCCATCTAACGTGTAGATTTTCGCTAACACTCTTCCATATTTGTCGAATCCACCTGACTGTACGTAGATTTCTTTACCCATGATTTGCTTGTCTAACCAGTCTTTTGCGGCCAGACCTTTATTTTTTATTTCTTCGTCTTTAGAGTGCACTTCGCCGGCATCTATTCCATCGAGTCTGACGTGGGCCTTCGACATTTTGAATCCGAATCCGACGTCTATGTCGGCCATGATCGTGTCTCCGTCTGTGACTTTCAATACTACGGCTCTATAAAAATAGCATTTATCTTTCATTTTGATTTCTACCTTTATTAGTTTATCTTACGATTAAATATAGATATTCGCAATCTTCACTAAATTTCAAAATTTATTTAAAAATAAATGCAGAATGACATGTCACGCTTAAGATCAACGGGTTATATTATTTAAAGATAAAGCGTAGGAGAACGAAAGATGCTGATGTTTCACCTTTTCTGTTTTTACGCCTGGTTCTATCTTTTCACTCGCTTTCGGATGGCTTACCCGAGTGAAGACTTTAGCGAAGACAAGGACAAAAACGAAACGTTTTACTGGTTCGCGATCTGGCCTGTTGCTATCGAATTGTTTACTTTCACTTGGTTGGCCTTCGAATTTTACGACTACTTGAATCGTGAAAAAACGTCTACAGAAGAATAAAATGATTGTATGACTCTTAAGCAAGGCGAATTAGTTGGGATGATAGACCAACATGGTTCTAAAATGGGCCCGTATGTATTACTCGATGGACCATTAATACCCGCAGAACACACAGATAAGTACGATTTTTCTTCGAACATAAAAAATACGAACATGTGGTATTATGTCGTTTTAATAGGCGAAAAAATTGAGTACGTTGTATGCGGCTGGAATACGCTGATTCCTTGGGAAACTGCGTGAAAAAGAACCCGAAAAAAGTCTCTATTGGAGACATTATGAAATTTTATAAAACTGAAAGTCCGTATTCTAATGGATGCTGGACAGATCAACACGACAATCAGATTCCTTACGATACGTGTGGTGTCGTTATCGATTTCGAGTGGATAGACATTCCTGAGTATAGTGGATATGAAATGAAACTCTTACTACCCAACGGAATCGTAACCGAGGGGTGGGGCGAGTATGCCGTAGAACCGGTCTATAAAAAAATTAGGACTGGAAAAACTTGGTATAGAGGCAAAGATTGCTATGTCAAAGATGTTTGATACAGGTTATATTGTTCTTGTGAGGTAGAAATGACAATCAAAACGGGAGACTTGGCGAAGATCGATACTGGTGGATTTTCTGATAGCGACGGGACGACTTGTATTGTTTTACGTCATGATACTTTTTTAGATGGAATGTGGAAAGTTATGACACCCGACGGCGAGTGTCGCTGGTATAAACTGTCGAATTTGCGACGTTTCCATGTTTAGCATCGGTGAACTTGTAGTCATCAAACACGATTATTTTGACGATCTAAATTGTCCTAATACAGGAATTGTTTGGAACGTAGTTAACGCGAATGACCACGAATTGAAAAGTGTGAGAGACGCTGGACGGGTTTCAAGAGAACCCATATACGTTGTATCAATTATGTTCGGTGATGGTATAATCAGAGAGTATTTCGATGATGAGGTAGAACGATGTTCAACTTTGACGTAACGAAAGATTCGAATAAGATGATTCCTGCTAACAAATTGAAAGAAGGGGATTTAGTTTTCATACACAACCCATTTATTTTATCGACCCATTCGACTGGTGCCGAGCATACTTTTCATGGACCTTGTATCGTTACTGGGGTTGAACACCCGAAATCGAAAGCGAGTGTAAGCGATGCTGTCGATGTTACTGTCATGTTAAATGGCGAGCTTAAGACTTTTTGGGGGACGTTGTGGCATTTTTACAAGATGTAGAAGGAGAAGAAACCGTGAATTCAAGTGATATTCCATGTGATTTGCAACAGGGCGACCTCGTTAGGCTTCGAATGGTTGATGGTTCTTACACAACCTTCAACAAAGTGCCATCAGACGATGTTGACCCAGCTGATTGGCGACCTCGAGGACCTAAATTTAAGGCTGGTTTGTCGTCCTTGCTCGTCGATACGGCATTCGCCCGTGGTGAATGGTGGGTGAAGGTCATCGTTCCTGGTGAAGGGCAAGGTTGGATTCGGCGATCATATGTCCAAGTTATTGAATAAATTTCAGGTTTTACTCGAAATCATTAGAGATCTTGTTAGATTGACTTACACTAATGATTACATTGAACGAGAATGTTCACTTGAATATCCTTGTCCTTTGTGTAGGTTAGAGACAGAATTCTGGCGAGGAAAAGAAGATGTATGATTGGAACGAGATTGAACCCGACGAATCTGCGAGCGGTTGTATCATCGCCTGGCGCGCGGGTGTAAGGTACGACAGGGTCTATATGTATTATTTGGCTGATGGTAAGAGCGAATTTCGTCACTACCCAGACCATAAAAGCACGGAATACATCTCGGAATTTGACGAGTGGTGTTGGTCTGGTCCACCCGTTCCAACCATTGAACAACAAGGAAATTCAATCATTACCTGGAAGTTTTACGACGCCCCAGGCGAGCTCAGGGCGTTATCGACGAATGGTGGCGATGAGGACTGGTTGTCTATTCTTCCGGATGATGACGAACCCTCGTGGATGGGGGAGGGAGGATCATATGGATGTTGCTGCGTGAATACTTACGGACTTAGAGATGGCCGATTCGTTAAAATCGGCTGTCACGCGTAAACGAATTACTTTCCGTAAGTCTTTCCTGGCACCCAAACCCAATCGCCGACCTTACCCTTTTCGTCGCGTAGATTTGTATCCCATATCCAGTATCCTGGAGCTTGTTGTCTTTCTTTGTGACGTATTCTAAGACGGTCGCCATAATCATTCGTTATGTTCATCATTCCGAGGTCTACGGTGTGCTCTCTTTTCCCCATCGTTTGACCATTTATTAGTCTATTCATTGGCGGTGGCGGTTTGGCTATGTTGGGTTTCGTAATGAGACTTGGTTGATTACCGGGCTCTTTTCTTTTGACGACGACGTCTTTATCATCACCTTGTCTTCTTCTCACGAAAACATCGGGTTGTTTTCTTTGATTCTTGGCCTGCATCCCAGTAACTCTTCTTTTAACGATAGGGCTTTCGATATCATCAAGCGAAATGTTACCGCTTAGGTATAATTCAAGCTCATCGATTTCGCTAAGAGATAAGTCCGTTAAATCTATTCCCATAAGCGTTCGTGCTTCTTCCAAAACGCATTCTCTAATCAATGCTCGTAAGGTTTCAATCATTTTAACTCCCAATAATATCTAAGTATTTCGCTCTTTCGCTATGTCCAAAGAATAAAAATGATGTTACATTAAATTTGGGCTGTGGAGAAAAAATGACACTCGAATTTGTTAGTCGTCCTCTGTCAGAATTCATTAGACCTGAAGAGTTTGGGCTTTTTTACCACATTATCACAGACCAAACTGTTTCTATCGGGATTAGAAACGGAGGTTGGATTGCCGGGGGATTTGCGAGGACCATCCTGGCAGGTGAATCAATCGTAGATTACATCTGGCCTGAACGCCGTCGAGACGTCGATTTTCCTGGCGATATCGATATCTTTTTCCCTGACGCTGTTTCTGCCAAGAACGCGAACGAAGATGCTACAGCGAATTTTAGGTCTCCTAAATTTAACACGACTGGTCGTTTCGCGACCGACTGGCTCCTGCGTCCGAATAGACTTACTCGTAATTATGCCACTTCGACTAACATCGACGAAAATCGCATTAACGAGGTCAAAATTCAGTATGTAACGAATCCACCTGACGGGTTTAAGCGCACTCTTATCGATACGATTTCCGACTTCGACCTGGTGAATTGTATGGTTGGTTTCGACGGGGAGAGAATCGTATTTCCTAAAAAATGGTTTGAACTTCAAGAATTTAAGGTGATAGAGATTAACAAAAGCTCGACGCCATTCCTTGGTCGCCGTCTTGCGAAATATTTGATGCATCGTAATTACAATGCGATTACACATGCCTCGAAAGACTTACTTATCGAATGGGTCGCTCGCGTTAAAAATGATGAATGGCCGAGTATTTTTAACGCAGAACACACACGTAAACAAATGATGATGCGAGCTCTTGACCAGTTATTATCCAGTGGTGACATTTCACTCGCAGACATTGTAATTCTGTTGAATAAGTGGACTATTTCAAAGAAAGTTGCCACTGACGGGTATGGCCAGACTCGTCACATTCAGGTCGATTGGGCACTTGACAAGATCGAAAATCGAGTAGAAATCGTTTAGGCTATGTTCTTTTCGTCAAAGATGTGTTATATTCTACATGGAGGCTGTTTTTGTTAGACCAAAAGCCGATTAGTATCAAGGTCGAAGAAGAAATCGACCCAGTTGCCGAGCGACTCTCACAAGAAATCATTGAGTTATATAAAGATTTTCCTGTCGAGAGAGTCCGGCAAGGTTCCGACGACGGTGGAAAGTTCGTAGAAATTTTCTGTAAGGAAAATAAAGCTCAAGAATTACGATACACTTGTGGCCATTGGCATAAGAATATGAGGACCATCATCATCGGGTGTTGATATGACAAAGTCTATTGAAGAAAAGTATAAAAAACTATCCGACATTGACCACGCACTTGCTCGACCTGGCATGTGGATTGGGTCTACGAAACCGAAAGAAGACGATGTCTACTTTTTGTCTCCTGAAACGGGTAAGTTTGAACTCCATAAAGTCACGTATAATCCAGCGTTCCTGAAGATTTTTGATGAAATCGTCTCGAACTCCGTCGATGAACATCGCAGGAATAAAAAGTTAAACGAGATTCGTGTGACGGTGAACCAGAAAAATTCGACCGTTACCATCTGGGATAACGGTGGTATTCCCGTCGTCAAGCATTCCGAGTACGATGAGTGGGTCCCAGAGCTCATTTTTTCGAACTTGAAGGCTGGTTCGAACTTCGACGATAGCGAAGAACGTCTCGTCGCCGGTACGAATGGTGTCGGTTCGACTCTTACGAACATCTTTTCGACTCGTTTCGAAGTCCGGACTTGCGACGGTAAGAATGAATTCGAGCAGACCTTCACGAATAATATGCGAGACAGGACAAAAGCCGAAGTTCGTAAGATTCCTGGCGACGGTTATACAGAAATTTCCTTCCAGCCTGACCTCGCTCGCTTTGGCATGGAAACTATCGATGATTCGCACGTAGAAATGATGCGTAAGCGTTGTATCGACATCGCAGCGTGCAACGGTAAACTAAAAGTTTACTTTAATGCAGTCGAAAAAAGCTTCACTTCGTTCAAGGATTACTGCGTCCTATTCGACGAAAACGTGATTTACGAAGAGGAAGGCGAACGCTGGAAGATTGGAATTGCTCCCTCTAATGGTTCGTTTTCGCAGGTTTCATTCGTTAACTCGGTAGAGACGAAAGACGGTGGAACACACGTAGATTACATCGCGAATCAGGTCATCGATTGGCTTCGAGAAAAGGTCAAACGTAAACATAAAGTTGACTTGAAGCCCTCCGAGCTTCGAAATCACTTGTTTGTATTCGTGCAGTGTGACGTAGTCAATCCTGCGTTTTCGTCTCAGACTAAGGAAAAGCTCATCACCGAGTCTCGAGAGTTCGGGTCGAAGTATGAAATCGGTGAGAAAACATTAAAGTCGATTATGGAATCGGAACTTGTCCAACGAATTCTCGACTGGGCGCAGCAAAAAGCTTTGGCCGATGAGCGTAAACAACTTCGAGAACTTAATAAAAACCTCGCGAAGGGGAAAGTTCTTAAGCTAATCGACGCAAAAGCTCGATTCAATCGCGATCGATGTACACTCGCACTCTTTGAGGGAGATTCGGCGTCTTCAGCTTTTCGTAAATTCCGTGACCCGACGACGCAGGGTGCATTCCCACTCCGTGGAAAGTTCATCAACGTGTCTGAACTGACAGCTGCACGTGTGATGCAGAACAACGAAGTCAAAGAAATGTTGATGGCTATTGGACTTAAGCTCGGTGAAGAACCTAAGGACTTACGATACGGTAAGATCTTAATCTACTCTGACGCAGACCCTGATGGTGATTCGATCGCGGGATTGCTTGTCAATTTCTTCGGAAGATATTGGCCAGAGCTATTGACTGGTGGTAAGATTTGTCGAGTTCAAACTCCATTGGTCGTCGCGAAAAAAGGTAATGATACACAGTGGTTTTATACTCCACAAGAATTCGAAGCGTGGGTCTCAACTTGCAAGAACATCGAAAAGTGGGACGTATCATACAAGAAAGGTTTGGCCGCGCTCGATGACCAAGAATATAAGGAAATTATTCAGAATCCGAAGATGTTCTCTATCGCACCAGGTAGCGATTTGAAATTTTCTTTAGATTCTTGGTTTTCACCTGCGGGAATTGATGTTAGAAAATCTAAGATTCTCGGTGTAGAATTTAATTCTGGAGATGAAAGTGCAGAGCAATCAGATTCCGTCGCGACAGATTGACGATTTCTTCGACAACGAGCTTCGAAATTACGCAGTTTATACGATCACATCGCGCGCTATCCCAAGTGTTATCGACGGTTTCAAACCGTCGCAAAGGAAGATCGCATTCGTCGCTAATAGGGTCTTTAAGAGTGGGAATGAGAAGCCCCTTAAGGTATTCCAACTTGCGGGTCGAGTGGCTTCAGAAGCCTTCTATCATCACGGGGGAGGGTCTTTGGAGTCGGCCATCACTGCTATGGCTCAGGACTTTAAGAACTCAATGCCCATCTTCGAAGGTGTCGGTCAGTTCGGTTCGCTTCGATCGCCAGAGGCAGGAGCTCCCCGTTACGTCGGCGTAAAGTTCAACGAAAACTTTCGACTACTCTATAAGGATTTCGACCTCGTCGACCCTCAATTCGAAGAGGGAGAAGAGATTGAACCGAAGTTTTTCTTACCCATCATTCCGACTGTGCTCTTGAATGGTGGCTCTGGTATCGCAGTCGGCTTTGCAACGAACATCTTGAATCGTAATCCTGTCGATTTGATCGATGCTTGCCTCGCAGTTCTCGAAGACAAAGAAATGCCCGCGCTCAATCCGTGGATTAAAGGCTTCGACGGCGCTTACTCAACTGTCCCGGACTCTCCTAAGAGCTGGGTTATTCGCGGTCGATACGATGTGAAGAATACTTCGACGGTCGAAATCTTCGAAGTGCCTCCGTCTTTTACTTATGAAAAGTATGAACAGCACCTCGATTCGCTCATCGAGAAGGGCGTCATACATTCGTACGACGACAATTCATCAGAAAAGGTAAATTACGTCCTTAAATTCCCTCGCCAGAACCTCTCCGAACTCATCAAGAAAAAGAAACTTGACGATGTTCTGAAAATGAGCGAACGTGAGACGGAGAATTTTACGACTCTGGACGAGTCCGGCAAACTAAAGATTTTCGATAGTGCGCATGACATCGTTCGATACTTCGTAGCGTTTCGTGCTGGTTATTACGAAATCCGCAAACAAAAGATGTTGTCGAATCTCAAAGATGAGTTGTTGGTTCTTGATAATCGCGCGCGCTTTATTAAAATGATTATCGACGGCGAACTCGAAATAAACGGAAGAAAGAAGAGTGATTTAGAAAGCGACTTGGATAAATTCAAGTTTAATAAACGGGAAGGCACCTGGAACTATTTGACTTCGCTTCCAGTGCACACTCTAACGAAAGAAAAGTTTGAAGAACTAAAGCAATCGCTCGAAGAAAAGAAAGAAGAAGTTTCGAAGGTCGAAAAAACGTTGCCAATTGAAATGTATCGAGGAGATCTAAAGGAACTCAAAAAGAAAATCGTAAAAAACTCTAAAAAGTAATCGATCGATAGTTGTTAATTTAGAAAAAGATTGTTATATTAAGCAAACAGAAGGAGAAAACATGAGTGAAGTTCGTTTCCCAGTGATGATTACCCGTCCACAAGAACAAGGCGCTACGACTATTACTGCGCATAATCTATCTGAACTACAGAAGACGATGGTAAATGAAATCAAGGTCTCGTATGGTTACGCCAGCATGTGCGATGCGACCGAGATTGTCAGCACACTTAAGCGTCGAGGTTACTGGATTAAGAACGTTCGATTCGTCCAACTCGAGGACGACGACAACTGATGAAAATTTTAGTCACTGGCGCTGCTGGATTTGTTCCTTCACATCTCATAGATTTGTTGTTATTGCAAGGTCACGAGGTGTGGGGAGTTGATAATTTCATCACAGGAAAACCAGATAACATTGCGCATCTAAAAAATAATTCGAATTTTCATTTTTTCGAATTTAACGTCATCAATGGAATTCCAAGCGATGTAAAATTTGAACGCATCTATCACATGGCATCTCCAGCATCGCCGATTGACTATGTTGAATTGCCATTTGAGACTCTCGAAGCCGGTTCGAAAGCGTCAGAAGTGTGTTTGAATCGATGCGTTAGTGATGGCGCAAGATTCTTATTCGCCAGTACTTCCGAGGTGTACGGTGACCCCGCCGTACACCCTCAAGTTGAAACGTATTGGGGTAATGTGAATCCAATCGGGCCTCGAAGTGTGTACGACGAGGCCAAACGTTATGCCGAAGCTTTGACGATGGCATACCAACGATATAAAAATGTTGATACACGCATTGTTCGAATCTTCAATACGTATGGCCCCAGAATGCGTCCGAATGATGGTCGAGTAATGCCGGCGTTTATCAATCAGGCGTTGAACGGAGAACCATTGACTGTGTTCGGAGACGGTAAACAAACTCGTAGTTTTTGTTATGTCGAAGATCTTGTCAGGGGTATTAATGCTTTGATGGAATCAAATCTAAACACTCCCTGTAATATCGGCAATCCACACGAAATGACGATGCTACAACTCGCAGAATATATCAATCGTTTTACTAACAATAGTGCTGGTATCATTCATAAACCGCTTCCTCAAGACGACCCAACGCAGCGTAAGCCTAATATTGATTTAGCAAAATCTCAATTAAATTGGGAGCCTCGTATTTCTTTCGAAGACGGCGTCGCTCGAACTGTTGAATGGTTTAAAAATAGTCGCTAAATTTAGTGTTCAATTTCATAAAAGCGGTTATTAGATAATAAACGAGAGCGAAAAATGACAAGCGTAGTTGAAATTCTCGAGTTACTTGAATCGGACAATTCTCGACTCTTTAAAGAATCAGTTCTAAAGAGTAACGTTTCAAACGAGTTGCTTAAACGTTGTTTCGCATTAACTCTTGACCCCTGGAAGAACTGGGGGATTTCTAAGTACGATAAGCCGAAATCGATTGGTGAAGGTGGTCATTCTGATGAACTCCTTTCATCATTTTTAGATTGTTTAGAATCTCTAAATAACAGAGAATACACCGGAAATGCGGCCCGAGCAGCTGCTGAAAGGTGGATTCATTCTGGCGATGAGTTAGCGCAGAAGTGGTTCGAGCGGATCCTCTGGAGAAATCTCAGGTGTGGTGTTTCTTCTACGCTTGTCAATAAATTTTGGCCAAATACGGTCGTTCCTTTCGCTGTTGCGCTCGCTGATACGTTAGAAACCGAATATAAAAATGGAAACTTTAAAATCGTAGAAGACGTAAAATATCCCGTTAGAGTCGAGGCCAAATTAGATGGCCTTCGGGTAATCGCAGTAAAAGAATCTGGCGTCGTCACTTTTTACACGAGAAATGGAACCGTCTTAGATACGTTGCCTACATTGAAATCCTCACTTGAATCTATTTCCCGAGATGATATTGTTTTCGATGGGGAGGTCATGGGCCGAGATTGGAATGATTCTGCATCCGTCCTAATGTCGTCGAAAAAGAAAAAAGATGATGCTGATATGTTGTATCACATCTTTGATGTAGTCCCGCTTGAGTCGTGGAAAGCCCAAAAATGTGATATGACGTATCGAGAAAGATTAGATCTTCTTATCGCTTCTTTAGAAAACTATATGGACGACTCTAAATTTCGGCTTGTGAAAAATAAAGATTGTGAAAATGAAAAAGAAATTCAAGATTTTTATTTGGAATGTTTAGAAGACGGATACGAAGGAGTTATGCTGAAGAGCTATGACTCGGTGTATCAATGGAAACGGTCTAAGTCAATCTTAAAACTAAAGCCAGTCACTACTCATGAAGGTGTCATCGTAGGTTGGTATAACTCCAAAGAATCCACGAAAAGAGCCGGTCAATTCGGAGGGTTCAACGTTTTGTTGCCTAATGGTGTGACTACTCGTGTTGGTGGTGGATACACCGATGATATTAAACGCACGGTCCAAAACGAAGGACCAGATTCATATATCGGTAAAATCGTAGAGTGTGAAGCGCAACTATTAACGCCCGACGGATGCATGAGATTCCCGGTCTTCTCCAGATTTCGTGAAGAGTCCGATGTCGATCCAAAAATAATCGAAGCTTATCATTCGTGGAAAGAAACGTCGAAGTAGTATGTACATTATTTCCTAATGATGTTATTAGACTAACATCAGGAGGTTGCGATGAGCTTCGATATCGAAAAGGTAAAGATTTTTGCGTCTGCTTATAATGCAGCAGGCAAAGGCCAGACTTCAAATGGCCTATTCCTTACTTCGCTTGTTGAAAGTTGCTCACCGCCTCGAGGTCGAGGTAAGGAATGGCTTGAAGATATATTTTCGAAAGGAATTCCTGACCCCATGAATGAAGATGTTCTACGTCGAGTAGAAGAAATTGAAAAGTGTGCCGCGCAAACTCAAAAACCGGACGACGCAGAAACGCTTCGAGACTTTTCCCGCAAGATTTCTCAAGGCAGGACTCTCACCGAACGTCAAGCCTCGTTTCTCGAAAAATTGATGGAACGAGCCAGAACAGAAGCCGTATATGTCGAATTAACCCCTGATATTGAAGGGTTTATCTCTCTACTTAAGAATAAAGTAAGGTTTGGAACGACATCATATTACTGGAGTGAACGGCCTGGGACTTACAATCGAGCCATTCAGGTCATGAATTTTTTCGAAAAAACCGGAAAGATTGACGAGAACGATTTCAACTTTCTTCGCTCTATCTTTAAAGGATTTACAGAAGAATGGCAAGGTGCCGATGGTTTTGCTGGCAAAATCATGTATTCAAGAGCTGGTGAACCGGTATTAGTATTGAATAAACGACTCGATAGCACAGGAATTTATCAGGTCTCTGTTGACGTATTAATCGATGGGAAGTCGCAGGTCTTTCCACTCAGTTCATTGCTTAAACGTAAACCCAAACAAAAGTCAAGTTGAACATTAATCAGCAAAGTAATAAAATACTAACATAGGAGAAAAATTGAACCCTGAATTTTCCACTTTGACGCCAGAAGAGATTGGAAAGAAGCTCGTTGCCGGTGAAATTACGCCTGATGAGCTTAGTCCAGAGACCATTCAATCTCTAATTGAACATGGAATTATCGAATCTGTCGAAGATGATTCTGCACCAGATGAATCTCCAGGAGCATTTATCACCATCGATGGATGGGAAGACGAAATCGAACTCACTGGTCTTAAACTTCCAGTATTGACTGTTGGCTCTCCGGACACTGGCATCCTTGTTTTTGAAACGAAGGGTGTCCAAAAGATGAGTAAGTTCTTTCGAAAGTGGATGCAAAGTTCAGAATCGAAGCGCATTGACATTCGAATTGTTGATCACGAAGATACGCACGTTGAAAAATGGCGTATGCAGGCGCTTCCTGAAGGCATTGGATGGGGCGAAGTGTCTCGTTCAGAAAAGACACCATGGCTAATTTCTGTCCAGATGTCAGTTCGTTCTATCTTCGTAGACTAAAATAACATTAGCCTTATAACATTTCGTAAGTACGATTCGCCGATTGGTTCTTTAGCCGGTCGGCGATATCTATAAAATCCCAATATTTGATTTGCGGCGGCGAACGCACCTGTAAATTTATATGTTTTTCCGTTATACCTGAATACGACGCCTTCGACTGCAGACTTTATATTTTCTGTCGAACCCAATCTTTCAAGCTGTCTATTCAAAAAATCGATTGCGCCTTGGTCACCGCTACCATTAATTGTCGATATGGCTTCGTCAGTTGCCTGTTTTAATCTCGAAACTTCTCTTTCATTGTCTCCGATGAACGATGACTTTAATCCTTCGAGTACTTTAATAGCAAAAGCTCCTATGATTTTATCGAGTGGCAAGAGTATAGACGTTATCATCTTATCTCCGCCTTTTATCGTTTTGTCAAGCAAATCACTCGAATTTGGAGCAGTCTTTTTGAGTACTCTAAGGTCGGGAGCACCAGGCTTTCTTAAGATTCTTGATTGTACTGAGTTAAGTAACGAGCCGGAAAACCCTAGTTCGATTAATTTTTTCGTAAGCGCTACTTCGATGAAGTCCTGTATCGTTTCGGCGTCCGTAATTCGATTTTGACTTAACAGATTGTCTATCGCAGAAATCGCGCGTGATAGTGCAGAACCATCGGACATTTCTTTCATAGAAACGATCGCGGGTCCGTGTACCGTCCAATCTTTTCCTTTTAGCGCGCGCTGCATCTTTTCGATATTCGAAGATAATATCTCTATACCAGATGAATCGTCAATTTGTTCTACGTTTCCTGCAGAATCGACATCGAATACTGGGAACCCGTGAAACACAACTGAATTCGAGTCATAACTAACGACGTTCGGACTTGCAGCATAAATTATTTCTGCAGAATACCATTTATTTCCTGTAGAACCGAATACTTTGAAGCGTTGCGCATCATCTAATGATGATATCGAAGTTCTTAGAACAGAAAACGCAGAATTGAAAGCTTCTTCTAAAGACTCACGACCTTGAAATTTTTGCGCGAGTTCCGTCGCGTTCATGCCACCCGATTTAATATCTCCAGCTGACCTTGCAACTTTAAGGTCGTTTTGTTCGATATTCCACGTGAAGACTATGTTTCGACCGTCTAATTTTTCTGTGACTTGTTCGAGTTGTCCTTTTGAGGCACGCGTCAATATGTCTTTGATTTCAGCGAACGTTAATTCGGTGTCATCATACAAATGCATTAAATGTCCAGCTGCACCGCTCATTTTTATCCCATAATCAAGGCGCGAATGGTCGCCCTAAGTGTTTCAGAAACATTCGATTGTATTTTATTTTTCACACCAGTTTTCATAATTTCGAATATTCTCGAGGCTTCTTCGTCGTTATAAATCGGTGGTATTACATTCTTAAATTCTTCGAGTCCAGCTCCCGATGCGACCATCTTTCTAATAGCTGTCCCACGAATTTGTTGGAGATCTACATCGCTCATGTCTTTTTTTGCCCATTTTTTAACGACAGCCAACATTCCCGCGTATCCTCGGGATTCTCCTGGGCCGCTGTCGAACCTAATTCGTCCCGTCTCTAACATATCACCGAAATATTTTTCTCGTTTTACTGGGTCGCCTGCGTATTTTGAATATCTTGTGATATCATCAGGGCCGTCGTAAATTGTCAATTTTGAGATAGACGCTGGATTTATTCCGAGTTGAACTAACGGGTTTATTCCCGAAGTCATATTATCTTTCATCGCTTCAATTGTTAGAAAGACTGCAGCGATGGGCGTTGGTTTCGCTTCTAAAACTTCGACGTTACCCATCTCTCTTTCTATCGCAGTTTTGTTTATTTCGAATATTTCTTTTGCCATTTGCGAAGTGTATTCGAATTCAGAACCAGGCGTTTCACGGGCCGACAAACCGTATAATAAAACTGCCCTATCATTTTCGTTAGCTGCTAACGCAAGCATAGAAAAATGTCCGAGCGTGAATGGTTTGTATCCACCCGCGAATACACCTAAAGAAAATTTATTCATATTGTCCTTCTGATACTATATATTCTTAAATATGGGGGTAAATTTGTATGGAAAAGCCTACCCTAAGGTCTCGTATTTTTTCATGCATTATTTCTTCTCTGACGTGTTCATTATCTGCTCTATTTGTTACTATTGTATTAGCAGCTTATGTTGAAATGTTGGTCGAAGATTTCAACACAGAATTCGAAAAATATATTACAGAGGTCAAAGAAAATGAGCACCCGCTGCACGATTGGATACGGAGACGATTATCATCTATACGAAGAGTGTTTCGACACTGACAAAGTGTGGCTTGAAATTGAAAGTAAAGTATCAGATGTAGAATACCGGAGCTCTCCGTGTGGAGAACTTATCGTTGGAATCGACGTTACTGTCTGGCGTAAGATCGTCGAAGCATGGTTACAATCACATTGGGCAAAAAATCCTGATCGAGACCACCAGAAAATAGAAATCGATACCGAATACATCGAAGAATTAATCAAAAATTTCAAGAGTAAAAAGGAGAACAAAAATGAGTGATCAAAAAGTACCAGGACTCAAAGGCATCGTAGAAAACGAAGACGGGACGTTTGATTTGGAGATCGAAGATGGAATGGAAGAACAGTTTTATGCTTCTTTTGGTCTTAAGTTAGGCGATGAAGAAGGGCTGCGAAATGTAATCATACAGGCCTTAGAAAATTTCATGAGCCAAAAGCAAGATGTCTCAAATGAAGGGTAAGAATCCAGACTGGTTGAAGAGCGTCGAGCTTAATAGGACGAGTGTCGAAATTAAAATAGAGTCAGAAAGAGATGACGAGTTTTACCGTGCGTTTGGGCTGGAACCTGGTGACGACGCATCTTTGAATGAAATTTTAACTCGTGAGCTTTCGAAATTTATCGAGGAGAAGAGAAATGAGTCCGGAACTTGATGAAAAGCTTTGTCAGAAGTATCCTCTAATTTTTAAAGACAGGACTCTTAACGATGATAGGGCGACCTTGATGTGTTATGGATTCTGTCACGGCGATGGGTGGTATGGAATCATTGACAATTTGTGTGAAGGCATTCAGACATATTGCGATGAGAAGAAGACAAACGGTGCCCCTGAATTTCAAGTCGTCGCAGTGCAAGTTAAGGAGAAGTTCGGAGGCCTTCGTTTTTACGTAAACGGTGGCGACGACTACATCTACAAATTGATTGGCACGGCAGAAAAAGAATCTTGTAAGACGTGTGAAGATTGTGGTGCGCCTGGTAAACTGGATACTGCTGGATGGTGGTCGACGACTTGTGAATCATGTTTACAGAGCAGAAATGAAAGACGTCAGAATAGGTGACATAGTCTCGTTTATGGATGTAGACTTCGGTATAGACATCGAGCCACCTGTGGGTTTTTTAGAGCCGCTGAGTGGCTATACGTCTTTACAAAATGCGTGGATTCGAGCTTCAACAAAAGAAAAACAAATAACTCCTGACAAAAACGAAGTTGGCCTGGTCGTCGAGAGAGGCGACAATCTTAGCGGGACGTCTTGGTTCAAAGTATTAATTCGTGGTGGTTACTATTGGTTCGATGGTCGACACCTAATCGATATTTCGTTGCAGAATAAAATATAGCGTGAATAATATTCAACACCGATGCGTTGATACTATATAGATATAATTTTATGGCGGAACGATGAACGAAAACGAATTACGACTTGCTATTAGAAAAGAATTAAAAAGTATTAACGAGTCGGCTGACGTCGCTTCTCAAGTTGTGAGTGGATTTAATCAGGCCACTGCGACGCCCGAGCAGGTGATGTACGCAATTGAAATAATTACAGCAGCACTTACAGGTACGTTTCTTTTTTCTACTTGGATGCGAATGAAAGATCGCATAGCTAAATTAGCTTCTACTCAACAAAACAAATCAAACCAGAGGGTCAAATGAAAATCACAGAGTCACAACTTCGTAAGATCATTCGCGAAGAAATTGTTGCAAAGAAAAAGTTAAACGAAATGGGTCCAGAAGTCGCAGCTGCTTTCAGCAATGTTGGCTCTTCGATGGCGGGCATGGATCTCGGTATGATTGCACCGGCTGTTCTCGTGTCAGCTCTCGCCGCGGCGGGGATGTCAAAACCCATGATCGATAAAGTCCTCGCGAAAGTAAAAATGATGAAAGACGAAGCGTTGGGCGCGCTTCCTCCAGAGAATCGTTAAAAATAATATGATTTTTTGCTCATTTTGTGGTCGACGACATGATTCAACTGCATGTCCACCACAGACTCACTATCAATCAAATCCTTTACACGAGTATCTTGCTCCTGTGGATTTATTGTCTGTGATTCGTTCACAAGCAAATTACATAATATCTCTTGAAGAAAAACTTCGTGGTGAAAAATTAGAAACGAGAATCATCGAAGTTCCTATAGAAACTAATACTGAGAAGGTCACTCTATTTAAAGATCTTCTCACTTTCATCTTAAAAGAAGAAACACGACCAGAATCGCACGAAGAATGGGTCCACGCGACACACGAAGCGACCAAGATAGTTGCTAATCTCCAGACTACGATAGAATTCATAAAATCAGCTACTAATAGAAATGTTTAAAAAACTATCATAACTGTCCTATAATAAATTACTGGGAGGTTTTATTGCGTTTTTTGACGTTCGAAGAAGAACTGGCCATTGATGATGAAGCTCTCGAGAAAATGTTAGAATTACACCCGAACTTAACGAAACAAGAACTTAGAAATATTGCTATTGGAACTTCACACTTACTTCCCCCAAAATCCAGGGAACTTCGACAACAATTTAATGGGATCTGGCGAGATATTTGCCGTCGTGTTTTAGGAAAAGAATAAGGAGAAAACATGCAAGTCAATTTTATCCAGCAATACTATCAAGTGCCTTCTTTACCCGCGCGCGAAGAAGTCATTAGGCCTCAAAGGACTTACGTTACTGTCCTCGAGGCGATTGCTAAAATTCAAAATGAATTTAACGGCACGGGTCGACTTGTATCAGTTCATGCGTAGTAGTAGACGCGTTTGATAAATATTTTAGGTGAATCATGAGCAAAGACAGACAAGAATTCATCGAAGTCGCATTTTTCGTAGTCTTAATACTCATGTTTCTCTTCATAATGCATTCTAAAAATAAAGAAATTGAAAAAGAATGCCATTCTATGTGTATGCCTCTCGCTTATCACGTAAAGCAAGGCATTAATGGTTACGACTGCGCCTGCGAAGAAAGAAACCCGGGCGTAATCGAGATGAAGTATGGAAAGTGACGTCGTTCTAACCGCGTATCAACGTGGAAATCGTGATGGACTTATTTCCTTCGCGAAGTGGGCGATGGAAATGTATTCGTCTTATAGAGAAGACGCAGAAAAACTCGAGCTTAAAGCTTGTGAAAACGGCATGCTTGCCAAAGAAAACGTAAGACAGTCGATTACCACTCGTCGATGGATGGCCGAATCATTTAAAAACGCAGCCGATCATGCTTTAAGAATGTCAGAATCGTTGCCAATAGACCCGAATATAGATGTCCTTGATTGATAGGTATATCTGTCAACAAATTAGGATACTCATGTCTAAGCTTAGATTTGGAAATAACAATATCACGTTAGTCAATAGTGGTTCTTTAAATTTCGAAAGTGGTAGTGTATCTGCTTCGATATACATCAACGAAGGTGGTCAACTACAGTTTAAAAATCAGGGCACTAATGCTGTAGATTTTAATACACTCGTCGAAGGTAGACAAGGGCCTCAGGGTCCTGCCGGTGCTCGTGGATCGCAAGGATTACGAGGTCCTAAGGGCGAACAGGGCAATCCGGGACAGCAAGGTCCGCAAGGACCATCAGGACAAGGCGCAGGAGTACAAGGTCCTAAAGGTGATACGGGAGCTACAGGTGCACAAGGCGCGACCGGTCCACAAGGTCCTAAAGGTGATACGGGAGCTACAGGAGTTCAGGGTGCAAGAGGTATCGATGGTATCTCCGGCCCTCAAGGAGCAACTGGCGCGCAAGGTCCTCAAGGCGCAGCTGGTCAAAATGGAGCGCAAGGTGCGACTGGTCCATCAACGGGCATAGCTGCCGGTGATTTAGATGGCAATTTTCCGAATCCGAACGTAAAAGCTATAAGAGGGAATGCTGTTTCAAACGCTACGTTGGGACAACAAGATAACGGCAAGGCATTAGTTTGGAATGGAACACAGTGGGCGGCTACTTCGGTCCCGAGTATTTCTCCTACGTCCGCGAATAGTATTTCGCTTGTTCAAGTCCCGTCGGGCGATATTAATTTACAACAGTGGATAGACACGCAGTGGTCTCCACTTGATATACCTGGTTTGCAACTTTGGTTCGATAGTAACGTCGGAATTACACTCGACATTAACGGTAAAGTTGAATCATGGAGAGATAGAAGTCCTGCAGGTAGACTTCTCGTTCAACCAACGGCCGCGAATAGACCTAACATACTACAAGCGACTGAAGGTTTTGGCGACGCTCCCGTCGTCAGCGTTCGTTCTTGGAATCAACGCATGCACATAGAGCCTCCCAATAATAATCTTGGTCTATCCGAAAATGGCATTACGATAGTCACTGTTATTAAATCTACTGCGCGAGCCAGAACAAATGGACAATTACTAATAAGTCACACAGATTACCCATTCGTTCAAGGAACTATTAATACAGGTTGGAGTTTTTATCTTGCGCAACCTGGTCATACTGAACAAAATCACACTTCGTTTATAACTGCCAAAGCGAGCGGGGCAGGTATCGTATTTCAGGGTAATGATGTGATTGATGGTAATTGGCACGTTTTGACTAATTGTATCAATCATGCAAATAAAACTTCATTTTATGAACAAAATCGTTTCGGCGGTCCTTTAAGAGATAATTCTGACGGAAGCTGGAATCCGCAGGAAGTTCCTACTGCTATGGATTTCGACGATTTAAAGATCGGCGACCCTTCAAACTATCGATTCGTCATGTTTGGTATGAATAATTACGGTTCAGGTAATTCGAGCGTTGATATCGATAACGTCGATATGAGATTCTATTTTCAGTTTAATAGAGAATTAACAAGAGTTGAACTAGAAAAATTAACATCGTGGATTGAAAAAGAAATGAAAAAAACTTCCGGGACTCATACGAAAGTCTCGGATAGAGAACAGGTTCTTTATGTTTCCTCAAGTGGAAATGATGCGAATCATGGTAGACACTATAAATCTCAAATAAAAACGTTAAATGAGGCTCTGGAACGATTCAAAGATGTACCTACCAGAGCCAATGGTCTCGTCAACTCTTTTCAAATTGGTGATGGACATGGAGTTCCCTCTAAATTTATAGAAATTGGACCAGGAACTTATCGTATACCTTCTATAGAAGGTGTGCACTCTACACAGATTAGAGGCACAATAGCTATAGAAGATAATAGAACAATTTTATCTGTTCAAAGAACGGGTCACTTAAGCGTTGGACCTATCATTGTAACTATAGATGGTAGCACGTTGCAGAACGACGCCTGGCGCGGAAGACTGTTACAGTTTAATAATGCAGACGAGCCTACGTATCGACGGTTAATCGTTTCTAAAAACGTCGGAAACGTATTATATTGTGCAGCTGAACGGCCAGGCGAAATTTATGAAGCTGGTCTTTTGACCCCGGGTCAAACGCTCGGTTTAATTAAACACCTAACTACTCTTGAATATTCATTCGATAGATTTCAATTCATTTCTAATTGTTGGGATTTAAAGTTTGTCGATGTTATATTAACAGGCGTTAAATTTTTTAAAGGAAATCCATACACGATTGGTTCTACTGATTACAATAATACGCAACCTTACAATTACGATAGCCCGATGCTTAATATTACAGGTGGTTCACAGGTTGTTGTCGTAGGCGTTGAATGGCGAGATTTAAATTTATGTTGTAGAAATGGTGGAATTTTATATTTACGAAGAAGTTATTTCGCTCCACACGGTGGCGGTTATAATCAAGGGTTCTGGCAGATTTGTCGACACACGGGAATTCTCGAGATGGAAGGAGTCGCAGTCGACGGTGTATTAGGAACGCAAGTGATATTCTACGGTTCTACCCCATCTGGATACGGTGGAATATCTCATAGATTCGTAGTGGCTTCGAATTCTCTTCTTAATCTTAGGGCAGGTAATACCTGGCGCGAAATGATGGGCGTTGATATAACTTCGTCGAAAGTAGTTTATAACCCACAAGGTGGGCATTGGAACTGGTTTGATGAGACGGCGTACGCCTTTCGTTTAGAGGATTGTTCTCCATCTTATTTAGGGCCGATTTATAGAACTAATGTAGTAGGAGCTCCTGCTGGGGCGGACTGGAACTGGGACATTTGGGCTTCGAAGGGTTCTAAAGTTATGGCTAATACAGCGCTCATGTCTTCTACTACGCCCCAAGATATCCAAGAAGCGAAGGCACCATACACGATTTTTCCAGCGGGTTGGGCTCAACAATATAGATTATCGCTTGAAAATGACGTATATAGAACTTCAACTAACGGAGACATCTTCGGTCGATATGATTCTAAAGCGACCGAAGGTTCAACTTACTTCGATGGTTCATGTATCATCTCTGACGATCTTTTAACAGTTCCCGCTTCTCCAAGGAAAAAAGTTGCCTTGAACCTAAAAAATGGATGGTCAAACGCTGGCGGGAATTATGATGATGCTTCGATTTCTAAAGATGTGACCGGTCGTGTAAGCTTATCAGGAGCTGTCACAGGCGGTAATAATCACACCGTTATATCGACTCTTACAACTGGTTTGTATCCTGATAAAACACACGTGTTTTCAGTTCCGACATCTTCTGGCGTAGCTGCTATCGCAGTACAGTCAGACGGTGATGTATATATCTTAAGTACACCAGGTGGTACTATATTCTTGGACTCTATTTCGTGGATTAAGTATTAATATCTCGAACGTTCAATACAATAATTTAATTAGTAGGGGATTCATATTGTGAGCTTCAACGTTATTGAATTATTTCCTGACTTTGTGGTCGACATGTCCCGATTTAGAAAAGGAAAGTTTAAACCAGGTCTTATTTCACATGAAGCGATTGACGAGGCAGAAGAGACAAGCGATAAAAAACGAGCATCAAAAAACGTCTCGTATTTTTCAAGTTTTCACGCGATAGAGAATAAAGATATTGAGCAATTAGACTTGATTTCTAGTAACTTTCGTTTTGTTCGACTGGACATCTACACTCGAAACGCTTCGGTAGTGACTTACACACTTGAACACGGCGAAAAAATAAATAAGAAAATTTAATCAAAGACGTGTAAAGCAGAGAGAAATAAGTTATATTATCTAAGTCTTTGGTTGGTAACGAACACGAAGAAATAAAAAAGAATTTGTTGATTCGCTAAAACTTAGTTTCGAAGGGCGTTAGCTCAATCGGTTAGAGCAGCGGTCTCATAAGCCGCGGGTTCTCGGTTCAAGTCCGAGACGCCCTACCACTTATATAGTTCTATAAAATAGTACTGTTACAGTCGGCTTTTTGCCGGCTAAAATCGAGAAAAGAGTGCGACGACCCCGCAAGGTCCCACTTTGAGTTTGGATTTGTTTCCTTACCGTTCTCGTCGCAGGGGATTGGCTGCGTGTACCCAATCCCTCCTTGGTCGTCGGAGTGTCTTTGTTCGACTTCGCCTGGTCCCGGGCGACAGCTAATCACAAGTAACTGGAAGGGTTTGCACCAGACGTGATGCGACCCAGGGCCCCTTTAAAAAGAGAGAAGAAAATGTCAATGTTACTCTTCTTGTTTGCATGCGCGAATCAAGAGATTGAAAATGACACGTTCGATACAGCAATCGATGCCATTGCATGCGTTGATAGTCGAGGATACAAACACGAACCTGGTACTTTCTGGCGATGTGGCGATCGATGCGTTGTCTGTTCATGCTCAGAATCTGGTGAGATTTTCGAAACTGACAGTGGTCCTGCGATTGTGACAGAAGAGTGTTCGAAGTACACCGGTCACTCCCTTCCACGCTCTCCAAAATGATTCACTTGGCGTGTAAAATTCCAATTAAAACGGCCATTGCTGTCTCTGGTGGTAGGGACTCAATGGCCTGTCTTGATTTTTTACGTCGCGGCAAAAAAGAATTAACCGTCCTACACTTCAACCACGGGACAAAACACGCAGAAGAAGCCGAGGCTTGCGTTAAAAAATACTGCGAAACGTGGAATATTCCACTTCTCGTCGGGAAAATCGACGGAGAGTGCGAGAAAAATCAATCACCTGAAGACTTCTGGCGTAAATCTCGCTACGAGTGGTTCGAATCTACGGGACAAGGCACTATCGTAACATGTCACCACCTCGACGATGCTGTAGAATGGTGGGTCATGACCTCGTTAAGAGGGAACCCAAAGGCGATTCCAGTAAAAAGAGAAAGATTTATTCGCCCCTTCCTCTCAACTACTCGAGATGACCTCATCGCATGGGCAAATAAAAACAGCGTCCAATGGGCCCAAGACCCTTCTAATGATGACACAGATTACGACCGGAATTACATACGTCATACCATGATGCCACACATCCTACATATCAATCCAGGGATTAGAAAGACGGTTTTAGGTCGGGTCATGGCGAGGTTAGAGGAGGAATCGGGTGCAAAATAGTACTGGGCGACGACTTCCAAAAGTCGGCGAGATAGTCCAGTATTACAGTCTATTTCTAAAAGATAGATTAAATGGTATCGTCGTCGAAATTCATGAGCCACTGCCGACCATAGGTCATGAAGATCTCGTGTATTTTTCAGTCATGACGAACGAGGGAAAGCTCGAAAAGTGGAATGAGCTTGAATGGAACTATCCATATTTAGATAAATGACTAAAAATAAAAAAATCAAATCCGGAATGCTCGTGAAAGCGTACGACGAAGAGTTACGCTACATGGGTGTAGGATTCGTAGTTAGAAAGATAGATGACGCTACAGAATGGGACCTTCGGCAAGGCGGAGACTGGTGGGTGTTATTTGGAGATGGTGAAACTTACGTGTTCATGGGTGATGATTTAGACCCGATCGCAGAAGAGAAAATCAATAATTAAACTGATATTTAAATCCGGAGGTTAGGATGCCATCTCAAAGAATCGATACGTTTATTTTAAAAGTTGAAGCCACAGAATCAGTCGAAGACATGCTTCTACCCATCGTAGCGATGGATTCATTTTCTGCAGAAATGTCAAGAGACGGATTGACAGAAGAAGAGCAAATCGTGGAAGCGACAGAGGCAAAAGGAATTTTAGAAGGACTGGAATCCTCTGACGTTCGTAAAGCTTTTATCGGCGTTTTACAGACGTGGATTTCTACGAGAACACTCGCGTAGCATTCATGTTGTTTAGCTCCATATTTAACATTTGAAGTATGGAGTCATCATGAATTGTGAAGAAATCAACAAAATGCTAGAGGAGATGCGTCGAAACAAACCAGGCTCACAAGCCGATGTGCCCGATACTCTCCTCTCGCTCCTTACTGTCCTTAGATCGTTCCAATGTCAGGGATTCGTTGAGGCATGGGGCGAACGCCAACACCTCATAAACGCATGTCACGATGAAGTCGCAAAAATGAAAAGCACTGGGCTTGAACCACACAATGATATTCTTCGTCTCATAGAACATTTCAAAGGCGTGTGATTAGATATTTAATATCATGCGAAACAATAAAAAAATCCGTCTTGAAAATGCGTCTATAGCCAGCGAAGGCCTACTATGGCACGCTAAAAATGATGTGCCGTTATTCGAATCCGTCTATCGTTGGGGTTCTCTGGGCCACGTCACGCTTATGTCAGAAGCAAGGATGCTATGGGAACTTGGCGAAATACAACTCTGTGAAAACGACGCGTGGCTCTTAGAAAACACCGACATCGGTCGCTGGGGGATATTCGAAGGTCAAGTTGTGCCGTTAGATTGTCCATTTGAAGAAAATCTAAACGAAGCAGAGTATCGTGGCAAGACTGTCACGCTCAATAAACCATTTCGCGACTCTGGTGGTGGCAAAAAGTTTGCAGTCTATGTCAAAAACGATAAGGGAAACGTCATAAAACTAGGATTCGGACAATCAGGGATGCGAATAAAGACGCACAACCCAGAACGCGTCAAATCATTCTTGGCCAGACACAACTGTGATAGTCCCGGACCTCGCTGGAAAGCTCGGTGGTGGAGCTGTAACCTGCACCGTTATAAGAAACAACTCGGTCTAAATTTCAAGGGCAGGTGGTAATTTGTCGAAGCCCTATAGGGACGTGCTCGCTGGTGACGTAAAAGTGAGAACGTTCTCAGGCAATACGATCGATGAAGAACTCGTCTGGCATCGAGACGCAAATGATAGACTGGTCGAAGTTGTATCGTCTTCTGGCTGGCAAATACAATTAGAGGACAAATTACCCCGCGTGATGAACGAAGGCGATAAGTTCTGGATTCCTCGAGACGAATGGCACAGATTGATTAAAGGTCGAGGCGACCTGGTCTTAAAAATTACAGAGTCTACTTAATACGCATTCGATCTGAAAAGTTTATGATCGATATGTAAAGCTTCGATAATCTCATTACATTTTAAAAAGTGTAATCGAGGTATACATGAACGATGAAAAAGTAGTTGCGCTTCACTTTAGAGATTTTAATAGAATTGTTTTTACTAGAACTTATGTCAAAGATCGATGGAATATGGGCAGTGGCGAATCGAAATCAGGTCTTGGGTCATCTATGCTCTATACGCAATCTTTTAGAAAAAACTTACTAGATATAATCAGACGAGAAAATATAAAAAAAATCTTCGACTGTTCATCTGGTGACTGGAATTGGATGCGAACCATCGAAGATAAACTACCTGATTACGTGGGTAATGACATCGTAGAAGCACTCGTGAATACAAATAACGAAAAGTTCTCCAACGATCGAATAAAATTTATCTGTGGTGATATGATCGATTCTCTAGAAAAATATGAAGACGGTTACTTTGACCTTATCATGTGTCGACACACACTAGAACATCTCATTACTCGTTATAACGTCAGAGCTTTAGAAACAATCAAAAGAAAGACAAAATTCGCTCTAATAACAAATAGTAGCCAAAAAGAAAATAACGAACTCTTTGATTATGATGGATTCTCTAGTAGAGGAATTAATCTAAATCAAGAACCTTACCTAAGTATTTTAGGAGAACCTGTCTTCGTCTTTTACGACAGCGTCGGCGATGAAATTATCTGCGACAAAACTTCGAACTGTACGACAGGATATCTTTATAGATTTTAAAATACATATGTAGAATAATTTCTCAAAAAGTGTGCAGACAGTCAAAATTATCTAGAAAAATTGTAAAATTTTGAAGAACTAATATAAAACGCAATAGACTCGAATCATAAAATCATTCTAATGAACTCTCTGAGTCTGGATTCATTTTGACTGGCTCCTGATTTCATTAACTTTCTTGCTTTGACGCTTTGTTTCGCTGCCTTCCTCAACTTATCATTTGTAGACTTCGCAAAATCATGTAACACTTCGTTCGATAAATTGAGATTTTTTTCTGCTGCATAAAGTATGCGTAGGGTTAATTCATCGTTTCCGAAACTGATTATTTTCTTTAGAAGACTTTCTGACGTTGCAGGATTACTTATAGCCACGTGAAGTACATCTATATTTCCCTCATTAACTAGAGTATCTAAAATGTCGTTTGGTATTGCGGGATTTCCAGCTAACGCCAGGCTCGCACGCAAAGATCTTTTCTTACCATTCTGTTTTGACTCTTCGCCATCCATTATTTTCCTTAAAATTTCCTCTGGCGTCGACGGATTACCTGCAATCCGCACCACCATGTCTTCTGGCGAGGAAAATTTCGAACGAATCTCAAACATTTTTTTCAAGATATCGCTCGATGCGCCTTTGTTCGACACGATAGCAGTAATAATGCTAATATTAATGCGCTCTTTTCCATTTAACGCTCTGTCGAATAGTTTTGTTAAAATATTATGTGGAATAGATGGATTTTTTGCTAACTTGGTTTGTATCATGTTAGTATCATCAATATCAACATCTGCCAATTTTTCTAGAACGTCTTCTGGCGTATTTTTATTAGATGACATTTCCTTAAGCGCTTCCCAATATTCACCAGGATTCTTTATAGCAATATTAAACAATTTACGAAAATTCTCTTCTGGGAAGAACTCGCTATGCACAGTTCGTTTCATAACGACTGGGTCGTCACTCTCTGCGACCTTCTTCTTAATGTATGCTGGTGCATTGCTTCGCATAAGACTGTCAACGACTTTCGGATGTTTGTTCTGGGCACAGTAGAGATATACTTCATCTGAGATTTTTTTCTCTTTTAGAATCTGCGATATCAAGTCTGCTTGTTCATCCTTTGAAAGTCCTGTGGTCATTCCCTTAAATGCTTCGACTGATATTGCTGCTTCTGCGAATTTTTCACCGTAAGGACTTACACCTTTACTCTCTTTTACTTTGTCTTCGAGAACCTTCATGACCCCTTCGTAATGTGAACCTAAAATTTCGCGAAGTATTTTATCTGTCAATCCTTTGTTTGTTGCATCAACTGACAAACCACCATACGTTCCTTCAAGAACAGGTTTCCCATCCATAAATCCAATAGACAATCTATCTTTGTAATCTATCGCGTCATCTTTGATTACATAAAATAAAATTAATTTTGGATTACTGGCGTAACTATAGAATAAATTAGAACCAGACATTCTTGCCGTGCACCATGTCGTCTTCGGTTGCATCGTCTCTGGGTCATATCCGGCTATGTAACAACTATTGTCTCTAGAAGATGGTAACCACAAATTCCAGGGACCAACCTTCCCTACCTTATCGTTCTCGACCGCCGCCGTCTTTACTTCGAACCGTTGTTTCTTTCTCTCTGATAGCGAGAGGATTGTCTCCATCTCGTCGACAGTCATATTAGACGGATCGGAGGGATTTTCCCAAGAGCGAGAATCTGGTGGGAATGCCTCGTCAACAGCTGTCTTAAATTGCTCGTTTGTCTTGTATTTTGCACTTATCGCAGAATCCTTCATTGAAAATGCCTTCACTGTTTCTAATGCATCAGCGAATGGATGGGTCTCTTCCCTGCTTGGATTCTTTCCAAACCTAGCACTCAACCAACCGAACCACTTCGGCTGCAACAATTTAATGTCTTGAGCGTGGTCTGGATACAGCTCAATCAGGTCGTCCTTGACTCCCTCTAATAAAAGGGACTCGATAATAAGGCGCAAGTTTCTATAGCTCACAATAGTTCTCCGTAATATCACTAAATATACAGGCGCCGGGACACAAAATAATCTCAAAAAAGTGCGCAGGCAACCTGTAAAGACGGGATAAACAGGTTATATTATCTTTGTCAGTCGCCAATAAGGAGACAATAAAAGATAAAACGTCCGTGTAGCTCAGTTGGTTAGAGCATTTGACTGTTAATCAGAGGGTCGTGTGTTCAAGTCACACCTCGGACGCCACTTTAATTTTTACGCCGAAGTAGCCCAGCGGCAGAGGCCATCGACTCAAAATCGATCAAGCGTGAGTTCGAATCTCACCTTCGGCATTTAAAACTTTAAAAGCCAGCATAGCACAGCGGCAGTGCAACAGATTTGTAATCTGTAGGTCCGCGGTTCAAATCCGCGTGCTGGCTCCACTTTTTTCTTTTAAATCGTTTTGCGCGTTCATGGTGAAAGGGATATCACACGAGTCTTCTAAACTTGCATTCCTGGTTCGAATCCAGGTGGACGCATATTTCACGGGATTGTAACTCAGTTTAGGAAGAGTAGCGGCCTTTTAAGCCGACAGTCACGGGTTCGAACCCCGTCAATCCCATTCTTTTTTCGCGATTCGAACTAATCATTGATATATAATGATATGCAACACTATCATTATGTCTATAAAATCACGAATCTATTAGATGGTAAAATCTATATCGGTAAACATTCAACTTCCAAAATCGACGATGAATATATGGGAAGTGGTCTACTTTTAAATAGAGCTATCAAAAAATATGGTATTGAAAACTTTAAAAAAGAAATAATACAATTTTTTGATACTAGTGACGAAGCATTTCTATTTGAAAAGTCATTGGTTACTGAAGATTTCGTAAAATCAAATGAAACTTATAATATGACAACAGGTGGAAACGGCGGGTGGTACGCTGCGAATCATGGCGATGAAAAAATAATAAAAGCTAATAAAGCGAAAGCTGGTTCTATAGCCTTCTTTAAGTGTTGGCAAAATCCAGAGTTTAGAAAAAATACATCTTTACGAGTTGCAGAAAGAAATCGACAGTATTTTAAAGAAGGGAAGTTCAAAGCTCCTGACTGGACTGGTAAAACGCATCGAGAAGAAACCAAAGAAAAAATTGGTAAAGCGAATGCGATTAGTCAATTAGGTGAAAAGAATTCGCAATATGGAACTTGTTGGGTCCATTCTTTAGAAGAGAAGGTTAGTAAAAAAATCAAAAAAGAAGAACTTGAGCAGTGGCTTTCTCAAGGATGGATTAAGGGTAGAAAATTTAATTTTTAATTTTGTCTCCGTAGCTCAGTGGATAGAGCAACTGATTCCTAATCAGTAGGTCGCACGTTCAATTCGTGTCGGGGATATTCTGATAGTCTGTGCCCCATATATACCAATAAGCGCGTTGAATGTTTCAGCGCCGGGGGATTACAAGATGGCTATTAAGTTGTCAGAGTCTAAGTTGCGTCAGATTATTAGGGAAGAAGCTCGTAGGATTAGTGAGATTAGCGTCGCCGCTGGATATAAGAAACGAGTTGGTAAGGGTGCGATGGCTCCGGGTGGTTATGATGACCCTATGGATTATGCTCCTTGGGCAAATGCTCCGAAAGAGACTGCGCCTGAATTAAAGGTTGGGCAGAGACGTTGCTGGGTTGCTGATTCTTTTAAGGTTGTCGCTGTCGATGAAGAAGAGGGTCTTGCGACGATTGAAGATGAAACGGGTTCTCGCAAAGACGTAGATATCGATTTGTTATGGGACTCGGCTCTCATCTCCAGCGTCTGATAACGACTAAAAACGTTAAATAAAATTTGTAACCCGCCTGTCCATTTTTGGATTCGCGGGTTATATTATTTTGCAACCGCATCCAACATGCCACAATGCCCCATATATACCAATAAGTGTGTTGAATGTTTCCACGCTGCGAGGTTATGATATGGCGATTAGATTGACAGAGTCTAGATTGCGACGAATCGTTCGAGAGGAAATCGAGCGTAGTCTGGATGAGATGGCATTTGCGGGTAGTCTTGGCGCGGTCGATGGTACGGATTTTGGTGGAGAACCTGCTGACGCCAAGCAGCAACTCGCAGTAAAAAAATACACGCAGTCTGGTTCTTGGTTGAAGAAAGCGTCTGCTTACTACAAGAATATTCCATTTAATGTATGGATTGCGACTGTTGCGGGTATCGCGGGCGGTGGGAGCGCTTTCGAGGAAGTAGGAATCAATGTTGACGATAGTGATGATTGGGCCGGCCGAGCGATGATTATGCCCATTGAGGATGGCAAGGAAGCTCTCATAACTGTTGGGTACGACCCCGCATTAGTGAATCAAGTTGGTTCTAATGATTTAATCATACTTATTTCAAACATCAATATGTTTCAGGGTGCGTTGCCGTCTCCTTGGATGGTAATGCACGCAATATTTGATTCGCAAGCGTCTGGTGGTGGTTCTGATATCGCGTATAAGTTGGCACCAACTTTTAGACTAGTCCAGAAAAAGTGTCTTGTCGCGACGAAATTTAAAGCTTTGACGATGGCATCGGCGAGAGATGGCACGTTACCTGAGTCTTCAACTGAAGATGTTTCCTCAGAAATTATGTGTCAGGAACTCATTACGGGTCGAGGGTTTCATTACAATCAAGATGCGACAGGTGAGACCATTCCTGAGCTCGAAGAACTACGCGCATTGGTCAAGCGAGCTGGTGACGAGTTCCGTAAGAACGCTCGAGGCAAGATGATTTGCGCGAGAGTCTAGTTCTCTACTTAATTTGATACAATCTCATAACCCGCCTGTCCATTTTTGGATTCGCGGGTTATATTATTTTGTAACCACGATTAAGGTGTCACGATGTCGCCTCCGTCCGGAACGATTCTTAATGCCCGGTGCAAGAATGACCTCTCGTTCGGTTTAAACGAGTGGACGTCGACCGAGCGTGGCGAGCGATTTCTACTTCTTGAGGTTTCAAAGAGACCTTACCCAGGATGCTGGACGCTATCTTCCCGCCGTGGAATCGTGCATTGGTTCAATCTCTGGGTTCACGACGAAGGCTGGAAGAACAATTGGGACGTCGTGAGTTGGGGGAAGGAATGAGTGCCGACGAACCTCGAATACCTCGTGTCGGTGATATCCTCGTGGCGAGGGAGAACTTGACCCTATGGGTGCCGTGCATCGACGAGAAGAACCACACGACCTATTCCTATTCCAGCGTACGAGATTTTGAAATGGGTGATGCTGTTATCATCGTCGATATCTTTTTTAATACTGGGATTTGGCGTGTATTTTCGGATGGGAACATCTATGATTATGAGACGCCGAGTGTATGGGACGATGATTGGGACCTAATCGGGAGCGATGAAGAGTGAATAACGAAATGAATCGTCAACCCAAACCCGGTGATATTTTAGTCGCGAAGTGTCGGATTCACTTGATTAATTTTATTGTGACGCCCATTGGACCGAACGAGCCTGGGGATTTTATCTACTTTGCACCGGGTGATAGGGCGTTGCTGGTGGCCATTGAGGGTGGTGAAGAATACGGTTTCGTGTGGACGGTGTTGGCGGGTGGCACCACTTGGTCGTACGATAGCCTTGACCGGGATTGGAGCGATGATTGGGATATTTTAGTTTAAAAATGTAGAATTTATTGTATTATATTCTTTCAGAGGAATCGTGGGAGAGCGGTTTATTCCAGAAGTCTTGAAAACTTCCGTATCGAAAGATACCGCCTGTTCGAATCAGGCCGATTCCGCCACTTCGGGGGATTAGCTCAGTGAGAGAGCACCTGCTTTGCACGCAGGGGGTCAGGGGTTTGACTCCCCTATCCTCCACCATTTAATATAGTTTTGGGTGAATGCCCGAGCGGCCAAAGGGAGCGGGCTGTAAACCCGCCGGCTTACGCCTACGGAGGTTCGAATCCTTCTTCACCCACCACCTCGCGTTTTGTATAAAGCGCATACTTAATAATATAATGTATTAGGGGGTGGAAGATGCCGAGTGTTGCAACGTTGAGTGGGATGAAGTTCGTTAGTCCGAGTTCGAGTATTATGAAGACTCTTACTCCTTCAGCTTCAACTGCTATTAAAGCTGCAGCGAGTCAAACAGTTGATAACACTCCTGCAGTCATTGTCTCGATTAGTCAGGCGGCTCTAGAAGCGACGGGAAAGGTCGAGGCGGACGCTGCATCGTCGACGAAGTTAACGCCATTCGACTCGAAAGATATCACGCCAGAGATGCTCGCGAGTGTGCAGAAGATGTTATTAGACACGTATACGAGACAGACGACGTTGGCTGGGTATGGAAGTTCGACGATGGATTATTCAACGAGAATGTCTTTGTATTCTATATCGAAGAGCCTCGACGCGATAAAGAAATATTTGGTTAGTCCACCGTCGTCTTTGAGCACAGTAGATGGTAGAGTTGCATCCATCGTTCAGTCGGCTGCATCAAGTTATCTATCTCTTAAAGATGTAAGCACTAATTACGTTAATACCAAGAGTTATACTCATATTGACATTGGGACATCTAATACTGGTAACGATGAATTATTAAAGAATACGATTGAAAAATCTATTACAATCTTAAAGCAAGAAATTAATTTGTCTACGCGAGGTTTGAGCATCTATGATTCGAAGACGCTGAATTATTTCTTAAAGTCTGTTTCTTCAGTAGAATCTGTGAGGCAGGTTCTAGATAAACCATCGAATGAAATCGGTTCTTTAGATTTTCAATTTGCTGTTTTTGCGCGACAGGTTGCGAAGGGCGTCGTGTCAGATATCGCAGCAAGACGTGGTGGGAAGCAAGTCGTGATTGATAAAAGTTTGTTTGACTCAATCGACAAAGATTCTTTTTTCGAAACTCTTAAGAAAGCTCTAGTTAATGATATTGAATCTTTCAAAAAGACTGCGTCGATGTCGAAACCGACGCCCGAAGCTCTTAAAGACACAGAGTTGTCTTACGAGTTTGCCAAAAAAGTCGTAGATTCAGGACTTGATTGCGCAATCGAAGTGTCTCAAAAAATGTCAAGTGACCCGTTGAATGAAGACTACGGTGGTCTTGTTCTTATTAATCGATTAATTTCTACCACACTTGAACAATATAATTCGCAGAAGATTATAGAAAGTTCGAAAGATACTGCAGAAAAAACGATTTCTTCAGTTCCTGATTCGACTTCGCAAATAGCAAAAAGCATAGCTCCAACGACTGTTGGGACTACTAGCGTGGCTAAATTAGTAATCACAGCTCCGGCTTTAAAAGCTCTTATAGCTGCGGCTTCGAAAGTTTCTATTCTAAAATCGAAAGTCTAATTATTCATAATAAACAAAGAATAAAAACTTTTTATATTTTATTTGTGCGGGTGTAGCTCAGCGGTAGAGCTGGAGGTTTCCAACCTCCCGGTCGCGTGTTCAATCCACGTCGCCCGCTCCAATTTTAGGGCTATCGTCCAAGGGTAGGACATCAGACTTTGACTCTGAGAATCTAGGTTCAAATCCTGGTGGCCCTACCAAATCAGGTCGCGACCCACTGTGTTTTGTTACTAACGCGGCGGCGGAATTGCCTATAGAAACTTGAAGCGGTTGTCGGGTCGCCCGTGAGGATCGATTCTAATTGTTGCAATAATCCTGATGCTTCTTCAGGCGTGAAGAACGTTCTGAATCCTTTCGGTAAACCGTTAGCAGTGGCTTCTAAGTATTGTTTTATTTGCTTCGCCATTTTATCTTCAGGTGTGAATGAAGCTATCCTATTTTCGAGCTCGTGGAGATCGTATGTGCTCTTTTCTGAGAATACGGCATAAATTGGAGCTTGTAACCTTTGTACTAACGCGTAAGAAGCTTCTGGTATTTTAAATGATTTCGAAGTGCCAGTTGCGAATATACCTTCTGGTGCACCGCCAAGTATCGAGTCTCCAAATATTTCTACGAGTGCTGTCGAAATTAGAGATTCAATAGCTTCTTTATCGGCTCTCTTCATTTTCGGAGAAGATGAGACGCCAACTAATGCAGCCTTAACCTTTTCGGCGAGTTCAGGCGAAAGAGGTTTTGGTTTGCGAGTAATATCAGCCTTCGACATAAATGTAACATGCGGTTGTGCAGCGTTCAATTTCGACGCGACTTCTGGTGTTAACGCTCCCGTAAATTCAATCGCGAGAGTTTTGTCGCCAACAGTATAATTGACATAGTCAGGCCTATTATCTGGTTTTAGGATTTCAAACTGATATGTTTTTCCTTCCATTTCAGGTGGCAGCGTTATCGAACGAAGACTGCGCGCAGTACCTCCCGTGTCATATCTAAGTCCGTGCGGGACTCCTTTTTCTTTTGCATCCTTGAATATGCTTCCGACTTCTCCGTCTTGTATTTTGATTTCCAGGAATTGACCTGCTAATTTTTCAGTATAAGAAATTAGAGGATCGCGACCCAAGATGTCTTGTAGTACTTCGATTATGTCTTCCCTTGATAGGTCAGGAATTCTTGGGGTCGATTCAAGAATGATCTCTCTGATTAGTGCGCGAAATTCTTTTAATAACAATTTAAATCTCCAGATATTTCTAAATACTTATCCTTATGTTAACGTTACCCGACCTTGTTGGAAATACTCCACTACTAAAATTTGACTTGGGCGATTTAGTTATTTGGGCGAAGGCAGAATTTTTAAATCCAAGTGGTTCGATAAAAGACCGTCCGATGTTAAGAATTATGCAAGAGGCAATGCGAGAAGGTAAACTTGCCAGAGGTGGAAATCTCATAGAGGCGACTTCTGGTAACGCAGGTATTTCATTTGCGATGTTTTGCGCGTATTATGGAATTTCTTGCACGCTTATTATGCCGAAGAACATGAGTGAGGAAAGGAAGAAAGCGTTTAAGGCTTATGGTGCAAAGCTCATAGAGGTGGGAGATGGAGATTTTGAGGGAGCGATTGCGCTTAGGAACGAAATGGCTGAGACGAATGGTTGGTTTAACGGTAATCAATTTCATAATCATTGGAATATTAGGGCTCACATTGATGGTACAGGTAGTGAGCTCTGGAATCAGCTTCGTGAACAAGGTATTACGCTCGATGCTTTCGTAGCCGGGACTGGTACAGGTGGCACATTGATGGGAGTCGGGCATGTATTTAGAACGCTTTCTCCCAATACGAAATTAGTTGCTGTCGAACCAGCCGAATCTCCAGTTATGAGTGGTGGACAAAAAGGTCTTCATGGCATTCAGGGAATCGGCGATGGTTCAAAATTTCTCGTGGATTTGAAAAAAGTCGACGATATAATCCTTGTCAAGACTCATGAAGCCGAAGAACGCTCAAGAATATTGGCGGCGTCGTCGGGTTTATTTGTTGGATTTTCTGCTTGCGCAAATTTGATAGCCGCAGAACGATGGGCTCGTAAGACAGGTGCTAAAAATGTCGCGACCGTACTCTGCGACCGGGGCGAGAGATATTTCAGTAATCTTTTCTAAAAAGATGTTCATTTTTTAAATACGAGTTATATTAGTTTTGGAGGTGGGTGTGTCCAACTCTCTACTATGAACTGCTCAACGCTGCACTTGCGAATGGTCATCCATTCCACGTAGTGGCTTGGGCGGATAAAAAAAGTGAGACTCGCGGTATTTGTAGCTGGAAACAGACTGCAAAATATAAAAAATGGTATCAAGGATGGAAGGGTTCTTGTCATGAACGACATGCAGAAGTCGATTTGATACTAAAGATGGGAAAAAATATCCCAAGAAAAATTTTTGTTACTCGTTTTAAGTCGACGGGCGAAATTACGATGGCCAAACCTTGTATTCATTGTCAAAAATTTCTTCGATTGCGTGGTGTTGAAGTCGTTCGATACACAAATTGGGATGGTGAGTGGGAAGAAATGACTCTTGGTTGATATATAAAAACGCATTCAACTTTTTTGGAGTCACTTTGTTACTCACAAATTTATTATTTAGTTTTGGAGTTATTGTAAGCCCGTTTAATAGACCCGCTGAGCTTGTTAGTGGGCATTTAATGTTAAACAACGAGCTTTCTTATAACTTGTGCAGCGGCGTTTATTTTTCTATTCCTGATCAGGATTTGAGTGTCTCTCGTCCAGAATCGCGGTTGCTTTTTTCAAAAAAGATATAATTTGTTCTTGAGTTACACAAGCTGCTAAATTTGGAAACTTTAGTATAGCAGAATGTATTACTCCGATTATATCGCCTTTAGAATTTAGTATGGCGCTGCCTGAAGATCCTGGCGCGGCTGGAACTGTGTAGTAGTCGCTCCCGTCTTTTTCGCCAGAATAATATCCTTCGAAAATTAATAACATGCCTGGTGCGAATATTCCACTTGGCGCAGCCATATTCCAAACCCTATCTCCATGTTGTGGAGTTACAAGCGAGATGCCGAGGGGAGTGCCCCAAGTCCCATCTGTTTCGAGTAAACACAAATCAGGATCACCCGAATAGACTTGTGATGTTACGAAGTGCTTTTGTCCTTCGAAATCCTCGATCATCGTTACGGTATCTCCGGCTTCTGATACTGCGCATGCGTGACCGGCCGTGAGTAATCTTGTAAATCCGTTCTCTTGTTGTACTATCGTTGAAGACGCAGAAGAGACAGCAGTCATGCCTTCTTGACAACCATCTTTTAAACATTTTTCAGCATTTTTTATAGTGACTATCGAAACTACAAATCCAAATGAATTAGATGGAGGGTTAATTCCGTCTTGTCTAACGATAGTTCTCACTTCACTAAACGAGGTGAGAAAAAATATAGAGAATAATAAGAATAATGTCGAAGCTACCCTCATAAAATCACCTCGTGACGCAGCTCATTTATTTACATAGTCTCGAGAATAATTATTGTTGTAAATGTTTGTAACTTTGGGTGTGTAGCATAGTTGGTCTAATGCACCACGCTGGAACCGTGGCACTGTCGAAAGGCAGTCAGGTGTTCGAATCACCTCACACCCGCCACTTTTCGATATAAAATTTGAGATGTCTGATAATAATCTGTATGCCACATTAACAAGGAGGGCAAATTGTTCAAGAGTCTTAGTGCAGTAGTTTTCATGATGGTTGCTGGTTGTGCTTCTGAAACCGCGGTCAATGACCAAATTACCGATAGTGTTACGCAAACTCCCGCGCCAGTAGATGCGACTTCTCCTGCTGCTGACGTCACAGTAACTGCAACGGGTTCGTCGACTGTTACGACTCCAGCTACGAGCTGCGCCGATGGTTCAACGCCTGTCGATGGCGTATGTCCACAGGTCGGTGCTACCTCTACGACAGTTACGCAGTGATTTAAATAAATCCTTTAGGAAGGGGAGCAATTGCTCCCCTTTCTTTTTTCTGTATCATTCAAATGCTTTTCGCTGTATAATTAAACAAATACAATAAGGAAAATGATGAATTTTCTAATTCTGTGTTTATTTTTTACTAAAATGGCGTATGCACCTGGTTTGGATAAGAGCGAGATTATTGAACCAGTGTGTCTTAAAGCAAACGTGACGGAAAAACAAAGAATCGTAGCATGTGCTATTGAAAAAGTAGCAAGAAAGCGAGGATTTAAGTCGGAACATGTCATTCGTGGTCTAATCGTTAACGCATTCGCTGAAAGTGAGCTCGATCCGAGAGCGACTTCTCCTGGTCATAAATCGTTTGGAATATTTCAACTACATGTAGATGGTTTGGGCTATAAGATGTCTCGTAAAGAGATGTTCGATGTTGAAACGTCGACAAACGTGATCGTCGATTTTATGAACGATCAAAAATTAAATTACAATAAAATGGGAGAAAAACAGGCTACAAGAATGATTTGTTCGACTGTTTTACGTCCTAAAGATAAGAAAGTGAAAATGAAAGAAAGAGTTGAATTATTGAGTAAACTTTTCTAATAATTTTTCTCTAAGACTATGTTCTTTTTCTCCAGCGTGATTACTTTATATGGGTCCGAATGATAGAATTCGGCAAAATTAGGAGAAAATGATGTTTGGTCTTATTCACTACGATATGATTGATAATATGTTTGGCAATACCAAGAACACGTTCGAAAATTCCTGGCTTGCGAATTCAAACGTTCGTAGGACGGATGAAGGGTTTGAAATCGACATCGATTTGCCCGGCCTTTCTCGTTCTGATATCGACGTTGAGATCGTTTCGAATACACTACGAGTTAGTGCATCTCGTGAAATTCGAAATTCGTCGAGTATGTATTCGTTTATTCCGAGTCCTGTAAATGCTGCGAAAAATTCGGAGACGAATAAGGCGACTTATGAAAAGTCGTGGTCTCTACCTGACGGTACAAACTATGAAAATATTTCTGCGAAGTATGAAGCTGGTGTCCTTCATTTAGAAGTTCCTGTGAAGCGCCCAAGTAAGCGAAAAATTTCAGTAGAGTAATTTTTCTTGGGCCCTGAGATAGTTAATAATATGACAAATCTCAGGGCCCTTGTTCGCGAAATTATAGCAGAAGAAATCGGTAGAAGTTATAAAACAACACTTCCGCCGGAAGATAGTATGTTTAATTGGAGAAGTGTCCCTGGCGTCGACGCAAATATTTCGCCTGATGTTGCTCATGGAGCATGGCGAGTTGTTATAAACGACGAAGAAGATGAAGAAAATAGCGAATCGATGTCATTTAAAGACGAGACCGAAGCAAAATTTTACGCAAGAAAGCGCTCCGAAGAACGTCTAAAGAAAATGCAGGGTGAAAAAGATTTCCCTGCTAATTTCATACAATATAAAATTTAAGATTTATCGCTACAATGTAACTGTGATATAGTCTTTGATTCTATCATAGTGTCTAAAATTATACCTGGAGAGTCACTTGATTACGAAGAGCGATTGGATTCAGTATTTTCCTTATGCCGAGTGTCGTGAAGCGCAGGAAAATGCGATTAACGCTGCTCTTAACGCATTCGTTACAGAAAATAAACGCTTCATGGTTTTGGAAGCTGCGACGGGCGTTGGAAAATCTGCTATCGGTATGACTATCGCACGTTACCTCACTGCGACGCAACCGCAAAACTCAGACTCTGGGTATAAAAACGGTGCTTATTTTTTGACTACTCAGAAGCTGCTTCAAGAACAATACATCCACGATTTCGGTGAACCTGACGGTGGCATGCGACAAATTATGTCGGCTGCAAATTATCAGTGCAAGCATCACAAAAAACAAAACTGTGGTGAATCCCTACAACAATTAAAGGCAGAGACTGATACAACGTCGAAGTTTTATCGCACCTGCAAATTTCACTGTACGTACAGAGAAGAAAAGACGAAGTTTATTTCATCAGACGAGTCGGTGACAAATTTCAGTTATTTTCTAACCGAAACTGCGTATTCCGGAAAGCTTGAGCCTCGTAACCTACTTGTCGTCGACGAAGCGCATAACGCAGACGGCGAGCTGTGTAAGTTCATCGAAATCTCGGTATCTGAGCGATTCGCTTTGAGCGCGCTCAAGCTTGAAATGCCAGAACTCTCTACTCAAAAGCAATCTTTTGATTGGGTTAAAAACGTTTATATTCAGCAGTTGAAAGTTCATGTTGCTCAATATGAAATGATTATCGAGAAGTTCAAACTCAACGAAAAAGGTAACGGAGAGTTCGAAAAAATTACGAAACAGTACGATATGTTGAGTAAACATCTTACGAAGATCGAGCAATTCCTTTCGCTCTACGATGAAGAGAATTGGGTGTTTAATCTTTCTGATGGCGAAGGAAAGGGAATGCGAAAACTCGAGTTTAAGTCGATCGACATTTCGCCATACGCCGAACAAATTTTGTTTAAAAGTGGTCGTAAGGTATTAATGATGTCTGCTACCATTATTAATCAAACAGGTTTTTGTAGAATGCTTGGCATCGCCGACGACGATGTTTCGTTTATGTCGATTCCGTCTCCATTCGATTCTAACAATCATCCAATTTTCGCTTTTCCAATCGCTAAAATGTCAGCTGGGACGATCGATGCTGACCTTCCTAAATTGGTCGAGGCAATCAAAAGCATCCTTGAACAACACCCAAAAGAGAAGGGAATCATTCACGCTCATAGCTATAAAATCGCCTCTTACATTAAACAACACATTAAGAATAAACGACTGATTTTCCATGGTTCTGAGGATCGACACAAGAAATTAGAAGAGCACATGCGCTCAAAAGAACCTACCGTAATCGTGTCTCCTTCGATGCAGGAAGGCGTAGACTTGAAGGATAATTTATCTCGCTTTCAAATTATTTGCAAGGTTCCGTACCCTTATCTTGGAGATAAAATTGTCAAGAAGCGTATGCACCGCTGGGGTTGGTGGTACGCCTTTGAGACCGCGAAAACTGTTGTTCAGTCCTTAGGTCGTTCTATTAGAAACGAAAACGATCATGCTGCGAGTTACATTCTTGATGTCGACTGGCAACGATTTTATGGTAGTAACTCGCATCTATTCCCAGAGACATTTAAGAAGAGTTTACAATAGATAGTTAGTATTAAATTGCGAGGATCACATGAATGAACACAATATCTTTAAAGATGTGCAAGAACTTAGGATGCACGCTGACGTTTTTAACGAAGAACTTATCGTAACGTCAGGTGGATTCGATCCCATGCACATTGGACATCTTCGCTGTCTTCAAGAGAGCGCGAAAATTTGTCAAGAGCAAAAATATTTTAAGGGAAAAAAAATTAAATTTGCAGTTATCGTTAATAGCGACGGATTTTTAGTGCGCAAAAAAGGCAAACCATTTATGCCTGAGGCTGAGCGTATTGAAATTATAGCTGGCGTTCGTGGTGTAGATTATGTTGTCCCATGGGATGATGGTTCACAAACAGTTGTCGGAGCTATAGCAATACTAAAGCCCGTTGCATTTACAAAAGGTGGCGATAGAGACGCTGCTGCGAATGTGCCTGAATTCGATTTATGCGAAGAAATCGGTTGTAAAGTAATTTTCGGAGTAGGTGGTGGCAAAATCCAGTCGTCATCGTGGCTAATAGAGTCAGCATCAAATGTCGACAAATAATGTAAGCGTAAGAATTTTTCTTGAAAAGAACCTTCGTATTAACGATGAAGTTAAACGAATATTGGAGTTATACGTTCAATATTGTTCAAGAGCGCTTTCGCTGCACGACGAATACAAATGTTATCTTGTTGGAGATCGTAAGAAACACAACATAGAAACAACAGCAGTCTGTCAGTTCGAACTAAAGAAAATAAAAATATTTTGTCGTGGTAGATTGCTTCCCGATGTTCTACGAAGTATCGCACACGAAATGTTTCATTTAAAACAACTCGAAAGTGGATTACATCCTAAAAAAAGCGATTTGCATTTCTCGTCAGAACTCGAAGATGGCGCGAACGAAGTCGCTGGCAAGTTATTAAATGCTTTCACAGAAGTTATGGGACATAACAAAGTATATGAAAAGGAGTTAGAAAGTGAGTAAATTTATTGAAAAGCCATGGGGTAACGAGGAAATTTGGGCAGAATGTGAAGCATATCTTGGAAAGATTATCACAATTAACCCGGGCTTTAGATTATCAAGACAATATCACGTTAATAAAGAAGAGACGATACGAGTCCTCGAGGGCGTGCTTAGGTTAGAAGTCGGTTCGCAAGATGATTTACGTGTAGAGTTTTTGATACCTGGTGAATCTTTTCACGTCAAACCAGGAACAATCCATAGATTTTGTGCAGAACAAGTGGAAGTCAAGCTATTAGAAGTGAGCACGTATTATCCAAACGACGTTGTAAGATTAGAGGACGATTATAATAGATAGTCTATGTAGATTCCGCAGGAGTCGCACATTTTAAGGTCTATTATATGCACAAAACCTATAACATTTCACAATTACGAGCTAAGATTGTCCCATGAGGAATAGAAATAATAAAATCAATGGGGCAGGTCTTGTGGCTATGTCTTATGATATGAAAAAAGTGTTAACACTTTGGGTTGGTGAAAGATTAGACCTACCCAAAGGTGCTATTGAACGAGGAGAAACTGCGTTTCAGGCGGCGTTTCGAGAGGCACACGAAGAAGCGGGCATACGCGAAGAAGATTGCGAATTGGTAAGCGATCAGCCAGGAATTTTTGATAATATTCAATTTTATTACGTTTTTTGGGATGGCGTTCCTACAATTGCGCGAAATCCTAAAACGGGTATTTTAGAACATGATAAAGCAATTTGGCTTCCTTGGCGTAAGGCGATTGATAGATCGCCAGAATTTTTAAAGCCTGCATTATTTCATGGTCTTGCTTTAACGGCCGTTATGCCACGCAAGAAGAGGTCATAAATGTCTATTTTTAAAGAACATAAAACTACAGCAGATCGTTCTGCTTCTGACCGAGCGAGACATAAACAAAAGATAGAAAAGGCAATTCGCGAAGGTATAGTGGATATTGTTTCCGAAGAGTCTATTATCGGACAAGACGGAAAGAAAAAAGTTAGAATTCCTGTTAAAGGAATTAAAGAATGGCAATTCGTTTACGGCGATAATAATCAAAAAAGCGCAGGTTCAAGTCCTGGTACGGATCTTGAAAAAGACCAAATTGTTCGACGCGGTGAAAAAGGTCAAGGTTCTGGTCGAAAGGCTGGTAACGATAAGGGCGAAGAATTCTACGATGTAGAAATCGACTTGGACGAATTAGCCGAATATCTATTCGATTCTCTCAACCTTCCGGATTTAGAACGCAAGAAGCTTCGAACAGTTCTTGAAGAAAAACCTCGACGACATGGAACAAGAACTTCTGGCATTAAGCCTCGCTTGGACAAACGTGAATCGGCTATCCAGCGAATCAAGAGGTTATCTGCTGCTCGACGTGCAGGAGCTGTTGAAATCGATCCTGAGACTGGCGATGAAATTTTTCCTTTTCACGATAACGATCTTCGATATCATCATATCCAGAATCGTCCGAAGGAAGCCACAAACGCCGTTATCTTTTTTATGATGGACGTTTCTGGTTCAATGACGCAAAATATAAAGTTTCTTGCTCGCTCATTTTATTTTCTTTTATATCAATTCATTCGTCACAAGTACGAGAAAGTTGAGATCGTGTTCGTCGCGCACACCACCGAAGCTTTCGAAACTGACGAAGACTCATTCTTCAAGCGTGGATCGGCCGGTGGGACATTTGTCTCTTCTGCACCAGAACTCGCAAGAGAAATTATTAGAGAACGTTATCACCCGTCAGCGTGGAATATTTACGCGTTTCATTGCTCGGATGGTGATAACTTTGATGAAGATAACGATGGCGCCGTTCATCAATTCAAAGAGCTCGGTTCTATTTCGCAGTTAGTTGGATACGTCGAAATTAGACCACACGAAGATAGAATGGCATGGGAAAAAGAAGGTTTCGTGTCGAAACTATACACGCAGCTCTCTGGTTTGGGCGCGCCCGTAAAGGTTGCGACGATTGGAGATAAAACTGAAATTTGGAAAGTGTTCATGAATTTCTTCGGAGGAGAAATAAATGTCTGATTATACGCTTGATGACCTCGAAGAATGGGACAAAAAAATATGTGAACTTGCCAAAAGTTACGGTTTAGATTGGTACGAAATTGCTTATGAGACCATCAATTATCATGAAATGATCGGTGCCATGAGTTATCATGGTATGCCGAGTCACTATTCACATTGGTCTTATGGAAAGTCGTTCGAAAGAACCCACGCGATGTACAATTCAGGTAACGAAGGGCTTCCTTATGAATTGATTATCAATTCTAACCCTTCAATAGCCTATCTTATGCTCGAGAATCCGTTGTATTTACAGATTCTTATTATGGCTCACTGCGTCGGTCATAGTGATTTCTTTAAAAATAATAGGACCTTTAAAGATACAGACGCTGATACGGTTGCTCTTCGTTTTAGAGCCGCAAGAAATCGCATACAAGGTTATATCGAAGATCCATCTATAGGTGTAGAAGCAGTCGAAAAAATTCTTGATGCTTGTCATGTGCTTCAGTATCAACACGATCGACGAGGAAGAATTCGTCTTTCGGAAAGAGAATTACGTAAGAAGTATCACAATCTTATTAAAAATGATGAAAAGGGAGAATGGAAGGATTTCGATATCGAAAAAATTCCCCTTGAACCTGAGTACGATATTTTAAAGTTCATCATGGAACAAAATCCTCGTCTTACAGACTGGGAACGGGATTTGATTAATATTGTTCATGAAGAATCACTTTACTTTATGCCCCAAATTCGAACTAAGGTGATGAACGAGGGTTGGGCAAGTTTTTGGCACTATAAACTTTTGCATGAACTTGATCTGCCCGATGAATATCACCTTCCATTTTTAAAGACGCACAACCTTGTTTTGCGTCCGTGGGGATTAAGAATCAATCCATATCACCTTGGATTCGAAATCTTTAAGAGAATCGAAAAAGATTTTGGTCTTGCGGAATGTTTTTTTGCCAGAGAAGTATGTAATGATGAGAGCTTTATAAGACAATATCTTAACGAAGATCTCGCTCGAGAGCTAAATCTTTTTACTTATAGCAAAAAAGGAAAGGGAAGAAGTGGTGATTGGACCATCGACGAAATTGTTGATGACGAAGATTCATTTCAAGAAATTAGAAAGGTTGTCATGGGACAAGTCGGCGGTAATATGATACCCATTATTTACGTCGATGAAATGAAGGACGGAGAATTAATTTTACGTCATGAACATGATGGAAGAGATTTAGAATTAGATTACGCGGACAATAGTGTTAGAATGGTTAGAGAGCTCTGGAAGGGTCCGGTTAAGCTCTTTACAATAATTGAAGAAGAAGATTTTGAAGTTTCGTAGAAACTCGGAGGTATTATGGATTTCTTAGACATTATTAAAAAGCAAAGGAAAGAATCTGTCAAGGAAGCGTGGAGGGGTACCTTCGTAGACTATCTTGGCGAAATTCAAAAGAGCCCAGAAGTTGTTAAGTTAGCAGCTCGTCGTCTCGTCGATTCAATTGAAGGTTTAGGTGTCGAAGTGCTCGACGAATCTGACCCGCGATGCCGTAAATTATTCGATGGTGATCGTCTAAAGACCTACAACTATTTCAAGGACGAATTTTATGGTCACGAACGTGTAATCGCTAAGATCATGCGATTTTTGAAGTCAGCGTCACTTAAGGGCGAAGAAAGTCGTCAGGTTCTCCTGCTCATGGGTCCTGTCGGTTCTGGTAAGTCTGCGCTCGCTGACCACCTTAAAAAGGCGCTCGAGAAAGCTGCTGAGCCGGTCTACCACCTCGACGGGTGTCCGATCCGTGAAGAACCATTACACCTACTTCCCCGCTCGCTCAGGGATAAGTTCCAGGAGATCTTGGGCATTCACATCGAAGGCGATCTTTGTCCAGTTTGTCGTCATCGTCTAATGGAGGAATACAAAGGTGAGTATGAAAAGTTCCCAGTTGTACGTTCGTCGTTTTCACAGCGTGGCCGCCGAGGCATTGCAGTTGTACCTCCAATGGATGCCAACTCTCAGGACGTTTCTGCTCTAATCGGCTCAGAAGACATTTCTAAGCTCGATAAATTTAGTGAAGATGATCCTCGCGTTCTAAATTTGAACGGTGCTTTTAACGTTGGTAACCGTGGTGTCGTAGAATTCGTAGAAATTTTTAAGAACGAAATTGAATTCTTACACACGATTATCACTGCGACGCAGGAAAAGAGTGTTCCAACTCCGGGAAAGAACTCGATGCTTTACTTCGACGGCGTGATTCTTTCGCATTGTAACGAAGCAGAGTGGAATCGATTTAAGTCCGAACACACAAATGAAGCGATTCTTGATCGTGTTGTTAAGATTGAAGTACCTTACGTCTTAGAACTCACTCAGGAAATGAAGATCTACGAGAAGATGCTTCGTAAGTCTGATTTCCGTTATCATCTTGCGCCTCACACGATTAAGACTGCTGCGATGTTCTCAGTTATGAGCCGTCTCAAGCCTTCACAAAAGTGTGATCTCATCACTAAGATGAAGATTTATGATGGTCAAGAAATTGTCGAGAAGGGTCGCACTAAGAAGGTCGACATTCGTGACCTCCGCGACGAAGCAAAGCATGAGGGCATGGATGGTATTTCCACTCGATTCATTACCAAGGCCATCGACTCTGCACTCACTGACTCTGATAAGGGATTCATCACACCAATGCGAGTCGTTGATGTTCTTGTTAAGCAGGTAAAGGAACAAATCATCAACGAAGATGATAAGAAGCGTTACCTCGAAATTCTACAAAAAACGATTCGTGAAGAATACCTCAAGATTCTTGAAGGTGAAATCGCGAAGGCGTTCGTGACCGCTTACGAAGAACAAGCCCAGGCGCTATTCGATAACTATCTCGATAACGCTGAGGCTTACACGACGCGCCAACGTCTTAAGGATCGCGTGACCTCAGAAGAACGCGAGCCAGATGAAAAGTTCATGAAGAATCTTGAAGAGCAAATTGGTATCACTGGTTCGGCTCGCGATGGTTTTAGAGCCGACGTGACAGCATTCATGTTTGCCAAGGTTCGTCGCGGTACGAAGGTTGATTATAAGTCATATGAACCTCTTCGTGAAGCTATCGAGTCTTACCTTATCGCGTCAGTAAAAGACATGGCTCGAATTGTTACCAAATCGAAGAGCCGCGATAACGAACAACAAAAGAAATATTCAGAAATGATACAAACGATGATCGACTCGTATGGTTATACAGCAGAATCTGCCGAGGAGATTTTAACGTTTGCGTCGAACAATCTTTGGAGAGACAGTTAAGAATAAAGAAACTATTCTTTTCTCTCAAATAAAGGGAATCGCCTCAGAGGTTTTTCAAAAGACCTTTGCTGGTGATTCCCATTTGTTTTTTGATAATCGAATCGTTTTTTTGGGACCACAAGATTTATTTAGAATCCTTGTCGAATTAAAAATAAAAGAAGACGAATCGGCGGCCAAAGATATACTACTTCGTAATCTCTACAAGGTAGAACAAACATGTCCAGGCTCTGCCGTGATTTTATTGTCGAAAATTGTCGAAGCAGAATTAAAGATTAAAAAATCAGGATTACTTGATAGAAGCTTCGTCAATAAGATTGTTGAAGACGCGAAAATAGAAATTCTTCAAGATTCGATATTAAAAGCCATAGAATTAGGTGGTTCTAATTGTTCGATGAGTATTATTAAAAATACTCGCAAGTCGTACGTTTCATGTGACGATTGCTTTTCTTTTCCTATAATTCAAATAAAGGAATTTGGAGAAAAATTAAATTTTTCGAATAGCTACCTTGTCATATACGATGGTGTAATCGAGCGTGCATCTCAAATAGACAAGATTATTAATGAACACATTAAAAAAGAGTCGACAATTGTCTTATTAACAAGGGGATTTGGATACGAAGTTGTTAGTACGTTATTGCACAACTGGCGTTCTCAAAAAACAAAAATTGTACCAATAACTTCAACGGTTGATTTAAATTCTGAGTTCGTGATAAAAGATTTGGCGACGTGTCTTGGGAATGAGAACAACAATCTACTTTTAGAAGAAAGATTTTTGATTAAAAATATCAGAATCGAAGATTCGAAATTATTACTTCAAGACGAACGACTATCGAAAAGTTCCAAAGAATTAATTTCTAAAATTTTAAAAGAATCTATAGAATTCAATGGTTTAAAAGAAATCGTTGGAGAAAGGATCAAATTTTTATCTTCGAGACGAATAGAAGTCGGAATTGGGAAAGAATTTGGAAATACCGTCGATGTTATTTTTGATAGAATCGATTATATTAATAGAAATTTAATTCGTTCTAGAAAAAGCGGGTGTGTTGAAGTCATGATAGAAAACAAATCGATCACAATTCCTATCGAAGCGATTAATATCGCAAATAATTCTTTCAATTCATTGAAAAATAATTTATCTCATACATTTTTGGTGAAAAATGTGGCTTGAACCTTCTGGTGAGCGCGATAGAACAATCGAGATGTTCGAAGATATAAAAGTACAAGAAAATAAAACATATGTCGGTACCGATTCGCATTCTTATGGAAAAGATTGGCTTTTTGCTACTGTAGTTTGTTGTCATACTCCTGGGCGGGGTGGGCGATTTTATACAAAGCGCATGCGCTTTCCTAAAGAACAATTTAAAACTCTTGTTGACAGGTTACTTTACGAAGCGTATCTTTCCGTTGAAATTGCTCAAGAAATTGAAGAGACGACGGGTAGAAAAGCAAAAGTCCATGTTGACGTCTCTTCAAGAGATACGATGTCTTCTAAATTTCACAGTAATGTTTCTTCGTACGTGATGGGTATGGGATTTGAAGTATCTTGTAAGCCCGAGTCGTGGGCATCATCTTGCGTTGCAGATAGACAGGCGAGATAATATTTAACTCTGGCGTGTTTCAGTGTAAGTTTATTTCAGGAGCTAAAATGAATGAAGTTAAATTAGGTCAAACGTACTTTGACGTTCTTAATATGGTAAAAGATCAAGTAGCTAATAATTTAGTAGAAGCTACGAGAGGAGAAGACATTTCTCCCGATCTTCTACGTAAATTAATTTACACTGCGCAAGCTACTATCGACGCCTCAGGAGGAAATGGCTTGTCGGCGATCATCAAAAGTTGTAAGTGAAAATGAACGGCGTCAAACACTTAGTGGATTGCAATTGCATTCTTCCTCAAATGCGTGGAAAGACGCCGCCTGTTTTTCATTCTTTCGTCGTTTTTTCAATAGAAAATGACGAAGGTCAAATATTAGAAAAATTTGCGCAATGTAATAATTGTGGCATAATACATCGCGTTTATGACGTCTGTAAGTCAGAATTGATTAAACGTGAACAACATCCTATGATTCAAACTTTTTCAGATATATCTCTTTCAATACCATCAGAATTGTCTTCCATTCTTACAACATATAAGTGTGATATTGCGACGTGGGAACACGTGCAATTTATTTATTCGAATGAAAAATGGGGAGAATTTACTATCGTATCTCGAGAGTACGATGATGGTGTAACTAATGGAAAAAGATTGATCATTGAAGGACCAGCTAAGTTTAGAATTGAACCCATTACGTTTTCGGAGACTTTATGAGTGAAAATGATGAATTAAAGGGAGACGTAAAATGGTTGCATCAAATTCAACAGTCTCGAGAAATTGTCAGAAAAATACTTGATTTTGGTGTAAGTCAATTTCAAATTCTTAAGATTATCGAGTCCCTGGCTCTCGAAGTAGAGGACAGGAGCGTGATGCTCGCGTTAACTGACGCTGTGCGGACTACGATAGATGCGTCGGAACAACAAGTAAAAGAAAAAAAGGAGTTAATACTATGAATCAGAATATTATCGAAGCCTGGACTGCCATTAAGCTCGCCGTTACTGAACTCGATGTCGATGTCGTTAAGAATGCGAAGGGTAATGCTTCGGCCGGTATTCGCGCTCGTAAGGGTCTTCGTGCTCTTCGTGATAAGCTCAGTGAGCTAGTTAAGACCACGCTAAACGAAGAAAAGTCTGCGAAAGAAGACGCAGCAGAGTGATAAACAATCGGGAATGTTCAGATTAAATTCTGTCATTCCCGATTATTTTTTGCAAGATATATAAAAATGCCTTTGATTTTCAAATGTGCATAATGGAGAAATTATGAAGCGCGATTCTTATAAAAAAGGCCCACGATTCGGTCCAGGAGCGTGTGGATATTTAGAAGATACTATCCAACAACCTGCTGTAGCGCCAGTTGAACCTATCGTTGTAGTCGAACCCGCTAAAGTTGAACCTGTTGTTGTAATCGAACAGGTCGAAGTTGAACAAGAAGTCATAGTTGAACCTATCTTTGAAGCGCAACCATTAGTAAAACCAGCAGTTGCACCTGTCGATTCTAAATCTTTTGATAAGAAGAAGAAATAATCTACTGTGTAGCTTTCATTTGTCTTTGAAAATATAAATCTTTCATTATATTTTTTTCCATTTGACAAATGCGCATTCTTGTCACTCCAAAAATATCTCCGATTTCTTGAAGCGTGTGTTCGCCGATTTCACTCGCGATTATGGCACAATTCAAGTTATCGGGGTTATTCATCCATCTGCGACAAGATTCCTTGCAGCAAGGAAGTTTTCTATCTTTGTGCTCTTTAAAACAAGTTGTTCCTTCAATGATGTTATCGTTTTGCATACTTAGATTATAATGTGTCGTTCTAAGATTTACTAAGTCGCATTTACTATTGACAGTCATTATGTGAGGTGTGTTTGAGTGAACGTAAACTTTTGGTCATCGATACAAGCGTTTTGTTGTACGATGCAGAGTCAATTTATCAGTTTACAGGCAATGACGTTATTCTTCCTATGATAGTTTTGGAAGAGCTCGATAGATTCAAGGAAAAACAAGGGACTGTCGGAAGCAATGCAAGATTAGTCAATCGATATCTCGATGAATTACGAGAAATTGGTTCTTTATCGACCGGCATAAATTTAAAAGATAAAGACATCGTAATTAGAGTTTCGAACGAAGAGCGTCGACACGATTTACCTGACGCTTTTCCTGCAAATCAAGGCGATAACAGGATTATATCTTCGGCCTTAGCATTACGTGCGAATTACCCAGATAAAAAAGTCAAAGTAGTTACGAAAGACATCAATCTCAGAGTCAAGTGTGATGCGCTTGGTTTAGAGGCAGAGGACTATTACAGAGACTTGCCAATATCTGTTAGAGATGGCAATCCAATTCACTCTGGCGTACTCCACGTCACTCTTGACAAAGATGCCATTGACCACTTTTATGCCGATGATGGTGTGCCTTTAGACGCCACAGGAGTGAATCCTGAGCTGTTTATACAAAACAGTCTTGTAGTTGGAACAACTCCCGAGGGTCAGTCTTTAATCGGTATGGTAAAAGACGATAAAATCGTGCCCCCGAGGACACTTGGTGACAGTATGATTCAAGTGAAGCCTCGTTCCAAAGAACAAAAGGCAGCGATGCACCTTTTGACTGACCCTGACGTTCCACTCGTCGCTTTGACTGGTCTTGCTGGTTCTGGTAAGACGTTCTTGGCGCTCACGGTTGGAATCTCTGGTCTTCGAAACAAGATTTACGATAGAATTATTATCACCAGATCGATCGAACCTGTTGGTCGTGATATCGGCTTCTTGCCAGGTACTGTCGATGAAAAGATGGCACCTTGGTTAATGCCTATCGTAGACAACTTTAGAAACGCATTCCATGACGTTTCATGGTTCGAAATGATGAGAGAGAAGGGAGAAATCGAAGTATCTCCAATCACTTATGTTCGAGGGCGTTCATTTGCTAAATCTTATATCATCGTCGATGAATCTCAAAACTTAACGATACATGAATTAAAGACGCTCATCACTCGTTGCGGTCAGGATACGAAGATGGTGCTTCTTGGTGATATCGATCAGGTAGATACTCCATATATGGATAGATACTCGAACGGTCTGACTATCGCTATCGAAAAGCTTAAGGGTCAGGATCTATTCGGACATATTAAACTTGATAGAGGCGAAAGATCACAATTAGCGACATTAGCAAGTAGCATTCTGTAAACGTAAACCTTCAGGACGATATATAGTCCTGAAGGGTGAAATATGTCGAAGGTTTCGAGATCTAAGAGAATCGATAGAAATAGATACGCGAAAACGTATCCATTCATAGTTCGAACGCCCAAATATTCATACGTTAACGATCCGCCTGTTTCTTATGAAATAGGCGAAATTTGTTTTTCAAATAATGATACTGTAACTTTGACATTTCAAACTACCTATTCTTCGATACCGAATATATTGATAACCGCTAAGGGCGACGACTTTAATGTCTGGGTTGAAGCAGTCACTGCGTCTTCTGCGATCATAAGAGCATCGACGAATACGAATAATTGTATTTCATATCAAATCGTAACGGTTGGTGAATAATGCCAAGAAGATTCCCTGGTGATTCAATAACTGATCTGATGACCGAAGTTGGTACAGCAGTTACTGATTCTACTGGGCAAGTTGTGGTGAATTATTCAGTTGTACACTATTCAAACATTAACATTTTATTAACCCCTGATGACGATTCATTTAACATTTTTCTTATAAATAAAATAGCGTCGGGCTTTACAGCGGGTTCCTCTGTACCAGAACGTCGATTTACTTATAAAGTCATAAGTACGAGGGCATAATGCCGATAGATTTTAAAGCATCGCAAATTAGAACGAATAAGATTATTGCTTCCGGCTCTAATTCGAAACCGTATTTATTAATATATCCTTCTGGTTCTGCCCTTAATGAATTAGGCGCATTAACTAAAATCACGGGAACTGGTAGCGATGGTTGGTTATTCGTCTCTGGTGGTATAAATGCTAACGAACGCGTTGTGTTTGGTGGAGACACAATAGTCTCTGGTACTTTCGTTGTTAGTCCACATATTACAGATTCATTAATTTATGCTACCGCAAGTTCTAATCCACTTTCTGCACGTGTGGGTATCAAAAGAACTGACCCGGAATCTACTTTACATGTTGGTGGAACAAACGAACCGGGTTTTTTGACAGACACTGGCGCTATTATAAATTATGGCAGAAATAACGCTGCTTCATCTACGTTTTTGGTGCAAGGAAAATATGGCGGTGATCATGGATTACTCGTCGTTTCTGCATCATCTGAACGCATTGCAATTGGAAAACACAATCCGAATGCTAAATTAGACGTATGCGGTGATGGTATCTTTAGTGGTTCATTACACGTAACGGCTTCATTGATTGCGAGAAATATTACTGGATCTATACGTTACGTCGACGAGGCAATGACGACAGACTTTCTCGTTGGAAATGCTACTTTCGATGATTCGACAGGACAATGGACGATAGGTTCAGGTGGCGGTGGTGGTGGCGATTCATATTTCGATTCAACAACTGCGGGTTCAATTTATACAACAGGCTCTACAGCTTTCGTAGGTGACGAATCGATCGATTCTCCTTATGATAAGGGTTCTGACGTATTTTTTTATGTTTCGGGTGCAAATGATGATACGGCATCCGCGTTGTTTGGCGGAAAACTTGTTGTAAGTGGAGTTACACAACACCACGATGATGTTCAAATAACAGGTTCATTATCAAGTGTAGGAACTTTAGTAGATCTACAAGGTTCTACGGTTAATATTGCTACTACAGTATCTACTTCTTCAATCAACATCGGTGCCTTGGGCAATCTAACAAATATCGTCGCGGCCGGCGATGGAAAAATACAGCTCTTGGCGAATATTGGTGGACCAGTCGGCAATAATCCTCCTGCTGGATCTATTCAACTTTTGGCGAAATCTACAGGTGGTGTAGGTTTTAATCCTGCGGGTGGTGAAGTTGTAATCGAATCTTCGAACGGAGTCTATGTTAACACCAATGGACATATGACTTTTCAGATGAATTCATTTTCAAATGAAACTTTAGAAATACGAGCTTCGAATGCGTTTAGTTCGACTCCCAACGTTCTAATCCAGTCTGATGGAAATTCTGCGACTAATTCGATTGATATAACTTCTGATAATGCAGGCGGTATTAGCTTAGGCTCTAATTCATTGTATGATACAGGAGATATTTTAATCGGTCAACAGGAATATCAACGAACGATTAAATTAGGTAATGTAAGTTCTGTTAATCAATATGTTATTATAGGTTCTGAGTTTGGCAATTCTTATACTGCAATTAGCGGAAGCGCAATTGTTACCGGTAATACTACACTCGGTAATTCATCGACTGATACACTCGTAGTTAGCGCATCTCTTGATTCGAATATAATACCATCTCTTGATTCTACTTACACGCTCGGAACACCCGATTATCGATTCGCGCATGTTTATACTGGTGACTTACATCTTCGAAACGAAAGAGGCGATTGGACCGTTATCGAAGAGGAAGAATATCTAACTCTTAGAAATAACAAAACAGGAAAACGTTATAAAATATCGATGTCGCCTTTAGATGACTAAAAAAAAACATATATAGAATCGATAGCATACATTTGCATCATGGGGTTCTAAAATGGCTTTAGTTGGACACATATCCGGTAGTTCGCAATCGAACTCCGTTATAGGAATCAGCGGTTCTGTTATCGTAGCGAATCGTCCTAATTCATTATTCCCGTCTCTTCCTGGTTCTGATACGACGTTCTTCGTTTCTGGCGCGCTCGATGGTTCAGCTGCGTCAGTATTCGGTGGCAAGTTAGTAGTATCTGGCGGAGTGAAAACCACAACAGTAAGTGGTTCTGGCGACTTCGACATCGGTGGTAATTTAAGAATCGCAGGAGATTTGAAAGTAAGCGGAGATTATATAAAGTCTTCGACAGGAGCTACTGTAATTGAATTTACAGGTTCGAATGTAGTTATCCCGGGAGATCTAACGATTAAAGGAACTACTACGACTGTTAGTAGTTCGAATCTCGTAATATTCGATCAATTGATAGGCATAGGTTTTGAATCTGGCTCGATCGCGAGAACAAATGGTGATCGTGGTCTTGTAGGTGGGTTGGCTACTGGTAATAATGCCTCTGTTTTTTGGGATAATTCAGAGTCTGAATTTGCTGTCGTTCGAACGAATTCGACGCCCGACGCTACAAGCATCAATATTATTTCTTATGCCGATTTACATGTTGGTACATTAACAGGTTCACTTATTAAAGGTGCAGCTCTCACAGGTTCTTTGACTAAATTAATTGACGGTTCTGATTATTTAATAGCCGGTTCCAATATTCAATTAACAACAAGTTCTTTGGGTCAAATAACTATCGACGTAGCTGGGTTAATCACTCCTCCTTCGTACTTTAGTTCTACAACGCTAGGTTCAATTTACACTACAGGTTCAACTGCATTCGTTGGTTCTGAGTCTATCGATTCACCGTTAGATAAGGGTTCTGACGTATTCTTCTATGTTTCTGGTTCTACGAATGGTTCTTCAATAGCTTTGTTCGGTGGAAGCATTGCAACGTCTGGCAGCCTAAGAGTCGATGCAGACGCGACATTCGGTGATAGTTCGAGTGATAAGGTTATATTCAACGCCCATGTAAGTTCCAGCATACTTCCTCATGCTGACATGACATATGACTTAGGTTCTCCTGCATATCGTTGGGCGAATATGTACACGGGTGACTTGCACCTTCGCAACGACCGTGGTGATTGGACCGTTATCGAAGAGACCGAGTATTTAAGCATTCGAAATAATAAGACTGGTAAGATGTTCAAGTTCGTTCTCGAACCAGTCTAAATAAAGATTAATCAACGCCGGGTGATTCAGTTATCCGGCGTTGATACTTAGATAAGGACGGTTTAATATGGCGTTAATTGGAACTATTTCTGGAAGTAACGGGACATCCACAACTGCAATCTCTGGGTCGGTCGTCATCGCAGATAGGCCACCTGGTGAGTTTCCTTCTCTGCCACCGAACGCTAAGTTTTATGTTTCAGGTACAAGAGATGTTAATGGTCCACTTGGCGCTATCGCTATATTTGGCGGAGACGTATTCGTAACCGGTGGTCTTGGTGTAAGCGATTACGTCCAAATGTTACCAGTTAACGAATTAAGAATTCCAACAAATACAACGGCATCTTACATCTACACGTCGGGTTCGACTAATGACATGTATTTTACGCAATATGCAGGTCCTTACACGAACACAACACGTCTTCGTTGGTTAGAGAGCTCATTATCAACCGGTCTATTGCATGGTGGTATCTTATCGACACAAAATGGGACGACGACATTTTCTATAACATCGGGTTCCGGTATCATCGTTTATCAAAATGCGTCGACCTCGTCAGACCCATATCCGACAATAGCTTTCGCCAAGTGGCCGGCTTATGTTAGTCAGTCTCTACAATATTCTGGTTCTGCGCAAATTACTTACATCGCAATCGACCAACACGGTGAAATTTTACAGAGTCCAACTGCATTTAATGATGCGCAATTCAAAGATAGAATTGTTCTCGGACGCGTCCTACACCAGAGTGGTTCAGTCACAAACGGTTCTACGAATACTCCAACAACTGCTTACGCCGTCTCGCAGAACACGAACGATTTTGTTAGAGCTTTCGGTCCCTTAAAAATATCAGGACACTATCTTGCGGCGAGTGGTTCAGCGCCTACGTTATCTTTAACTAAAACTGCGGGTCTATCTTACGTTGAAGGGCGAAATTATGCTAACGACCCCAATAATCCGAACATCGTTACGGCAGACACTGATACAGCTGTCACAGTAAGTAAAATTTATCGCGAGTATGTGTCAGGTTCAACGCCTATTATAGACACAGGTGTTGCAAATGCAGGATATACAGTATTAGACCCGGGTCAATACAACAATAATGGAACACTCGCGTCTGTCGGTAACGGTGAATACACAGTCCAAAGAGTCTTTTGGTTTCCAAGATCCGTTAATCGTGCGTTTTTCATATATTATGGTACTGCAAAATACACGACTATGGATGATGCAGTCGCAGGTATAGGAACCGAGAATTTTATCGAGGGTGATAATACAGCAGGTTCTGCAATATTAGTAGGTTATATTTGTCTTAAGGGAAATGCCCTAAACTTACTTAACACGCTCGATGCGAAAATATATCAAGGTGGATTGTTTAGAGGTTCTGCGGGAGCATCATTCGGTGGAGCTGGTGGTGGAACATTACCCGGTGGATTAGACACTTATGTCCAATTCAACGACGACAATACATTCGGTGGAGACTCGGGATTTACCTTTAACAAGACAACGCACTCAATCACATTGACAGGTGACGTTAACGCAGTGAATGCTTCGCTGTCAGGTCAAGTGAGTGCACCGACTGCCTCGATCTCTGGTAATACATACTCAAGTGGGACTTTATACGCTAAAGATGTCTCTGTCTATGGAAACTTGACAGTTTCAAGTGGAAGCGTATCTATTTCAGGTTCTACAGTATCAATAAGCGCAGATGCCTCTGGTGGCATCAATATTGCGACTAACGCTATTGCTACTCCTATCAATATTGCAAATAATACAACAGCGGGAACAGTTAACATTGGTACTGGATCTGCGACGCAGACTCTAAACTTTGGAACTGGCGATGGGGTCAAGACAGTATCTATAGGTTCGATTAATAATACATCAACTACAAATATAAGCGGTGCAACAGGCGGTATTAATATCACTACAGATGCAGTCGCGGGTAATATTAACATCACGAATACTTCAACCGGTATCCTTAATTTATTTAACGATACTGGAACGGGAGCTGTCAATGTTGTCGGTGCTGCAGCAACGGGGGCAAGAACCATTAACGTTGGTACGGGTCCTACTGGTACAAAAACGATTAATATCGGCCCGAGTAGTGGCACGGGTCATACTGTTTCTATTCAAGCGCCTTCCTCGATTAGCATCGGCACGTTGCAAAGTCCGACAATCAATATTGCTACAAGCGCATTGACACAGACGACTAACGTAGGAACCGGTGCAGGTATAAAGACAACTACCGTAGGTTCTACGAATACAACTTCTGTTACGACTATTCAAGGTGGTTCCGGAGCGACGGCGACGACTGGCGTTGTAGTTTCTGCAACAGGTTGGTTGAACCTTGGAAACGACACTGGCACGGGACAAATTAACATTGCAGGCGCTAATGCAACAGGTGCAAGAACAATAAACGTCGGTACCGGTGGAACTGGCGCTAAGACTATAACAATCGGTGAAAATACTATCCCAGGTTCGTCGGTCACTATAGCCGGAGGTACAACGGGCGCTGTTAACATCGCTACGGCTGCTGTTGCGACGCCTGTTAATATAGCAAACAATACTGTCGCAGGCACAGTTAACATAGGCACTGGCTCTGCTACGCAAGCTCTAAATTTTGGTACCGGCGCTGGTGCTAAGACGGTAATAGTCGGTGACAATACAACAGTAGGTTCGTCTATCACTATAGCCGGTGGTTCGACGGGTGGTGTGAATATTGCCACTGCTGCTGTTGCAACGCCTGTTAATATAGCGAACAATACAACGGCAGGAACAGTTAACATAGGCACGGGTTCTGCTACTCAAACTCTAAATTTTGGTACTGGAGTCGGAGTAAAAACAGTTTCTATTGGTTCAATTAATACTACATCCACTACTAATGTAAGCGGTGGAACGGGTGGTGTGAATATTACAACCGATGGTGTTGCAGGTAATATTAACTTAATAAATACTTCGACTGGTGTCCTCAATCTATTTAATGATACAGGAACAGGAGCTGTCAATATCGTTGGCGCTGCAGCAACGGGGGCAAGAACCATTAACGTTGGTACTGGTGGGACTGGCGCTAAGACAGTAACAATTGGCGATAATACGGTGGCAGGTTCGTCAGTCACTATAGCTGCTGGTTCAACAGGCACCGTTAACATCGCAACTGCTGCGGTTGCAACACCTGTTAATATAGCAAATAATACGACTGCTGGAACGGTTAACATTGGCACGGGTTCTGCTACTCAGACGCTTAACTTTGGAACAGGTCTTGGTAATAAAACTGTTATTGTAGGTTCGAATAATGCAACTTCAACCACAACAATCGATGGATATAATGCAATTTTTATTGGACAGGGAACTGGATTCCCGTATATTAATATTGGCGGTTCTAACTCTGGTCAACAAAATATTCTTATCGGATATACGTCGACAGTCACATCAGCTCAAAATATTAGAATCGGTTCCACAGGTAGTATCAACTCCAGCGTTACTATCGACGCAGGAACAACAGGTGGTGTAAGCATAGCAACATCAGCAGCAGCTGTTCCGGTTAATATTTCAAATAGTACAACCGCTGGTACTGTTAACGTTGGAACAGGAACTGCGACGCATGCGTTAAGTTTTGGTACTGGCGCTGGTGCGAAAACAGTTTCTGTAGGTTCTACTAACACTACATCTACTACTACGATAAACGGTGGAACGGGTGGTGTGAATATTGCCACTGCTGCTGTTGCAACGCCTGTTAATATAGCGAACAATACAACGGCAGGAACAGTTAACATAGGCACGGGTTCTGCTACTCAAACTCTAAATTTTGGTACTGGAGTCGGAGCGAAAACTGTATCTATTGGTTCTATTAATACAACTTCAACGACTAATGTAAGTGGTGGAGCAGGTGGTATCAATATTACAACCGATGGAGCTATAGGCAACATCAACGTAACAAATACTTCGAGTGGAGTCCTTAATTTATTTAATGACACGGGAACGGGTGATGTCAATATCGTTGGAGCTTCGGCCACATCAACAAGAACAATCAATGTTGGAACGGGCGGAACAAGTGCGAAGACTATAAATATCGGAGAAAATACAAATAGTCAATCGAAAGTAACGATTAGAGGCGGAGATGTTGCAGGTATTAATATCGCAACTGACGCGACATATACGCCAGTTAATATAGCAAATAATACATTGGCTGGTGATGTTAGCATAGGCACTGGTTCTGCAGCGCAAGGTTTAAGTTTTGGTACTGGCGCCGGTTCAAAAACTGTATCTATAGGCTCTACTAATACGACATCGACGACGTTCATAAATGCTGGCTCTGGGCTTTTAAACATTAGCTCGTCTCAGGGTGTGGTATTTGATAATTCGCCATTAAAACTTCGAAGCGTTTTTGGTGGAATTTTAACGCTACAGACTACGTCCAGTCTTGCTTCACATACTTACACATTACCAGAATCGCAAGGCGCAGCAGGAACATTTTTAACTAATAATGGTTCAGGAGTTTTGACTTGGACTTCTATCGCTGCAGGACCACAAGGTGCTCAAGGTCCACAGGGACCGCAAGGTGTTCAAGGCCCACAAGGTGTTGCAGGAGATTCATTCTTTTCATCGACGACAAATGGTTCTATCTATACATCTGGTGCGATGGCTTTTAGAGGGGGAGAAACTTCCATCGATTCTCCGCTTGACATCGGTCAAGATGCATTTTTCTACGTTTCTGGGAATATATCTTCGAAACCGTCCAGTGCTCCTGACTATTCAACTCAGGGAACGGCTGTTTTTGGCGGCGACGTTGTCATCTCCGGTACTTTATTCGGTGGTTCGCCCATTTATTTCGGAAACGAATTAGTCATCATAAGTAATCAAATATCAGGATCAGATGGCGGAAATATAACGTTACAAACTTCAGGTAGTGTTAGTATAGCTGGCGCATTGACTTTGGAAGGTCCTGGTCAACCAAACGATGCTATTGCGCAACAATCTTTTGTACTTTGGCAAAATACCGTTCCTGCGAATGGAGTAATCACGGAGCTATATCTCAATCCATCAGAACTAAAGACTTTTACGCTCGAAAATTATTGCGCGTATATGTTTAAAATTAAAGTTATTGCTCTTTCAACAACTACAGGTGATTCTGCGTGGTGGGATATAACAGGTGGAATATCTAAATTAGCTAATGCTGCTTCGACTTCTTTAATAGGTTCATTGGCAATACAAACGGATAGTACTACTGGTGCCGCCGAGGCTTGGGAAATCGACGTTTCTGCTGATTCGACAACAGGATATTTAAAAATAACAGCAAGAGTTCCGGCTTCCGGAACGTATTCATCTGTTAAGTTCGCAGTGTCAGGTAATATGACGCGTGTTAAAGTTTAAGGAACTTATAAATTATGCCAAAATATATTTTTAAAAATGGACCTTTTGAATTAAAAAATACGGGTGCTCCTGTACAAATTCGTTTATATGAACCCACAGGCTCAGGCGAAAATTATACGGCGATACAAGCGCAGGCGCAAACTTCAAATATAACATACACTCTTCCTGCCGGATTAGGGAGCGACGGCGATGTTCTTTCAGTCAATTCTTTTGGTTCTATGTCGTGGGTTTCTCCTTCCCCAGGCCCCCAGGGATTTCAGGGCGCAGTAGGAGCTCAAGGCGTTGCAGGAGAGACCGGTCAAGGATTTACACTTAAAGGTGAATGGATTTTAGGAGTCGACTATGTTCCATATGACGTTATAACATACTATGGCGAATCATATGTTAACATCGCTGCAACTAATATCGATTTGCCTTATGATACAACAATTTGGACAAAGATAGGGTCACAAGGTCCAGTAGGCGCGCAAGGTGTTCAAGGAACTAGGGGTTATCAAGGAGCTCAAGGAGCTCAAGGAACACAAGGAACCCAAGGTACGCAGGGTTTTCAAGGTGAAAGAGGATTTCAAGGCACCCAAGGCCTTCAAGGCACCCAGGGTTCTACAGGCGCTCAAGGATTTAATGGTATTCAGGGCGTTCAAGGTTCTCAAGGTACCACAGGCGCTCAGGGTGCTATTGGTGCTCAAGGTACCACAGGCGCTCAGGGTGCTATTGGTGCTCAAGGTACCACAGGCGCTCAGGGTGCTATTGGTGCTCAAG
>Ga0214921_10000401_pt1 | contig 82600 bp, 75 predicted proteins | sample LL1505_MetaG_FD_177992 | JGI IMG/M metagenome (GOLD analysis project Ga0214921, IMG submission 177992) | Freshwater microbial communities from Lake Lanier, Atlanta, Georgia, United States - LL-1505 | ecosystem: Environmental > Aquatic > Freshwater > Lake | place: USA: Georgia | collected... | reverse complement strand
CTTTATCTCACTCCAAAAATCGTGGTCTTGTGGCAACGCGTAATGAAATTACGCAAATGGCCCGCGGCAAGTACATTGCGTTTTTGGATGCGGACGATAAAGCATTTTCGACGCGTCTTGAAAAGCAACTTGCCCTCCTAGAGCAAAGCCCAATTGATATTTGCGGAACTTCTTATTGGGTTTTAAAGGATCAAGGTGAATCTTTGCGTAAGTCTAAGCAAAGCCATAAGGATATTGATATTCGAGCGCTCATGACGATTTATAGCCCGCTCTGCAACCCTTCGATCATGGGTCGGGCCGAAGTATTTAAAGAGAATTTATACCGCAATGAATATGGCCATGCCGAGGATTATTGTTTTTGGGTTGATTTGGCGCTCAAAGGCTATTCGTTTTCAAATCTAGAAGAGCGGCTGATGATATACCGTTTGCATTCAAACCAAACAAGTATCACCTATCAGGCAGCCGCGCGGCAGATTTTTTTAGATACGCAGCAGCGCTATTTGCAAGGGCTTGGAATTTCGCTGTCTTACATGCCTAGATCAATGCCGTGGTGTGAGCGATTGCGAATTGCCCCTATCTTTTTAAGACAAGTGCAAGAACGAATTGGCAAAACCTCATTTTTTGTGAACTGGCAAATCTATGCCCGTTTTCAATGGCGCAGAAATGGCATCTTTCAAACACCTTTAATCCGTATTGAGCGCCTCATGATTTCCCTGTGGGCACGCTTTGTCTTGTAAGACTCTTAGTAATCTCACCCACAATGACTTCTGTGTAATGGGAGATATCAAAGCAATTGGCTGCTGCGCTGAATAAGAATTCCATGATGTGTTGCTGATACTGGGTATACTCCTGCGCAGAAATATTCAGTAAATACTGGTGCACGGCTTGAGTACTGGTAAAGTCGCATCGGTCGATAAAGCATGAGGCGGGAATGAGGTCACTCACGTTATCCGCCCCCCAATAGATGGGAACGCAGCCCGATAAAAACGCATCAAAGATTTTTTCGCTGATGTAATTGGGTAAATCACAAACATTTTCGTAGCAGTAGGCAAACTTAGCCTTGCTATAAACAATGGCCTTATCGACCACATCACCTTGGTAACTGGGATAAGGGCGATAGCCCCACAGTTGGGTGGCAAGCCGTTGACCGCGACGCAGTAATTTACCATGCCAGGTAAATTGATGAGTGGGTTTATGCCAACCCAGACCATAGAGAGCGAAATGCGTTGGGGCATGCTGCTCATACCAACGAATCACCGCCACACGTTCTTGATAGAGGTCATTGGGTAGTGGTTTGGCAAACGCTTTGTTGGCGTTAATCAGGCAAGCAAAAATTGAGCGCTTAGTAAAGGGTGTGAGGTATGCAAGAGGTAATTCAATGTGCCGCTGTGTAAAGCGATGAATTTGATTGGGGATAAAGAGAAGCGATGCATTTGGAAGCGAGGTGAAGGTAGGGTTCCAGGTAAAAATATGCGTAAACCGTTGGAGGTAGTCGCGATTCGCATTTAAGGAGTTGATGATGGGATTTTCAGTTGCAATTAAATAATTAGGTAAGGTATCAGAGAGGGGTAATTGGCCGTCCAAATACAGATTAAATTGCGCACGATACCCTAAGCGATCGTTCACGTCTGGCGTATTAATTTCAATACCACGCTGTAGGAAAGCCTCACGTAAGGTGCGTGGTGCAAAAGTGGGGTTGTGCTTATGGTGGAGATCTTCGGGCGCAAAGGAGGCATTGTTGGCGCGATCTGCTTGGATGTAATTGCCGTATATCATGTGCATTTATGAGAACATGGACCCTAATGAGCGACTATACATTGATTTTAACGGTATTTTGAGGGTAAGACCATGATCTTAGTCACCGGGGGCGCAGGTTTTATTGGTAGCAATTTTGTGTTGGAATATATTGCGCACCATCCCGATGCCCCTATTGTGAACCTCGATAAACTAACCTATGCGGGAAACTTTAGTAATTTAGAAAGTCTTCGCAATTACCCCAAGCACCATTTTGTGCACGGTGATATTTGTGACGCTACGCTGGTGGATCAGCTCCTCGCGCAGTACCAACCCCAGGCGATCGTGCACTTTGCAGCCGAGAGCCATGTCGATCGCTCCATTCATGCCCCTGGTGATTTTTTGCAAACCAATACCATTGGAACCTTTACACTTTTGCAATGCGCGACCCGCTATTGGAATGGTTTAGATGAATGCATGCGCAAGAATTTTCGGTTTTTGCACGTTTCTACCGATGAAGTCTTTGGTTCTCTTTATCGTGATGCGCCAGCGTTTACCGAGACCCATCCCTACGAGCCCAATAGCCCGTATTCGGCATCGAAGGCAGCTTCCGATCATTTGGTGCGAGCATGGCACCATACCTATGGCTTGCCAGTTCTCACGACCAATTGCTCCAACAATTACGGCCCTTATCAGTTTCCAGAAAAATTAATCCCACTGGTCATCACCCATGCGCTGGGGGGACGTTCATTACCCATTTATGGCGATGGTCAGCAGGTGCGTGATTGGTTGTACGTAAGCGATCATTGTGGTGCCATTCGAGTGGTTTTGGCCCGTGGGCAAATTGGTGAGACCTACAATATTGGAGGCAATGCCGCGATGACCAATCTCGCGGTGGTAGAGCAGATTTGCGCGATCTTGGACGAATTTCGCCCTAAGTCCGATGGCAGCCCCTACCGCTCGCAAATCACTTTTGTGCGCGATCGCCCTGGGCACGACCGACGCTATGCCATGAATATCGAAAAAATGAGGCGCCTGCTCGGTTGGCAGCCGCGCGAGAGCTTTCAAAGTGGGATTCGTAAAACGATTCAATGGTATTTAGATAATCCAGTCTGGATTGAGGGTGTGCTTAGTGGATCTTATCGTGACTGGCTTCAAAAGCACTATAGCCAATAGCTGAGACCGAGAACATTGCCTATAAATATCTTGGTCTTTGGTAAAGATGGTCAATTGGGTAAGGCATTCCAGAACTTACTTCAAATTATTGCTGCCGATATAGGTAGTCCTCCAGATATTAAATATATTGGGCGAGCAGAATGTAATCTTTCTGATGATCTTGCTTTACGCATTCTTTTAGATAAGAGCAATCCCAATCTGATTATTAATGCAGCGGCTTACACTTCTGTAGATAAAGCCGAAAGCGAAGTCGAGATCGCATTTGCGATTAATGCTAAAGCGCCTGAGGTGATGGCGAGGTACGCAGCAACGCAAGGGGCTACTTTTTTGCATTACTCCACTGACTATGTTTTTGATGGTGAAAAGAACGGCTTCTATTTAGAGGATGATATTCAAAACCCACTTGGCGTTTATGGAAAGAGTAAAACGGCTGGAGAAGAGGCTATTACCAGGGCATTCGCAGAGACTTCGGGTAAGAGCCGAGGCCAATTTGCCATTTTCAGAACAAGCTGGGTGTACGGCGAGGGCGATAATTTTATTCGAACGATTTTGCGCCTAGCTAAAGAGTGCGATGAGCTTAAGATCATTAATGATCAATATGGAGTCCCAACGGGTGCGCAATGGCTGGCACAAGTAAGCTTAGCCTTGGCACTAAATGACCAGTTTGACCTGGTGAAGCTCCCTTCCGGCATTTATCATGCTGTTCCTGCTGGCGAGACCACTTGGTATGGCTTAGCTTGCTCGGCTGTGCAGGCCGCCCAAGATGCAGGAATCCAATTGAAAGTTAAGCAGAGGGGTATTAAGCCTATATTGGCCCAAGAATACCTTTCACCCGCCCCCAGACCTATGAATTTAAGAATGTCGACGGACAAACTGCGTCTAAGTCTGGAGGGACAGGGCGATATGTCAAAATTAGGGCTATTAAATCAGTCTTGGGATGTGGGTGTTAAGGCCTATGTATCTCAGCTGGCAAAAGATGGACTTATCTAGGAAGCACCTATGGCAGTAAATAATTTGGGACGTAAAGGCATCATATTGGCAGGAGGCTCAGGTACACGTTTATATCCCGTGACCCAGGCAGTTTCCAAGCAGTTGATGCCAGTTTATGACAAGCCGATGGTGTATTACCCATTAACAACGCTCATGCTTGCTGGCATACGAGATATTTTGCTGATCTCTACGCCGCACGATACTCCACGCTTTGCAGAGCTATTGGGTGATGGTTCGCAGTGGGGCCTTAACATTGAGTATTGTGTACAGCCGTCTCCCGATGGCTTGGCTCAAGCCTTTACATTGGGCAAAAACTTTGTTGGTAATCGATCTAGCGCTCTTATCCTGGGGGACAATATTTTTTATGGTAATGAATTGGTTCATCAACTCAATAGCGCTAATGAGCGAAGCTTAGGCGCTACAGTTTTTGCATATCATGTAATGGATCCCGAGCGCTACGGCGTCGTTGAATTTGATCAAGCATATAAAGCTCTGTCGATTGAAGAGAAGCCTTATAAACCAAGAAGTAACTATGCTGTCACCGGACTATATTTCTATGACAATCAAGTATGTGATATTGCCGCATCAATTGTGCCAAGTGCGCGCGGTGAACTTGAAATCACAGACGTGAATCGTGCATACCTTAATCGCAATGAATTAAATGTCGAAATTATGGGGCGTGGTTTTGCTTGGTTAGATACAGGCACTCATGATTCTCTTTTAGATGCCGCAGGTTTTATTTCTACATTACAAAAGCGCCAAGGTTTAATGGTCGCATGTCCTGAAGAAATTGCGTATCGTCAAGGATGGATTAGTGCTGAAGTGGTTGAGAGCGTTGCCGAACAATTAAGTAAAAATGCTTATGGTCAGTATTTGATAAAAATTCTGCAAGAATTAAATTCTTAAGATATATGGAGCGGTAAATCATGAAATGCCTTCGTACGGAGGTTTCGTCTATTTATGGGATGGCTATATTCCAGCCCCAAATGTTTAGTGATGAGAGAGGTTGGCTGTATGAGTCATTTAATGCCAAAGATTTTTCAGATGCATTAGGTTTAGATGTCAATTTTGTCCAAGATAACCATTCGATGTCTGGGAGGCAAACACTACGCGGGTTACATTATCAGTTTAAGAAACCACAGGGGAAGTTAGTTCGGGTTATATCAGGTAGCGTGTTTGACGTTACGGTTGACGTCAGAATATCTTCACTAAGTTATGGAAAGTGGTTTGGCGTTGTGTTGAGCGCAGAAAATCAAAAGCAGCTTTGGATCCCTCCTGGAGTAGCTCATGGTTTCTTGGTTTTGTCTGATTTCTCTGAAGTGCTATACAAGGTAACCGACTTTTATCGTCCCGAGAGTGAGGTCTGCTTGGCTTGGAACGATTCTACCGTAGGTATAGAATGGCCTTTACCAAAAGGCATAGCACCTAATATGAGCGCCAAAGATTTAGCGGGCCTATCTTGGGGTGAAGTGCCTAAACTGTAACTTCTTAAAATTTAAATTGTCGAACAATCCAAAAATATTATTGGTAAAACTCTCCTCTTTAGGCGATGTACTGCATAACATCCCAATCGTTTGGGATTTACGTTCTCGATTACCCAATGCGCAAATTGATTGGGTGGTTGAAGAGGGGTATGTTTACTTGCTACAACCGCTGCTGACAAGAGAGGGATTTCGAGGCATCGATCGAATTATCCCTTTTGGGCTGCGTCGCTGGAGAAAAAACCTTCTTTCAGCCGACAATTGTAGGCAGTTCTTTGCATTTAAAAAAGATCTTCAGCAAGTTTCGTACGATCTTATTATCGAAACGCAGGGCATATTGAAGTCTGCATTGGTGTGTGCATTGGCAAAAAAGAGTCCAAATGCTGTAATCGCTGGACTCGCAAATGCAACTGATTATTCTGGGTATGAACCGCTGGCACGAAACTTCTATAACCAATTGGTCCAAGTTCCTGCACAATGCCACGCGATAGATCGTTCTCGTTGGGTTATGTGCTCCGCAATCGATAGTCCCTTAATCACGCGTGATGAGACGCCGCAATTCTTTCCATTTGAATTTACAAAGACTATTCCTAAAGTTGCAGTCGCTGGTTTGCACTCTTCATACATTTTGCTATTTCACTCAACAGCCAGAAAATCAAAGCGGTGGCCCAATGAAAATTGGGTTTCGCTCGGAAGAGAGTTATCTTCACACGGCTTTCAGGTGATCTTACCTTGGGGAAGTCCATCCGAAAAGACCATAAGCGAGATGCTTGCTGCGCAGATTCCTGGGAGTTTTGTGCCACGGGCTTTTTCTATTGAACAAGCCTTTTCAGTGATTAATGATGCTGCTTTAACCGTGGGTGTAGATACTGGCCTTACCCATTTATCAGCTGTACTAAATAAACTTACGGTAGAAATTTACTGTGATTCACCGCGCTGGAAGACGGAAGGCTATTGGTCTGACCAAATTAGAAACATCGGAGATCTTCAGCATCCACCTGCGGTGCAGGAAGTGCTACATGCAGTATTGGGCCTCTTAAAGGGACAAGTTGTTAGTCGCGCTTAATGCACTTGTCTATTGATGCCGCCGCATGAGTTTTTGGCTTAGCTACATTCAGGATGGCCTTAAAGATAGCCTATGCCGGCTATGTGCGAGTTAAATAAAATATCTAATTTATCGACGTGTTAAATACCGGTAATTTTGTTGGCGAATTGAGATCATTCGATTGATGAATTATAAAAATTACTTTATATTTATTCGATAAAGGATTCTTGAATATTTTTTTACGACCCTAAGAATGATTTATGATAAAGCTATTAGAAAAGCGATTGATATACCCTTTGAGTATCAATGGCTACTCGGTCCCAGGTAAATTGTTTCGCTCGATGAAATCCACACATCTTTAAATCGTGTGCCTTAGCTTCATTATTTAGCAGCATTAGCAATCCATCTCTAATTGACTCTGTGTCCTGAGGATCTACAAGTAGTGCATTTCCCCCAGCCACTTCGGGCATTGAAGTGCAGTTGGATGTTAGAACTGGCGTTTTTGATGCAAAGGCTTCCAAAATGGGCAAACCAAATCCTTCATAATGGCTGACAAAGACAAGTCCAATAGTAGCCTGTAAAAGTGCGCGCTTTTCAATGTCGCTAACGTAGTTAAGCCATAAACATCTTTTATCTGTAGCGGCTGCTTGAATGGCCTTTACTGTCTCGCCATCATCCCAGGCAATTTTTCCAGCAATAACTAATGGAAACTCGCGAGCATAGTTTTTTGGCAGCGATGCATGAGCTTGCAATAGACGCAAAAGATTTTTTCTAGGCTGTATTGAGCCTATAAAGAGAAAAAAAGATCTATCAATTGCGAGTTCATTCAAAATACTCTGAATCTGTTCCTTTGTAATCTTTTCAAAGTAACGCCCATCTACGCCCAGAGGAATGGAGGTAATTTTCTCCTCCGAGTAGGACATAAAATTTGCGATTTCATTTTTCGAAAATTCTGAAATAGTAATAATGTGATCTGCTCGCTTAGTTAAGCTTTTCCAAATCGCGGTCTTCAGGTAACGTGATGACGCCCTAATAAACTCAGGGTGACTTAATGGGATGGTATCCATTACAGTAGCGAGTAATGGTTTGTTAGCGACAATTGGAATTAGCTGGTCTGTGGAATGGATGATGTCAGCATTATTAAAAAAGTGGGTAGTTTTCGAGCTTTTCTTTTCTAGTTTGAGGAGACCCCTAGTCAGGTGGTCAGTATAAGTAGGGAGAGTTTTTGCGCCAATACTACTGTGCTCTAAACCAAAGGAAAAAGGCAAAAGTTGAACATCAGTTTTTTTGGAGATTTCTGTTAACAGTTCTTGGCAATAATGACCTATTCCATCAATGCCATTTCCTGATAATCCCTTATCTAATATGGTGCATCCAAATGCTACTTTTGGTCTGCAAGACATATTTACTGTTTTGCCCCTGCAAGCATGCGAGTAAGCGTCTCTTCGAGAGAGGGGGAATTTATCCTGACATGATGTTGCTCAAAAAGCGTTTGGATTTTTTTGGGGTCGCCACACATGCGACGAACTTCATTTGAGCGCACAAAATCAGGATTTACATCAATCTGAATTTGATGACCTGTAATTCTGATCAAGCAATCAACTACCTGCTTTAGTGATCTTGCGTTGCCAGAACAAACATTGTATATTTCTCCAGACTGGCCAAAGTTAAGAAGGCCCATGTATGATTGACAAATTAGCTCAACATCGTTGAATTCTCTCTCGACATCTAGATTGCCCAGTTCGATTTTCGAGAGTTTTTTTGAAAAATGTCGAATGAGTTTAGGAACTAGAAAATTATCTTTCTGCCCAATCCCAGTATAGTTAAATGGACGAGCTATGATAATGGGGAGGCGATCAAAGTATGTTTTTGCCATTTCTTCCATTGCTACTTTGCTCACCGCATAGTGGTCAATTGGCGCCGGGGCTTGGGTTTCTTGTGAAAATGCGGGGAGACTATTGCCATAAATAGTGGCGCTACTGGCAAGCAAAACCTTTTTTGGTTTCGTTTCCAATTTAAGCAGAGCGTTGAGTAAATTGCTTGTGCCCAATGCATGCACGAGGTAAAAGGCCTCTTCATCCTTGGATGGAACAAAGCTAATTCCAGCAAAATGGGCTACTAGATCAGGCGATGCGCTAAGAACTTCAGCCTCAAGGGACTGGGCATCGGTAATATCTGATTTGAGTGCATAAATTGTATGGCCAGCAGCTTCAGCAGCTTTAGCAAAATGAAAGCCAGTAAATCCATTGGGGCCAGTAAGAAGTATTTTCAAGAGGTTGCTTATTTTTCGCCTAAATCAGTAAAAAGTAAATTCTGTTGGAATTTACCGCTATTTTCCTATTAAACCCAATAAAATAAGTTAAGTCTAACGCGCACCTGTAACTTACAAAAATTAGCTAAATCATAATACGCACTTCTATGCCAACCTCTATTACCAGACTGTTTAACTGGTCGATATTGCTTCTTAAGTCCGGGGTTGCTTGGTTTGGGCTGATAGTTGCCATTACTGCCTGCCTATCCATTTTGGCTAATGACGGCTACTTTTTGATCCATGGGGCACTAACAATTAATAGTATTTTACTAATATTAGGGGTATTACTGGCAATATTGCCAGGCATAAGTAGTCAAAAGAGTTTCGCTGGGGCGCTAATTTTATTGCCTCTTAGCGCTGGCATGAGTCAGCAAATCGATGCACTTTTAGGCATCTCTATTCTGGTGCTCCCAAATGCTGGCCTCGATGTGGTTGCCGGCTTTTTCCTTGGCTATTTTATTAAATTATTGTCTAAAAGGCAATTTAGCCTACAGGATTTTAGGTTGCCGTGGCCGATTAATTTGCTGCTGCTTACCATCTCCCTTTCTACTGCCCTTGCAATTATTCGCAATATTCGTCAATCAGCAACCGAAACTTCTATCTTTGGGCTGCTATTTAACTTGATGCATTTTCGGCCTATTGGCTGGCACGACGATTACATGCCAATTGCTGACTGGATAGCTTACGGGACTGCGGGCGCCTTAATCGTAACGCTTCTAACTGTACTGAAGGAAGTAGAAAACCCAAATCGGCTGATATTTGGCTCCTTTGCAGCGGGACTTCTTTTTGCATTTTTGATAGGGCTATTGCAAAGCATTACTGGATTAGGTTTGTCACCCTCTATGCATGAATTTAGAAGAGACAGTTTAGGCTTTGCTGCAATTGGATTTCAGCCGGATATACATGCATTTGCTGGGCATATGCTCTTAGGGGCTGTTGGTCTTTGGGCATATTTTCAGACGTGCCGAGGACGATTTGAGCGCGCTGTATTACTGGCAGTAGTTGGCTTTTCATGGATCGGATTATTGATAAGTAAGTCACGAGCTTCTCTATTGATTGCAATTTGTGCAAGCTTGACCGTTTTGCTTATATATATTTGGTACGCACATCGTAGGTGGTTTTATTATGCATGCGGAGCAATTGCAGTTATGTTTTCAGGTCTTATTGCTACATTGATTTTTAATAGCGATACGTTTGCGACATATCCAATATTTTCTTGGTTGGTTGAGCCAATTCAGCTAATTAAAAATAAAGAATTCACAAGCCTTAGTGTATTAGGCGGTGCATCAGGGTCCCGATTCGAAATTTGGAGTGCCGCATTCAATATGATTAAGGCATTTCCATTTATGGGAGTGGGGCAAGGCAACTTTTATCATCTTTCTGCAGATATTTCATTTAGCAAATCTCATTTTATGGCCTTAAACGGTGGAGAGAATGCGCATAATTATTTCTTGCAAACTTTTGCAGAGCTTGGTTTGGTTGGGATAATTGCCTGTATATTGGTGTTTGCTGTCCCGTTTGCCAATATTCAAAACCGAAAATTACTTTTACCTGCCGGTTTAGGTATATTTGCGCTTTTCCTAGGAAATGTATATTCACACTCTTTCTTGGTGCGTGAAAACTTGTTGTTATGCGCTGTACTAATAGGGCTAATGTATCATCATACTTTTATAAAAGAATCTATAAAATCCTACAGTTTTGCATTTATAGAAAAGCTAAAAGCGTGGAAGAATCTATCAATTGTTCTTTTACTTGTATTAGGGCTAGCCTCTGCGCATGAGGTGTATAGCTCTTTTTATACCAAGATCTTTGAAATTGGGGTGGATTGTTTTAAGTCAAGGCCGCTTACTGATGATGGCTGGACTTCGGGAGTATATGAAATAAAACCACCAGCTTCTTCTGAGGCCATTGAATTAAAAGCTTGGAGGCCAAAAACAATGTTTTCCACAGATAATTATTCGATTCGTATCGATATTCTTGAAAGAAATGGATTAAGCGAAGATACCTTTACTCGAGTGCTAAAACCTGATGAAAGATACACATTACAAGATCTTAGTACGTTATCGGAAAATTCGGCCTTCAAAAAAGTCTTGGTGATGAGGCTATCAAATTGCTTTACACCTAGAAATCTTGGGCTGAACACGGATGGTCGAATCTTAGGTATTCAGATCCAATAGCTGAAAGTGGATGATTCATGTTAAGTGTAAAAATTCGAAAAGTAGTTAGTAATATTTCTTGGTTGCTTGTCGACAAGCTCATTCGAATGATTGGAGGATTATTTGTAGGTATTTGGGTTGCACGATACCTTGGGCCTGATGCATTTGGAAAATTAAGTTATGCAATTGCATTTATTGGATTATTTGGAAGTTTTTCAGCATTTGGTCTACAAGCAATCGTTGTTCGGGAATTGGTAAAGAAACAATATCCGAGTAAAGAATTGTTATCAAGTGCATTCCTGATACAAGTTATAAGTGCAATAACAGCATATATTTTCTGTAATACATTAATTTTTGTGCTTCGTGATGATGATTATGTCGTGCGATTATTAGTTGTTCTCTTGAGTTTTATTTTACTTTTTAGATCTACTGACTTCATTAAATATTACTTTGAGGCAAATGTTGAATCAAAATACATAGTTTGGGTTGAGAATTCTGTATTTGTGGCAGGGAGTGTTGCGCGTATCTTTCTAATTTTGACAAAAGCTGATATTTACAGTTTTGCTATTTTGATGATTTTCGAGGCATTTTTATTGGCGGCGCTTCTTCTTTTTTTATATAGCAAGAAAGTTGGCTCGCGTATTTGGCCGTATTTTTACGCTAATTCTTTCTTTATGCTTCTTAAAAATAGCTGGCCATTAATGTTGTCCTCAGTAACCGTTATGATTTACATGAGAATTGATCAAATTATGCTTGGAGAGTTAGCGGATGATTCGGCAGTCGGGGTATATTCTGCTGCCATTAGAATTAGTGAGATTTGGTATCTAATCCCGACGATTGTTTCTGCTTCTTTATTTCCTTCATTGGTTGCTCACCATCAATCAAATCGGATTCGTTTTGATAAAAGTTTGCAATTTCAGTATGAGCTCATGGTCTATCTTTCAGTCCTGATTGCTATTCCCGTTACTTTTTTGTCCAACTATATTATCGAGATTCTTTATGGTGGCGCATATAGTGATGCTGCCCAAGTATTGGTGGTGCATATATGGTCTGGAGTGTTTGTCTTTTTGGGTGTAGTTAGTCAGCAATGGTTTATAGCGGAGCATAGGGAGAGGCAGGCGCTCTATAGGACTGCGGCTGGTATGATCGTGAATATTGGTTTAAATTTGATATTAATTCCAAAGTATCAAGCCGTCGGTGCGGCCTGGGCTACATTGATTGCACAGGCTGTTGCAGCATTATTTTTTGATCTTTCTAGTAGGGCAACATGGCCAATGTTTAGGATGAAGATGAAAGCATTACTTTTTGGGCGTTTATTTCATGTTTGAAGGTATTAAACACATCTACACCGTCATTTTCGGCCGCCCGTTCTTTTATCGCTTTAATTATGCATTTTTTTATTTGGGCTTAAGAGGTATGGGATTTTTGAACTATGAAGATAAAAAAACGATTGATACGGGTGAAATGCTTTTTCTAAAAAAACACTTAGCCTCTAAAAGAAATTTTATATTGGTTGATGTGGGTGCAAACATTGGGGGCTATATAAAAGAGGTTCTAGATATTAATCCGAATGGATCAATATATGGTTTTGAACCTCATCCAAAAACATTTACTAAGCTTGAAAAGAATATTCGGGGATTTTTATGTTCTAGCATTTCAGTTTTTAATATTGGCCTTTCAGTCAAAAAAGAAAAGTTGTATTTATATGATCATGGCCATGATGATGGTTCGGCCCATGCTTCAATTCATATGGGGGTTATTGAAGAGATTCATGGCTCACAATCAGTTCGATATGAGGTAGAAGTTAGCACTCTGGATGATTTTGTGGCCACTAGTAACATTAGAAAGATTGATCTTTTAAAGATTGATACTGAAGGCAATGAATTAAATGTTTTATTGGGTGCAACCGAGTCTCTTCGTGCTGGTTTGATCGATGTTATTCATTTTGAATTTAATGAAATGAACGTTATTTCCAAAACTTTTTTTAAAGAGTTTTGGGATCTATTGCCAGGCTATGAATTTTATCGGATTCTTTATGGCGGTATGCATAGAATTCAATTTTATAATGCGCTTACTTGCGAGATCTTTGCTTATCAAAATATTATTGCAGTTAAAAAAAGTCTCAGCCATGAATCTGGAGATCAATCATAGATGTGTGGAATTATTGGATTAATTGGGCATAAAATTAGTCCCGAGAGTGACATTAAAGTACGTCTACTAAAATCCATTGCACATCGTGGACCCGACGGCAATGGTTTTTGGGAGTCAGTAAGCCCCGCTGTTTGGCTTGGCCACACGCGCCTTTCAATTTTGGATTTAACTGATACCGCTTCGCAGCCCATGGAAAGTGATTGCGGAAGGTGGATTTTAGTATTCAATGGAGAAATTTTTAACTTTCTTGAGTTGCGTGCTGATCTAGTAAAGCGTGGTTTTTCATTTCGGACCGATTCAGACACAGAGGTCCTATTAAAAGGTTTAATTTTTTTTGGTCCAGACTTTCAATTGCAATGCAATGGAATGTGGGCTTTTTGTCTTTGGGATAGTTTTGAGCAGACTGCATTGTTTGGGCGAGATCGATTTGGTAAAAAGCCTTTGTATTGGACTAGGCTTTCTTCGGGTATTGCATTTGCTTCTGAAATGAAGGGGTTATATCCACTTCTCGATTCCATAGAGCCATCGCAGGATATTGAATCTGCATTTTTAAATTTGTTTGCTTACGAAGCAACAGATTGGTGCCCTATAAAGAGTATATTTAAAGTTCCACTGGGGCATATTGCGTACTATAAGAATGGTGATTTTCAGCTCAAGCGCTGGTGGAATACGCTTGATCATCTTCGAGAAATCCGCATTCCTTATGAGGAGCAGGTCGAAGAGTTTAAGGAGCTATTCTTTGACGCTGTAAGAATCAGAATGCGCGCTGATGTAAGAATTGGAACAGCTTTGAGTGGCGGACTAGATTCGAGTAGTGTATTTTGTACTATGGCAGCCTTGATGGGGGATAAGCAATCCTCAATCTCACAAGATCGTATTTCCGGCGACTGGCAGCATGGGGTTTGTGCTAATTTTCCTGGAAGTTCCTTAGATGAAGCGCACTGGGCGAAGCTTGTAACTGATAGCATTGGCGTACCCCTTGAGCTTGTCCCTACCGACCCAATTAATGCGGGATGGACTATTGAGGAGGCTTTGTTTCAGGTTGAGGATCCTTACATTACTCTTCCGCTACCCCAATTGGCGACTTATAGAAAAATATCTGAACTTGGAATTAAAGTTACTTTAGATGGACATGGCGCTGATGAATTGTTTAGTGGTTATGGTCACTTGAATGCCGCACTTTTGGATGCGAATGTTACACAAGCAACGGAAATTTTAGCAATTCAGAGGAGTCTCTCGGGGTTGAGTTACGAGTTAAATACTAAAGGCATTTTGCAGGAAATGGCCAAAGAAAGGCTAAAGAAAATAGCAAAACGAATACTAAAATCCTTTGGTCGTACCCGAGACTTTGTCAATTTAGATAGGTATGACTCGCGCTATCGTCAAATGGACGCATTGACAAAGTCTTTATACGAGATTTTTCATTTTTCCATTATGCCAACATTGTTAAGAAATTATGATCGTTACTCTATGGCTAGTGGAGTTGAAATTCGAATGCCGTTTATGGATCACAGAATAGTGACTTATTGCTTTTCTTTGCCATGGACTTCTAAGGTGGGCGGTGGATTTACTAAGCGTATTTTGCGTGATGCAATGAAGGGTATTGTGCCTGATGAGGTCCGCTTGCGTAGAGACAAGATAGGTTGGAATGCCCCGATGCACGAATGGCTGAGTGGGCCACTGCGACCCGAAGTCGAGTCAATTCTAAGGAATCCTAGTGTAGGAAGCAGACTAGCCCCATCTATTCAAGGTTTTCTACAAAAGCAAAATCTTAGTTATCTTGACGGCGAGCGTCTATGGTCAGATTTGATGCCGACTTTTTGGCGCGAAAGTTTAAAATCCCATGTTTGAACTACAAAAAATTGACGGACTTCAGACGCCAGTGATTTTAGTGGTTTTTAATAGACCAAATCTATTAGAGAGTTTATTACTGCAAATTAAGCTAGCCAAACCAAAAAAATTATACGTCTTAGCAGACGCACCGCGAAGTGGTAATAATGCAGACATCGCCTTATGTGAAGAGGTGAGGAAAAAAATTGATAACTTCGATCTAGGTTGCGAAGTAATCAAGCGCTATCTCACTACCAATATCGGTTGCAAAAAAAACATTGAAACCGGTTTAAATTGGATTTTTGAGCAAGAAGAAGCTGGCATTATTCTTGAGGATGATTGCTTGCCTGACCTAGATTTTTTTAGATTTTGCGAAGTAATGCTATTAAGATATAAAGATAATCCAGAGATATTTTCAGTAACGGGCAATAACTTCCAGAATAATAAAATACACGGTAATGGCTCTTACTATTTATCAAAGTATATGCATTGCTGGGGTTGGGCAACTTGGCGTAGAGCTTGGAAATTTTATGATGGCAATGTTTCATTTTGGCCGGCATGGAAAAATTCGCTCAAATGGGATGCTATTCACTCAAGTTCTGAAGAATCGAGATATTGGCTTGATATTTTCGAGAGTGTGTATTCTAAAAAAATCGATAGTTGGGCTTACCCATGGCTAGCATCAAGTTGGTATTTTGGTGGTAATACAATTACACCAAACGTCAATTTGGTTAAAAATATGGGTTTTGGTTACAACGCTACCAATACACAACATAAAAATGGACTTGAGGAATTGCGCACCTTTGTTCTGCCACAAACGATTATTCATCCATTTTCCTTGGAGCCTAATTATCTTGCCGATAAATACGTATTTAAAACTGTTTTTAAAATGTCTTTTGGAAAGAAAATTAAAAATAAACTCTTGTCGTATTTATAGTTAACCACTAAATTCCATGCTTAATTTTATTAAAAATTTTATACATATTACTTTTTTGCCAAATTATGAATTAAGACGATATATCTCCTCATATTCAAATAAAGTTTCAGGTAGTGTATTGGACATTGGGTGTGGGGCAAAACCTTACGAGTATTTATTCAATAGCTGCGAAAGTTATACTGGATTAGATACTCGAAATAGTGGGCACAACCATCAAAAAAGTATGGTGGATGTTTTTTATGACGGACTTAAGATTCCCTTTCCGGATGAATCTTTTGATACTGTAGTTTCATTTCAAGTTCTTGAGCACGTGCCCGATTATAAATTTATGTTGAGTGAAATTCATAGGGTCTTAAAAAAGTCAGGACAGTTATTAATTACTGCGCCTTTAATTTGGCCTGAGCATGAAATTCCATATGACTTTAACAGGTGGACAAGCTATGGACTGTCAAAATTACTAATTGAGAGCGGCTTCACAATCACCCATCAAGATAAGATTGGATCTGCTCATACGGTCATCCCATCTTTGTTGCTTAATTCGATCGGAAATGGGAGAGGATTTTTTGGTAAGGCGCTATGTAGAATGATTGCAATTTTATTCAATGCGACTGTCTTGGTTTGGCTTCTTTGTGGGGTGGGTAGAAATCCGGACCGAACAATTTATTTGGATAACATAGTGTTAGCTAAGAAATGAGCGAGCAGGAAATAGAGGCCTACCTATATAAATTCAACCATGCAAGTAATTTGGGCATTGTGGATTTGTGGGCGGAAATGGATCTAGTTTGGAACTATTTTGGTTTAGATAACTCGAGTGCTATAGGGGCTCAAAAAAACATTGGAGAGTTTTATGGGCATCCTGTCTGGATTCTAAATGGCCTTTTTTCTGCGGCCGATCGAGAATCGATTGCCCATAGAGAGAGTATTGGGGATTATTTAAGTTCATTGCCTGGTTCAGCTACTTTTCGAGTTGCTGATATAGGAGGCGGTTCAGGCGTTTTGGCCCAAACAATTTCCTTAAAGTTGGGTCAAGATGCTGTAGTTGAGATTATTGAGCCCTATCCATCAGATTATTTTATTAAAAAGAACCAATTTAATAGAACTGTAAGTTATAAAAAGGCTGGTGAGATTGGGGTCTATGATGTCGCCACCATACAGGATGTGCTTGAGCACGTTGATGATCCAGTGAAAATGAGCTTTGAGACCCTCTCCCATCTTAAGAACGGCGGATATGCAGTTTTTGCCAGCTGTTTTTATCCAGTTATCTTATGTCACCTACCCAGCACTTTTTATTTAAGGCATACCTTTAGATATCTCTTAAATATCCCCGGACTTCTGTATGTTGGCAATGTTCCCGGGGTGCCTCATGCCCTTGTTTTTCAAAAAACTGGTGATATTCAGTTATCCAGATTGCAGCGACGAGCTCGTATTGCAAAGCCCATAGGTAGCTTACTTAACTGGCTTCAAGAAATAAAACGCAAAGTATCAAGAAGATGATTATTGGAAGCGGTCTAATAGCGCGTGCCTTCGAAATGGATTATCTGAATACTAATGAAGTTGTCATTTTTGCGTCTGGCGTATCAAATTCACAATGTTCAGATACAAAAGAATATGAGCGCGAAAATATGATGATTAAAGATGCATTGACACAATATGAACACGCTAAATTTGTTTATTTTTCTACAACTAGTATTTTTGACGAGGATCTCCAGGAAAGCCCATATGTTAAGCACAAGTGCAATATTGAAAATTTTCTACTAACTCATCCTACCAGCTCACGCGTATTAATCCTAAGACTGCCAATAGTTGCTGGCGTAACTTCCAATAAGCATACCTTGCTAAACTTTTTATTCGATAGGATTACATCGGGAAAAGAGTTTAAGGTCTTTGCCAAAGCATTCAGAAATATCCTTGGCATTGATGATATTGTTAAGATTTGTAATATTTTGATCAATTCTAATGATCTCAGGGGTCGTGCTGTGAATGTATGCAATCCGAAATCAATCAAGCTGACTGACTTGGTTCTGTTAATTGAGGCCATCGTTAGTAAAAAAGCTATTTTTAGTTTAGTGAACACAGGGGGAGGTCAAGCTCAAATTGATATGAGTGAAATCGAACCATTCGTACAATTATCGGGTGTAGAGTTTGGGCAAGATTATATTTTTGATACCCTTAAAAAATATTATTCCCCCAAATGAAAGTACTTATTTGCAGCTATTCTGATACTGAAGGCGGCGCTGCAAGAGCTGCATTTAAACATTTTCAGGCTTTACTTGCTTTTGGGGTTGACGCTGAGTTTTGGTCTGCCAAGTATAGATTTAATAAAAGTGGCATATATCAAAAGTCTTCAAGATTCAGTAACATAATCAACTTTGTTAAGCGCCAAATTGCACGATTGCTCATTCGTATTTTTTCTACTAACAATGGCCCATTCAAATCATTAGGACTATTTTCGGCTATAGATATCCGAGATATTAATCAATCTGATTTTGATGTCGTCAATTTGCATTGGGTTTGTGGGGAGTTTCTCTCTGTGAGCGATATCGCAAATATATCCAAACCTACGGTATGGACATTACACGATATGTGGGTATTTCTGGGTATCGATCACTATCAGGGAGGCGAGACTTTTAAGGGCTTTGATTGTGGCAATGAGGATCCCTTTGTAAACGCTAGCTCTTCGCGACTGGCAATGTGGGTATGGTTAAGAAAAATTCAGTTATGGCATAAGCCAATTTCTTTAGTTTTATCTAGTCACTGGATGTTGGGAAAGGCGCAAGCGAGTAAGATGGTTGGCAAGTGGCCATTATCCATAATCCCCAACGCTATTGATCTCAATTTTTATCGGGAGAGCAAGATGGAATACGCCCGTGAAATATTTAAATTACCCCTAAACAAGAAAATAGTTTTGTTTGGTGCTGCCGGTGGGCTGAATGATTTTCGTAAGGGCGGAGACATACTTCTTAAGGCAATGGAATTGATAGCTTCTCAGGTTCCAGATGTTCACCTAGTTGTATTTGGCGGATTAAATTCTTTGCCAGTAGATGCGCCAAATTGCTCTTTTGAAATTACTAATCTGGGGCCAGTTACCGATGGTAATTTATTACCCCTTCTTTATTCCACAGCAAATGTTTTGGCTGTTCCTTCCAGAGAAGATAACCTTCCATTAATCGCTGTCGAGGCGCATGCCTGCAGTTGTCCCATAGTTGCATTTGATATCGCAGGACTAAAAGATATTGTCGAAAATGGTGTTACGGGTTTTCTTACTCCCGCATTTGATGCAAGGGAACTTGGTAAGGCAATATCTCATATATTGCTAGCATCTGAGCTTGAGAGCAGGAAAATGAGAAGCAACTGCCGTATAAGGGCTGAGACGCTTTGGTCTAATGAAGTTGTAGTTCCCATGTATCTCTATGCCTATGGACATGCTATAGCCATTTCTTGAACGGTCAGTATAATGCTTTGTTAATTGAACGGACTGTTTCTTTTAGGGCCCAATAAAATTAGCGCTTACTTAGGAGTATGTCATAAAAAATCTGAATGATGTAAAAGAATTTTGGAACAAGGCGAGCTGTGGTGAAGTTTATGCAACGGGTTCTGATTGGAAGGAAAGGTATGATGCACAAAAAATTTCACGCTACGTTTTGGAGCCATATGTAAGGGGTTTTGCAAAATTCGATCAATCTGCTGGTAAGGATGTTCTAGAGATTGGTGTTGGCATGGGCGCCGATCATGAAGAATTTGCATTAGCTTGTCCAGCCTCTTTGAGGGGAATTGATTTAACGGATAAGGCTATTGAACACTGCAAGAAAAGATTTGAAATATTGGGACTAAGCAGCCTCCTTGAGCTAGGAAATGCTGAATCGTTGACTTTTAAGAGTGATAGTTTTGATGTTGTCTATTCCTGCGGTGTAATTCATCATTCACCAAACACTGAAGAAGCTGTCAAAGAGATATATCGTGTCTGACGAAATGGTGGTGTTGCAAGAATAATGATTTATCATCGGTATTCGCCAGTTGGATTTTTATTGTGGACGCGTTACGCTTTGCTCAAGGGGAGGCCGTGGTTGGGGCTTAATCATATTTATGATCAATATCTAGAGTCTCCTGGTACCAAGGCTTATACGGTAAGTGAGGCTAAAAAAATGTTTTCCCAGTTTTCCTCAGTTAATATGTCAGTTATCTGCAGTTCTGGTGATTTACTATACGGCGAGGCAGGGCAGAGGCACCGAGGTATTCTTCTTAGCCTAGCCAAGAAGTTATGGCCAAGGAGCGTTGTGAAGTGGATCTCTAAAAGATTTAATTTTGGCCTTTATCTTTTAATCGAGGCAAAAAAGTAATTTAATAGGTTTTTATTTTTTTCCACTATGGCGTAGCCAAAATGGTGTTTTAAATTTAACAATAGACCAGTATAGCCAAACATAGAGCAGTGCAAATCCTGCAAAGAAGATCTTGAGGGCTATATGGTTGTTCCAAAAAATAATTGCCGGAATCGATGCTGCGCTCGATAGGACCCAGAGGTATGGTGCTGTCATTGCGTTGCGCTGATTCATATAATTGATATTATTTTTTCCTATAGCCCATCGCACGATTCTTTTATAGATAATTTGATGCAGATGTGCTGCATCTGGCATTGTCGGATTCACGCGTCGGATAAAAATTCGTCTGTAAAGTGTAAATATTGTTTCAAAGATTGGATAGAAACAGATCAGCATCGGAAACCATTTGGATACTTGTGGGTTGCGCAACACTAAGAGGATTGACAGTTCGGCAATCCAAAATCCAATCAAATAAGCTCCGCCATCACCAAGAAAAATCAACCCACGCGGATAGTTCCAAATTAAAAATCCCAAAATTGATCCCACGCCAATGAGGGCACAAAAGATAATTTCGCTATCACCAACCTGAAGGCTAACATAGGCAATGCTGATTAGAATAATTAGGGCAACTACGCTAGAGAGACCATGGTAGCCGTCGATAATATTAAAAGCATTGGAGACACCAGCAACGCAAAAACAGGTAAAGAGAATGGATACGGGCGCCCAAAGGAGTATGGCGTCTAGTCCAAATACCTGAATGTTATCAATCCAAGCGCCCATGAGGTAGCCACAAAGTGCGGCAGAGGCAATGGCGCCTGCTAATCGAATTCGTGCACCAATTTTTTTTGTTACGTCTTCAGTAAACCCCATAAGAAATGTTGGAAGGGCTGAGGCTAGTAACGCAAGAGCAAATAGCGGAATTGTTTGGGTACTACTAGCTCTATAAATCAAAGCGCCGGCAATTCCAATAATGATGGCCAATCCACCAATCCTAGGAACTGGAACCGAATGAAATTTTTGAATACCAATAGTATCAATATCAGCCGAAAGATGGCCATGTAAATGCTGATATCGAATAATCAGCAGGCTAACTAAGGCTGAAGTTAAAAAGGCAATAATTAGCGCTGTCATGATCATATTATAGGATTACTGGCTTTATCTTGAGATAATCCTTGCTATTGGCCTTGCAAATTGCTGAAGGGGTCTCGGTAGGGCATCCCATAGCTTATATAGCGTTTTTCTTGTTAAGGGCATTCCCAAAAGGACTGCCTGCATGCCCAAGGCTAACTTTCTCCTCAAGAGGTAATTTAGACTTGTGTTGACCGCAAAATTAAATTCAGAGCTTGTGTATGGATTGCTAGTGAGTTTGAAAGATTTTTGCTTAACTGCATTCTCTAAATGATTGTCAATATCCCTAATAAATGCTCTGTAGCTCCATTTTGGATTAAGAGCCACTTCTTCGAAGGTAATCTCAGCAAGCTTTTGTAGATAGGTATGATCTTTTAGTTTAGCGAGCACTTCACCAATATTGGAAAAATCCTTATTTAGGACTATGAAGTGCCTTCCTGGAATTAGGACTCCAGAGTATTTGCCTTCGAATAGCACCATAGGCGTTTTAAGGGCTGCTGCTTCAAAACAGCGGGGTGAAATTTGATGAAGCTCTAAAGAGCCCTCGTAGGTCGTCAAAAGCTCCTCAGCAACCTCCTGAAACGTTGCATATGGGTTTTTATCTACATATTCTTTGACACGCCGCTCTAGTAGTCCATCAAAATCAATAATGCTTGCCCCGCTCTCTACGCCAATTACCGCTCTACAAGAGGCGACAAAGTTTGTCCAATTTGCGCCATAGAGACGATCACCTTCCTTATTGGATAGATCAAGGGTAAACCCTTGATTTTGCGCGTGTCGCTCAAATTCTTCAGAAATGTACCATTTCTCATAGCCCAATTTCCCAAGCCAGTAAGGCATTTTTCTGGTTCTATAGCCTACATCTATAGGCCTCTTTGATATAGGAAGTGTCGCGTGGTTTAAAAGTTGTTCTGGGACATAGCCAGTTAAAACATTGATCACTTTTAGGTTGGGTACTTTTTCGGGCGGGTAGACCTTCGGGATTTCATGGTCAGGAACACATGAAAATAGTAAGTCCCACTTAAGGTCATTGAGATTTTTCCAGTAAGTTTGTATTTCTCGATACTCATCTTGGAGAAAGGCAGCTTTAAGCCCTTTAAATTCTCTAAGTTGATTGACTAAATCGGCACCTAAATAATGGTGAAGTAATGGCCCAATTGAGAGTGAATAATGAGTAATTACTACATCAAAGCGACTTAAATCAATGCGAGCTGGAAAATAATGCAGCATTGAAATTTCATGAACATTATTTTTCGAGTAATTAACAAGGGCGTCTAGATACTCGGTGACGGTAGCTGCCTGTGTATTTGCGGTTGGTCGGTTAGTGAGAAAAAGTATTTCCATGGGCTATCTAGACTAATCTATAAATTTCTGGTGCCAAAGTTCAAGACTGAGCAGGGCCCACAAATTTCTTCCATAAATACTTTGAGTATCAAGAATGGAGTCAAGGGTTACTCCATCACGCAAATATGATCTTGTGCGAGCTTTGTGAGACGAGAAGGTGTCCCCAATGAAGTCGCGAGCTAACCCCCCTTGCTTAAGCCATAGATTAAGCGGAACTGGGAAGCCCATTTTATCTTTACGCTCCCGAATTGCTTTAGGTAGCTTATGTGAAAACGACTCTTTTAGTAGTCGTTTTAATTCGCCATTAAGAAACTTCACATCTGCCGGAATTGTCGCTGCAAATTCAACTAAAGGATGATCTAAAAAGGGAACACGCGACTCAAGACCGTGCGCCATACTCATTCGATCTTCAACTTGGAGAAGGGCCGGCAATAGTGTCTTAAAGTCAAAATGGGTCATGAGATCAAAATAGGACTCATGGCCAACATTATTGCCCCAAAATATTGACTTAAATTCCTCAAATGCCTTCTCTCGTTGAATGATCCCAGGGCGAAGCATTGGCTCAATCGTATTAGACCGATTTATCAACCTAAAATATCTTTGGTCTTTGGGCTCGAATAAGCCTGAAGAGAAAAATTCCTTCATTAAAGGCTTGTACTCACGCAAAGTTCTTAAGTTTGGAATGATGGACTCATAGGTAACAACAAAGTGGCCATTTTTCAGGGTGCCGTCAATTGCGCCTGCAATGCATTGCTCAAAGTAGGCAATCAGGTATCTAGCGTACCCACCAAAAATTTCATCTCCACCCTGCCCACCAAAAACAACCTTAAGGTGTTTGCTAGCCAGCTTTGAAACCATATACTGAGGAAAGGATCCGGGGCCTGCAATGGGGCTATCTAGGTGGTAGATAACGTCGGCAATATTATCAACAAAATCTTGCTCGGTAATTGAGACGATATGGAGATCCATATCATGTTCACCAGAAACTGCGCGTGCATACTTTGATTCATCAAAAGCATCGCTGTCAGTAAATCTACCATTGAAGATTTTAAATCTAGAGTTCGACTCCTGGTATTTGGAGCCTAATATTGCCAAGAGACTAGAATCTACTCCGCCGCTGACATAGGCGCCAATTTCAACATCAGCTCGCATGTGCATTTTGGTAGAGTCATCCATGAGTGCTTGGATTTTGTCGATAAAGTATTTATCAGCATGCTCAAAATCAAGGTTGTAGTGGACTTCCCAATAGCGTTTGATCTGGATCGCGCCATCCTTAGTAACCCAACCACAATGCGCAGGCTCAATTTGATTGACGCCCTCAAGAAGTGTTTTGGAACCAAGGCAGAATTGAAAGCTAAAGTAGTCACTAAGTGCATGGGCATTCACTTCTCTGTTGGTAATAAAAGGAAGTAGGGCTTTTATTTCAGAAGCAAAATAAATAGCTCCGTCAGAATCTTGAAACCAATAGAGTGGTTTTATGCCAAAGCGATCTCGGGCAAAAAAGATAGCATCCTTCTTGGAGTCCCAAATAAGAAAAGCAAACATACCACGTAAATGGTATAGACAATCTTCGCCCCATTTCTGATAGGCGTGCAAGATGACTTCTGTGTCAGAATGAGTCTCAAATAGGTCTAAACCAAGTTCATCGCGTAACTCAATATAGTTGTAAATCTCGCCATTAAAAATAATGGTTGTGCCATTATCCAAAGACATTGGCTGAGCACCACTATCTAGATCCACAATAGTTAATCGAACGTGGCCAAAACCTATACGAGACTGGGGATCAACCCAGACACCATTAGCATCTGGACCACGATGCTTAATTTGCCGCAATCCAGATTGAATAATATTAAGTAAATTATCCTTGGACTGCGAATTGGGATTAATTATGGAAAATATTCCGCACATTACTTTTTTTACTTTTTTGTTTTAGGGTTTATGACTCTGAAAGCCTGATCGCCAGCATCCAGATTCAAAGTTTGCAAGCCATTCTGAAAGACTAATCCATTTCCACAATGCCCATGAATTATTTGATTGGCCTGATTGATGTGCATCCCATAAATTTAAAATTAATTTCTTATCGTAAGCACTAACATCGATTAAGGAAGAGTCAGTTATTCTCTCGTAAGCCCATTCTTTTAACTCATCTCTTAACCAATGATCAAGTGGGGCAGCATATCCCACCTTATCCGCCCTCCAGCAAATTTTATCAGGGATAATATTTCTAGAGGATTCTCTTAAAATCCACTTTTGCCACCCATTTCTTATATAGTAAGCATCGGGTAGTGATATACAAAAGTCAACTAAATCGTAATCTAAGAATGGTAGTCTGGCTTCCCTAGAAAATGCCATTGAGTTTCGGTCCGCATAGCGAAGAAGCATTGGTAAGGAGTTATAAAGCATTGCCTCTGATAACGTCCTTCGCAATCTATTTCCAGGCTTCATTGGCGACAAACCGGTTGAGTTTGGATAAAGACTCGAAATTTTTGAAGGCTTCAACTTTGAAAGCTCTTGAGAGGAATATGCAACAGAGCTATTAAAGCGACGATTAGCTTCAAAATATAATCTGCTGGCAATATTAAGGCGGCGATTGAATTTATTCGACTCACGCATCGCAAGTGGCAATTTTTTTCTATCCAAAAGATCAAGTTGATACTGTTTAAAATAAAATTGATACCCAGCAAGCAACTCATCTGCGCCCTGACCATCCAAAAGAACCTTAGTATTATTTTCTCGTGCTAGTCTTGCTACGCACCATTGCAAATATATGGATGCAGATAAGAAGGGCTCCTCCTGGTGCCAATGTAATAAGGAAGACTCTTCCATAAGTCTCTTAGGATTTGGGCTAACTAGGAACGAATTTACACCCGTAAATTTAACAACAGCATCAATCTCCCCATCCTCCGACATTGTGGGATCATCTGGAAAGATTGCAGAAAAAGTATTTTGAGTAAAATGCGAGGAGGTACGCTTTTGTGTTAAGTGTCCAACAATTGCAGAGGAATCAAGACCTCCAGACAGGCTTGATCCTATCGGCACATCAGATCTAAGTCTGAGGTTGATGCTTCTTTGCATCAATTCAGAAAATTTTTCAACGGCATCACGGGGTTTAATGTCTTCGTTAACAGCCGAATAGTCTGGCGTCCAATATCTCCAGCGCTTTAATTGTGCGCCATCTTCGCTGTACCAGGCGGCATGAGCAGATGGGAATCGCTCGATATCCTCAAAAAAGGTTACTTTATCGTCTTCAAGCCACATTCCATTACCAAACCTTGAAAGTGCCTGATTATTAATGGAAACTTTCATCAGTGGATGAGGCAGGATGGCCTTCATTTCTGAGGCAATAATTGTTGTATTTAGTGATCCTCTTCCAACGAAAAGTGGTTTTTCTCCAAATCGATCCCTGGCAATCAACATTCTCTTGGACCTATCATCCCAATAGGCAAAGGCAAACATACCATTTAGTCTGGGTATAGCGCTTTCACCCCATTCTTGAAGCGCTGTCAATAAAACCTCGGTATCACTTTTGGTTTTAAAAGAATGTCCTAAGGCAATTAAGTCATCCTTAAGTTCCAAGTAGTTATATATCTCTCCGTTAAAAGCAATACAGGCTTGACGATTTTCCGAAACCATTGGTTGATCAGCGGCATGGGATATATCAATAATGGATAAACGTCTATGAGCAAGTGCAATCCTACCTTTAGCCTGAATCCAGTTCGAACCATTATCTGGGCCGCGATGAATAAGGCGATCTCTCATAACAGAAAGCAGATCTTCTCGTATTGGAACGCTTGGAGACATTAGAGCTACAAAGCCACACATAAATATGACCTAACTAGCGCTTTAGATAACTAAGTAGCCAAATTTGAAAACTCGATGGTAGTCTTCGCCATAGTTTTTTTGATAACTTGAAAAGGAAAGTATTAGTATCTCGACCAGCCAGCAATCTATTAATTAGGAATTTTAATGATTGACTAATTAGATTACCTTCTCCGGCAAACTTTAAAAGAGTATGATTTTTTTTCTTTTTAATAAAAGGGGGGTATGCACCTGAATATACTTCCACAGGCATCTCTGGAATAACCTCATGAATTTTTCCGTCATTATTTAATTCATAATAAGCTACAAAGATCTCTCTTCTTGAACCATTGCATATTTTTCTATTTGAAATATCAAAATCTACTTTTTTTATAAATGATTCATAAGAATATTTTTCAGAAGCTATTATGTCATTATAGGCTCTGGAAGTAAGACTTTCTAGAAAAAGATCATCATTTAACTTTTCAAATACTTCTGCAATATTTGAATAATCCTTTTTTAAAGGGATGTAATGAAGTCCTGGCAATATGACTTTAGAGTATTCGCCCTCAAAAAGAATTAGGGCTGTTCTCAATTGAATTGCCTCAAATATTTTAGGAGAGATTTGATTCATTTGAATCTCATCCTCATAAGGAGATAAGATCTTTGCGTGAATTTCTTCAAAGGAGATATTCGGATTTTCTTTTAGAAGTCTATCAATAGCTTTTTGGACTTCACCACTTATATCAAAAATATTTGAACCACTTTCAGTTCCCAATGTCGCTCGTGCAGAACCAAGAAATTCATACCATTTTGAACCGTATATCCTTTTTTCTGAGTCAACTTCGATATCTACATTTAGACCATATTCTATAGATAATTTTTTAACATCAACTCCAATGATGTATTTTTCATAGCCTAATTTTCCATATATATTAGGTAACATTCGGCCGCGATAAGCAATATCAGTCCTTCGATCTTTCAGGGGTTTTGCATAGCTCTCTATAGATAAATTATTTCTTGAAATATAACCTGTAAGAACTTGAGTAAATTGAGTGCCTGGATATCTGTAATGCGGATAAACTTTTTCTATGAACTTTGGGGGGATGCATGTGTAAACAATATCAAAAATAAATTCATCCATAAAGCTTCTTGCTATTTCAGTACCTTCGTATTCATCCTGTATGAACAAAAATTTCAGCCCCCTATATACTTTTAGAGCTTTAGCAACCGTTTTAGACAAATGGCTTTTTACTGATAGACGAATTGAATAATGAACAATAACAACATCAAAAATACTTAAATCAATACTTTTGTCATATAAACTTTGCCAATATGTGGATGAGGCAGGGATGTAGAATATTTCATGTTTAGAGTACTCTTTAAATGCTTCCAAATACTCGTTTATGGTGGATATATGAGTCGAATTGGAATCATAAAGAACCGCAACCCTACATCTCGTGGTGAGCATACACTTCCTTTTTTCTTGTACAGTAGATATTAGGTGAGTTTTTAAGTAATTAAAGCGACTATTGTATGAATTAAGTTGCGAAATTTCATATCGCTTTTTAATGAGCTCTAAGTTATTTCGCCTATCTTCTGATAGGCGAATTTTTACTTCAAACTCAGCAGCGTTTACGGCAATTGAGAAAACTTCCGGATCGGACTGCAATTGAGTAATTGGAACGGAGACCACAGGCAGACCACAAGCAACATATTCATACGCTTTTAAAGGAAGTGAATCTCTAATGTAATCATCCTGAATAAATGGGATAATTCCAACAGTTGATGAGTGCATTTGAAAGGCTAAAACTTCTGCTGATAACTCTCCTAAATAAGAAACATTCTTCAACTTAACCAGTTTTTCCCATGTTGCATTCTCTTCAACTCTCCCGCAGAATTTAAAATCCCAGTCATCCATAGATTTTATTAAAGCCAGTAACAGTTTATAGTCAAGTCGATTATTAATTCCACCTTGATAAATTACGCTTGGACGATGATGTGCGTTAGTTGACTTAACAGCATTATTTAATCCACTAAAAAATTCAGCATCACATCCATTTTCGACAACGAGCCCAACTCCTCCATAACCACCAATTTCTACATATGATTTTTCGAGAGCTTTCGCTACATACACAACTAAATGTACTTTTTTTAGCAAACCTTTGACAGACTCCACTAAATTTGGAATGCCTTGGTTCCACACTTCAGTCTTAATCAAGTAGTTCTCAGTTGCATGGAATACCTTATAGCTATTAGGAATATCGCGTATAAGAGTACTGTATGTCACCGGATCATATATCCAGATTAGAGGATTAATAAAGCCTCGGTTGTAGAGCAATAATTTTATATTGCTAACGTCAGAGGCAGTCATTAACTTCGGAATTTCTATAATTTCTAGATTATCTATCCCCGAAGGTCTGATACTAATTCCTTGTTGTGAATAGCTAGTCTGAATAAAAAGGGTAGGTAATTCTTTGGCAAATCGAGTTGCAAAATGAAATCTATTGCTCCTTGGTTCCATATCCCAATTTGACCAAGTAAGCATTATTACTACATCGAATTCTTTCTTTAAATCCATTTAATTTTGTGTTTTATTGTTATTAGTTTTCAACTATAAAATAATGTCAATTTATCAACATTACTACAACTAAAAATATACTTTTTTTTTAATTATAACAATAATGTTAAAGTTTACTATTAATGACTGTGCGTTACTTTACTTACTTATGAAATATGATTTAAAAAATAATTAGTGCCCAGTAATTAGAATTCCTGGCTAATTTATTAGTAGCAACAACTATAAAAAAAATTATTCATACTAATTAAACAGTCTATTTAGTTGCAGTCGCATAAATATCAAGGCCACAATATTTAGGCAATTTTGTGTTAATAAGTTGTTCTCGAGACCACAACATAAATGGACTATCTTTATCAATGTTTTCAAGCGTTACCGAAAATAAATTATATTTACTGCAATATTTTTTTAAAGAGCGCTTCGATATCCAGTCGGTATGAGGAGCACAAGCACCGTTAGAACTTGAGTCATAGGCAGCCCGCTCACGCTCGCTAGAAGTACCAACTACCCCTCGATGTCCGATCGCCTCCTTTAGCAGTGTTTTTAGCGTAGTCCAAAACGCAATCCTATAACGCCGGTACGAATATGCGTAATAAACCATAAAGATTAGTTTGCCACCTGGGCGGAGCAATCTTCTACAGTTCTCAACCGCTAGCTGCAAGTCCCCCGTATGGTGAAGACAACCTATCGCCACAATGTAATCGAAAGAATCGTCTGCGAAAGATGGTTCAAGAATACTGCCTTGCATAGCCTGGCCAATCAATCCTGCTTGCTGAATCCTATGATTGACCATCTCAACAGGTCCTGGTGCAATATCAAGACCAGTATAGTGCGCACCTGAGGCAGCTAAGCACTGAGAAACAGTTCCATATCCAAGCCCTATTTCCAAAACATTTTTCCCTTTCATTGCGGCAAAAGGAATGTGATCAAATAAGTACGGATAGAAATTAAAATACCAATCATCAAATCTTTTAAGCGAAGCCATAGATGCATCATCAATCCCAAGATATTTCGCTAGTGAGGTTCCACAGAGCTCGTTCCAGAATTCTGAATTTCTACTAGATATTTCCACTGATTTCATTTTTTTCCACTCATTGTGACTTGAAATAAACGAAAAGATCGATTTACGAAATGAAATCTATTGCAACTAGATTCCCTAACCAAGTCGATTAAAAAAGTACTGCCCCTACATCGAATTCTATTTTTTAATGCCGCTTAATTGAAGGCTTTATTTTTACTAGGTTTTAAGCACAAGATTTAATTTCTTAAAATTTATGGATATATGAAAAAAAGAATTTTTTGATTTCTTTTTTCTAATAGTAGTACCTTATAGTTCTGTATTCAAGCTTAATCGCTAGCTTACCATTCAAATAGATTGCTTATTTAATATTTATTTAACTTTAGATAGGTCTAAATATTGACTAGTTTTTATTGCTTAAATTACAGCAGGGAAAAAACCCTTTACTCGGCGAAAAATATTAAGGGTGACTATCAGTAAGCAAAAAGATACGCCTCCTAAAATCAATAAAGGCACTATTTGAGGCATTCTATGCTCCAGTAAAACGGTTCTATAGGCATCAGCAATAATATAAATTGGGTTGAACATCATAAATTTTGACAGTAAGTTTGGGACTGCCTCCAGCGGGTAAAAAATCGGTGTTGCGAATAGAGCTATCATTAATAAATTTGGCAGAATAAATCCAAAATCACGAACAAATGTTGTTAGAGCAGCAAAAAAAATACCAATAGCCAATAAAAGCAAAAATTGGACCAAGATAATTACTGGCAACCACGCCCAGGAGAAACTAAATACACTGCCATTAAAAACTTGCAGTATTAATAGGAATATGATGCTGACCGCCAGTGGAATTAATCCAAGAAAGGTTGTTGCAATTGGCAATATCTCGGTCTTAAAAGACATATTCTTGACCAACCCAGCATTGCTAACAATGGAGTTGGACGCCAAAGTTAAAGCCTCGCGATTTGCCATCCAAGGCCCGTAACCACAAATGAGCCAAATTGAATATCCCAGAGTAGATTCAGCTCCTGGCAATCTCGCCTTAAATACAAAACCAAATACGAATGTAAATAATGAGAACATTAAAAGAGGATTCAGAATGGCCCATGCGCCCCCTAGCGCTGATCCCAAATAACGATCGGCTAGATTCATTCGCCACATAGCCAAAATAAAACGGGCATCGGCACGATCAAACCCTAGTATTGTCATCACTCAACTCTCCAATACGAATACTTTCGATACTTCCAACATCAAGTAGTACTGGGCGCCCACCCGTTGGAACGGTATGAGCAATAACCTCCAGCACTGAATTTGATTTCGCCCGCTTTCTACCTTCAATGTCAGTCCATTCTAACTCCAGCATATACAAACCTGGCCCTAAGTTAAAACGGGGAAAAAATATTCTGAAATTATACTCTTCAGGTGATTCGCTCAGAGGAATGATCTGCTCATTCACTAATGCGCCATCGAGTCGAATGCATCGAAGAATAAATTGCCCCAATGGTTTGGATTCTGTCATCCGCCATTTACATTCGACATCAAGGGGTTCACAGCTCATCAGTTGACTCAACTGATGGCCCTTGGATGATAGACGTAATTCACTAAGAGCATATTCAGAGATAAATGATTGAGAGCCTACTAGCCCACGAAAACGTGATGAATGCCTCTCTTGATCATTCGTACGTACAGATTCTACGTAGGCATTCGTTACTACCTCAGGAGAGCCATCCATCACCAAGCTTCCTGCATCAAGCCATAAGCAACGATTACAAAGCTCTCGAATGCTCTGCATGCTGTGGGAAACAATCAGCACAATAGCGCCTTTGGAGCAGAGCTGAGAAATTCGTTTCCCCGCTTTTACCGAAAATGCAGCATCATCAACCGACAATGCTTCATCGATAATTAATATTTCTGGATCTATTTGCGTGATCATCGAAAAGGCTAAACGAGCCTTCATCCCAGTCGAATAAGTACGGAGTGGTAGGTCAATAAACTTATCAAGCTCAGCAAATTCAATGATGGAATCAACGTGAGCGTCGATCATTTCTCTAGCTTTTCCCTGCGTTTCACCATCAAGATAAATATTTTCTCGGCCAGTAATATCTTCACGAAGCCCGATACCAAGAGTCAGTACAGCAGTTACCTTGCCCGAAATGCTTAGTAGACCAGATGTAGGCTCAGTGATACCCGCAAGGATTTGTAATAAAGTTGATTTACCTGCGCCATTGCGGCCAATAATTCCAACACGCTCGCCTTCGCGAAAAGATAGATTTAAGTTGGCCAGGGCAACGCCACCCCCAGCACTTTCGCTTGGACGACCAAGGGCCGTCATTGCTATGGAATCTGCTCACCGATTTTACGTGGATAGACCTTGCGTAAATTTTCTAATTCAATGCCTAAACTCTGAATCATTCGCACCCCATTACCAACGGTAGTTTGACTAAACTCAGTTCCCTAACTCCATTGACAGTTAACTTCACACTATTACCTGTAGTCCAACTACGAATATCGAAACCTGGTATGGATCCACCATCGTTTGGTTTAGCACCAGACAAGAATAAATTTAGCCGGTATTCACCTCCTGGTAAGGGACGGCCTGGATACACTTCATTAATATTTTTCTGGGGAACGACTGTAAATACAATATCAAAAAGGATTTTATTTAACCAATATTTAGTACGTTTTACGTTGTCATATTCATCTTGAATAAACAACCCTTTAATGCCTCTATATTCTGAGAGAGCCTTAGCTGTAGATTCACTTATTTGATCAAATGGTAGCCTAACTGAATAGTGTATGAAAAACGCTTGGTAGCCACTTAAATTATGATGCTCGGCATTAAATTTTGTATAGTGCAAGTAGTGCCACTCATGAATTGAAAATCTTCTAAATGAATCAAGATGTTCAAAAACGGTGCTAGTATAAGTCTGTCCTGCATTGTAAAGAATGAGAATGCGCATTATTTTGTAGCAAACATATTTAAGTCAAGACCTAATTTGCATGGTACGCCTATGCTAGGAGGATTTTTCGTTTCCATAATACAAATGGGGGGGAGCTCTGTGTATATTTTCAATATTAGGATTAAAGCTTGAAAATTGAGAGAGGTAGGCCCGGATTGAGTTTTTTGAAATCCAGTCGGTATATAAGATGTGCTCGTAATTTGAATTATCGTAATATGCTTTAAAATGTTCAAAAGAAAAGCCAACAACCCCTTTGGTTCTTTGTATTCTTTAAGATAGCAACCTAGCGAGGTGAGAGGAGAATTAATCGAATGTCGATATGAGTGTGAGTAATAATTCATAAAAGTTAATTTACCACCGTCACATAGCAATTGATAGTATTGATTAGTTAGTTTTTTCAGGAGGTAATGCCCTTAGGTTTGAAATATGACCATCCCCCAATAAACTGGTAGCCCTCAAAACTAGAGTAATGGAAAAAAATTTTTGCAGGAGGTAATGAAAAAAATGATCTAAAACCAGCGCACAGACGAGATCAAGCCCAGTGTATTATGATGGAGAAATTATAACTCTGAGGGCGGTTGGCCTACAAGGGGACTTCAGATCAGAGATAAACTTTTTAAGCACGTAGGTACGCAGATTTTCTTTGCTAACTTTTGTTATAGCGAAATCAATAAGTCTGAAAATAGTTTACTGTTCAATCGACCATCAAAGTGTTTTTCGGAAAATCTTCTAGATTCTTCCCCGGCCGTTTTTCTATAATCAGCATCCGAAGCTAATTTTTTTAATACATAGTAGATTGTATTTATATCGGCCTCAATTATAGGCAGTGATTCATACTCAGTGAATGATTTAAAAAATTCATTCTTTAATTCTGAATTAAGATAGCAAACTACTGGCTTGCCAAGAGCCATGCATTCAATGCTAGTGGAGCCCCACCACCCATAAATAAGTTGATCTACAGCAATATCGCATTGAGCCTGATAGTATTTCATATCTCGCGAATGTATTTTATTTAAGTAATAGTATTCAACTAAATACCCCTCCTTCTTTAATCTGGAAACGGCATTAAAAACATGCTGAGAACCTTTTACATTTTTTGAGTTAGAGGCTCGTCCTTCATCTACAAAGCTATGAAGTATGCGAAGTGAGTTCGTTTTAGGTAAAAGAAATTGATTTGGAATTATTAGATTAGGGGAGTAAGCCTCAATATCCATAAATCTGTCTTTAATTTGTATTTTAGCATTCAGCCTAGTTGAGTTCATGGGCGTATTGGCTACAACGAAGTCATGAAATTTATTTACCTTATCAAATAATAATTGATTGTCGATATCATTGCAGGCGGCTGAGGGTAGAATGCAATTACCGCATAACTGACCACCATCAAATTTCTGAAAATCAGACTTTAGTACCTCCTGATGGCAACCGTTAGGGAAGAATATAATTTTTTTCCCAAGGCTTTTTAGGATGTGCAATTCAGGTGATATTATTTTTGCAATAATTTTATTGATTAATTTGTACTTTGAATTCCTAATTAATGTGAATACTTCTGCATCCCCATAGACGTAAAAGTATTTGTAGGTAATGATAATTTTTATAAAAAAATAAAATCTCCACAGATAGTGCAAGTGCCTGAAATAGCCAGTTGATTTTGCCCCTTTTTCATAAAAAACATCGTCTTTGAAGAGTAGTTGTCGAGGGTATCCTGCGTAGACATAAATATCAGCTTTCCAGCCCAGTTTCCGTAATTCATCCCTTAAAGTGAACGAATAGTGATAATTGGGGTTTACGAGAAGTATGCTTTTTTTCATGCTATGAAATTTAAATTATGGAAGCTAATCCAATTTTTGGATACTTACATCTATAGTGAGGGTGTGATTAGCCAATGATCGCTCTCTCTTTATCCAATGCTGTGCAATTACATTGTTGTTAAATAGAAGGATATCCCTCCATTTATCTTCTATTGAGATTGAGTTTGTTGTCCACCATATTGGGTGAATGAGTAATTGTAGATTTGGGTACAATCTTTTAGAAAAAACGTCCATCGGATGATGTTCACGCCATGTCATATTGGTATCAGACATGTAAGAGAAGTCCCCCATATCTATTGTTCTATAGGTATTTACCATATTAGGTATAAGAATTTGACTATTTAGAATTTCCTGGGATGGTTGATGGAAAGATACTGAGTTAATCTTCAGGCCCAACTCGCTCTCCATAACAGACCGTTCATATAGTATATTTTCTATTACTGCCTGAGGCGAGTTGTTGTTATAGTATTCATTCATAAAATGAAGACCAATTTGGTGGCCGTTTTGAATTATTTCGCCAATAATTTCTTTTGACTCGATGCAAAATAAATTATATGCAGTGGAACGCAGCATCAAAAAGTAAGTTGCCTTCACATCGCAGGCCTTCTCAATTTTAATCATTGGGAGGCAGGAGAGTAGCTCTGTATCAACATCATGTCTCAATATACAGTTGTACGGAGACGACCTGCTTTTAATTTCGTCAAAGCTAATAAATTTATAATTCCCTTCTTTAGCAGTGATTAGTAAATTTTTATAATTATCAAGCGTAAAATCATTAGGTATCATATTAGGTCGACCTTAAGTACAAATCATTTTACGTGTTTCATCGGATCCTATACTGCATAGAGCATCAATAATGCTTAAGCCAGAATAGAATGCCCCTTTTTTCAACTGAGGGTACTCGGCATGAACAAATCTAGAGTACTCAATTTCAATGCCCCTTGATTTGTATAGGCGTTCGTCTTGGTATTCAGAGGCGCCGTTACCCGATAGATAGATCCCTCCATTTCTAGACAAAATCAATTCTATTAGTTTCTCATTTGAGGATTGATTTGAGTAAATATCTGACGACTTAAATATTAAAGTGTTTATCTTAAGAATTTTTTTTATATGCTCAATTAACCTAATATTTGTGTCGCAAATTAGGCCAGTATGGCCTTCAATAATTTCGATAATGGGTGGAATTGTCTCACTATAAAACTTAGTTTTTCCGTAAGATGATTCAATTGTTTTAATTACTTTTTTAGTCCAACGATAATCATCAAATGTTCTCAGGTCCATTATCTTTTGAAAGCCTGATTTACAATTGATAATAGGAATAGTTAGCCAAAACGGACCATTGGGGCCAAGGACTTTCACCCTAGTCGTCCAATTATGTATTCCCTGTGTAAATTGAACATCATCCAGTAGAATCATCTCGTCAGATTGTGCTAGTTTGGCAAAAAACCCTAACCAGGGCAAAAAATTTGGTTGATGGCAAGTAATTACCTTAGGAGGCATATTTTTTTCTAAGTTCAGCAATAGCATCAAGGGGTATAGGTTTGTCCAAGACAATTTTATTGTTTGACTTATCAAAAAAAAATGCGCCTGGCCAAGGGCTAACCAGAGCCCTCACTAGATTAAATATATCTAGATCACTTTGTTCCGACCACTTTATAAGCCCATCATCTGGACACCTCCTTTTGAGAGGCTCTTTATCTGTGTAAGATTGTGCATATGAAATAAGTTTCTTAGAGTGAATGAGGTTTGTATGGATATCAAAAATCATGCCCATACCAATTTTGTCCAACCTATTCTTTAGTGTAAGGGCGTCATCATGATCATAGATTGGAGTGGTCTCTTGTAATATGATTGGGCCACCATCAACTGTGTTTGTCATAAAATGTGCTGTTACCCCTGTTTCAGACTCTCCATTAATAATGGCCCAATTTAGTGCGTTAGCCCCACGATAGTTTGGTAATAGAGCTCCATGAATATTGATGGAACCATACTTAGGGATCTGCAATAAATCTTCTCCAAGAATCATTGAGTATGAGAAGCATATAAAGAGATCTGGCTTAACAAGGCGGATCTGTTCTACAAAATTTTTATATTCTATTGAGTTGCGTTTAGGCTGAGTTATCGCAAAGTCACCACAAGACTCAATTGCTTGAGATCTATTTGAGGCAATTACATACTTTGCAATGTTGGGGTAAAGTAATTTTTTAAGCTCGGGGAGCGTGGACTCGTCCCCAAAGACAATGTATTTCATAGCAAATAAGCGCATGCCTGGGCAACGCCGTCTTGAAATGAGGTTTTAGGAGTTGAAAGTTTTTTAATCGATAGGCTAATATCGCCAATATAGTCTGTGGGCTCTCCCGGTAGATTTGTAATTTGGGGAGGCTTACCTAAAATATTTGAGATTATGTTGACAATATCTCGTAAAGATAAAACTTCTGTACCGGCTACATTAAGAACATTCATGCCATTAAGATTTAGGGCAGCACAGAATGCTTCTGCTGCATCTTCTACAAAAATTGGGTTCACCCTCAATCCATTCTCACCTTGAAGTGTGATGGGTTTTCGTATATCAATAGACTTAATTATGCGCGCAATAAACATTTGCTCATTTTGCCCTGGGCCATATATAAAAAAGGGCCGAAGTATTGTCATAGATTGGAAAAGGTGGGAATAATTCTTAAAAACAATTTCAGAGCAAAGCTTGCTGCCAAGATAAAAACCTAGCGGTTGAATGGTTTCAAGTTGGTCAGATTCTAAAAAAAAATCTTGTGTTGCATTGCTGGGGCTTCCGTAGATTCCGCCGGATGAGGCGTGAATAACATGTTTAACATTAGTCTTGAGTGCCCAATTAAGGAGCTCAAGGTTTGCATTAACATTGACATAGAATATATCGTTTGATTGATGCGGAAAGTCTCTGAATTTGGAGGATTGAGCTAAAGTCATCAAAACTTCAATGCCGCCAGGCAATGACGTAGTATCTAGCTTCATTAAATCTTGCCTAACTATTTGAAGATTTAAATCCTTAAAATATTTTAATGCAACCTGATTACCAGGTTTGAGTAGTGCATATACATTATGACCAGATGATGAAAGAGCTCGAGCAACAGATCTACCTAAAAATCCTGCCGCACCAGTAATTAATATATTCATTTAAACCATATCCCCAACATAGTTTTTAGCTTTATCAATAAAAGTTTTACCAATAAGAATTGATAAAGCGGCTAGGATTGATACAACAAACCAGCTTAAATAACTTGGAGTATGGTTATTTTCAAGGCAATCCCGAAAAATTACTACAAAATGAGTAAGAGGATTTAGTAAAATAATAGTTTGAAATGAAGAAGGCGTTGCAGTGCTTGGATACATGATTGGGGTGAAATAGATTAAAGCGCCAAACACAATTAAAACAATTTCAGAAATATCCCTAGCAAAAGCACCAATAACAGAAAAAATCCAGCTTAATCCCAACGAGAATGTAAAAATTAAAAGAATGGCTAGTGGAAATAGTAGTAGGTTAATGTGCGGAGATCTTCCAGCAAATTTTACTATTACCATCAAAAGGGAGATCTGTATAAATAAGTCAAATACCATCGCTCCAATTGACGACATACTCAAAATAGGTAATGGAAAAATGGCACTCTTAAGCATATCCATATTTGAAACAATAAGTTCACAGCCTTCGCTGGTAGCTTTTTGTATGAACTTAAAAGGAATTAAACCGCTGAAGACAAATAGAGAATATTCAGCAAGGCCCATATCTGTTACAGCAGGGATTTTCGCAATATAAAAAAATACAATTAGACTAATTAAAAGCGGCACAATTGGAGAAACAATAATCCATAGTATTCTTGAGCTAGATCCAATATAACGCTCAACAAGCCTGCGTCTAGAAAGTTCAATAAGAAATTCTATATTCATAAAGGATCAAACTGAGTTAGTGAATATGGTTGGTAGTATGTAATTAATCTATTTGGATTGCCAATCCTTGTTACATTAAATTCGAGGATTCTTGGCTTAAAGTAGCATTGATGATTGCTGATATATCCATCATAGTTATCCATGTTCATTATATGTATGTCAATTGAATAATCTCCGGGTGCAAGCAATAGAGGCTTAAAACAAAACTCAAACTTTGAGCTGCCTTTGCCAAGGGTAAAAATAGGCTCAATAAAATCAAATTCTGAATTGAGCGTTCCTCCAGATAGAGCAGAGATTGCCGTAATAAATACCCCATCACTACGCATAATCTGAATAGATATACTAATTGTGCGGAGATGTTTGGTTGCAAAGACTTCTAATAAAACCTTTGCAAATTTTCCAGATGTTAAATTTTGTGTTGAGATATTTTCAGAATTGATCGTGGCGATACTTGTAACAATTGCCTCTCCCGTTCCAACAAAAGAATTCAAATCAGCAATTGAGCTGGCGCCTCTAATAACCTCATTTTTCAGAATTGCTTCATAGTAAGCATCCGTAACTCTTGATGTTTCTCCGTCTGCAGTAATTTGACCGTTTTCCACCAATATACATCGATTTGTAAGTCGCTTAATGCTCCAAATATTATGTGAAACAAACAATGCAGTAGTTCCTGATCCTGTAATTTCTTGAATCCTTGATATACACTTTTGAACAAAATACATGTCACCAGTGGCAAGTGCCTCATCAATAATTAGTATCTCTGGAGTTTGACATGCGGCTATTGCAAATGAAAGTCTGGCACGCATACCGGTAGAGTAACTTGTCAGAGGATAATTTATATAATCACCAATTTCTGCAAAATTAATAATCCAATTAATTTTCGAATCAATATCTTTTCTTGACATCCCTAGCATCATGCCAGCCAGCCGAATATTTTCCAGTCCGGTAAGCCTTGGATGAAACCCTAGCCCCAATGCTAAGACACAGACTATTCGTCCGTTAGTAATAACCTTTCCTGTGGTGGGGCGTGATATGTTCGCAATAATCTTCAAAAGGGTTGTTTTGCCGGCACCATTTGGACCCAAAATCCCAACGATTTCTCCCTTATTGATGGTTAAATTTATTTCTGATAAAGCAATCTTTTCCTTATAAAATTTTTTCCAAAAAAATATAGCTTGTAATATTCTCGACTTAATTGGATCTGGATAAAGTCGAAATAATTTATTTAGGTTACAAATAATAATAGCGGGGCTATTCATGATATGCCTCGGACAGACAATTTTGAACTAGTGGATCGTCGATTTTCGGCAACAATTTAGAAAATCCGGAGTTTGAGGGGTAATAGAGATTAATTAGTGATGATGAGTTATCGATTTCAAGGTTTTTGTATATAGATAAATACAAATGCTGTGGGAATCTATAGCTGTGATATTTTATATGTAGTCTAATCTAGTCTTGTCAAACTCCTTTCTTAATTTAGTGTTTTTAACAAGAATTTTTAATTTTTCATTCAAATTTGATAAGTATTTTGATAATACAGTACGAGGAAATACCGATGCAAGAACTGTTTGAGGAAATAAAGCGTATGTATGGCGACAGCTTCCAAAAACACGGGGACTCGCCCCTCTCCCTGCTTACTCCGAAGGGGAGGAATAGCCTTCGCTTCGGCGCGATCGATCCCTTCATCGAGAATAGTCCACGCTCGGTATTTGACTACGGCTGCGGACTCGGTTACTTGTGCGAGTACCTCAAGAGTAAACCTGGCAATCTGAAATATACGGGCGCAGATATCATGCCGGAGTTCATTCGAGCCTGCCGAGCCAAGTTCCCGGATTCGGAGTTTTTGCAAATTGAGCCGCAACATTCTCTCACGGGAGCATATGACGTGGTGTTCTCCTCGGGCGTTTTCAACCTTCAGACCCACAGCAATGCCCAACAAAGCAAAGCTTATGCCTTTGAGCGCATCGAGAGCCTCTTCCTTATGGCCAATGATGTCCTCATTTGCGACTTTATGAGTGCATTTGTGGATTTTCAGCAGCCTGGTGCCCAACACTTCTCTCCTGCCGAGCTATCTGAGTTCTGCTACAGAAATCTGAGTCGCCGCTTTCAGATTCGGCATGATTTACTGCCCTATGAGCTGACCTTGATCGTCTGGCGTAACCAGGCCATAAAGCGCCCGGAGAACGTCTTTGAGGTTGATACATGAAAATAGTAGTTATAGGTGGTGGGATTGCGGGTCTAATGGCGGGTTTAGGGGCAAAGCAAGCCAATCCCCTTGCCCAAATCACGGTGCTAGAGCGCAGTCCTCAGATGGGCGGCTTGTTGGCTGGTGTAGATTATTATGATCATGGGCTTTACTTCGACTTAGGCACGCATATCTTTCAGGAAACAGGTAACGCGGAATACGACTCGGCTCTGCTGGAAGGAGTACCTGCACAGGATCTCTTGCATTTCTCGGTGGGCCAAGGCGACCTGTCTGGCTCCGTCTTTGATGGCCACTTGCAGGAGGGCACCCACTTTCCTGATATCCGGCGCCACTCAGGTGCAGCCTCGCTGATTTCAAGCGTACGCAAGCATATCAGTGGGTTGCGTAAGGTCTCTGAGTTGGACCGAGGTGCCTCCTTATTGGAAGCGGCTGCAGACAAGTTCGGGCGAAACTATGCTGAGAAAGTTCTGGGGCCACTACTTGAGCATGTCTACTGCACCCCCGCGGACAAGTTGTCGGGATTTGCTATGCTACTACCGGGCCTCACTCGTGTTGTAGCCGATGATCACGAGGACTGGTTGCTACGTGCCGTCTCCGACAGCCCATATCGCGCCGTGGTTGCCGTTCCAGATCAGCGGCGACTACCTGCTGCCATGCGCCATACCCGGCGCTCCTTCTATTCGCGGAGCCGCGGCTCGCGGGGTATCGTCGAGGGAGTTACCCAGCAACTCTCCACCGTAGGCGCGAGCTTGGTGACCGATGTTCACATTGAGCGCCTCGATCTGCAGGGCTCCCGAATAAACTATCATGTCGCGGGCCAGGCCCATACCCTTCGATACGACAGGCTGGTGATAGCTACTGGGGTCATTGGGGCCGCACACCTGTTAAAGCTAGACCTTTCCGATTTTAAGTTCGATCGACCAATGCCCCACTGGCTGATCCATCTGCGGCTGGCGGAAAGCTGTCCCAGTGATCTTTGTTATTTGTACGGCCTAGATTCCACCTGTGAATGGTACCGAGTCACCAACTATCGGGCGTTCTCAGGGGATGATAAAGATCGTCGCCTCACTGTTGAGGTCCTAGGCCGGGAAGGTATCGACAACGAGGTATGGCCGCGAAAGGTGGCGGAACATCTGGCCGCCCTGGGGTTGCTGAAGTCCCCTGCCTATGACTTCTCAGCCGTGATGCGCTTGCCCGCTGGATTCCCATCGCCAACTCGGAGCAATATCGTTTCCCTCGTGAACTTGGGAATCAAGGCTGCCGAGGCCCTCCCGCCGAATGCAGTACTATGCGGAGTAGGGGCGAACGGTGGCTTGTTCTTTCAGAACGAGGTCGCTCCGGACGCCTATTGGCGGGCTTACAGGATGGCGGCAATCTGATAAAAATGAGATTCGAGAAACTCTGCAACATCGAAGTCTCGGAGCCCGGCTCTTGGGCGGGAAAATTCTTCCTGACTTTTGACATCGACTGGGCCCACGATCAAATCCTTACTGATACACTGCGTCTTGTGCTGAGCTTCAACGTTCCCGCGACCTGGTTTGCAACCCACGAGACTCCAGTCCTGGAATCTATCCGCAGGAACGACCTATTCGAGCTCGGCATTCATCCGAACTTCAATCCACTCCTCTACGGCAAAAGGGGAGGTAATTACATGGATGTCATTAAGGAATTTAAACGACTAGTTCCGGACGCGAAATCGTGCCGGTCCCACTCAGTCGTCGACGGCGCACCTATCCGGAGTGGATTGCTGGCGGAGGGGATTACCCACGAGAGCAACCTCAATATTCCGGAAGGTGTGGGCATCGCGCTGCGCCCCTTTGTTGATAGCTGCGGGCTGACGAGGGTTCCCTACTGCTGGGCGGACGAACACGCCTTTACAGGCAGGCAGTCGGATGACTTCCATTTCATGCCAAAAAGAATAGGTTTAGTAGTCTTCGATTTCCATCCCATCCATGTCTTTCTTAACACAGAGTCTTTTAACCGTTATGAAGGGACACGGCACCTACATCACAACCCCAAAGAGTTGATTAAGTATCGTTACGAGGGCTATGGAACACGAAACCGTTTGATAAAACTGCTTAAGTTAGCGAACAACCCATGAAAATAGCAATCATCGGCCGAACCGAAATGCTTTATGACGCAGCTTTGAGATTACGTGCAGCTGGCCATCAGATCATTTGTATCCTTACCGCAAGAGAAGCGCCCGAATATATTCGAACAACAGCAGACTTTCGAGCGCTCGCAGACACTTGGCAGATCCCTTTTATTCAGGGCGGACCCATTGCTGAGCATTTAGTTTTTCTGCGAGATGTGCTGGCCGATATTGCGGTCAGTATTAATTACCCGGGGGTTATTCCGCAATCCGTAATCGACCTGTTTCCTTTGGGAGTACTAAATGCACATGGAGGTGATTTGCCGCGCTATCGAGGTAATGCTTGTCAGGCTTGGGCGATCATAAACGGGGAAGAGAATATAGGACTATGCATTCACAGGATGGTTGGCGGAGAATTGGATAGCGGTGACATTATCGCCCGGGATTATTTAGCTATAGATCACACTACTAAGATTACTAGCGTTTGGGAGTGGATGTCGTTACGCACGCCTGAGTTGATGCTAAAAGCCGTACAGATGCTAGAAGAGAATCCTCGCTATACACTCGAAGAACAGTCAAAAGATCCTACGCGAGCCCTACGGTGCTACCCACGTAAACCAGAGGATGGGCGAATAAATTGGAATAAGCCGGCGATTGATATTTTGCGACTAGTTAATGCAACTAATAGGCCCTATGCTGGTGCCTTTTGTGAGTTTGAGGGAAGAAGTTTAATCATTTGGGATGCCGAATTAGTGCAGGACTATGAAGTCTTTTGTGCGATTCCAGGGCAGATAACAAAGATTGGAAATGGTTATATTGAGGTTGCTTGTGGATCTGGAAAACTACGATGTTTAAAAGTGCAATTATTGAGTGATATCGTGTCACCTGACAGCTTCATTTGGTCCGTTAGGCAGAGATTAACTTAGGGCCCGATCATGTATCTAAAGTATCTTACATACAAATTCTTTTTTAGTGTATTTTCTTGGTGTTTATTTCTTCCGATTCTCATGAGCGCGGTCACAGCGAGATTGTTCATTAATCGAAGCGTGGCACCACATTTGGTCTGGGGTAGCACACCGATTATCAATAACTCTTACTGGTCGCGGGCCATGACAGATGGCGGATTTAAATCAGAAACTTATACAGAAAGCTTTTATTCAAGCATTAACAAAAGGGGAGATTGGGATCGAGTTTTATTAGAAGAGTATAACTTCCTTCCATACCGTTTAAGGCCATTCCTAGCGTTTGCACATGCGTTGTTTCGTTATGATGTTTTTTTTATTCCGTTTACTGGTTTTTTTTTAGGAAACACCCCACTCAATAAATTTCAGGCTCTTTTTCTAAAAATTGCCAGAAAAAAGATTGTAGTAATTCCATACGGAGCAGACTCTTATATATATGGAAGAATCCGGTCGACCGAAACGATCCACGGTCTTCTAATATCCTATCCGCTCGCGGCGAAGAGTCAATTAAGAATAGCGAGTGACGTTGACTATTGGGTCTCTAAGGCTGATGCGGTTATACCGGGAGTGATGGGCCTAGACGGGTTTGGACGTTGGGATGTGTTAGCACCTTCGTCATTGACGCTTGACCTAAACGCTTGGAGGCGCTCGGTTCGTCTGAGCAATGCGGATGGTTCTACCAAAGCAGTTATAGTTGCCCATGCGCCAAATCATCGAGGATTTAAGGGTACGGAATTCGTTCTAAATGCAATTAAGCAGTTACAGAACGAAGGTCTAAAAGTTGAACTTAAATTACTAGAGAATCTGCAAAATACTGAAGTAAAGCGAATTCTTGTCGAAGAAGTCGATCTTTTAGTTGAGCAATTGATTTTTACAGGCCATGGCTTAAATGGTCTTGAAGGCATGGCGTGTGGCTTGCCAACAGTTTCAAATCTTGAGTCGGATATTTATCTTACCCCCATGCGACGATGGTCATTTTTTGGCGAGTGTCCATTGGTTTCTGCCTCTCCCGAAACTGTGCTAGATGTTCTTCGTAAGCTAATAACCAGACCGCAGCTACGGCATGAGCTCGGCAGTGCGGGACGCGCTTATGTTGAAAAATATCATGGTTTTGATTCCGCGCGATACCTGTTTGGTAATGTTATCGATTACGTGTACGGCAGAAAAGACTCATTAATCAACTTGTATCACCCATTACTTAGTGAGTATACAAACCGTTCACCCAAAATACAGCACCCTTTGATTAACAACAGAATTGTTGATTAGTGGTATTCCGTAGTTGGTAAAAGATTGAGCTGTAATAACCCTGGAAAATAGACACTCCTTTAGAGTGTCTATTTTCCAGGGTTATTACAAAGCCACTACATGCTTATCTTGCACTGGGATGATCCTTTCAAGCAGATAGCACTGAAAACGGCACCGTAAAGAATGAGGGATACGCCGCGAGTAATTGCATCCTACTCGCATTCAAAATCTCGGGGTTGTGTACCCTAGTGGAGTATCGATATGGTACGTCTTGAGTTCCCCAACGACTTTTAAAGCGGTAAACTCCTTCCTGGGCCAACCAAGTTCCGCCCCAGTTCCACCAAGCGTAACCTAGATCTGCAGCATCACACATGGCGCGAAAGATTGCCGCACTTAGTGCCTGTGAACCTCGATATTCTTTACAAACTACTGGAGTGTAGTACTCAGCCGTCTGGTTATAAAGGAAAACTAGTACTGCTGCTATTAACTTGCCATCTAATTGCGCCACATAAAGACGGTAGTCTTTCCCGGGACGAAAAAAATGTGGAAGGGCGTTAAAAAAAAGTTGAGATTTAGCGGTCCCACCAATTTCTCGCATATTCTCTTCATGGATTGCAATTAGGAATGGCATGGCATCATTATCTACTGCAACTTCGACACCTAACTTTTCCGCTTTGCGGATCATATTGCGGGTCTTGTAATGAAAAGAATGCATTAATACAGCCTTTTTATTGCCAGAGGTAGGCAATGGCGTTAGTTGACAAATGCGTTCATCAGTCAAATCGTAAGCAATCCCATCCAAACTACCAGGTGCCAACGGATTTTCAATAAGAGTAGAGGCAGCCATGCCTGGGGTCTCTATGATCTTACGATAAGCAGATATAACCGCACATCGGGCTGTCGAATCATTGCCGATCAATCCGCCGTTGCTACCGAAGTAAGGCAAGGAGTTCACTACGGTTCCCAGGAACCCTTCCGTGGCCATCAAGGGTAATGCCGCCTGAATATTGCCGCTCTCGTCTAACGCTAGGATGCTTTCCTGACGACAGCCAAGTAAGTCAATCAGTAGATTATGGTAGCGAGAGGACTGGTAAAGTAGCGATTCGGGCTGCGCTAAAAGAAACGTCTCATAACGATCGGTAAGATGATGTGTCAATGTCTCGATGCGCATCAGGACGGTGTGTAAATATTGTCGGGCCGGATAGTCTCACTATTCTTAAGACCCACCAGGGTGAATTCATAGGGCATATAGGATTCATCTATTCTTAAACGGGGAGATAGATGGCGACGTATGAAGTTCGCCATCATCTCCACATTCATATGCAAGGCTCGAGGTTGCATGAAATCAACACGATCCGTCATGAAGTTAACCGCTAGGGACACACGGGTCAAACTAAAAAGGTGCAATAGCGTAGCCTGGACTTGTTCTACATAAACATGGTGGTCGATACTGTCAATTATATTGAATGTCCCCGAGATGACCACATGGTCGACTAGCGTCGTCACATCTTCATATGACCGAACCAACTGTACTTTTGCATCGGGGTATTTGACAGCAACCATATTTACGAACTCTGGTACTAAGTCTGCTCCATGGTAGTCGTACTTAATGAAGCGCTGGTCTAAATATGCCTTCAAATGCCCCAGGCCACAACCATAATCTAGGACTGAAAAACTATCGCTTGCAAAATGCTGAGTTAGAGCGTCGAATCGAAGTGCCTGCCGTCCGCGGGGCCACATAACGCCAGCAGGACTGTCACCGTGATCTGCGAAAGTGCGCTGGTAATGTTTGATCAGATCTGATTCTGATATCGAATTATTATTTGGCATCAGCTACCTTTCAAAGATCAATTTGTTCCAGCCAATTTTCCAGATTTAGCAATGACCAAATCAAAAGACGACGATTTTCACTCCCCGATAGATGCTGGTTCACAAGTCCCAAAACAGTTTTTTGGTCTAGGAACTGGTACAGATGGGCATTCTTGTTGATTAATTTACGCTTAACAAATTCAATACTTTCACCCTTGAACCAACTTGCATCAGGGGAAGAAAACCCTTGCTTTTCAGCCTTAGTTATTTCTATAGGCACGTACCTTGACATCACATCACGTAAAATTTGCTTCCCATCATTGGTTTTTTGATAGTATTTACCACTTTTATTGCCAGGCTCATTTTCATTAATCCTTAGCACCTCGGTCAGATTATTTAGTTTGAGACCAACTGGACACTGCATTGCAAAGTCAACCAAGTCATTGTCCATAAAAGGAACTCTACTTTCAAGGCTATGCGCCATTGAGAGCTTATCTTCAACAATAAACAGCCCGTGAAGGAATGTTTTTGCCTCAAAGTACAGCGAATGATTGATGTAATCCTCAGGTCGCTTAAGTTCATTGTCGTGAGTGGCAAAGACATTGCGGAAAATATCCCGCGTCCAAACCTGATCAACATCACTCCAAACGGGTGAAAATACTTTTTTGAGCTCGCTATTGCTTACCAAACGCTGCCAATAAAGATAGTACTCATCAATATAATTTTCAAAGTTTTGACTGTTGACGGCTCGATAATAGCGCCATGGATAGCCGCCGAAAAGCTCATCACCTCCGCTACCCGAAAGCACAACTTTCACGAACTTACTTGCCAGTTTGGCCGCATAAAAATTGGGGTAACTTTGACCAACTCTGGGCTCTTCCAGGTGCCAGGCGAGTTTTGGTAAACAGCGCTCCATGTCTCCTGCCTTGAGAACCATTTCGTAGTGCTCTGTTTTGAAACGGGCTGACATTGCCTCAGCTTTGATACGTTCGTCAAAACCAAGCTCAATACCCGAAGCCGAACTGAGATCAAAACCGCAGGTGAAGGTTTTTAGATAAGGGTACTGCTGAGCGGCTATTGCAGTGATAGAGCCTGAGTCAATACCCCCGCTAAGATATGCGCCCAGCTCAACATCGCCAACCAGTTGTCGGCTTACTGCTTGTTTAAACAAACGGTTAAGCTCTTCAGCATACTCTTCTTTATCAGCTTTATGGGTTGGCTCACGAAATCGGTAGTCCCAGTATTGGTGCTGACTCCATTTACCCGAATTAACGTTTAGCTTAGCGTAATTACCTGCTGGCAATAAATGAATGTCATATAGTAAGGTTTGATCCGTAAGAATATTCTGGAATGTGAAATACTCCAATAAGGCCTGCTTATTCAACTCTCTTTTGAACAAGGGTTGTGCGGTAATAGCTTTTTGCTCTGAACCGAATGAAAAACATTTCCCTTGATTTGCATAATACAGTGGCTTTATGCCATAACGATCTCGGGCTAACAACAAAGTTTTTTCTTTGCGATCCCAAAATGCCAAAGCAAACATGCCGTTGAACTTAATCAGTCCATCTGGACCCCAGTGGGCAAGTGCATTCAGTACAACCTCACTATCCGTCTGACTTCTGAACCAATACCCAAGAGATTCAAGTTCAGTTCTAATTTCGCAGTAATTATATATCTCGCCGTTATAGCTCAGCAAATATCGATGGTCGACCGTAATCATAGGTTGATGCCCGGAAGGACTAAGGTCAATGATGGCCAAACGACGGTGGCCTATACCCACATTGCCCTCAATCCATTGACCTTCACCATCAGGCCCTCGATGCGCAATGGCATCGGTCATTTTCTTAAGAATGATTGGTGAAACTGCTTCACCATTCAGGTTAATCAAGCCTGCAATCCCGCACATTAGATGGCATTCTCTACAACATGTTCAATTACATAATCTTGTTCAGCAGCTGTCATGCCATGAAATAACGGCAGTGAAATACTGCAGTCATTGGCAATAAAAGCATTTGGATAGTCTTGCGGTTTTAACTCATACCTATCACGATAGAAGCTTAGCATATGCACTGCATGTGTCGCTGGACGTGTAGAGATTCCCATTTTTTGCAGATTGTTCATCCATTGATTGCGGAGCTCGTGAACTCTGTTGCTAGAGTTTAAATTTAATGGCTCGGGCTGAAAGAGGCATGGGTAACTCTGATAACCATTTTCATACTGATCTTCTATAGTTGGTGTCTTTAACCAATGCAGATGCTCAAAAGCATCGTCGTAAATTTTAGCCAAACGTTGGCGCTCGTGAACTATGTCAGTTGCACGGTCCATTTGAGCAGAACCGAGTGCTGCCTGAAGGTCTGTCATACGTTGGTTATATCCGGCATCTGAATGATCAGCCAATAAATAGGGTCGAGCACCTAAATGACGCTGTAAGTCTGACATGGTAGCACCATGATCTCGTAATCGTCTTAGTTTCTCGGCAAGCTCATCGTTGTTAGTAGTAATCATACCGCCTTCACCTGTGGTAATGGCTTTACGAGGGTGGAAGCTAAAAGAACCTGTATCACCGAATGTGCCAACATGGCTGCCTTTGTAGCGTGTGCCAAATCCGCATGCCGCGTCTTCTACAATTCGTAAATGATGCTGTTTTGCTAGGCTGAGAATGGGATCCATGTCGGCAGAAAGACCAAAGAGATGAACAGGAATAATCGCTTTGGTTTTTGGAGAAATCTTTTTCTCTAACTCGGTAACATCGATATTGAAGGTATTCAAATCAATATCGCAGAAAACAACTTTACCCCCAAGATGCTCAACTACGTTTGCTGTCGAGATCCACGTAAAAGCGGGGACAATAACCTCGTCGCCTGGCTTAAGGTCAAGTGCTGCTAATGATAGATGCAGTCCACTAGTGCATGAAGTTACGGCTATAGAGTGTTTTGCGCCAGTAAAATTAGACCATTTATCCTCAAACTCTTTAACCTTTGGCCCTTGCACAAGCCAGCCATTTCTTAATGGCTCTAAAACACTTTCTATCTCGGACTCTAATAATGAAGTCCGAGCGATTGGAACATTCATGAAAGGTGTTGAGCTCATGAAGGCAGGCCTACAGATTTTCTTCTTGAGGCAACTTCTGCCTTATGAGAGGCGCGCCAATCAATTAATTTCTGGAGACCCTCTAGTAAATCAATTTCTGCGGTGAATCCAATTTGCTCAGTTGCCTTTTTGGGCGAACCAATTCGATTTCTGACGAGGGTTGCTTGACTACGTGGAGCATATTGAATTGGTTTCTCGCAATTTGTTAATACACGTAGCATTTCAGCTAATTCTTTGAGTGAAGTTCTCTTCCCCGTTCCAACGTTGTAAAACTGATCAGTTGAGTCTGCCTTCATTGCGCAGACATTAGCTAGGCCGCAGTCTTCAACAGCAACAAAGTCAAATGCTTCTGACCCATCACCCATAATAGTTGGGCTTTCGCCTTTGTCGATTGCATCGAGCATTTTCATGATTACGGCAATGTATGCACCGTGGTAATCTTGTCGTGGACCATACACATTCATGTAACGTAAACCAACATAGTCCAACCCATAGCGATGGTGAAACGATCTTAAAAATGCTTCACCAGCAATTTTGGTTGCACCGTAAAAATTTTGATTATTAAATGGATGAGACTCTGTCATTGGCTCCTCCACTGCATCTCCATACACGGATGCTGATGAAGAGTAAACAAGCCGCTTAACACCCTTCCTTACGCAAGCTTCCATTACGTTAAAGGTGCCTCGCACATTTACATCAAAGGCACTACGCGGAAACTCATGACACTGTAATAGCCAGAGTGCGGCAAGATGAAAGACTCCATCAGCACCATCTAACGCGGACTCCAAAATATCAGTCTGAAGAATATCTCCCCCAATGTCATAAATCTTAACCCGAGGATCTTTGAGAGCGGTGGATAGATTTTCGGCTCTACCTCTTACAAAGTTATCGTAAATTAATACCTCTTTAACATCATGCTTCAGAAGTTGATCAACTGTGTGAGACCCGATAAGGCCTGCACCACCAATGACAACAAGTTTTTTATTGACGATATCCATGATATTTTTCTGTGAGTTAAGTATTGTTTAGTATTTTAAATTTGTGACATGCATTTTGCGTGTTTTTTAACATTCTGCTCAATTAAGTCTTTGTTGACAATAGTCCAATTGACGGTTCTCTCTATGCCCTCTTGAATACTCACTTCGGCCTCAAAGCCAAGGATATTTCTGGCTTTTTCGGTTGATGCAAAGCGTTTTCCGGATCGATCCCAATCTCTAGCTGGCTTTAGATCTAAGGATGTCTTGTTTCCGGTATGTTGATTAATGAGGTTTGCCAACTCTAGGATGCTGGTTTCTTTACCAGTGGCAAGGTTATAAATCTCGCCAGACTCACCTTTCAGTGCGCATGCCATCAATCCTCGAGCCATATCTTCGACGAAGATGAAGTCACGACTAGCATTGCCGCCATTATCAAGAGGTAAAGCCTCCCCGTTTAGGGATCTCCAAATGAAGGTAGGGGTGACATTGCGCCACACGGTATGAACCGTACCGCGCCATTGACCAGCGCCTAAGATTTCACGTGGCCCATATACGTTTGAAAAGCGAGCTTTCACAAAAGGTAGTTTGTGGCGCTCAAAATAGTAATTCCCGTAAAGCTCGCCAATAATTTTAGAGATGGAATATGGACTATCGTGATAAAGAGTAACCGCTTGGTCTTCTGTAGTAGCGGTTGGTGTGTCGTAGGTTTTTTCTGCAACTGCACAGGCTGCAGCTGCATACACCACTTTCTTTAGTGACTTAACGTCCTTTAGTCGCTCGAAAAGCTTTAAGGTTGTTAAGGTGTTATTGTCGTGATCGGCTAAGGGATTAGCAATTGATGATTGGTTGCCATGATAGCAGGCTAGGTGAAATGCGTAATCTAGATCATCGGGTAAATTTCGCAGTATTTCGTCATCGGTAATACTGCCAAATACAAACCGAACTTTATTGTCTGCGGGTATATTGCTAACGTCTGATGAAAGTAGGTTATCGACCACAATAATTTCACGCGGGTCTTGCTCAAGAATTTGGTGTACTAAATTACTGCCAACAAAGCCAGCCCCACCAACTACCAATACTTTTTGATTTTTAAAATTAAGATCGGGCATTGCTAATTCCTGTTTAATTAAGCTGCTGGCTTTAGATGAGAAAACACATCATTAATACCATATTGGTCATACCAAGCTAATTGTTTTTGAATCGTTTCAACAAAGCTTACTTGGGATTTCCAGTTAAAGGTAGAGTTAGTCTGGGTTGGATCTAGCACCACGATAGGTACATCGTCATCTAGCACTGGAGTAATAGGTACATCTATTTTTCCAAGATTTAAGTATTGGCAGACGATATCAAAAATTTCTTTAATAGAATGCGCTTCACCACTTGATATATTGAAAACACCAGTTGGAGAGCTTTCAAGAATGGCCAGATCCATAAATGATAAAAAATCAGACATATCTAAAAAATCACGAGAAGTATCGGAGCAAAAGCAATTTTGCTGAGCCTTTAGGCGCTTGTAGAAAGTAGGTATCGGGCCAATGGCAAGGCGTGGCCCAGTTACATTGGCAATTCTTAGTGATAAGGTTGGGATGCCTGATAAAAGCATAAATTGCTCGCCAGCAGTTTTGGTTATGCCGTAACTGGTAAAGGGTGCGGTCGGATGTGAGGCGGGGATAGGCAACGTTTGTGGCCTACCGTAGCAAAGGGCCGTCTGAAAATTAATCAACCGTGAAACTGTATTAGCCTTGGCCGCACGAGCAACAATAGCACTACCGATAACATTGGTAGTTGTATCTTCTATCCAGTTCTCGGGATCCTTATAAGCTGCGGCTGAATGTATAACGACTTTAGGTTTGAATTTCTCAAAACATTGATTCACGAGATCCGCATTGGCAACTGATCCTTCAACTACCGTTAATCCTGTCACATCAGGAACAACTTCGCGTTTGCCTGTTGCAAAGTTGTCAATCACAAAAATCTCATGACCCTTTGGAAGCCAGTGTTCTATCAGGTTGGAGCCTAGACAGCCGGCTCCCCCAGTAATTAAAATTCTCATCGAGACATTCTCACTTTTTAGAATCTAGGCGAAGATGGGTGTACTCACCCAAGGTTCCATGCACCTTGTAGTAGGCAATTGCTTTTGCAACTGTCTCTTGGATCGGTGTGAATTGGATTTCACCAAAATCTTCAAAGGTTCTGGAGGGATCCAAGAGAATGGAGAATACGTCATCTGGCCCTAATGCCTTAACTTCAGCTTTAGGTTTTCCTGGGATATCCATTGCATTAACAACGGCATCATATAGCTCTTGAATGGCTACATCCTTGCCCGATGAGAAGTGATAGGCACCATGGCCAATTCCATCGCAAGCCTTAAGTACGACCCTTGCCAAGTCTTTAACGAAGACAAAATCTCGACGAGCTTCAGTAACAAAGCATTGCTTTCCATCTTTAAGGCGCTGATAAAAGATTGGAAGGGGGCCGGCAACATTCCGTGGTCCAACAACATTGGCAAGGCGGAAGGTAACATAATCTATCCCAGAGAGCTCCAGATAAAACTCATTCGTAGTTTTTGAAATAGAGTAACTACTACTTCCCGGAAATCTCGGGTGATCTAGAGTGATAGGTTGTTGTAATGGTTTTAAACCGTAGCAGAGCGCTGTCTGAAAATAGACAAAACGTCTAACATTATATTTCTTGGCCGCATCAACAATATTCGATCCACCAACACAGTTAGTAAGAGTATCGTTAAACCAATCATCTGGGTCTTTGTAAGAAGCTGCTGTATGCACAATTGCATCTGGCTTAAAGTCACCAACCAACTGATCTACTAAACCTTTATTGGCAATGGTATCAATGACAACCTTGAGATTTGGATGCTCCGTGAGATGTTCACGCCTTCCGGTAGCCAGATTATCAATTGCAATAACCTGATCGCCGCGTTCAAGAAGCATCTCAACAATATGTGACCCGATTTGGCCAAGACCACCAGTGACAAATACCTTCATTTTTTTTCCTTTGAAATTAAATTGGGCTAATCGATAGATTTTAAAAGGTATTGGCAAATTTCTTGTGAGGCATTGCCATTACCGTAGGGGTTATGTTGAGCATCTGGAATACTGCCCATATTGATTTTTTCTGCCGCTTGAATAATGGCCTGAGTATTGGCCCCAACAAGCTGATTCCAGCCTAAAGATACTGTTTCGACCCATTCGGTTTCTTCGCGCAGGGTAATGCAAGGAGTATTGTAAAAAAAAGCTTCTTTTTGTACCCCGCCTGAATCAGTCAAAATCATTTTGGCGCCTTGCTCAAGCGCGACCATATCTAAAAAGGATAGAGGCTCGGTTGTAATTAGGGGCTCTAAAAGAGGATTGAGACTATTCTCGGAAATCAGCTTTTTTGTTCTTGGGTGCAGGGGTAGTACTAAGGGCATTCCTTTTGCGATTTGCGAGAATGCACTCAATATGCCTTTCAGTCTTTGAGGGTCATCCGTGTTTTCCGCTCTATGGCATGTAGCCAGAACAAAGTTCTTATTAATCAATCCCAGTGAGTTCATAATGGAACTATTTTTCTTGGCCTTCTCTTTATAAAAGAGCGCAACGTCATACATCACATCCCCAACTTGATATACGCCGTTTTTTATACCTTCGGAGCTTAAGTTCTCAACAGCCGTTTTTGTGGGGCAAAAGAGTAGTGAGGAGATTCGGTCCGACAGGATGCGGTTGACTTCTTCAGGCATTCGCATATTAAAAGAGCGAAGGCCAGCCTCAACGTGCGCGATAGGGATGTGTAGCTTAGCTGCACTTATTGCTCCCGCAAGCGTGGAGTTCGTATCCCCATAGATTAAAAGATAGTCCGGCCGCTCTTTAAGTAGAACTTGCTCAATACCTTCGAGCATTTTTCCTGTCATGGCACCATGAGACCCGCCAGAAATCTCTAAATTAAATTTAGGCTTTGGGATATCTAGTTCATCAAAGAAAATTTGGGACATATTTTCATCATGATGTTGGCCAGTATGAACAATAATTTCTTCAATAGAGTTTGCATGCAAATCTCGAATGGCACGGGAAATAGCTGCTGCTTTTATGAATTGAGGTCTTGCGCCTACAACTGTCAGAATTTTCATTGTGCAATCGCCTTAACAACAGCGCTCACAATTTTGATTTGATCCTCTTTAGTCAAGTAGGGGTGCATAGGTAAGCTCATCACCACTTGCGCCACCTTATCACCCACAGGAAGTGGATTCGAATCTGCCACAGCAGGCTGTTTATTAAGGGGCATGGGGTAATAAACCATGGTTGGAATTCCAGCTTGCTTAAGGAATTCTTGAACCTGTTCTCGTTTTGGAACGCAAACTGTATATTGCGCCCATGCACTTTGATTATAAGATTCAATATAAGGAGTTTCTTTGAAATCATGAGTTGAGAAAAGTGAGTTGTAGCGCTCAGCTATCGCATGTCTTTTATCGAGCTCACCCTGAAATACTTTTAACTTGGGTAGCAAAATGGCTGCCTGAATTGTATCCAGGCGACTATTCACACCAACTCGAATATGGTGGTATCGCCGATCTTGCCCATGCCGAGCAATTTGTCTAAGGATTATTGCTAAAGAGTCATCATTTGTGAAGATTGCCCCCCCATCCCCATAGCAACCTAAGGGTTTACTGGGGAAAAAACTAGTGCAAGCTATTTGCGATAAGTTGCAGCTTTTTCTTTCTTTATACGTGGCGCCAAAACTTTGCGCCGCATCTTCTATAACGGGGATATTGTATTTGCCAGCAATAGTATTGATTGCGTCAAAATCGGCACACTGGCCATACAGACTGACTGGAATAATGGCCTTAGTTTTAGGGGTTATTACCGCCTCGAGTAAGTTGGGATCCAAATTATAGGTTCGAGGATCAATATCTACATAGACCGGTTTGGCCCCAAGAACGGCGACAGTCTCGGCAGTGGCGATGTAGGTAAATCCTGGAGTAATCACCTCATCACCGGGCCCAATATTGAGTGCCATGAGAGCTATTTGAAGGGCATCCGTTCCATTGGCGACACTAATGCAATGTTTGGCGCCGGTAAATTGAGTCAATTGACTCTCTAGGTCGGCCACCTCAGGGCCAAGAATATATTGACCATGATCCAAGACGCGCTGGATACCTGCATCAATTTGCTCTTTCAGGAGGGAGTATTGACTCTTGAGGTCGATGAATTCCATTATTTCGAACCTTTTGCAGTATTCGCTGAATGCTTCATTAGTATGGAGCCATTTAAAACATAAAGATCATGAGTGTGACCACAGTGAGTTTGACCACACCCTTCTATTGGAAGTTCCAGCTGCTCTCCAAATTCACTCATCCAGCCAATTTGCTTGGCTGGAACGCCAACAACTAGTGCATAAGCAGGAATATCACGATTAACGACGGCCCCAGCACCAACAAAAGCAAATTCACCAACTGTAATGCCGCAGACGATTGTGCAGTTAGCGCCCAATGTTGCCCCTCGTTTAATGAGGGTGTTTCGGTACTCATTTTTTCTATCAATAAGGGAGCGGGGGTTGTAGACGTTAGTGAACACCATGCTGGGCCCACAAAAAACACCCTCCTCGAGCGTCACATTGTCATAAACGGAAACATTATTTTGAATCTTGCAATGATCACCAATCACTGCCTTATTGCCAACAAATACATTTTGTCCTAAAGAAACACCTTTTCCAATTTTTGCTCCTGCACAAACATGGGCAAAATGCCAAATCCGTGAGCCTTCACCAATAACCGCTCCGTCATCAATAATCGCGCTTGAATGAATAGACGTGCTCATCTTTTCAGTAATTCCGCTACGTAAGGATGGGCTTCCCCAAGGCAATCTCTAATAGGGGTTGCATTGCGAATTACATCCACCGTTTCAATGCAGTGGCGCGCATCTTCTAGGCCGTAACCTCTGCCAGCCAATATTTCTTGGTAGCTGATCGTATGGAGATCGGTAAATCCTTCAGAAAACTCGAGCTGTTCTCCGCTGATATCAATATTTCGGTAAGTGGACTTTTTTCCCTTAACCGATACAGGTAAATCATTGGCGTCAATGGATAAAAACCACCTTACGCGTGCTCTCTCGTATTCAAGATAACCAGCAGCTTTTGCTTGATCTGTGTAGTGCAGTACATTTCGCTGTAATTTGCCAAATATAAAATGCAGCATGTCATAAAAATGGACACCAATATTGGTAGCAACCCCAAACGATTTTCGCGGATCGCCTTTCCAGCTCTCCATATACCAATTGCCGCGTGAGGTGATGTAGGTCAATTCAACATCAAATTTTTTATTATCTTGACTGGCTAGAACTTTATTACGAAGCTTGATGATGGCATCATGATGGCGCAGTTGCAAAATATTAAAAACTTTTTTACCTGTTTCATTTTCTACTTTGACTAGCTCATCCATCAATTCTGGGGTGGGGACTAAAGGTTTTTCGCAAATCACATCGCAACCCAAGCGTAAGCCTGCAGCTATGTGTGCATGGTGAAGATAGTTTGGGCTGCAGATAGATACAAAATCTAATTTGCTTGATAGTGAGCGATTCTCTTGATGCGCTGCTTCATAAAATCGCTCAAATTCTGTAAAAAATTGACTGCCAGGTGAGATGCTATCGATGATACCTACGGAGTCATTGATATCGTATGCAAGTGATAGGCGGTTTCCAGTATCTTTAATGGCATGCATATGCCTTGGGGCTATGTAACCAGATGCGCCGATCAGTACAAAATTTTTCATCTTTTTTCTTAAAGTCTAAATACATTGAAGCCGGAATCTACCAACTCTTGCTTATCAAAAAGAGCTTTTAGATCTGCTAGCACTGGTTTATGGTTCCATCGACAAAAGCTTTTTAAGGTAAGCGCATCAAGATCCCTAAATTCGTTATGGCCGACTGCCACTATGAGCGAATCAACTTGATTGCGGGGATTGATTTCGCCTAAGGTAATTCCATATTCTGACTGTAATTCTTTAGGATCTGCCCAGGGGTCTGTAACCACGACATTGACATTCCAGGCTTGCAGTTCCTTGATGAGGTCGACAATTTTGCTGTTACGAATGTCGGGACAATTTTCTTTAAATGTGACGCCCATTACGCCTACGGTACTGCGAGCAACATCAAAGCCATTTTTAAGCATGTTTTTAATGACATTGCGAGCTGCGTATCGTGCCATATTGTCATTAATGCGGCGCCCAGCCAAAATAACCTGGGGGTGATAGCCTAGCTCTTCCGCCTTGTGAGTAAGGTAGTAGGGGTCAACTCCTATGCAGTGGCCGCCTACCATTCCTGGTCTAAAGGGTAAGAAATTCCACTTACTGCCAGCTGCTTCAAGGACCTCTAGAGTATCAATACCGATTCGATCAAAAATTACTGATAACTCATTAACAAAGGCGATATTCAGATCTCGTTGGCTGTTCTCGATCACTTTTGCAGCTTCAGCAACTTTAATGCTAGATGCAGGGTACGTCCCAGCCAAGATGATTTCTAGGTAAAGTTCGTTAACTGCTTTTGCTATTTCGGGGTTAGATCCACTCGTAATTTTCTTGATTTTGGTAAGCGTGTTCACTTTGTCCCCTGGGTTAATGCGTTCAGGGCTGTAACCGCAAAAAAAATCTTTATTGAACTTTAGGTTGGATGTTTTTTCAAGCACTGGAACGCACACTTCTTCTGTGCAGCCTGGATAAACTGTCGATTCGTAGATCACCAATGAACCCTGCTTCAGGTGGGGGCCAATAGCTGAACTAGCTTTAATTAGGGGGTTTAGGTCGGGGCGGTTGGCGCCGTCTATCGGGGTAGGTACAGTGACAATAAAAATGTCACATTGAGACAAATCCCCTGGGTCACTACTGAAGTTGAGTTTGCTAGCCCCAAAAAGATCTTCTTGGCTTACCTCGAGAGTACTATCTTTTCCCAATCCCAGTTCGGTAATACGCCCTTGGTTTATGTCAAAGCCAAGAGTGGGGCGTTTTTTCCCAAATTCCACCGCCAAAGGAAGGCCAACGTATCCAAGTCCAATGATGGCAATTTTCTTATTCTCTAGATTCATTAATGATTGGGGCTAAAAGGGTTAATTTTGATGATCATCAGAAGATGAGATTTTACTCGACATTCTAGTATGGAGAACCACTTAATAGCAGGGCAAGATGCCTTACACTTAGCTAAAGGTTGAGGTTGTGGGCGCTCAATAGCGAAGTACCCTTGCCGGTAACTTAGATTAAGCGCAACTGACTAATTTTAATGGTTAATTATCGAAAAAGAAAGAAAATGAAATCTGAAAATTTAACGAATATCAATTTCCGTGAAATTTTAGATTTTGTTATAGGGAATATTAAGCTTTTTATTGGCATTTCTATAGTATTAAGTATTGCAGTTTCTACCTACCTAATACTGAAGCCAAAATCTTATATTGCTCAATTTAATTTTCAATCTAGCCAAGTAAGCAATCTGATTAAAAAAACTAATCTTAAGGTAGATCTAGTGAATTTGGATCATTACACTGATGTTGAGTTGAATATAAAAAATCCTTCAATATATACCGATAAAACCTTAGTTTTGTGCGGGTATCCAGTAGGACGCTCTGGGCGGGTGGATTTTGTTAAAAATATTAATTCAAAAGTTAGCCCTGATCTGACAAACCCTATGGTGGAGGTTACGATTATCTCAAATGATTATGCAACCATAAATGATTGTATTTACTCAATTTTTGATGATTATAAAAATGTACAAATTAATAATTTTATAAATTCAATAAAAAAGAAAGATTACGATTATTTTACTACCAATCCTTCAGTAAGTATTGGCGAATTGGTTAAGACAGGTTATTTCGTTGAAGCAAAATTCGCTGGGATTATTAATGAAAACGCATTAAGAGAATATAATAAAAATTATATTAAATATTTAATTATTATAATAATAGGTAGTCTTTTTATAGCAAATTCTATAGGCTACCTGATGAGAAAAAAAATATGAAATTAAAAATATCAAGTGTAGAAATTAACCTAATAAAATCATCTATTTTAATTGGAACTATTCTCATTGCAATCAAACTTTCATTAATTGGCATTCCTCTTTTTTTTCTGCCAGATGTTGTTGTAATTGCCTGGATACTTTATTTAATTAAGAATAGAATTTTAATTAATCAAAGATCTGTGTTAATGATATTTATTATTAATGCCCTAATTCTAATATTTTATATATTATTTTCTGAAAAAAATTCATCGCCATTTTTTTCAAATAACATATTAGTAGCTATTAAGGTTCCATTTTATATCGGAATTATGTGCTTTAGTATCAATAATAAATTCTCATATAATTTAAAGAGCGTAATATATAGTACTTTTTATATTTATCCTGTAATACTGCTCTGGCATATTTTATTTTATAAATTTTATGCCCCAGAGTTGGCTATGAGGCCATTCTTTTTGTTCGAGAATAACTTTGAGGTTAGTTTAATTCTTTCATTTTTTTGCATCATTACTTTTATCTACAAAGATACCAGGCTTAGGTTTTTTGTATTGATGTCAATTATTATTTTTCTATTGGGAAGTAGATCTGGTGCTATTGGATATTTGGGAGTTTCTCTCGTTTATATTTTTACTTTATCGAAAAGAAATTTTTTGATAGCTAGCGTCTTACTCACAGCATTATTTTTATATATTAAGATTACAAAAAATATAAATTTCGATCCTAATAAGGTAGACCGGATCCAAATATTTATGAGCTTCTTTAACATCTATGGAAATCAGCTAGGGAATATTCTGCTAAAGCCTTTTGGTTTTGGTTTATATCAGCAAGTTCCAGCTTACGAGTGTATGTCCTTGAATGCATTTGCCCATTGGGTTACAGGTAACAGGCTAAATTGCGATCCAATTCTGTTTCATGCCTACTTTATGAGGGTTATTTTCCAGTATGGAATTTACTTCGCTTGCCTGATTCCTGTAACCTTCATTTACCTCATCTCCAGATCTAGTAATTTATTTGTTGGATTGATTGTGGTTTTTCCAGCTATGGCCTCCTCAACTTCAGTGGGTGGCTTTTCGAATGGCATAGTATTTTTGGGAATGATTGCTAGTGTTATTGCGATCTATCAAGTAAAGGTGAGTTCTGGTAACCCTAATTACTTTAAACAGGGTTACTTTGATGGACTTTTCATAAAGAAGACTGCTTGATGCTCTCGATTGTCACAATCAACCGCAACAATATAGAAGGCCTTAGAAGAACTATTGAATCGCTGCGCTCTCAAACTTCTCAAAATTTTGAATGGATCTGCGTGGATGGGCTATCAACAGACGATTCGTTTCAGTTGGCGCTAGCATTTAAAAGATCTTCTGACGTGCTTATATCGGAGTCTGACAGCGGAATCTATTCTGCAATGAACAAGGGTCTGGGGCTTGCGAATCAAAATATGGTCTTGTTTTTAAATAGCGGAGATGTTTTTTACGATCACCTTGCGATTGAGCGACTTTTGCCTTTGTGTACGGAAAAATTAGATTTTGCAATGTTTGGATTCAAGATTCGTGATGTGCTGCGTGCACCTAGGGCTTTGTGGTGGCGTTTTTGGTCAATGCCAACATCACATCAAGCCATTCTTTACTCTAGGGAGTTATTGCTAAGATTTCCATTTAATGAGGAATATCGTTTGGCTGCAGATTATGATCAATTTCTAAGGATGAATCGACAGAATTTGCATTTTGTTTCAAGTGCTAGTCCCTTGATAGTCAATGAGCCATACGGCACCGATGAAAACCTTACTAAGGTTATTTCAGAGTACAGGCATTCATTAATTTCGAATGGCTATCCTAGTTGGTGGGCAAATTTTCTGTATTGGGCAAAATCTCGATACCTACCTATTGTTTTGGTCAAATGAAAATTACTGCCATCGTTCTTACGTATAACGAAGAAATTCATCTGGCGCGATGTCTAAAAAGTATTCGCGGGCTAACTGATGATATCTATGTAATTGATAGCTTTTCGACTGATAGAACTCTTGAAATCGCTAGCGAGTATGGTGCTAAGTTATTGCAGCGCGCATGGGATAACAATCATTCGAATCAAGTAAATTGGGCCTTGGGGCAGTTGCCATCTGATACTCAGTGGGTAATGCGGATTGATGCAGATGAGATTCTGAGTGCTGAGTTGATCAAAGAAATTAACGCCATCAAGCCAAGCTCTTTATCGGGAATTAACGGCATCTCCTTTGGGAGGCGAATTAAATTCCAGGGTAGGCAATTGCGTTTTGGGGGACTTGGGAATATCTCCGTGTTGAGATTATTCAGATTTGGATTTGGTGAATCTGAGAGTCGTTGGATGGATGAGCATATCCGTATTCAGGGAGATTCAATTAGTTTACGCAATGCAATTATTGATGAAAATTTGAATTCGATTACTTGGTGGATTTCTAAGCATAACAACTATGCAAGTCGTGAGGCTATAGACTTGCTTAATTTGAAATATCGACTCATGGAAGTTAATCAAGCGCATATATATGCAAAGGGTTCCAGTATGGATACCAAGCGCTGGATTAAGGAAAATGTCTATTCTAGAATGCCTGGTGGATTGAGATCACTCTGCTATTTTTTGTACCGATATTTTTTTTTATTGGGCATGATGGATGGAAGAGGCGGTGCGACATTTCATGTTCTACAGGCCTTTTGGTATCGCTTCTTAGTCGATGCCAAAGTGTTTGAAGTGGAGCAATATGCCAAGAAAAATCGAGTTGACTATAAGGTGGCGATTTCAAAAGTGTTAGGTACTGAGCTATGAAGGTGTCCATTATTACTGTTAGCTTTAATAGTGCAGCTACGATTAGGGACACTATCGAGTCGGTTCTAGAGCAAAACTATCCGAATATTGACTACTTGATTATTGATGGGGGCTCCACCGATGAAACTCTCAGCATTATTTCTGAGTATGACTCAAGGATTGCCACTGTAATTTCAGAGCGTGACCTTGGAATTTATGATGCCATGAATAAAGGCATTCATTTAGCGAGTGGAGAGATTATCGGCATCTTGAATTCTGATGATATTTACATGGATAAGAATTCTGTGACTCAACTAGTCGCGCCCATTGTTGAGGGTAAATCAGAATCTGCTTTTGCTGATTTAATTGTAGTTTCCACGAATGATCTCAACAAAGTAGTTCGTTATTATGATTCAAGTTATTTCTCACCGGCAATGTTTCGCTTTGGCTGGATGCCAGCACATCCTACATTTTTTGTTAAAAAGTCTTGCTATGCCTTGGTTGGTGACTATTCTCTAGATTATAAAATTGCAGCTGATTATGAAATGCTTATTCGCCTTTTGTCAATCGAGGGAATCAGTTATACCTATATTCCAAAGCCTCTAATTAAAATGAGGTTTGGTGGGGCTAGTTCTGCTAATTTAGGAAGAGTTTGGAGATTGAATTGCGAAATTGTGCATGCATGCAGAAGGAATGGCATATGGACGATGCTTCCTCTACTTTTATTGAAACTTCCCAAAAAACTGGCTGGGCGCTTCTTTAAGCGGAAATTTAAATAACTTGGGCGTGTCGACTCTAATGTTTATTCCGTCATGTTTTGTGTTTGGAAGCGGTAATTTTTATCTACAAAATTAATGGATTCTAATTTGATTATGAGGGCTTTAATAACGGGCGCATCTGGTTTTGTTGGCTCTCAGCTGCTTTCAACAATGCGCTGCTCTGAGCTGGCAATTCAGACGCGCTCGGCATTGAGGTTGCAGCCCAAAAAAATAATTGATGACTATGATGTTGTAGGCAACATTGGCCTACTGACTGACTGGACTAACGCGCTTTCTGGAATTGATGTTGTTATTCATTTAGCGGCGCGCGTACATGTGATGGATGATATCTCTGTAGACCCGCTGACCGAGTATCGGCTTGTCAATGTTCAGGGAACCTTAAATCTGGCAAGGCAGGCTGCTAAAGCAGGAGTTCGTCGATTCATCTTCTTAAGCTCTATTAAGGTGAATGGCGAGGAAACGGCTCCGGGTGAATGCTTCTCGGAGAGTTCCAAGCCTAATCCTGTAGATCCCTATGGTGTAAGTAAGCATGAAGCTGAGGAGGGGCTAAGGGAGATTTGTGAGAAAACCGGAATGGAGTATGTGATTATCCGCCCCCCATTGATTTACGGTCCGGGAGTAAAAGCAAATTACCAAAGATTAGTTCAGGCGGTGAAGAGGGGTTTCCCATTGCCGTTTGGTTGTATCAACAATAAGCGCAGTATGTTGGCATTAGATAACTTAATTGATTTTATTATTTTCATCACTTCAGAGCCTCGTGCCGCCAACCAGACCTTTTTACTCTCAGATGGGCAGGACTTATCTAGTAAAGAGTTGGTGACTAAAATCGCATTGGCTCTAGGGCTGCCCCCACGTATTTTGCCAGTGCCAGCTGTCTTGCTGAAGGTCTTGGGGATTTTCCTTGGGAAGCGCACAGCGATAGAGCGTCTTTTAGGATCACTGCAGATTGATTCAAGTAAAGCAAGGGTCTTGTTAGGCTGGAAACCACCCATTAGCGTTGATGAGGGAATAGCACGCACTGTGAATCCTGCCATGGCAAACGATAGAAAATAGCTTGCGATGATTAAGCGAATAGTTGACCTCTTTTTAGTATTAGTTGCCTTGATTATTTTTTTTATTCCAATGTTATTGGTGGCTATCTGCGTACGTCTAACTTCAGAAGGCCCAATTGTTTTTTGGTCTGATCGGATTGGACGCTGCAATCAGGCATTTAAGATGCCTAAATTTCGTACGATGCGAATTAATACGCCAAATGTTGCAACCCATTTGCTAGCATCTGCTGGGCAGTATTTAACCCCTATTGGAGGATTTTTGCGCAAATCAAGCTTGGATGAACTACCCCAGTTATGGTCTGTTTTGGTGGGGAAGATGAGCTTTGTTGGGCCAAGACCAGCCCTTTACAATCAGTATGATCTCATTGAAATGCGTAGTAGAGTAGGCGTAGATGCTCTTTTACCGGGAATTACTGGCTGGGCGCAGGTTAATGGGCGTGACGAGTTAAGCCTTCAGGATAAGGTCGATTTAGACCTGCAATACCTTAATAAGCAATCCTTTTTCTTCGACCAGTACATCTTATTACTGACAGTTTTGAAAGTTTTCAGGCGCGAAGGCGTTTCTCACTAAAATGACTCCAAATAGACTGGATGGTCATGAAACAGGAATTATTAGAACTACCCCGTTGGGTTAAGCAATTTATTGCAATTACGGTTGATTCCGCATGCGCTTTATTGGCCACATGGTTGGCCTTTTCACTTCGTCTAGACGAGTTTCACGGCTTCATTCCCGAGCAAAAATCAGCCTATGTTGCGGCAGTGTTGCTGGTAGCACCTGTTTTTATTCAGTTCGGTGTTTATCGAACAGTACTGCGCTTTACTGGAGCCCATACACTTGCTTTGATGGGTAAGGCAGTTATCATATATGGCCTACTGTATTTTGTGATTATCTTTATAGTGGCCTCCCCATACATATATCGCAGTATCGGGATTGTCCAGCCAGTCCTCTTATTTTTATTAATGGCTTGTGCAAGAATGGTCGCCAGCTTTGGCTTTGGTTTCAGGGCTTATGGCAAAGGCGGTCGACCCGTACTAGGTAGATTGCTAATTTATGGTGCCGGCCACTCTGGAATGCAGATTGCTTCTGCATTGCGTCAGTCTGGCCAGTATTTTTTAGCAGGTTATGTCGATGACAGCCCACAGTATCAAGGTAGCAGCATCAATGGGTTGATGGTTTACGGGCCACATGAAATTAAGCGCTTGATTGATACTCATGGCGTGTCTGATATTTTGCTCGCAATGCCCTCGATTGGGCGCTCTCGTCGCAATCAAATTCTCACCGATTTGCGCAGTCATCAAGTTCATGTTCGATCCTTGCCTGATTTGGTTGATTTAGCCCAAGGACGCGTAAGCGTTCTAGATATAAAAGAGTTGGCGCCAGATGATTTGCTGGGTCGAGAGCCTGTTACTCCCGATCAAGAGTTGCTTGAGAAAAATATTCTTGGCAAGGTAGTTTTAGTTAGTGGCGCAGGTGGAAGTATTGGATCTGAATTGTGCCGTCAAATTTTGCAAGTAAACCCTTCTAAATTGCTACTATTGGATCATAGCGAATACAGTCTTTACCGAATCGAAGCTGAGTTGAGTGCTCACTTGGGTTCTCAATCGAGTATTAAAACTGAGTTGATCCCATTGCTCGGGAGCGTTCGAGATCCCGACCGTTTAGAGCACATATTTAAGTGCTGGCAAATCGATACGGTATATCACGCGGCGGCTTATAAGCACGTACCTTTGGTTGAGCATAATCCGGCAGAGGGTTTACAAAATAATGTACTTGGAACCTTGAATTTAGCCCAGACTGCCAAGGATCATGGAGTTTCTCATTTTGTCTTAATTAGCACGGATAAGGCAGTGCGCCCCACTAATGTGATGGGTGCCACTAAGCGATTTGCTGAGCTTGTATTGCAGGCTTTAGCAGATTTACAGGACGGCTCTAAAACCTGCTTTTCTATGGTGCGCTTTGGAAATGTACTTGATTCAAGTGGCTCAGTTGTGCCACTATTTCGAGATCAAATCAAGGCTGGCGGTCCAGTTACCCTTACTCACCCAGAGGTGATGCGGTATTTCATGACTATTCCTGAAGCGGCACAGCTTGTAATTCAGGCTGGTGCAATGGCTAATGGCGGAGAAGTATTCGTTTTGGATATGGGAGAGCCCGTTAAGATTTATGACTTGGCACATCGCATGATCGAATTGTCTGGATTAACGGTCCGCGACCCAGAAACAGGGGTTGGCGATATTGAGATTGTCATTTCAGGTTTGCGCCCTGGTGAAAAGCTCTACGAAGAGCTCCTCATTGGCGAAAATCCCATTCCCACCCCTCACCCTCGAATCATGATGGCGAGGGAGGATTTTTTGACATGGCCTGAAATTACTCCCGAATTAACGCTTTTGCAGCTGAAATTAGGCGAGTCCGATTTTGAGGGGTTGATCAATCAATTAAAGCGAATTGTGCAGGGATACCAGCCGACATCTAACGATTGAGAAGGCTAATTTTGTCATAAGTGCTTTCATGTTTTGACTTTATAATTATAAACTTACCTAGTCAGCACAACATTTCTTAAAGACCTATATGAGTCAACCAACTGCTTCACTTCATGGATCCAAGCTGTCCTCAGAGCGGACATTTGGTCTAGTATTCGTGGGCATATTCCTGATTGCCGCTGCATATGGATGGTACAAGCAATTTTCCAATGCTTGGGTTGATGTATTTTTAGTATTGGCTTCCATCTTTCTGCTTTGCACGCTAATTGCCCCTAAATTATTGCGACCTTATAATAAGGCTTGGTATCAATTTGGTTTATTGTTGGGTAGGATTGTCAGCCCAATTGTTTTGGGGGTCATATTTTTCATCATCATTACTCCGGTTGCGATTGTGACGAGATTGGCTGGTCGCGATGCCTTGAAACTACGTAAGCAAGACCTAGATTCCCATTGGATGGATCGTAAGCCACCTGGCCCTGAGCCCGAATCATTCAAAGAACAATTTTAAAAAGGTTATCCCATGTCATTTATTAAAGAGCTATGGAAGTTTTTGCGCGTTCGCAAGAAGTTATGGCTTTTGCCAATTATTGTCATCATGGTGGCATTGGGCGGCCTATTACTTTTGGCAGCTAAGAGCTCTGTGGTTGCCCCCTTTATCTATACCTTGTTCTAAGATATTTCTTCGATGAAAATTTTAGGAATTTCCGCCTATTACCACGACTCAGCTGCATGTTTAGTTATCGATGGCGAAGTGGTTGCTGCGGCTCAGGAAGAGCGTTTCACGCGCAAGAAGCATGATCAGGCTTTTCCAAACCATGCAGTTGCATACTGCTTAAGCGAGGTGGGTTGTAAGCCTGAAGATATTGATTTTATTGTCTTCTACGACAAGCCTTTTTTGAAGTTTGAGCGTTTGCTAGAAACATATTTGGCTTATGCTCCTTTAGGGTTTCAGTCCTTTGCATCATCTTTGCCTGTCTGGCTCAAAGATAAGTTATTTCAAAAAACTATGATTGCTGATGCCCTGAAAGCAATCTGGGGAAAAAATATTGATTGGACTGAACGCCTATTATTTTCTGAGCATCACTTAAGCCATGCTTCCAGCGCTTTCTTCCCATCGCCATTTGAAGAAGCCGCAATTCTGACAATGGATGGTGTGGGTGAGTGGACTACAACATCCTTAGCGATTGGTTGTGGGTCTGACTTACGGGTGCACAAGGAGATCCATTTCCCACATTCCTTGGGGTTGCTATATTCAGCAATTACCTATTACACCGGCTTTAAGGTGAACTCCGGTGAGTATAAGGTGATGGGCTTAGCTCCTTACGGCGAGCCAAAATATGCCCAGCTCATTAAAGATAATCTTATTGATATAAAAGAAGATGGCTCATTTGCATTGGATATGAGTTATTTTAATTATTGTACTGGTTTAACCATGACCAATGCAAAGCTTGACCAATTATTTGGCGGCCCTCGTCGCTCGGAAGAGTCTAAATTAACCCAGCGCGAGATGGATTTAGCTGCCTCGATTCAGGCCGTCACTGAGGAGGTGGTAATTAAGCTTGCTCGCGGCATTCGAAAATCTACAAGCATGAAAAACTTATGCCTTGCTGGTGGTGTGGCGCTTAATTGCGTAGCTAATGGCAAACTTTTACGCGAAAACATTTTTGACAATATTTGGATTCAGCCTGCTGCCGGAGATGCTGGTGGTGCAGTTGGCGCCGCCTTGGGCGCATATTATTTAATGCTCAAGCAACCGCGTCATATAGATCCTAAATTACAGGACGGTATGAAGGGCTCTTATTTAGGTCCGCAGTATGAGCAGGCTGATATTGAAAAACGTCTAACATCGGTTGGCGCTAAATTTACAGTGCACTCTGATCAAGAAATTATTGAGTTGACTGCTCAGGCCCTTGCAGCGGATAAAGCGGTAGGCTGGCATCAGGGCCGCATGGAGTTCGGTCCGCGTTCATTGGGTGGGCGATCCATCTTGGCTAATGCACGTTCACCATCTGCACAAAAACTACTTAATCTCAAAGTGAAGTATCGCGAGTCTTTCAGGCCATTTGCTCCTAGCGTATTGCGTGAAGACGTATCTGAGTGGTTTGATATCAACACCGATAGTCCTTATATGTTATTGGTTGCAGACGTAAATGAGTCTAAGCTCCTGTCGATTACTGAAGATCAGAATAAGCTCTTTGGCATTGAAAAGCTCAACGTACCTCGCTCCGAAATTCCAGCAGTTACGCATGTGGATTATTCAGCACGTGTTCAAACCATTCACAAGCAAACGAACCCGAAGTATCATGCGTTAGTGAGTAAATTTAAAGAGCTCACTGGTTGTCCTGTGGTTGTGAATACTTCCTTTAACGTACGTGGTGAGCCGATTGTGTGTACCCCAGAAGATGCTTTTCGCTGCCTAATGGGTACTGAGATTGAATTTTTGGTAGTGGGTAACTCAGTTATGCGCAAAGAAGATCAAGATCCGGCACTAAAGCTCGACTATAAAAATGCCTATGAATTGGATTAAGTTTAAGTGGGCCTAATGTAGCTACTTTTCAATTAGAAATACACATGAAGATGCTTAAAAAATTCCTATTCCCAGCGATCTTAGCGGCCTTGGCCGCTTATTTGTTTTTTAATGCCTATACACAGCGTAGTGTCGCTAGTTTCTTATGGGCATTTAGCATAACCCTGATAGCTGTTGCGGTGCTCACTGGCTTCCTACGCAACACCGTAATCTCTATTATTTCTGTGGTAGTTACCTTAGCGATTGCAGAGACTGCATTGGGCTATTTACCCGCCCTCATGGCTAAGCAACCAGATACTGGTTTAAATACCGCAAAAGATAAGTCGATCTTCGCGTATTTCGATAGTACTCAGACCTATAACACTCCTGCCTATTGGCATTTGGGTGAGTTCGGCAGCCAACCCAAGCTAGGCGTCTTTACAGCCAAGAAGGTGGCGTCTAATGGCGATGTTTTGTATGACACCATTTTCACAATTGGGCCCGATGGCTTCCGTGTGACGCCTCAATATGACGTAAAACAATCCCATCGAATTAATTTCCTTGGGGATTCTTTTACTTTTGGAGAAGGTGTTGCTGATAACCAAACGATGGCGTATTACGTTGGCGATCTTGTTAATAAGCAAATTGGATCAAAGCTAAACCCGCTACAAGTAAAAAATTATGGGATTCATGGTTGGGGAATTCATCAATCTTTAGCTATCTTGCAAAGTAAGCTCGACAGCCGTGCAAATATTAATTTCGTTTTAACTGCTCCATGGCATGCAAGTCGGGCCGCATGTGCTGATTTCTTTACCTTGGGCTCGCCCAAGTACAAGCTAGAAGAATCTGGCTTTGTTACGCGTGATGGTTACTGCAGGTCATTTGGGTGGGTAGAGGGTTCTCCAAAAGCGTTGCGGGGATTGATCACCTCATCAAAAGTATTTAATTTGATTCAAGATAGCTTGCTGGTAATTAACGATCAAGATAAACAAGTTCAGCTATACCTAGGTATTCTAAGAACTATTCAGCAAGAAGCAAAACAACGTGGCGAGGAATTCGTTGTAGGCTTCATAAAGGCCGACGACCCTTGGTTTATTGGAAACTACAACAACGACAAGATTGTGGCTGAACTCAAAAAGTCAGGAATTCAGGTCATTGATATGACTTTGGCCGATAAGAATGAAAATCTTAATCCAAAGTTCTATGTTCATGAGTTGGATAAACATCCCTCCGGCCTTGGTAACCTTGAAAGATCAAAACTGCTAGTGCAAGCGCTCGATAAGTAAATGATTTTCAGCCTGCTTTACGTTTGGTGGTTAAACAACTCCTTTCTGTGTAAAGAAAAGCTTGCCGTTCCACTCTTTGCAAATAAGGTTTTTCTTAGTCTTCCAGCCTGCACTATCGTCTGACGCTTCTTCGTAAGCCCACTTAGGGTTTACTGTGAAGGGCTCTTTTGCCATTAATGCAGAAATCCAAAACGTTTCTTTGTCGCCCCAAACATATTTATAGGTATCTGGGTGCCTGTCGTTAAGCTGGAAGAGGTGTTAAATTGTTTCTGGATGCTTGCTGCGGTTAATGGCAACTACACCGCTATCTACGTAGGTTTCAATTACGGGTTTAGGCGGAATACCATCCTTCCAAATATAGTCCCACTCAATTGGAAAGTTTGCTGGCTTTTGCTGATTGAGGCAGCGACGTAGCCAGGCTTGTCGCTCTTGATAAAAAGCATAGTTACGGAATTTATTGCCTTTGAAAGGCTGGCGCAATCCAAGCTTGTACATCAGCTTGTCAAACCAATTGAACTCAAAAACCCAGCGCTTTAGATCTCTAAATAGGTAAAAGCCAGTATTTTGGTAGCCAGCATCGCTAAATAGCCCCTCTGGATTCTGATGAAAGACGCCATCAGAATCAAAAAATATCAATTCATTAAAAGAGCTGTTGGCAACAATAAAAGCTTTTACCTGGAAGCCCTTCCAGTGCGCTAGGTCAGTAGTAAATTCGGAAGCATTACGCCAGATAATTTTGTCTGTAATTAAGCTAATCTTTTGTTTGGACGCTGGGCTAAGTTCACCCCCAACCTCCCAAATCTCAATGGGTAGTTGGCAGCCCAATTCGCCATAGATCTTCTTAAGATTGAAGAGAGAAAACTGAACATAACGCTCTGGAATGCTAGTAGCTAGGCCGCGTAACAAATTTGAACTCATTTAATAGACTTTATAGATAAATAACTGGGGTATTACCAAGACAAAAAACTTACTTATTTTTAAATAGAGATTTAGCCCATTTAAATGGCTCAAGTAATTTCCAAATACGGTTAAGACGTGATTCCAGCAATTGTGTCTTGCGCTCCATGGCATCGAAACGCTCTTGGTAGCGATTGGCCAGCGCCTCGAGGGTAAGCCCATATTCTTTTGCAAAAACTGCATCAAAGCTGGCTAAAGCCGCAGCATCGCCCCCTTTTTGGGACACTACCGCATAGTCAGGGCTAACGCCAGAGAGAACAGCAAAGAGGCTGGTTGGACCATGTTCCTCACGCAAGGGGATGGATTCTTGCACTCCCAGGACTTTAGCCCTAGCAAACCCAAAATGCTCAGCCAGGAAGCTAAGCAATGCCGATGGCAGTGGGCGTTGATGGGTTGGATCTAGATAAAAGCTGGAAGTGCCAACTACCAAGTTCTCGGTATTGGGCGCTTCTAAAATTAATAGTCCGGCCGGCTTGAGGATTCGCAAGGATTCTTTAATCACCGTCTGCAAATCATCTAAAGACAAATGTTCTGCAATATGAAACCCCGAAATAATGCTCAAACTATTATTAGGCAGGGATTTGAGGTGGGCGATCGCATCACCGGTTTGCACATTCAGACCACGGCTTCTGCAAGCAGACAGCATTCCATCATCTTGATCAATGCCAGAAGCGCTTAATTGATTGTCTTGCAAGAGCTCAAGCCATTCGCCACGACCGCAGCCTAGATCAAGAGCAAATGCATCTCTATGAATCGACTGAACTTTTTTGATGAACGGGACGTAGACCGAAAGACGCGATTTAATGAGATCTCGGGATCCGCGATGCTGATCTTCAAATGATTTATAGAAGCTGTTTTGATCTGACATACGATTTACTTAATCTCTACGCTAGGGGGTAGCCAAGCCACCCCTTCAAAATGTTCTTTACTATTGATCACGGTAAATACAAGGGCATGATCACGCCATTCATAGTTGCTGGCTATGTGATTGTCAGATGCATGCAACGATAATGCAAGGGAGTAAGTCCCGGGGCCAAAATTAGCGATGAACCGGAAATTAAATTCCATCTCGGCGCCTGCAGGGAGGTTTTTTAAGGGCTTATTGAGGTGGAAGGTATTGGTTCCGTAGACAGGCAGCCCCAGGCGGTCTTTGAACATATAGCCCAGTACCAGCTCATCAATTGCTTGATTACAGCGGACCTTGGCGCTTAGGATGACTTCTTGGGCAACCTGAACAACCTCAATGCGTTTACCTTCCGTGTTCAATAAGGCCACATCTAAGATCGTTGCTTCACCGCTACCGGAAGTAGTTTTGACTTTCCCGGATGGGGTGAGCTCTTGACGAACGTTTTGATTTTCACGGTCAGCAAGTAGGGCATTGTAATAGTCCATCACCATTTCTGGTTTGCCTTCAATTGCTACCTTACTTTGATTAAGCAAAATAGCACGATCGCAAATGGACTGAATTGCCATCTTGTCATGCGAAACAATTAATAAAGTTGTTCCCTGTTTACGAAACTCACGAATACGATCAAAGCACTTGTGAGTAAAGTAGGCATCGCCTACGGACAAAGCTTCATCGACAATCAGCACGTCGGGACGATCGGCGGTAGCTACACTAAATGCCAGACGCATTTGCATGCCACTGGAATAAAAGCGCACGGGTTGATCGATGTATTCCCCGATCTCAGCAAACTCTTCAATCGCTGGCATCATGGCAGTTATTTGAGTGACGCTGTAGCCCAACAGTTGACCTGCCATATAGGCATTTTGTCGGCCTGTAAAGTCTGGATGAAAGCCGATACCTAGTTCTAACAGCGCTGCCACCTTGCCAGTCATTTCAACGGAGCCGGTTGTGGGCTGAGACGTACCCGAGATCATCTTCAGCAAGGTACTTTTACCTGCACCATTCACCCCAATAATGCCAACAGATTCACCTGGATTAACGGTGAAGTTGAGGTCTTGCAATACCCAGTTGAGGGTATGGCGATTTCCTCCAAAAGGTAGCATCCATTCGGCTAGGCGCGACCATTTAGATGGATAGCGCTTATAAGCCTTGCCTAAGTTACGGACAATAATCTGCGCCATTACAGTAAGTCCACCATTTCGCCCGAGCGCTTACGGAATAAGCGAAATCCATTGATATTTAGAAGAATGGCTAAGACGCAAATTAACCACAATCTAGACCAATCTGGCCATTGATGGTGAATAAAAATCCCTTGGAACGCTTGAAGAAGGTTGGTCAAGGGGTTAAAGAAAATTAAAAAGCGAATTTTTTCAGGAAGAATATTGGCCGAGTACACAATTGGTGTAAGCCAAAACCAAAACTGCAAAGCGACACTATAAAAATAGCCAACATCCCTGAAAAAGACATTGAGCACACCCAGCGTCATGCCAAGACCAATTGAAAATGCTACCAAAATTATCAGTAAGGGAATGATCGCTAAAAATGAGTATCCCGGAAAATTATTGGTGACTAATAAAAAAAGGGTGAATAGCGCAAAGATGATGAGAAAGTTCAATCCCGCATTCAAGATCACAATGACGGGTAAGCATAATCTTGGAAAATTAAGTTTCTTTAAAAGATTGGCGTTTTCTAAAAAGACAACTTGCGCGCGCGAGGTCAACTCAGAAAATAAGGTCCAGACAATAATGCCGATACAGAGATAAATGCTGTAGGTATAAATGCTAGATCCACCATCTACCGCAGCCCCTGGCAAACGGGTGCCCATCACATTAGAAAAAATAAGGGTATAAACCAGGATGAGGGCCAGGGGATTAATAATCGGCCAGGCAAAACCCAGTAAAGAGTTTTTATACTTCGTCTGAAACTCACGCTTCGTGCTGCCCAGGATAAACGCGCGATATTGCCAAAGTGAGGCAATAGAAGCGATCAATCCAGGCGAACGTGAGTGGGTATTAAACATGAGCCCTAGTTTAATAAGGTTTTCAGAACTGACTGGGCACTTTCTTTCCAGGTCAGCCAAGGCATCTTGTCTGAGTGGGGGTGAGTCCCTTTAGCGTAAAGGTCTAGCCAGGTTTGTATTGCCCGGGTCATGTCCTCCGGTTGGCTTGCTGTGTAATAGAAGGCGTACTCACCAGCAACTTCTCTAAATACTGGGATATCTCTGGCAATAATCGGCACATATCTTCTAGCTGCTTCAATTAAAGGTAAGCCAAAGCCTTCGCCATCGGAGGCTGCGATCAGGCAGGTGCTAGCTGAGTAGATCTGATCTAGGTATTCATCACTAATACTTTCCAGCCAGAATAGCCGCTTATTCCGTTCAGGATGGCTTTCAATATGCTTGACTAGTTCATCGACCATCCAGCCTTTTTTACCAATAATCACGAGATTGACGTCCGTGCCATCGGCCCATAGCTTTTCAAAGGCAGGCAGGGTTTGGCTATAGCCTTTGCGCGGCTCCAACGTGCCAATCATCACAAAGCTGGGTTGCGCACTAATCTTGCGAATGACCTCTTGCGCATTTTCTGGCATGCCCGTGGTAGGCACCGAGTTTTCAATGTCTGCACCCAGGTGGAACCAGGCCACATCAAATTTCTTGGGAAGATCGGGAATATGCACGGCTGACCATGCACGGTAATCATCCGCAACTGCTTTTGAGATGCAAATAATTCCATCAAATTTGCTGATTTCTAATAACCATTGGCGGTGATTAAACTCTGCAGCGCTCGGGAAAGCATTGGGAAAGAGTATTGGCAATAGATCGTAGACAACAAAATAGACTTTGGTACCGTTTAAGCGAATGGCAGAGAGGTACTGCTTTTGTGCTTGAACGATATCCGCTTGTAAATCAATGCCTAGGAAAATATCGCCCGGCTGAGTTTCGATCACAGGGTCTTCAGCATTATTTGTATGAACAGCGCCCGTGATACGCTGATCTGCTACGCTGGCAAAAAAATGCTTCTTGAAGCGGTTGGCGTAACGATAGCCTAGCCTGAGTTGATTGGCGTAAACAGGTTGTACCTCGTAACCAGCTGGTGGCTGCAATAACATCTCGGTTAGTAAAGAGCGGACAACACGCTGGATACCTGTCTTAGCATCACGCTTTACTAGTTCAGAAATATCAATAAAGATTTGGCACTTACGCGGCTCAACAGGGAAGTTTTGCGCTAAGCAGGCTGAATATTGGAGTAAGTCAATATCTTTATAGTGCTTACCATCAAATGAAAGCTGACCCAATTGGGCGATAAGTTTTTCTAATATTTGATTCTTGCTGGGCTTGGGGATTTGAATCCCCTGACCACGTCGTTTGCTTACTAAAGCTTCAAAGCCGGCAATGGCTTTTTTTGCACTACTATCCCAAGAGAATAATGGCGCTTGAATCATGGCATGTGCTTTCATGCGCTCAATTAATTCAGGTTTGGATAAAAACTCAAGCAACTTATTGCTGATAGAGTCGGTTGATAATGGATCAAATAAAGCCTCTTTCAGATTTACCACTTCAGGCAAGCTGGAGGTGTTAGATGAGATCACAGCTGCACCGCATTTCATGGCCTCTAAGACAGGCAAGCCGAAACCTTCATGCCATGATGGGAACACAAATAGCTTGCAGGTGTAATACAAGGTTTGTAATTCTTCATCGGTGATGTAATCCGTAAAAACCACCTCATCCTCATTCATGCCAGAAGCTTTAATACTCTTTAACAGTTTTAAGTGCTCTACATGATCCATGCGACCCGCAAGTACCAGCTGATGTTGAAGGCGAAGCACTTTTGGAATTTTCTGATAGGATTCCACCAAGCGTGTTAGGTTCTTACGAGGATCTGCGCCGCCGGTATACAAAACAAAAGGACGCGTAATTCCTAATTTTTCTTTAAGGATTACCGGATCCGTTGCTGGCGCGGCATCGTTGAAGAATGGTTCTGCTGCAGAAGAAATATTGATGATCTGCTCTGGAGAAAAATCTAAATGCTGTAAACCCTCAGAGCGCGAAAATTCTGAAATGCTGAGGAGTAGTGAAGCTTTTTTGAGATATTCCAGTTTTCTGAGGTAGTAGGTGGCATAAAAACGATCTACCTCTAAATATTCTCTAGGATTTAAAAAAGGAATAAGGTCGTAAAAAGAGATGCTGACTGGAGTCTGCGTATCAAACTTGGCCACACTGGTAACGGTATTGTCGCCAAATCCTTCAAATAGACTGCTGATATGAATAATATCCGGGTGAAGGCTAGCAATAAAAGCCTCCCGAATGAGCTCTGCGCCTGTCCGACGCAAGTTTGTACCAGCTTGACATTCCTTAACGGGGCCTGTGGCATACCAAATTCGAATATTTTCCGGATGTAATATATCTACAAATTGACTCTTAATTGGTTGAATTGTATCTGGGAGCAGACCATTTAAAACGATGATGACTTCATGTTCAGCTCGATTACGGACAATGGCTTGAGCTAGTGATGTGGTGTAACGGCCGATGCCTCTAAAGCGACTATTACTTTGGGCGCCCTGTAAATCTATCACAATCCGCATTAGTCAACCTTCATTTGCGAGTTAGTTGAGGATTGCTTTAGCTGGGTATAAATATCTTGAGCGTGCGTAGAAAGATGCTCATGGGAAATATCTAACACTACAACAGGCCCAACCATGAGTAGTGAAAATTGATTGATGGAAGTCTGCTGTAGACGACTGGCATAAAACTTTTTTAAAAAGTTGTACATGCCATATTTATAGATAAAGAAATGGACTTGTCGGCGCAAAGAGGGATTTTTGTCTAAAAAAGCCAGACCATATTTGAGGGTTTGCAGAATGTGATGCTTTAGGGCTTTTTTCATGTGCGAGGCAGTTAAGAGATTGTCCCGATCCGATCTGTTTTTGGTTATGGCATTTATTAACAGGAAATAGGATTATATTGGTTTTGTTGGATGAAAAAGTATTCTAGAGGCGTCTTTATCATGTATCTGCGTATTCCACGCCATCGTGACCGTTGATTCTATCAATATGTCCGGTCACTCTATAGTCAGCGTGACTGATTGGGATACAGAATATGGCAACGTAGTCGATGTCAAGCACCCTAATGCGGTGATCACGCGCTATGCCCATGTAAATGCTTTTTTCGTGAAAGTAGGAGATATGGTGCAACAATCCCAAGTGATTGCGACCTTTAGCTCGACGGGTGGCTCGACTGGACTTCATCTGCACTTTGAGGTGATTCGAGGGGGAAATACGGTAAATGCTGGACTTACTTCAGCAGCGCATTGACTGCCAATAAATCCTGATCCGTTAATGCTGCTGCTTGGGCTTTTAGTCTTAAGGCATTCAGAATGGTGTCGTATTTGGCTTTGTAGAGTGTTGCTCTAGTCGTGAAGAGGGCATCGAGTGCAATCAGTACATCTGCATAACCTGGCCAAATCCCAAACGCCCGATGTTATCATTTACATGTGCAATGCACCCGTAGAACTCTACGTTGCAATGGCATATTGCATGCCAAGGTGCTGCTTGAATAGCTCCTAAAAGCGATTGATGTACTTGTAACATTTATCGCCCCAACCATTGGTTGCTGCATCAGTGGCGTAGCGGACTTCAAGCTCCTAACGTATACAGCATATAGGTTGCGGATTTTTGGGCAAGCGGTGTGTATTTGAAAGAAAATGGACTACATTGCTGTAGTCCCTTTGTACGACTCGACACATCGTTAACACTTTATACCGGACACATACTTTACAGTTTTTGGCATGGGAGGGACCACTCTATGCCCTGGAATGAAAGTACGAAGATGGACGAAAAGCTCAAATTTGTGTCGCGTTACTTGGATGGCGAGAAGATTGCCACCCTGTGCCAGGCATTCGGTATCTCTCGGGTTACTGGCCATAAGATCATTGATCGCTACAAAGACAGTGGTTTAGAAGCCTTAACGGATCGCTCCCGAAAGCCCTTTAGGCAAGCCAACCGGCTGCCCTTCCAGGTTGAGCAATTGATTGTGAATCTGAAAAAAGAGTTCCCCACGTGGGGCGCTCCTAAATTGCGCGACCGTATCCATACCCACTACCCTGAGCTGGCACTGCCCGCTAAAAGTACGGTGCATGCGGTGCTGGATCGCCACGGTTTAGTTAAAAAGAAACGGGTTCGTCGCCATCCCAAGCTTACAGGGACAAACCTATCGGATCTGAAGACACCCAATGCTGTGTGGTGCGTGGATTACAAGGGCGAGTTTATGCTCGGTAATCGCAAATACTGCTACCCGCTCACCGTGACAGACTATGCCAGCCGCTTCCTCATTTGCTGTGAGGGACTCGAGAGTACTCGTGAAGCCCAGGCCTTTACGGTCTTTGAGCAACTCTTTAAGGAGTATGGGCTGCCAGGCTCCATCCGCTCGGACAATGGGGTGCCCTTTGCCTGCGCCAATGCGCTTTATGGCCTCTCGAGTTTGTCAGTTTGGTGGCTGCGCTTAGGGATTGGCATTGAGCGCATTAAGCCAGGTAACCCTCAGCAAAATGGTCGCCATGAACGCATGCATTTAACCCTCAAGCAAGCGACGACAAAACCCTCTGCAAAAACACTGTTGCAACAGCAAGATAAGTTTGAAGACTTTATCTATGAGTACAACTACGAGCGACCCCATCAAGCACTAGAGATGAAAAAGCCCGCCGATCTGTATCGGCCATCCACCCGAAAATACGAAGGACTGCCCGATGTGAGTTACCCCTTCCATGATAAAACGGTGACCGTAACGAACTGCGGGCGCATCTGTTTGGAGGGTCAGAAGATTCACTTTAGTACGGTGTTCGCTGGTCATGACGTGGGCCTGAGGCAAGTCGAAGACGACGTGTGGTTAGTCAGCTTTATGGATTACGATATGGCTTACTTTGATATGGAATCGCATAAGGTACAAGCCTTAGACAATCCATTTGGTCCCAAAGTATTGGGGATGTGATTGGTAGATGTGTAAACCATGTGCTCGGTATATTGTGTAAACCATGTGACCGGTTTACACCCTTATATATTGGTAGGACGGGCGAGATTCGAACTCGCGACCAACGGATTAAAAGTCCGCTGCTCTACCGACTGAGCTACCGTCCCATTTTCATGGCACTACAAAATAATGATTCAAGGTTTTATTGGATTACTTGCTGTCACAAAGATACTTTTGGTAACGTTTAGTCCAGCAAACCTCAAATTATAGCAAGATGTTGAAACCCCCTCTAACCCTCTTTAGGAGCCTTGGCATCTCTATTAGCCACGCCTTGCCACTGGGGGATTCTTAGAAAAATAGTCTTTAATGCCAGCCAGGATGGCTTCTGCAATACGCTCTTGGTAGCCCTCGTCATTGAGCCGCTTTTCTTCTTGGGGATTGCTAATGAAGGCCGTTTCGATGAGGATGGAGGGGATATCGGGGGCCTTAAGAACAGCAAAACCAGCTTGCTCGACCTTGTTCTTATGAAGGGGCGCAAAGTCGCCAATATTGCGCAGTACGGAGCCCCCCACCTTTAGGGAGTCATTAATCTGGGCAGTGGTCGACATATCCAGAAGTAGGTGAGCCACCTGTTTGTCTTTGACCTTGATATTAATTCCCCCAATCAGGTCTGAGGAGTTCTCTTTGTTGGCCATCCAGCGCGCTGTTGAACTTGTTGCCCCCTGTTGCGAGAGGGCAAAGACCGATGCCCCTCTTGCACGGGGCTCAATGAAGGCATCGGCATGAATCGAGATAAAGAGATCGGCCTCGACTTGGCGGGCTTTAGAGACCCGACGATGGAGTGGCACAAAGTAATCGCCCTCGCGAGTTAGAAACGGGCGCATTGACGCTTCTTGATCGATCTTGCTCTTTAAGCGTTTAGCAATGGACAAAACAATATTTTTCTCATAAGAGCCCCGAGCACCAATCGCTCCCGGATCTTCACCGCCATGACCGGGGTCTAGTGCAATGGTCACAAGGCGTTTAAACGGAATGCGCTGTTGGGCTCCCGATAGATCATTTGCTTTGCCAGCACTTCCTTGAGGAGAGGGCTTGACCCCCTTTTCAGATTTGGTCTCAGGCGTACTACCTGACTTAGCAAACGCAGCAATGGGGTCGTCATCCTTCTTACCCTGAGCCTCGAGCAACAATTTCTCTTTCTTGGCACTCTCCTTGACCAACTGCATGAGTGGGTCAGGGGGGTTGGTGGGGTAGAGATCAAAAACCAAGCGGTGTTGGTACTCCGCGACGGGGTCCAAGCTAAAGAGTTGAGGCTTTACAGCCTCTTTGAGATCAAAGACTAAACGTACCACTGTCGGTTGAAACTGCCCCACCCGAATTTGGGACACATAGGGATCATTGGGTTTGACCTTGGCCACCAGATCTTTCAGGGTGGGGTTTAGCTGCAGACCCTCAATATCCACCACCAAGCGATCGGGCCCACTTAAGAGTTGATGGCTAATGGGTAAGACCTGATCAGACTCTAAGGTAATACGGGTGTAATCTTCCGAAGGCCAAATACGCACGCCAATTAACTTCGCGCTAGTGTTGGCGCCTACTAACTCGCTCTCGGTCATCAATAAAACGAGTACCCCCAAAGACCCCATAGACTTCAGACCGTGTTCTAGGACTAAGCGGCGTTTTGGATCCATGGACATTGATAAAGACTCTAGAGCTAATTTAGGGTTATAGGCTTGGAGACTAGATTGTTCAGGAGCTCTAGACCAATAGAGGTACTGGCATGAAATGCAATCAAACGCTCATACTCGCTTGAATGATCCGATTGATTGCTTGCTTTAATCCCGACACTTAGATCCATTAGCGGTAAAGTATTGCCTGCCTTCTCGGGCCACTCGACGATGCAAATCGTGGGCTCATGACTAGCGAAGTGTTCTTGTAAGCCTGCCTCGATCCATTCAGAGGGTGATTGCATGCGATAGAAATCAAAATGATAGAGTTGGATGGAGTGTTGATTGATCTGCAAAATATGGGGCTCACATAAACTATAGGTAGGGCTCTTCACCTTGCCGGTATAGCCCAGTTCTTTTAAGAGATAACGCACTGCCGTGGTCTTACCCGATCCTAAGTCACCTTGCAGGCTGATATGAAGATGAGCCCTTGTAGGGTTTTGACTCAGTTGAGAAACAATCGATTTAGAGAGCGCCCAAGCTAAGGATTTCACCAAAGCGACAGTAGCGGCTTCATCGCTACAATGAAGTTCATAGAAGGATTCTTTATTTACTTGCTCAGTTGGGTTGCCAGTCAGCTTACTGGTGGGCGTAGTACTCACATCAAGCCTTTATAGTGAAGATTAAATAAAGTAATTTTAGACAGGACATTTCCCTCAATTTATATGCATTCTCAGGCATTTTCATCCGAATTGCACAACCAGCTGGAAGGCATTCGGAGCTGGCTGAATATCCGAGCCCATGAGTTGGGCTTTGGCCAATTACGTATTAGCGATACCGATGTGAGCGAGGCAGTTCCTAAGCTTGCAAGTTGGTTGGCAGAGGGTCGTCATGGTGAGATGGGCTATATGGAGCGCCATGCTAGTTTGCGCGCACAGCCTGACCAGTTGCAGGCGGGTGCCATTCGGTCAATCTGTGTGACCATGCCCTATTTACCCCAGAACTCTTCAAAAACAACCGAAGAGCAGTTTTCTGCAGAGTTAGATCGTCTAGAACAGCCCCAAGATGCAGTGATTTCTTTATATGCTCGCGGCCGCGATTACCACAAGATCTTACGAGCGAAGCTACAAATCTTGGCCACTGAACTTGAAGAAAAAATCGCCCACTTGCAATCGAATGAGGGTG
>Ga0214921_10000400_pt1 | contig 82636 bp, 122 predicted proteins | sample LL1505_MetaG_FD_177992 | JGI IMG/M metagenome (GOLD analysis project Ga0214921, IMG submission 177992) | Freshwater microbial communities from Lake Lanier, Atlanta, Georgia, United States - LL-1505 | ecosystem: Environmental > Aquatic > Freshwater > Lake | place: USA: Georgia | collected... | reverse complement strand
CATATTAGAGTTCCTAAACCTAGAAACCAAGAGGATATATCTATGCTAGAAGAAATAAAAGAAAAAGAACTTTTTATATTATGACAACAATTTTAATTTTTCTCCTAACATCTTGGGGACTGACTCACATTTTAGTAAAAGGAAGTATTTTTGATAAGCCAAGAAATTGGTTAATGATCAAAAGCGGATTTATGCAGGGCGTTCTCACATGTCATCAATGCTGTGGATTCTGGGCAGGGATGTTATTATTTCTCTGTTTTAGAGATCTTCCTCAATATTTTCATCCTTATATAGGATTTCTTTTCTGGGGATTTATATCCTCTGGATTCAATGCTTTTATGAATGGATTAATATATTTCCTTTTTTCAGGAGGGAAATAGATAAATAGAAGTAATATTTAAATATACAAATGCATAGAAGAATATTTTCTTTTAAACAGTTCATTTTCGAGCAAGAGGAGAAGGACAAAAAAGATTCAGGATTAGGAATGGATCTTAGCGCAGGCGGAATAGGAACAGCTCTTGTACAGCAAGCATTATCTAAGTTAGGATTTGAAGACAAGGATTATTCCAAAATTGCAGACACAAAAGAGACTAAAGGTGGATTACCTTACACCGCATGTGGTAGCAGCGCTTATCAAATTTCTCCTGTCAACAAAACCAATAAATGGATCATAGATCTTTTTGTATATCCTGATGGTGCATTATCTAAAAAAGATGCGTATATTGAAATATCTAAAGAGTTAACCGGTTCTAATTACGGAGCTGGTGGAACAGGAGCAACTGGAGCGACAGGTGCAACAGGAGCAACTGGAGCGTCTAAGCCTTATGCGGGAAGCAATAAAGTATTTATATTGGGAATTAGAGAAAAGCTAGAGATTAAAAAAAGAGAGGGTGATAAATTTATAGATAAATTATTGATCATAGATCCTTCTAAGCCTAATGAAACACCAGAAACTTATGCAGTAACAACAACTCCTTCGGTTTCTTATTATGGAAGTCCTAGCAGATCCTTAAATGCAGCAGGGGTTGCTATAATGCAGCCTGGCGTATATCAATATAAAATAGGCATACATAAAAAAGGAAGCCCAACAGAGCATGAAGCATTACTTCAAGCGGGTCCAATGCAAATAGAAAGATACAAACCAGGTAGTAGCGATATAGATACATACGAACCAGGAAATCCAGATAAGGGTGACGGATATGGAATTAATATTCATAGAGGATCTAAAGGACCAGGTGTTTGTGTAGGACCATATTCTGCAGGATGCCAGGTATTTGCAAATGGCGAAGATTTTAATAAATTTATGACTGCACTTAAAGAAGCATCACAGAACGGTGGAAATTATCTCTACGCTTTGATAGAGAATGATGAATTAGGAGACATAGAAAAAAAGGATGCAGACGGTATTGCCGCTAAAAAATCTGAGGAGGAGGAAAAAAAATCTGAGGAGGATGAAAAATTAAGCTCTGCTAAAAAGGCTAAAAAAGAAGCATCAGAAGAAAGAGCGGAAGATGAAATGGATGACGTGGCAGATGAGATTAGAAATGAATTAGATAAAACTTTTTCTGACGAGGATAAGCTTATAGATCTTTATAATTCGGTTGTTACTAATAGCAGCACAGCAAAGAAATTTAAGAATTTGTATAAAAGCAAATATAAGGTGGATGTGATAGAAGACCTGGATAGAGCATTATCAGGATCAGAACTTAAAAAGCTTACTGCAACATCAGGTTCTAAAAGTAAGTCTAAAGATGACGATGAATCATAATAAAAAATAATATTAAATCGATAATTTTCTAAAGAGGCTTTTAAAGCCTCTTTTTTATGGAATTTTATTTATTTTTATGATAAAAAGATAGTAAACAATAAATTAGATGAGCGGTCAGAATAAAAACACAATTAGTATACCAGATCAAATAGATCAAGATTATAGAAAATACGCCCTTTATGTTATACAGAGTAGGGGGATTCCTAATTTTTATGACTGTCTTACACCTGTTCAAAGATTAATTCTACAGAAGTCCCCAACATCATTTAATAAGACCATAGGTGTTGTAGGCGAGGTATTTAGAACTCAGCTATACCACCACGGAGATTCTTCACTTTCCTCCGCAATTTCAAAACTTGCTAGGCCTTTTGGATGTGGTGATTTGATAATGGAGGGAGATGGATTTTTTGGAACCCCTGTTAATCCCACCCCGTCCGCTCCTAGATACACCTCTGTTAGGATATCTAGTAGATATAAATCAATTATAGATGAGCATAAGGATCTAAACATCGAGAATGAGGAGGGTGGATATGACTGGTTGCATGTTACATATCCAATAGGATTGTCCACGCATATAGTTGGTATAGCAGTTGGATATAGATCTAATATACTTCCACGAAAGCATGATGATATTGTTGCATATCTTAATGGTGACGTGACAAGAAAAATAAAGCCTTATTTTAAGGGTTTTAAAGGAAAGATCTCAAGAGTGGATGGAATAAGATCTGCCTGGTTAATAGAGGGCCAGTTTTCTTCAGATCCTAAAACAAAAACCATTGGGGTACTTAGTCTTTCACCGTTAACAAGATATGCTTCTTTTCTAGAAAGAATTAATAGGATTTTAGAGATATCAGGAATAGATTATAGAATGGATAACAGATCTAAAGAGGAGGTTGAATTCTCTTTGAAATTTAAATGCAGTGATGATCAATTTAAGGAGATAAGCGATAGGATAAAAAAAGAGACCCAGCAGATAGTTACAGAAAACATAGTGCTTGTTAGAGACGGGGCAGTCCTTGAATACACATCTGTTGAGGAATACCTTGATCAATTCAGGGTTCATAAGGAGGAGGTTCTTTTAAAAAGATTAGTGAGAGATTCATTTTATAATGACAGAGAATTAGAATTTTTAGAAGCTAAACTTAAGTTCTTAGTATTCATGTCTGCTAATAAAAGAGATAATGATGAAATTATAGAATTCTTAAAACAATTTCAAACATGGATTAAAAATAGATTAGAAGCTATACCCTTGATAAAATTATCATCTAACGAGATAGAGATAACAAAACAAAAAATAGAGGAAACCAAGAAGAGTGGTAAAGAAATCAAGAGCGCCATAAAGGAGCAAGAAATTATTGTGAAAAAAGTAATTAAGGAATGGAATAGACTTTCTAAAAATACTATCAAACAATCCTCACTCATTATGAATTCTGTTAGTGACACTTTTAATGGAATACAGGTTTGGAACCCAGAAGATCACATAGAGGAGGAAATAATCATAAACGGGGAAGTAGACGGAGAAGAGGAAACAAATAACTAAATGCAAGCTAAAGAATATAAATCTTATAATTAAAAGAGAATGAAAAAAGAATTAAAATTAAATTTTAGAATTACTAATTCGGGGAATCTAATTACTTTTTTGAAGAAATTGAAAATGGTAGACAGATCTATTATATTAGAATTAGAAGGCAGAGAATTTTTTGCTAAAGTGAGAACACCAGATAAATCTGTCATTAAATTTGTTGGATCGACAATAGATGATTTTTTTGATGGTGATTCTAGCCCTAGCAGAGTAAAAATAGGAATACTAGAGATAGGAAAACTTATAGACGTTTTTAAATATTTTGGACCGGAGGAAGAAACATATATTGAGTTCACTGCACAGACGATGGATTCTGCTTTGATTGCTACAGGATTTAGAGTGTATTCCCCAAGTATTAATATCAAATTTAAATGTGCAGATATTTCTTTGCTATCTTATATAGAAGATAAAATACAAAAAACCATACACACCAGCGAAGGAGCAATTATATCATTTAATGTTTCTAAAGACTCATTTTCTAAGATAAGCTCTTTAACAACCATAGAAAGTAATTCAGAGGAACTTCTTAATTTCCAGGTTCATGCAAATGGACTTTCAGTTAAAGGTAATTCTTTTCAGTACAATATAGTTAAAGATGGTCCTTTGCCTGAATACAAAGAGGATTCAAATTATACAATCTACAAGAATCAATTTAATTTTATTGATCAGGAAAATTCATCTTTTCATGTTCAAGAAAATAGAATAGTAGTTATCTCAGAAGAAAGCAATTCAATCATTGCAATAGGATTAGTTGAAGTTTAAAAAATAAAAATAGTGAATTACGAAGAATTAAGTGTTGAAGAAATCAAGAAGGAAATCAGCAGGCTTAAAAAGATGTCTGCGGATTATAAAAACGAAGAACAAGGAATTAAGCTAACACTTAATAGTATCTACGGAGCAACGGGAAACGCCTACTTTGCATGCTTCAATTCTGATGTTGCAGAAAGCGTAACCCTTCAGGGACAGGATCTTGTTAAGTTTGCAGAGAAAGTAATCAATAGGTATTTTCATGAGCATTGGCATTTAGACACAGAGCTTCATGAAAAAATAGGTGCTAGAAATGTTAGACCTGTAACAGCAGAAATGATAATTTATGCAGACACAGATTCTAACTATGTTAACTTTGGAAATATTATAGCTTCATGTGAATTTGATTGTGAACCTCTTGATCTTATTTTAAATATAAACAAGAACAGATTAGCTGAATATTTAAACAATTGTTTTAATGTTTATGCTAAGAAATGGAGCACTGATAATCACCAAGACTTTGAACTGGAAACCATATCAAGAAATGCGGTTTTCTTAGGTAAGAAAAAGTACATTGTTAATCTAACATACGAAGCACCAGGAAAACATTATGCTGATCTTTCAAGAATTAAGCCCACAGGTATTGAAATAGTTCAAGGAGGAACCCCTCCATTTGCAAGAGAAAAACTTATTCTTTTACTTAAGCATATCTTCCAAACAGGTAAAAATTTTGATCTAAGGACGTTTGTAAAAATGCTAAGGGAAATTAAATCTGAATTTAAGATTCAGAAGCCTGATGCTATCTCTATAGGTGTTGGTGTTAATAATATAGAAAAATTTATTCTAAACGATACAACAGGATTTGAGGTAGCAAAAGGATGCCCTATGCATGTTAGAGCATCTGGGTATCATAACTATATCCTTAATAACTCAAAATACAAGGCAAAATACTCGCTAATTCGTTCATCAGAGAAAATCAAGTATTACTTTGTAGCGGTCAATAGCGAGCAAGAAAACAATGTCTTCGGCTATTTAAACGGAGCTTATCCATACGAACTTGCACCTCCTATAGATTTTGATGCACAATTTAACCGTACCATCTTAGATCCCATCAATAGATTTATAGAAGTTATGGGATATCAACCGCTCTCCCCTAATTTACTTTTAGTTAAAGCACTTTTTTAATTCTTTCTCATAGATATATAAATAAAAAAATACTATGAGGAATTTTATGGATTTTAGAAAAAGAGTGAACGAACAGGATGATATGGAGGTAAACAGCGATGAAATCGATACCACTAATGATCTAGAAGTAGAACCTGTTGATTCTCGCGACCAGAAAAATACTGATTCTGATGAGCCAACAATGGGGATCCTTGATATGAATGCTCTCTTTAGAAGCCTAGTTGAATTTCATGTACAATTAAAAGCATTTCATTGGCAAACAAAATCTTTCTCTGAACATTCAGGTGCTGGTGCCACCTATGATTCTGTAGACGATATTCTAGATACATTGGTTGAAGCTTATCAGGGATATATGAAAGATGAAAGATTAAGATTTGGAGGACAACTTAATATTCTTGATTATGAAGATGTTAACACTGAGGAGTGGCTATCTGGGGTAATAAATGTTATTGAGCAATTAAGGGAAAGTACTGAAAGGGTATTTAAAGGATCTAGCGATCTTTTAAACATAATGGATGAATTACTTGGAGCAGTTTCCAAATTTAAGTACCTATTAACTCTTAAGTAAAAAAAGGGATACATAGAGTACTAAAGAATAGATAATTTTACAATGAGCTTAATAGGTGGAATTCTTCAGGGACTTAATCAACAAAATTCTGTACAGATACATGGATCTGTTGAGGATCTTATTAGATCAACGCTAGGTAACAGATTTAAAGAAAATCCAGATCTAAACGAATCTAACAGACCTGCTCTTCCCCCGCCTACATTAGCACCATCTAATTCTATAGAAGAAACATTAAATAGTGTAAATGAAACACTAAATAGCATAAAGAAAAAATTTTCGCCTGAAAGGAAAGAAAAAAATCAAGCAGAAGAATCAAATAAAATAAAAGAGAAAGAGCTATCACCCTTTGAGGAATTCCTTTTAGAAAGTAAAAAGGGCATTACAGAATCTAAAGAAGAAGCTCCTAAAAAGAAGAAAATTAAAAACACTGAGTCTGCTCAAAAAAAATCGCCATCAAAGATACAACCCATAAAAGAATCTGACTATTTCTACGAAGATGAACCGATGCCCGAGTTGATCAGAAGAAAGAAAGAATATATTTTTCATAGAGATTCGGATGAAACATTCGAATGTAAAGTAACAGTAGAAGGGGGTAATCCCGAAAATACCATTGCAAGATTAGTATTAAAAACAGATCTCTGGAATTTAGTTTTTGATGGCACAGTAAGAAAAGATGGAACCTGCGTGGTCCCATTAAAAAAACTGTCCGTATTTCCTGATGGAACAATTGGTGAAGCTTGTCTAGAAATAATAGTAGATGACATCATTTTTATTCCTTGGGAAAGTCCTTTCAAAGTCTCATCGGCTAAGAAAGTATCGGTACAGGTAATGCCATCACTAAATAGGAGATAAAGATGCCTGGAAATAATCCGAATTTTAATCTTACCAATCAAAAGATTTCTGAGACATTTCAACACGTTGTCCAGAGATCAGATGATGGGACATTTTATAATGGCCTAGGGGATGAGATACAAATTTCAGGAGGTGGTACAGGAACATCGGGATCTTCTGGTGTTTCTGGTACATCTGGAGCAACATATGGCACATCTGGAACATCGGGGGAAAGCGGATCATCAGGATCCTCTGGAATTAGTGGAACATCGGGATCATCAGGACAAACAGGAAATGATGGAGGTAATTCTTTAAGATTTCAATATGAAGGACCTTTAGTTGGATCTGTTAGCGATGGGAGCTTCCAAGCTAATAGCTCTACATTATCTTCTGTTACTAAATTTGGAATTAGCTATGATTTTGATGTCTATGGGTCAGTTATAGATAACTGGCATAATGCAGCTAAGAATTGGGAGGATAACAACAATCAAAAATTAATACTCCAACTAGTTGAAGTTAATGATCACACAGTTGGTGGGATTTATATTGTTAGCGATGTGGCATTAAGTGATGTTAATACTGTTGAATATACATTATTTAGTGCATTATCATACAATGGAAGTTTACAAGTAGGAAAAGAATATTCCATATCCTGGATGTTTCTTGGATCTAATGGATCATCAGGATCTTCTGGAAATTCAGGTTCTTCTGGAACGTCAGGAACAGGATCACCTGGTACATCAGGGACATCTGGAATATCAGGAGCTAATGGTTCATCAGGAACTTCAGGAGCTAATGGTTCATCAGGAACTTCTGGATCATCTGGTATATCGGGTACATCAGGATCAACAGGCTCCTCTGGTACATCAGGTTCTTCTGGCTCAAGCGGTACATCAGGATCTACAGGTACATCAGGATCATCTGGTTCAACAGGTAGTTCAGGATCTACAGGAACATCAGGATCTTCCGGATCAACAGGTTCTTCCGGATCAACAGGTTCTTCAGGTACATCAGGTGCTAATGGCTCTTCTGGAACAAGCGGATCTTCAGGTTCTTCAGGTTCTTCAGGTTCTTCCGGAACATCTGGTATATCTGGTTCTTCAGGATCAACAGGTTCTTCTGGTTCTTCCGGAACATCAGGTGCTAATGGTTCTTCTGGTACATCAGGTTCTTCAGGATCAACTGGAAGCTCTGGTTCCTCTGGTACATCTGGATCCTCCGGAACATCAGGTGCTAATGGTTCTTCTGGTACATCTGGATCCTCCGGAACATCAGGAGCTAATGGTTCTTCTGGTACATCTGGATCCTCCGGAACATCAGGAGCTAATGGTTCTTCTGGTACATCAGGTTCTTCAGGATCAACTGGAAGCTCTGGCTCCTCTGGTACATCTGGATCCTCCGGAACATCAGGAGCTAATGGTTCTTCTGGTACATCAGGTTCTTCAGGTACATCTGGATCCTCTGGAACATCAGGTGCTAATGGTTCTTCTGGTACATCCGGTACTTCAGGCGCTAGTGGTTCTTCTGGTACATCAGGTTCTTCAGGATCAACAGGTTCTTCAGGTTCTTCCGGAACATCTGGTATATCTGGTTCTTCAGGATCAACAGGTTCTTCTGGTTCTTCCGGAACATCAGGTGCTAATGGTTCTTCTGGTACATCAGGTTCTTCTGGTTCTTCAGGATCAACTGGAAGCTCTGGTTCTTCTGGTACATCTGGATCCTCTGGAACATCAGGAGCTAATGGTTCTTCTGGTACATCAGGTTCTTCAGGATCAACTGGAAGCTCTGGTTCCTCTGGTACATCTGGATCCTCTGGAACATCAGGTGCTAATGGTTCTTCTGGGACATCTGGTTCTTCAGGTACATCTGGATCCTCTGGGACATCAGGTGCTAATGGTTCTTCTGGGACATCAGGTTCTTCTGGTTCTTCAGGATCAACTGGAAGCTCTGGTTCTTCTGGTACATCTGGATCCTCTGGAACATCAGGTGCTAATGGTTCTTCTGGTACATCAGGTTCTTCTGGTTCTTCAGGTACATCAGGTTCTTCTGGTTCTTCAGGATCAACTGGAAGCTCTGGTTCTTCTGGTACATCTGGATCCTCTGGAACATCAGGTGCTAATGGTTCTTCTGGGACATCAGGTTCTTCTGGTTCTTCAGGATCAACTGGAAGCTCTGGTTCTTCTGGTACATCTGGATCTACCGGAACAAGTGGATCTTCCGGTACATCTGGTATTGGTGGATCATACACAATAGTATCACAAAGTTCCACCACTTATAATGCATCTCAAACTTCTGGTGAAATTATTATATTAGTTGATGCTGCAACTGCAGGAGGTACAGTAACAATTAACTTGCCAACTGCTGTGGGAAACACCGCTAAGTTTACAATTAAAAAAACTGACTCTGGTGCTAACTCAGTAATAGTAGACGGAAGCGGTACTGAAAAAATAGATGACGGAACAACAGCAACACTTTTAGTTCAATATGCAGCAATCTCTTTAGTATCTAATAACGCAAACTGGTATATAGTATAAATAAATTAGTATAAAAACATGGCATATAATCCGCAACCAGCTTTAGGCCAAACATCAATGTCGGGCTCATTGCCCGTAGCAATAGCTAATAACCAAACAGCCGTTCCTGTAACTATACAAGCGGGAGCAACAGGTGGTGATTCTGTATCTGCAGTAAGTTCACAAGCAATTGTTAGTGCTGCTACTACTAATCCGATATCTATAAAAGCTAGTGCAGGTAAAGTAACAGGGTGGTATATATACAATTCAAATGCTTCTGCTAGAAAGGTAGCTTTTCATAATACAGCAGGTACACCAACAGCTGGATCTGCAGTGTATCTATCTATAGTTATTCCAGGTCTTGCAGCAGCTAACGTATCATTTCCTGATGGAATAGATTTTAGCACAGGTATAGCAATCACAACAGTTACAGGTTTAACTAATGCTGATAATACAGCAGTTGCTCTTAATGATCTTATTATTAATATATTTTATAAATAAACTAATATGCAAATTGTTCCTACAAATTTTGTCCAATTACCATTAGATGGTACAGCTGACACACTTGAAATTATAGTGCAACCATTTCCTTTATTCCCTACATCTGTAAATGTATTTTGGAAAGTGAGTGGTAATGGTATTTCTAAAGAAGGCACTATGATATTACCTCAGTCTATTATAGATACATGGGGAACAGATGATAACGTAGTTAAAAACTACGTATTACAACAACTTAATTTAACAGAAGCTATCTAATATGGCAAACAGATTTTGGGTAGGAGGAACTGGTACCTGGGATGCTACTGTAGGTACTAAATGGTCTGCTACATCTGGTGGAACAGGAGGAGCTTCTATACCTACAGCTGCTGATGATGTTTATTTTGATGCTAACTCAGGTGGTGGTACAGTTACAGTGAATACATCTAACAGAGTATGTTTAAGCCTTAGCTTTAGAGGCTTATCAGGTACATCAGACTATACAGGGACTTTTGCTCAAAGTGGTACAGGAGCTGTTTTTATATCTGGAGGGTTAATTCTTAGTGCATCTACTACATATACATATGCAGGAGCTATAACATTTAATGGTACAACAGGTTTTAATATAACATCTAATGGTGTAACATGGCCAGGTAGTAACATAACTATTAGTGGTTCAAATTTAAATCTTAGCTGTACAGATGCATTTGCTACATCAGGAATATTGACTATGACACAAGGTGGTATAAATGGATCCACTATAAGTGTTGGTACTTTTACAATAACTAGTAATTCATTAACTAGAAATATTAGTTTTAATTCTATGAGCTTTACAGGAGCAGGAACTCTTGCAACTATAGGAGCTACACAAACAAATCTTTCATTTAACGTTAATGATTTTTATATAACAGGAGCACAAGCTTCAGCTAGATCTTTAGCTATAACAGGATTTTTTTATCCTTTTAATACAAATGTTTATTTAGCTGGTTCAGGATCTGGAAATATGACATTTACATCCACTACTGCCACTGGTGTTTATTGTAATATTATAGTTACTAATACAGGTGGAGCTGCTATAAGTCTTGGAACAGGACTTTATAATAATATTACATTTCAATCAGGAACAAATGCTGTGTGGTCTAATGCAGCATCTCAAACACTCACTTGTATAGGTAATGTTACATTGACATCTACACAGGGAGCTCCTGTCCTTACCCCGTCTATAACATTAAATGGTGCAGGAGCAAATTCTCAAACTATCACAAGTGCTGGTAAAAGTTTTGTAACAGGAACAATAACTATATCTGATGTGGGAAACAATGTTGCATATACATTTGCTGATGCTTTTACAACTAGTGGCCCTGTAACAATTACAAATAGCGGACTTATTAATGGTGCTACAGCTAGCGCAACTTTTACAACTTCAGCCCTTTTTACCTTAACCGCAGGTTTATTTGTAACTTCTACTGATGCTTATATAGGTCAGATTACAACATCTAATTCTAATAGTAGAACTTTTCAAATTGGAGGAACCCTGTATTTAACCGGACTTGGTACATTAATAACAGCTACTACAGTTACAGGATTAGGCTGGAATACCAATTCAATAATTGTAACAGGGGCTCAAACATCTGCTAGAACGCTCAGTTTCAATACTGTGGTGTATCCTGGTAACGGATACTGCGAATTAGGTGGAACCGGTTCAGGATCTATTACTCTTGCACCAGGTACTACAGGTGATCCTAGAGTTTATGTAACAAATACTGGGGGAGCTGTTGTTTCTTTTAGTACAGGGAATGTTGCTGAACTTATTTTTAGCGGGGGAACAAACGTGGTTTGGTCTAATGGAGGCTCCCAAGTAATAACTATAGACGGGGATCTTACACTTGTTTCCACAATGGGTAATCCGACACTTACTCCTTCGTTTATATTTAGAGGACTTGGATATGCATTATTAAACAACTCAAGAATAACTCTTGCCGGTAAAAGTCTTGTTACTGGTAACATAACATTAAATGATACACTAGGACCAGGGATTTTGAATGGTACATTTACATTTGTGGATGCATTTAACTCTAATGCCCTTTTAGCAGTATCTTCAGCGGGAACAGTCAATATTAATAGCACATTTACTTTAACCAATGCTGCTGTTACTATTACGGGAGCTGGATTATTTCTTATTAATGGTAATTTTAATATTGGTACAGGAACATTTACTTTTACTTCAAGCAATATTAATAGCTCGATCTATGTTTACAATGGTGCTAATATAACTTGTGGAATATTTTCTAGCGCTAACACAAATACCCGGGTATTATATATGGGCAGTGGGACTTGGACCCTTACAGGTACAGGTACAGTTTGGAATTTAGCTACTTCCACTAACATGGGACTTGATCCTCAAAAGAGTAGAATAGTTATTACTGATACATCAGCTACTGCTGTTACTTTTGCGGGGGGATCTATTGTTTATTATACATTAGAATATGCTAGAGGTGGGGGTGGAGGAACTCTTACCCTTAGTGGAAACAATACATTTGTAAACTTTATAGACACCACATCTACTGCAGCTCATTCTTTAATATTCACTGCAGCTAGTGTAAATAATTTTGTTAGATTTAATGTGAGAGGGAGCGCTGGTGCTCTAATAACTATCAATAGTACAACAACAGCAGCCCATTCATTGAGCAGACAAGGAAGGGGAATCGTAAATTGTGATTATCTTAATATTCAACATAGTGTTGCATCCCCAGCATCAACATGGTATGCGGGAGCTAATAGCACTAATAACCAGGCTGTAGCTACGGTTGGTTCTGGGTGGATATTTACTATTCCACCTAGTTCACAATCTCTCTTAAGTTCAGGTGGTGTAGGATAGATACACTTATAAAATATGGCACAACAAAAAATTTACCTTGATTGGAGTGATGATAGGGTTTGGTGGAATGGACCAAATGCGGGTCCAGAGGGAACTATAGATTTTATCTGGAGCGAGGTCTTTATCATTATAGAGGTAGGAGAAGCTATTGGAGGTGGGGGTGGTGGATTTATGCCTGAAAGAGATCCATTGGATTGGATAGATAAAAAGATAGAAAAGAAAGTAGAAAAGGAAAAGAGGGAGAAGTTTAAAAAGATAATTATAAAGGTTAATGGAATCGAGAAATCAAAGACAGAGGATGAACCTATAATAACTGTTGACCACATAAGAAACACTTTTAATTATTTTGGTGTGAATGTTAAGCTTGAAACTGATCCTGAAGAGATGGAAGAAAAAATAATAGACCCAGAAGAATCATTAAGATCTAGACCAGTCATAAAGATTTCGGAACCAATATTTTCTAAAAATTCCGATATATAATCATCTAAGAAACATTTAAGGATCTTAAGAATAGAATAAAGATATGAAGATAGAGACATTCCAATATTTAATTAGTGAGATAAAATCTGCTTCAGAGACTGATAGTAAATTTTACAAGATGGGATTGGATATACAATCTATCTCAGATCCCTATCATAAAATAATAAGTCATTTATTAAAGGTCTATTACGGAGAAGCTGGGGAGGATTGGATATCTTGGTTTTTATATGAAAGGTCAGATGAAGGCGGGGATCAAGCATGGGACGAGGATGGCACACCAATTTGCTATGATATTCCTTCACTTTGGGACTGCGTTGAAAAATTAAGAGTAGCAGATGATTTCGAGGAGTATGTTCCAAAAAAAGAAATGACTGATGGGGAAAGACTTCAGCAAATAAAAAATCTATTTTCTAATAATAAAAAATAATGGGCTTGAATAAAAGATTTATTTCCGACGAATCCCTATTAATGGTTGGTTCAAAAAACTTTGAATCATTTAATCATTACATGACCAAATCTGATTGTTATGTTAACGAGGGAGAATACGCTCCCGCTATACACGATTTTTATTTCTCGGAGAAAGAGATAAGAGAAAATATCTGGAGAATTATAAACTCCAATTACGAAAATAAGAGCAACATAATTAAGGCAGTTTCTAAATCATGGAGTATAGTAAATAATAGGATGAACACTCCTGAACACGAAGAATCAACACGAAATTTTTTCGATCTTCTAATTAATATGTCTAAAGAACATCCTGAATGTCCTTCTGATGATGTTTACAGTATAGTATCAACCCTAAAGAAAAAAATAATATAAATTAAATATGGAAAATCAAGTTCCTTTTAGCATTTCAGATGCTCCGTGGATAAATTGTAAATGTGGCTCTTATTTATTTAAGCCTGTTACGATGGTTAAAAAAATCTCCCAATTTGAATCACCAACAGGGAAAGAAGAACATGCTCCTATAGATCTTGTTGCATGTCAGGAATGTGGAAAAATTCCAGAATTTGTTGCATCTAAGATAAAAGGAATTCCGGATTCATTATTAGAAAACAAATCAATTATTTTAGATGGAGAATAATCTAGAATCACTTTTAAATTTTGATGAGGAAAAAATAAACTATCTGCTAGAGAACGCAGATAAGTTACCTCTTGTTCTCTCTCAAGAACAGATAGATAAACTCATGTCTCTTCTTAAAACAGATGTACAGAAGATAGACGATATCATTAAGGAGCTAGAAACACATCAAGGCGAAGATAACATCTGAAACCCATACTATAAAAAATAAAAATGCTAGAGATATTTAGCAAAGAGTTCAATTTAATGTGCTTTGTGAAGGACAAAAAAATTATGACGGATCTTTGCACAATGGAAGTTGCTTCAGAAAAATTTGGCGAAAAATTTCTGAAGCATTGTGTCTTTGAAAAGAAAATACTTTTCATTGATAAAAAAACAGGCGGACTCGATTGGACTGATTTCGGGAAACATTTAATGGGCCTTTAATCTATAATAGAGGTAACAACCTTAATTAGAAAGAATGGCGCACAAAGAGCAGAAAGATTTTCTTGATTTAATGAAAAATAAATTTCCAGAGGCTTTTAAATGTAAGAAAGTTTTGGATATAGGGTCTTTTGATGTTAATGGTAACGAAAAACCATGGTTTGATGAATGTGATTTTATCGGACTAGACATAGGTCCCGGGAAAGGAGTAGATGTTGTTTGTCCTGCAAATGAATACGATGCCCCTGATGAAACGTTTGATACTATAATATCTTGTGAGTGTTGGGAGCATAATCCATTTTACAAGGAGAGTATTCAGAATTCAGTAAGAATGCTAAAATCTGGAGGATTTTTTATTTTCACATGTGCAACAACAGGAAGACCTGTTCATGGGACTAAAACACAAGATTCTATAGATAGAAAAAATTTAAAAACAGCTCAAGGAAATCCTGCAAATTCTTGGATCACAATGCCTAATGTTTTTAGAAGGGAGTGGGATAATGAATACTATAGAAATGTGACAGAAAAAGACATAAGAGAATGTATAGATGTTGATCTAATATTTTCTTCCTATGAATTCTCTGTTGAGCCTAACCATTGCGATCTATATTTCTGGGGAATTAAAAAATAGAAAATGAAAAAAATAATTTACGATAAAGATCTATATCCATTCAGGGATAGGATTTCTCAAGTATTAGAATATGGTGATCTATCAAAAATTCATTTATCAGAAAATTTTACAGATCTTATAAAAAAATCAGTCGAAGACACTCATAATTTTCAGCAATCCAAATATCATCAAAAGTATTACAGCAACTTTGAATCAATTAGCTCTATCTATAAAGATTTAATTCAGAAAGTAATAAAACCCTTATATGATGGTGAAAGAATTGTTTACCAAAAGATACCAACATTTAGAATACATTTTCCAAATGGGCTTTCAGTAGGGATGTTTCATAAAGATAAGGATTTAAGAGAAAGCGATTGGCATCAATCAATAAAAGAAGATAACTATTATTTGCCATTTACCGATGCATATGATACCAATACAATATGGTTTGAAACACAGGAGGATAAAGGAGATTACATACCTATGAATTGCAACTACGGCGAAATTGTTAGATGGGACGGAACTAATTTAAGACATGGAAACAAAATAAACATCACAGAAGACACTAGGATTAGCATGGACTTTAGAATTTCTAGCGAATCAAATTTTAAAAGCAGCCAAAGAAAAACTAAAAACGAAAAAACGGTTTTTGAGATAGGCGGCTATTATGATATAATATAAATATTAAAAATATAGGATGAAAGAAATAGTAATAATATCGTCTCATGCTGATAGTGAAGAAAAAATATTAACCTTATCTAATTGTATATCCCAAATTAATAAGCAGGGATTTGATATTATTTTAAGTAGTCATATACCAATTCCCGAAAATATAGTAAATACTGTAAATTATTTTGTTTACGACTCTACGAATTTGCCTATAATCTTTGGGGAAGATGAGTTTGATAAGTCTTATTCTTTTTATTTTACTAACGGAGATTATTATCAATCATCACAGGCAATAAAATATCATTCATACTCTATACTAAGATTATACACAAATGCTTTAGCTATAGCTTGGGCTAACGGATATTCGATTTCTCATTTTGTCAATTACGATTATATAATAAATGAGGAATCACTTTTGAAGAAACATTCATACATGCTTGAATCCTGTGACATATTTGGTTATCATGATCTTTCTTATGATGCTAATATGAGATCTTTAGATTGCGGAATTTTTTCAGCCAGAATTGATCCTTTTTTAAATTGCTCTAAGAATATAAAATCTAAAAAAGATTTTCTAGTAGAGAATGAGCCGGTTCTAGAAAGTTTTATACATAAATATTTCTCTGATAAAAATGGTTTAAAAATAAAAAGCGATGACAGATCATTACTATTAAACTCTGATAATGTTATAGATTTTCATAAATTTGATACAAATATAATAAATGGAGAAATTATAATTTATCTTACTAAAGAACAGGGGCTTGAAAATTACTTCGTCTCAGTTTTTACCAATAAATCTAAGGATTATATTTTGGAAATACAAATTGATGACGAGAAGAGAATTCATTCTATTAGGCCAAACTATTCAGTAAATGTTATAGATGTAACTGATTTTATAATCTCAGGAAAAAAAATTAATGTAAAAATAGGGGAAGTTAATTTTTCAAATTCTTATTCTATCGATACAGATGCTACATTATGTACGTTTGTTAGTAAGTATTATGTTATAAAATATCATAATTTACAAATAGCGGAATAGAAAGATAATATTTTACATTTTTTATTCCCCTTAAAAATTATTACATTTGTTTAAATAAATTAAAATGGCAAAAGCAATACTGGAATTTGATCTAACCGATCCTGACGATCTCTTGGAATTTGAACGTGCAGCCAAGTCATATGGCATGGCAATGTCTATCTGGGAGTTTGTATATAACTCTAGAAAGAGTATGGTATGGGATCTTCAAGCCAAAGATAGCACAATAGCTGCTGAGTATGAATTACTCGATAAAATATATGACAAATTCTGGGAAATTCTAAATGAACATGATATTAGCCCGGATAAATTAGTAGTATAATATAAAAATTAAAAATGAAAAAAATCACCATTCTTCTTGCATTCTTATTATCTGGAGTAATCTCATATTCCCAGGATAATACCGTTAGACTTAAAACATTTAAGAATTGTTTGGGCTATTGGAACTCTTCTTCTGAGCAATATGATTTCCAGGACTATGCCTATGCTGGAATCACATTTACATTCAAAGATGATTATATTTCAGTGGATGATCAAAGTCATTCTATCTATAGAATCATAGAAGATCTTCCAACTAAAAAGGATCGTAATAAAGAAACAACCAGTGCGTCATGTCTGGATGAGAAAAATAGAAAATGTATAGTAGCCCTTATGTCATACAGGGACAAAACAATGAATTCAAGTATAGCTGTTATTTATGACAGCTTTATGTATATCTATATAATCGATAATCAATAATTAATAAACAATTTAAATCTAAAAAAAATGATCACAGTTTTAACAGTCTTATCTTTCTTAGCTCTAGTCTATGGAGTAGTTGCTAAGATCAATGGTGAATTACCTTTCAAAGGTATTTTAATTCCCGCAATTTTTTCTTTTATTTTCTTTTTCATCTTTAATATAACCCTCTACAAGATCGATGCACAAGAGGTAGGTGTGGTAGTAACACCAAGAGGGGTGAACGAAACGGAATTAACAACCGGTTGGAATTTTGTTGCACCGTGGAACACGGTTAAGATAATGGACAAAACAGTTTGGGTCTACACCCTAACCTCTAATCCTAAAGAAGGTGCTAAACCAACTGACGACGCTATCTGGGCACCAACATCGGATGGTATCAAAATGGGATTTGATATCTCAGTGAATTGGCGTATTGATCCCAATCAGGCATCTTGGATCTTTGCAAATATATCTGCAGATCAAGACGGGGAAGGCAAATACCACTGGATAGAAGAAAATATTATTCGACCAGCCATCAAATCTATCATGCCGCTTACTGTTTCAAAGTACACTCCTATTGAATGTTATTCAGATAAGCGTTCTGAGATCCAGGCCAAGGTACAAGCAGCTCTTAGAAAAGAATTACAGAGTAATCATCTTATCGTAGAGGTTGCTCAAATTAGAGAAGTTTTTTATAATCCAGCGTATGAAGCTAGCATAAATCAGAAAAAACTAGAAGAACAAAAAGTTCTAACAATGGTTCAGATCACTCGTCAGAAAGATGAAGCATTAAAGCAAGCAATGATTGATAAGGATATCGCAATTCAAAAAGCAGAGGGTGAAGCTAAATCCCTACAAATCAAAGGTTCATCTATTGCTTCTAATCCAAAAATTATTCAATTGGAGTGGATTAATAAATGGGACGGTAAATTACCTAACTACATGATGGGTAACGGACAAGGAGTTATTATGAATATGCCAAATAAGGACTAAAAGATAAAATCATGGAAATTAATTTTGAAACCCCAGAGACATTTAGTGTCACTAAGAAATTCAACGGAAGCATGGAAGATGGAAGAACGTTCACTCTTATTGCAGAATGGAACGATTGGGATGGATGGTCAGTAGATAGTATAGAGTGTGATGGTGAAGATGAATTGACAGAAGGGGAAGAACAGGAAATTAATAATCACTTTATAAAAAATATGGAGAATTAGCTATGAGTAAAAAAATAAAGGATATAGTTATCTTTAAAGGTAAGAAGGCAAAGAGCGGACCAGTACACACAAGGAATATAGTCTTAGATGATATCAGGGAGATATTTTTTCCTAAAGACTTTAATGAAAAATATGGATATCTTGGTTCAGTGCCATGGAATGAAGGAGGAAATATTTTTAAAGCAATGGAGCCACTAGTTATCTTTATGGATTATAAAGCTAAGCCGTGGTGGTGTCCAAGATGGTTTCTTAGATTTTTACATTTGTTTGGGTCCGATAAAAGCATAGTGAGAGTTAGAAATAGATGGCTTCATGATTTACAAAATAGAATCACTGGAGGATTCCTTATCTGGGATTATAAAACTAAATGGAGCGATTATGATCTCAGAATATCAATAAGCGGAACTCAACAAATGGAATCTCTTAAAAGTGCTATAGCAGGTAAATTCTACGAAGAGGGACACAGAGATGATTTGATACAGAGAATCAAAGAATTAGATCCAGAAGCTAAAATAGTCAATACTACGATTAGCAGTCTAGAAAAACGTTTAGAAGAATTAGAAGATAAAATAGAAAATCATGAATAAAGAAGAAGCAAAAACACAATTAATTGAAATCTTAGAAAACCAAATAGTGGACTTGTCAATGATGTCCAAGATTGAACTTGGAGATGATGTAATCTCAGAGATTAAACGTCTTAAAGCTATCATCAATGGCTAATGAGCAACACAACCCAAAAGACATAAAATATGGATTGATCGTTATCGATCCACTGCAAGAAGGCGAAATGCTGGACATACTGCATTTCTGTGGATATTGGAACAAGCCAACAAAAACAGATGCAGACAGTTTAAGAGAAGAGCTAATGACTGATGAAAGTTTTGGACTTACTGAGACGGCTCACAGACTTGATATACTTCCAGCTCCTGATTATATTGTTAAACATTACATTGAAAACATAGCAGAAAATGAATAACGAACAACAAGAATTATTATTTGAATTCAAACCTTGCCATCAATGCCCACACAGTTGTGTCGAAGGACAGCAAGGTGTTAAATGTCCTTTTGATAAAATGGTTGAGGATTTAATAAAACAATAACAAGTTATGAGTAACGAACAACAAGAATTATTGAGTGAGGCGTATGAGAATTACTGCACCACTTTAATAGGTTCAATTACTTTTAGTGATAGAGGTAAACATTTCAAATCAGATGGACTTGAATTTAATAGCGGATATCCTAATTATGTTCATTACTCACAAGAAGAGTTTATCATCAAATGTAAAACTGACCCGGAGTTCAGTGAAAGGTGGGGATTAAAGATTGAGGAAAGGGAGTTGAGTTTGGAAGAAAGAGCAACAATATGGAATAATACACATAATCCTGTCGGTAATATCTATACACATAATCAATATGATGAAAATGATATCCCAACCAAACTAATCACAATAACTAGAGAGTTGAGCTATGATGAACGGTTTAAGATTGCTTACAAAAATTTAGAACTAAGAAAAAAATTAGAAGCTGAATCTGCTATGTTACATTATCCATCAGGACATATTAAAGTTATGGATGATAATAACATCCCAACCAACAAAACAATAGAAAGTTATGAATTATAATGAACCCGAAGTTTTAGATATAATAAAACAATGTACTGACAAAAATCCAGAACAAATTCTTTTAGATTGGAATAACAAAAAAGCGAATACACCACTTGATTTGGAAAAGCGTGATTATCCTTATTTTGTTTATTCTTTTCCATTGATTGTAAATAACGAAGAAATTGCAACAATCACATTGGTTAGTTTATATGGAGGGGATTTGAATTCAAAGAAACCGAACCTTATGCAAAAGTATCTTGGTCATATAAAATATGAAGAATCGTGGTGGGCGTTCTCACATGACACCTATTTGGATTGTTATTTGACAATTCATAAAGAATTTGAATTACCTGAAATTGTTGAAGATTTTTATGGCGGCACATTTAAAACAGTTGACACTAATGGCAAAGAATTTGAATTTACTGTATCTTACGGAAGACCCCTTGATTTTGAAAAACATGGATATGTTTATTATCAATACACCAACAAGGCATATAGATTTCTTAATAATGATATAAACATACAGATTAAAGAGGATGAGATAGAAGGTTGGAAGCTGGGTGAGAAAATAAATGAAAACATATCAAAAAGATTAAATTAAAAGATTATGAATAACGAAATCAGTCCTATCATCATTGCAGCCGTTGACTTAATGAAACGAGTTAATGATGGTTTGGAAGTAGAGTTCATAGGTGAAATGACGAGAACAGAACCATCAGAACATTATCCAATTGGGCAACTTGGCGTTTCAACTAAAATGACCATGCTAGGCCTTGAAGAGAATGTTTTCTTAGGATGCCAACTCTGTGAAGATATGTTTAGCCCACATGGACATCTCATAGCAGTAGACATAGTGATGACCGCTTTCAAGGACAAACTAAAAGAGTTATACGAACAGATAAACAATAATAGTAAGTTATGAATAAAATAGAAGTAGCCCAACCAACATTTTTAATTAACTTAGATAACCCAACAGAAGTTAGCTATGTACCGATGGATGGTAATTGGAAGATGATTACCGTACAAACATATCCCCGAGGGTTTTCTGAAATAAAAGACGATGCTATTCTTTATGTCTATAAAGACTATAAAGGATATGGCACCAAATACTATAGAGGTTATATTTTAAACAAACAATAGAAAGTTATGAATAAAGAACCCATAAAACATAAAGATCCGTTCTTAGGAGAAATCTTATTAACTCCCGTTGGCCAAGTTACACTTGATGCATTTCGGAACACCGAAACTTATTATCTAGCGGTGGATGAAAGAATAAGTAAGAGAGGTTTGGGTGCTGGTGTTTTTATCAGAAATGACGAAACAGGTGAAATTAAATTTTTGAGAGGTGAACAAATTGAAATGATTTCAAAAATACACGATAAACTAACAAGATTAGATTAAAAATAGAAAGTTATGGTTAAATGTGTTGATAAAGGTAAATTTACTTGTATATCAAGAAATGGAATACCAAAGAAATCCTATGATACTGACAATGCCGCAATAGCCGCGGCTAAAATAGTGAATGGGAAAGACCCAAAACCCGATACTAAATTAGTCGCATATAAATGTTGTCATTGTCAAAAATATCATTTATTAACTACAAAAATAAAAAATAAATAATATGAAGAATAGACAAGTTATTAAAGTAGAAGTGCCAAAAGAAATCTGGGATGCTGATATGTCAATATGGAATGTATTGTTCGGAAGAAGAGATATTATGGGTGCTTGGATGAAGAGTATAGTAAGTGTAGTTAATCAAATAAAACAATAGAAAGTTATGAATAAATTAGATTTAGATTATCAAGCTCTTTTACAAGATATTCTTGATAATGGAGTTGAAAAGAAAGACCGAACAGGAACCGGTACTTTAAGTGTCTTTGGAATAACCATAAGACATGATATGAAAACCGGGTTTCCTGCTTTAACCACCAAAAAACTTTATTTTAAAGGAGTTGTAACAGAACTATTGTGGTTTTTGCAAGGACGGTCTGATTTGAAGTATTTGCTGGATAACGATTGCAACATCTGGACTGGGGACTGTTATCAAGCTTATTTGAAAGAGTGCGAAAGATTAGAGAAACAAAATAAGGATTGATGATAGCAATATACAAAATCGTTAGCCCAACAAATAAAATTTATATAGGCCAAAGTTGGTGTATTAGAAGGAGAATTAATCAATATGAAAAAACTCATTGCAGTCGCCAAAAAAAGCTATATAATTCAATAATTAAATACGGATGGGAAAATCATAAATTTCAAATTCTTACAATACTTCCAAAAGATGTATCACAAACCATTCTAAATGATTATGAGATATATTATTGGCAACAATATAAAGATTGTGAATTTGAAATGTTGAATATAAAAGATCCAGGTAGCAACGGTAAACACTCAGAAGATACAAAATCATTGATGAGGAAAAACAGGAAAGGTAAAAGGATCGGTAAAAACAATCCGATGTTTGGCAAGGGTTATTTAATATCTGGAGAGAATCATGGTATGTTTGAAAAAATTGGGGTATTGCATTTTTCTAGTATTAAAATAAACCAATACACTTTAAATGATGAATATATTAAAACATGGGATAGCTTAGCAGATATACAAAGGGAATTAAAATTAGCGGCTAGTAATATATGTAATGTGTGTAAAGGAAAAAGAAAATCATCAGGAAATTACAAATGGGAATATAAAAAATAAACTTATGAATAAAGAACATTTACACCCAGAAGGAAGGCCTTATACTAAAGAAGAGTTTGTAGAAAAAATTAAAACAAACAAAGAATTTTCTGATCGATTTGGAGACCTTGGACCAATATACGGAAAGCAGTGGAGAAATTGGAGAGGTATTGATAGGTCAGAGATGAGAATGTCAACATATAGAATAGACCAAATCGCAAACCTAATCTCTGAACTCAAAACAAATCCTGACTCAAGACGATTAATGGTTAATAGCTGGAACTGTTCAGATTTGGATTCAATGGTTTTGCCACCCTGTCATTATGGATTTCAAGTATATACGAGAGAGTTGAGTTTGGAAGAAAGAAGAGACTGGTGTAAAAAGAATAATGTAGTTTTAGAACGTTTAGAAGCAGGGTTAGAAAATGAAGAAGATGATATGAGAGCAAGTAGAGTTCCAACCAGAGCAATCTCATTAATGTGGAATCAACGCTCAGTAGATACCTTCCTTGGTTTACCATTCAACATAGCATCTTATGGATTACTACTTGAAATCATAGCCAAAGAAGTCAACATGGTTCCTGATGAATTGATTGGTAACTTGGGTGATGTACACCTTTATAGCAACCACATTGAGCAGGCTAAAGAGCAGATAGGTAGAGAATACACGGAAGAAGAAAGAATAGAGTTTCTGCAAAAAACTGGCATGGACGCATTGGTTGATGGTAAACGTCAAGAATTTATGGAAGCTAACATTCCGAAAAGAACAAGACAGCCTTTTGAATTACCTACATTAAAACACATGAAGACAGATGAGTTTTACAAATCTCTATCAGAAAACCAATCTCTATATGGTCACCTAGATCCAAAAGATTTTCAATTAGAAAACTATCAATCACATCCAGCAATCAAAGCACCTCTAAGTAATTAACCAATGGAAATTAAAAAGATCCCATATAATGACGTTGAGAATGAGTTTAAAGAACTCAAACCTGACCTATTAGATAAACATGCCACTTACTACGGATGTTTAATTAAAAATGAATTGGTTGGCGTTGTGTCTTACGTGGAACACGAATCTGTGATCTACTTATGTCATGCGTATGTCAAGGAAGAACATAGAAGTAAAGGTATTTATAAACTCTTATGGAACTATCGAGACTCAAAGATAAAAGACACAGATAAAACAGTATATGCCCATTGTAATGTTGATAGTCTGAAACATTTTATTAACAATGGTTATACAATAGAAAAAGGACTATTTAAAGTTGTTAAAACAAAATAAAAGTAGGCATTGTGAAAAAAATTAAAATACGATTCATCCAACGTGAAAAGGATTTCATACTTCAACGCAAAACATGGTATGGCTGGAAGTATATTAGATATTGGGTAGACACAGGATATGGATCGATAAATTATATCTATCGTAAAGACTCAAAAGAAGAGCTATTAAAAGAAGTTCTTGAACACCATTATAAAATCGACAAAAGATTTGTTTCCGTAACAGAATATCCAACTATAAAAACTTATTAAATGAAAGGATACCTATACAAAAAAACACAGCCGAGCGGTTGGTACATTGCGTTTACCCATGACGATTTTGGATTTCATGAAACAGAACTTCCATTACATCCTGATGATGTGAATGATGATTTAGTTTATGGAGAACAGGTGGAGTTTGAAGCCGTAAGGGATTATGTTGATTATCAAAACGTTCCTGGAATAAAAGAATATGCTAAGCTGATTACACAGGGAGAACCAATAGATATCCCTGACAATTATGTGTTGAAAATAGCACAGAATCAGAATCAAGATAACTCAATTATTTTCAAAATCAAAGGAGAAGAGATGATTGTTATGAATGAAAATGGATTTAGCTATAAGGGGAAGGTAATCAATGATGCTGGTGAGGTAAACAATCTTTTTAAAGAATTTTTAATAAGAGCAAACAATGGAACATTAGGTAAGATTGAGAATCTAGAGGCTTTAGCAAAATTACTGGCAAAGAGTTGGTTTTATGGAGATTGGAAATGGGAAACTCCAAATGAAAGAGTTATGCAGATGATTATGGAGGATTTAGGATTATATCCATTTAAAGATGAAGACGAAATGATACAAAAAACACAAATTGATGTGGAATTTTACAAACAAGCAATTAAAGAAGTTTCCACATATACATCTCCATTTGAATCTTTGAATGAAAAACCAATAGACAAGGAAGATGAAAAGAGAGAGTTTGCTTTATTCTTACGCTGGTTTACTAAACATTACTCTACCACCAATGATGGCCAATTCTTTGGATGGGCGGACTCTATGGGTAACGAGGCAACCATGAATCAAATTCTAGATCACTACTATAAAGAGAAGATATGACGCCAAAAGAAAAAGCTCAAAAGTTAGTTGATGAATACAGAAATACAATAATGTCATTTTTGAGTGATAGCATGAAAAATAGGAATGCTAAAAAATGTGCATCAAAAGCAGTTGATGAGATAATGGAATTTATGAAAATGGATGATGAGTATACTGAAACTGCAAGTAATGCTAATTCAAAATGGGTATATTATTGGATAGAAGTTAAAAAAGAAATAGAAAAATTATGAAAACAAAAGACGAATACATCCTTTGCGCAGCGATATGGTATAAAGAAATACCTCTAAAGAAAATTATAGATGGGGTGCTTCCAAAGAATTGTGATAAAGGATTAGTAATCTTAGGACATCGTCATGGACAGTGTATGTGGACCATGAGTTCATTAACAGGTTTACGAACTTGCGAAATTGGTGAAGACTGTTCCGGTGAACACGTACAGGGATTTCTTACCAGTAAGAATCGTTTTGTAGATAGAGAAGAAGGAGCACAAATTCATCAAGCAAATGGACACACAATAGATTTTGAAACCAGATTATTTAGTGAAGATTTATACTAAGATGAAACTAAGAAAAGAAAAATACAGAGAGAACACAATTTATAGGAACGACTGGTTTGAGTTTTGTACAGGATGGAAGAAATTAAATTTCAAGGTAGCTCCAGCGGGTTATTTCGATAACAGGGCAATGCTATCCTTCAGCCTTGGTTGGGGACAATTTTACATTCACATTCCGTTTATTAGAAGCAAATATGACGAGTGTGATCCACCTCAATATGGTTTTTATCTTTATTCAAATGATTCATGGTTTCCAACTTCCCTTGTTTTTTGTCTGGGAAAGAAAACTAAATTCATCTATATGCCATGGGATTTAACATGGGTCAGAACATCATGCATGAGAATGGACGGAGAATGGGAGCATGAATTCCTAGCAGAAAAATTAGGAAGAAGAAATAAAGAATTTTATAACAAGGAGAAGTGGGATGGCATACTTTGGAGCTGGACCTATCCCTATACATATACACTAAAGAATGGAACAGTTCAGGCGAGAACTGCTACTATTAGAGTGGAAGAACGAGAGTGGAGACCTAGATGGTTTAAATGGACATCTCTATTTGCTAAAAAAAGAAAAACCATCAATGTGGATTTCAATGATGAGGTTGGTGAAAGAGCAGGCAGTTGGAAAGGGGGAACACTAGGATGTGGATATGATTTATTGCCAAATGAAACTCCTTTGGAATGTTTGCGTAGAATGGAAAGAGAAAGAAAATTTAATTGATATGGCAAGATATAGATTATTAGAAGTTAAAGACAAGTTAGACAACAAAGGCAAACCATACTGGAGAGTTGAAAAACTAATCTTAGGGTTATGGTGGTCAAAATACTTCGAAGAACATTTCCATGATAGCGCAACCTTTTATAATAAAAAGGAGGCAAATACATGGTACGAATACCACACCAACCCACCAAGTAGAATTCAAATTAAAGTACTAGCACAAAATAAATAAACAATATGTACGGAATACCAGAAAAATCTTCACCAATTGCAAAAGTTCTAATATTGCTATTCTTAGCAACTCCATTTATAATAGGTATTGGTTATTGCATAGCATTATGTAGAGAAGACACACCTCCTGCTAAAAAACAATCATATACAATAGAGTCAATACCGTGCTATGATTCGGTTGGTAATGTTTACATGAGCAGAAAAACCTATGATCATTTACCAACTCAAAAAGACTCCACTGATTTTGAAAAAGAAGGTCTAAGAATAAAAAAGGACTAATTATGAAAATAGAAAGAAAAAAATTATACGACCTTTATATGGCAAGGGTTGATTTTATCACAGAAGAATGTGATTGGGTCACACACTTTGGTCCGGAAGAGATAGTTGATATGATAGCAGATATCATGGAAAAAAATCCAGAATTAATCATAAAAGAAGAAGCATGAGTTTTATAGGATTCACACCACACGGAACGATTTCAAAAAGGAAAAGAATTTATTGGGAGGCTCAGCTATTTGCCCTGATCAGATCCTATAAAGATGGGATTAGATTCTTTTGTTGTAATGTAAATTGGGATAGATACAAAGATGATCATAGCCCAGCATTCACTATAGAATTAACTATATTGAATGTTTATTTTCATTTTTGGATCTATCAAAATAACCCACAATAAGATTTAATTTAAAAATACATTTATGAAAAACACCAGGCTCACTTTTGCAATTGTTCTTGTTATGATTGCTATGATTTCATTAGTCTATTCTCTCTATACACAGAATGAGACTATAAAGGATTTAAAAAAACCTAGCAATGAGGTCGTAAGACTTAGAGATTCACTTTATCAAGAAAGAAAAGAATGCGACTCATTAAAATCGGAGATCTTTGTTAGAGACATTGATTTAATGAGATATGTATATATATTTGAAAGGGCGGAAGAAGAACTGACAGGAAATTGCAGAGACCAGCTTGATCTAATAATGAGTCAAACAGAATAGTATGAAAAAACCAATACATAAATTTAACGGTGGAAATGGTGCAACACTTTGCACCAAATGTAGTTCTATAATCTCAGAAGGCATCACTGAGGATCTCCTATGCGGGAAATGCGGAGGCGATTCATTACATAAATACAGATTAGTTAGAGAAAGGGATGGATTAGAAAAGAGAGGCAATACTGCTCTTTGGCTAGAATGGAATAAAAAAGGCCTATTCAAAGAAAAGCATGAAGAACCTGAAATTGGAAGAAGCCTAGTTCTAGATTTCGCATATGGTAACTATGTCTGGATGACCACATCAATCACAGAAATTCTAGAGAAGGGCGATGGATATATTAAATTCAACACAGAGAATAGCGTATATGAACTGTTTATACAGCCGTAATTTAGTTTGATATATAAATCATGGGTTTAAAAATATCTCAGCCAATAGGCACAACAAATCAAGGATCATTACATGAATTTTATGTCCGGATAGAGAATCTTATTTTTGATAGGAGATCTAATTCTATCACTATAGTCGTGGCTGCTTATCCCTCGTGGGATGATGCTAAACTAAGTTTCCCAATTTATGATGATCTTATAGGGTCACAATTTTCAGGGGTTATCGGGGTGGAAATAATTTATAATGGTGCAGTTATGAATTATCCAGTTATTATAGAATCTGTGATAGATAGACAAACCAATTTTGAAGATCTTTATGGATATTCATATTCATTAGTTAGAGAGAGATTTTCTGAGATATTTGGTTTGAATAATATAACGGATGAGATATAAATGCCTAAATACCTAGTAACACAAGCATTATCAGGAGCGGGAGGAACTAAGTTCTCAGAATTGTCTGCATGGGCTTATGAGGGACAGCCCCAGGTTAATGTTTCCATGAACTTTGTTAACACACAAAAATATTCAGGGGTCTCTACGAACTGGTATGGATTAGGTCTATATGGATCAACAACTGCTCCTGGCCAATATTTTTATAGATTAAAAATTGCAGTTATTGGTGAAGGAACTGTATCCATGACTTTTCCATACTCTATAGCTGCAACTGCAACTGATTTTACACCACTGTGGTTTCCTAGCGGTCTTTTCTCATCATTTTCAATCACTGCCACTGCTACTTTAGGATATGTATTTGATCACTGGGCAATACAAACACCAGACGGTTTATCGTATTCTAGTAATGCAAACACGAGTGTGAATTATGCTAATTCTGTAACAGACTCATCTATTTTATATGCGGTATTTGTTCCTGATTCTTTACCATCCATATCTACATATAGACCTTGCACATATGCTTGGTCTTTAGAAAATTTAAGAACTAACACATACAGGGATTATACATCAATTCCATTAGTGACCCTTGCATCATCATGGCAAGCAGCAACTACAGGTTCATATACATACTATGGTAATACTCTAAAACAAACAAAACTATTTGGTGCATTATATAATTGGTCCGCTGTAAATGATGTTAGGGGATTGGCACCTGTTGGATGCCGGATACCGACAGCAGCGGATCCACCAGCATTATCTAGCGACTGGGATGTTTTAATTAATTGTCTGGGCGGAACTTCATCTGCAGGAAATAGAATGAAGGAAGATGTAACTCAGATTTTATGGAACGTAAATAATACAGGAGCGGATAATTCTAGTGGTTTTAATGCTAGGGGAGGTGGATATAGAACTTCGGAGGGATCTTATTTGGATTCCACAGTTAGTGGATATTGGTGGAGCTCCACAGAAGATCCCACAGATCCAACACAAGCACTTTTTAAAACTATAGATTCTCTTGGATCCTCTGTTTATTCCCAAAGAATAACCCCTACTGATAATCTAGGAGGTTGCACAAATGGATCTCTTAATTCATTTACGGTTTCTCCAAATAACTCAACATCATTGTCGTTTAGCTGGACTTTCAGTCCTAGCAATCTTAATAGGGTAACTATAGAAACATCAACATCAGTTTCTGGGCCATGGGTCACTTTAAGCGACGGTACAGGGGTAAGTCCCCGAACTGTAGTGACAACCCCTCCAACATCAGGAACTGTTAAATTCTATAGGGCGACTGGACACACTGAACCATACTGGCCGTTACCACCTGGATTTTTTTATGAATTAAATACAACAGTAACTTTCCCTGTGACGTCTGGTGTTAATTTTTCCTTCACTTCAGCTGCAGGTCAGTCGTGGCAAGTTGGACAAAACATAAACATTATAGCAGATTTTTCACTTACAGGAACACTTGTTTCTTCCATAACTAATGCTTTTACATTTACTATTAATTCATACACCAATGCTTCAAATATATCGGGGGCTAGATCCCTCCCCTGGTCTGTATCTATAGGACCATCATATACAGGATCTTCTACAACAGCTATTACATTTCCTCCCACTTTAGGATCCAATCTGACATTAACAATAAATGGGGTAATATCAGGGGTAGCCCCTGGAGATACTGTATCTGTGTCTTTCTATAGACAAGTTACAGGAACTGTTGCTGCATATAGCACAGGGGGATCCAGCCTTACAGTAACACCAGTCCTTACAGATTCACGTGCTGGATCTTTTAATACAGGATGGAAACTATCGCACGCTGCAGATCCCCCCTGTGGACAGATATCCAAGCAATACCCAGGAAACGTAGGTGGTAAGAATGCTGGGATGAGTGTGAGATATGTTATGCCCGTATCTACAATAGGAACACAAACATGGATGGCAACAAATCTGGATGTAACACAGTATAGAAACGGAGATAGTATACTCCAGATAACAAATGCAACAGCATGGGCAGCTGCAACAACAGGAGCTTGGTGCTGGTATGGATTTAATTATGCTTCATATGGAACAGTCTATGGAAAGCTATATAACAACTATGCTATAACTGATCCTAGGGGATTGGCCCCACTTGGATGGCATATACCATCAGATTATGAATGGCAAAAACTCTCAACCTATATAGGGGGTAGTTCAAACGGATACAAATTAAAAGAAATTGGTACCACACATTGGACCACACCAAATACAGGAGCCACTGATGCTTATGGATTCGATTCTATACCCAGCGGAGGTATATCTGCAGCAGGGGCATTTTCAAATATAGGAACAAATGCACTATACTGGACTAGTACTTATTGGCCAGTGGATCTCACTCCTAATATAGGCTGGACAGGATACTCGCTTGCTTATAATACAACTACATTATCCAAGGGGGTAATAATTAATCCCACAGCGGGTGCTGCCGTTAGATGCGTAAAAGACACTGAGGGATCTATACCATTCACTATATTTTTTAGGACTACAGCAACAGTAAATTTTTATTGCAGGGTACTTCTGACAAACACAGATACAGGGGAATGGAAAATTCTTGAGAATCTAGAGGATGGACTCTATTTAACAAGAGAGTATTATTTAATACCAGGCCAGTATACTTTAAAAATAACCCATGTTTCATCAATTGATGGTAGTTTAACTTATCAGTTTTGTGATATTAACGCATCAACTCAGATTAGTGGTAATCCCAATTTGACAGGGGAGGTATCTGTACCTTTCAATGCAACTGTAGGACCTGGGTATTCATTAGGATTAGGTCCAGCTGGGGCTAATATACCAATATGCGGTGTTTAAAAATTTTTATATATAAGAGAGTATGCCTAAATATCTAGTACCAGGATCTAATACAGGGATAAAGTTTACAGATTTTTATCCATGGGCATTAAATGACCCTAGTAAATTTACACTTAATCTGGAGGTTATATTTGTTGCTGCAGCTACAGGAACATTGGTGATTAGCACAGCTTCTGACCAGTCTAACCCATCTGCTTATGTGCCACTTAGTTCTTCAATCACTGATTCATTTTATCTTATTGCAGGAACATATTCTATTTCATTAACAAGAACAGGTACTACTGGAATCCTTGCATATAATCTATGTGATTCTAGCACAGGAGGTACAGTGTCTTCTGGAATAAACATTACTGCATCTGATATTCCAATAACATTTGCTGCAAGAAAAACATATAGATTACAGATTTTAATAGGATCTAATACAGCTTTTACTGCATGTCCTACAGTACAACTTGATCCTATATCTGCCCCTATATCGATGCTTGCAGTTGATACCAAAAAATATTCACCATTCTCCTGGTATCAGACAAGCCAATACGGGGGATCAACGGGACAATTTTTTTACAAGTTTGATGTGTATGCCACAACAGGGGGAACGGTAAAAATGACATATCCCTATAATATAGGTCCAGCAACATCACTTAAGCCACTGTACATACCAAGTAGTATCGCATCTAAGCAGATTGAAGCTATCCCTTCTTCCGGATTTGCTTTTTCCCAATGGGTGCTTGAATCATCTCAAGGATCTGTATATAGCACATCCAATCCCCTACAAATAAATTATACTGACACACAGCTAACAGCATACAACAGAATATATGCAGTTTTTTGTATCGGATCTACTTGTACCGCTCCAGCTGTACCTAATCCAGATAACACATTATGCGTTCAAACCTTAACACAAGCTCCAACAGGATCAGGACAAACTATTTTTACTGGGAGCTCTCCTAATAACGGTGCATATGGGTCACTTGGATTTTTAATCTATAATATAAATGGATATGACTCTATAGGTAATCCTACACCCTCTGGATCTTATGCTGTACTTGGTGATGCCAGTTTTCCTAATGCAGCAGTAAGAACATATTGGGCTAGCAAACTAGGAGTTACGAGTGGGATATGGAATCCAGCCAACCCCCAATATGTAGGTATACTTTCGCTCTGCGCTGTTGTTAATGTGCCTACGAGTAAAATATATTATGTTGGAACAGCAGGAGATAATGGTATATCCATAGCCATTAATGGTCCAGGTATCAATCAAACTATAGTCTCCCAGACTGCTAATTCTGGATTAGGCCAAAATTTTCAATATTGGCATATTTATCCTGTTTATCTCCAAGCGGGTAGTAATATATTAACTCTTTCAAATAATAATGTAGGATCTGATGGTGCATTTGGTGCGGAAATTTATGATAACACCTTAGCACAATTATCTGCGGCAACTTCAAACGCTGGTCTAAGTATACTATTTAGTACTAGCACATATAGAACAGGGGGTGTTAATGCTGCATCTCCTTACTGTACAAATTTTACATGTCCTACTAATTACTCCTATAATCCCGCTACTGGCCTTTGCCAAACAATAGTTAGCACACCACTAGGATGCTCTCCTACAATTATAAGTTTCCAATACATTGGGGCGGCAATTGTGGGAACGGCATCGCTTACAGCCACAACTGGCACACTGGCATCATGGGCATTGGGTTCTTCCAATATAAATGTGCCTAGCATATCAAGTACCTCTAATTCATACACTTTTAATATAAGTAGAACTAGCGGCGTAAAAACGGCATTCATGGTTCAGATATGTGATCTTAATACAGGAATTGTAATATATTTAAACAATACTATAGGAACAACAGCATCTTTCACCTGGACATCTAGCCCAGCAGGAAGATATCAGATACAGGCTTTAACAAATGGCAGTGTGTTTTTTGATTGCACTGCTGTCTAATTTTTAATATTTGGAAGAAACATTTATTCACTCAAATGTATAAATAGTGGATATTAAATGTGTTGTAGCATTTTTTTAATCCGTTATTGAGTCTTATATTTACACACAAGAAATAGATGAATTTAAAAATAGAAATAAACGAAGATTTTAAAAAAGATGGAGTAAGCATATGGCTTACATCAGATACGCATTACTCACATGGTGGAATTTGTAGGGGAACAACACACTGGAGAGCAAAAGATAGTGAGGGTAATCTCTTTATACCTTTAGATGCTGTTAGAGATTTCGATACTATTGAGGACATGAATGAGGCCATGATCAATAATATTAATCTGCATGTTAAAGAGAATGATATACTTTTTCATATGGGGGATTGGAGTTTCGGGGGAATAGAGAATATCACAGAATTTAGATACAGAATTAATTGTAAAAATATACATCTTATCACGGGAAACCACGATCATCATATAGAATCTAATAAAGATGGTATTAGAAGATATTTTTCCTCTGTTAATTCATATCTTGAAGTGACAATTAAAGATAGCAACAGCAAAGAAAAAACATCGACATCGAAGTTAATTCTTTGTCATTACCCAATAGTATCTTGGAACAATATGCGCAAAGGCTCATATATGTTACATGGACACCAGCATCTTAAGGGAGATCAAAGATTTGGAAATGGTAAAAGAATGGATGTAGGGATGTGCGGGCATCCTGAATTCAGACCCTATTCCCTAACTGAAATCTTTGATCTCCTAAAGGATCTGGAAAGTTACGAATTGGAAAACAGAGCAAAAGGTCTTAAATTAATTAGGTAAAAATGAATGTAGATCTTGTAAAAAGAAAAGAATATCTTAAGGAAGATTTCTACAAAGACCGTAAGATAGTTTATGGTGGATTTAAGGGGCAAATGACCTGGAATTATTATCTTACTGGATTTGATAAAGATCTACATGAAAGACTTGAATCTATCAAAGAGCTTGTATATGTTTTTCGTGATGAGATGGAAGAAGATTTTAGATCCATTAGATTTTGTGAGGTCTATTTCTTTCTTTTTGACGATAAGTTTTCAATGTCTTTTACTGTTAGGTCATGGGGAGACTTTATGGCTGCGGTGGAAAATAATAGTGGTACCTATAAAGATTTTTATGGGATCACAGATGAATAAAAAGGTTGATTGGGGAATAGATTAATAATGGTGGTAACATTAGAAACAGTTATTAATCGGAGGGGTAATAGGAGATAATCCTTGAAATACACAGTAATGCCAATCATAAAAGCAGTTGTCCACTCACCCATCTTCTGCTTTCCTAAACATACAGGAGTGGCGAAAGAGACTGGGGTCGACACCAGACAATAGAAAGACGTAGCCCTGTCAAGGGGCCGGTATAGGGTAACCGAACCATGTAGGTGCAAGCCCTACCTCCTGTACAACAATTTAAAAATCTCATTTCTAATCCGAAAAATCCCGATGATTCTTTTGAATAAGCTAAAAGCATATTGTATCTTAAGCTTTAATTGTTTTATCTTTTTTGCTTGGATATATAACTTATAGTTTTAGCAGGCATCTGCAAAAAGAATTAAAATTTAAGAATGAAAAGAATTAAAGATTTCAAAGGTTTTTTCCTTAATGAGAGAAAAAAAGAAGATTATCTAAAAAATTTAAACGAAAACGTGCAAGCAGCTAAAGCATTCATGCTCAAAAAATTCGCTAAGAAAACACCTGTATCAAAAGAGGAAGAGATAGAGATCCTTTCCAATAAAGAATACCAGGAGATTAAAAATGTAATCTGTGCTAAATATCCAGGATGGGTTAATGCTTTTGTTAGATTCCATTTTGATCAAGGTAAATCTTTAGAAGATTTAATAGGTCTTAGGAATAATTTAGAAACCTATAAAAATTTTCTAGGAGGTCTACCTAAGAATATAGACGAGTATGCTAAAATTGTATATGAGCCAAAAGCGGAAAAGATAAAAAAGCTAGAGAATACTTTAAGAAAAGCGCAAGAATCTGGTGACGAAGCCAGAATAGAAGGAGTAATGAATCAAATAAAATCTGTTAGAGCACAGGAAGAAACAGATATCAGATCAGGATTTGAAATGTTAGATGATGAATTAGCATACATCGAGAAGGAAAGAGAAGCTAGATGGCTTATAGATGCTCTTCCTAGCAATGCAGCTTCTGATCCACGTAATCCTTTATATGTGGCAGGTAGGGTCGTTAATCTTAAAGATCAATATAGAAATGCAGATCCTGAGTTAAAAAATCAGATTATTAATGCAGGAAGCATAATAGCTAAATCTGAAAATGCAGAGGAAAATAAGGAGAGATTTTTAAAAAAGATATCAGCATTTGATTCTATAGAGAATCTATCTATCACTGCATCATCTTTCTCTAAAGCACTTGGTGGTAATACTGATAAGCTTTTAAAACAAGCTGAAGCACTATATCCAGGGGTTGCTATTATGTATAGCGATGAACAATATGTAGCTCTTTCATTAAGATCAGAGGATGCTCAGAAAGAATTATGCGGTGCTGCTAACTGGTGTATTAATAGAGGAGCATTTTGGAGTTATGCAAAAGGAAATATACAACTTGCTGTTTTTAATTTTGAGCTGGCACCAACGGATAGATTTTTCTTAATAGGTATAACAATAGCTAAAGATGGAAAAGTTACAACATCACATGATGTTAATGACTCCAGAATAAGTAATGGTTCAGAAAAGTATTACGAGCAGCTTGCTAGAATGGGCTATCCTAATATTATGATAAGTGAGATTCAAAAATACTTTGATCAAGAGCACAAGGTAAAGTCACTAACCGATGATTTTTATAAAGATGGCAAAAGCCTCTCAGAATCTATTAATAAATTTCTTAGGGTTTCCTATATTTACGAAAACAAAGTTGCATTTGAGTCTGTTAAATCTATATTCTATCAAATTCTTAAACAAAATATAGAATTAAACATGCTTAAGAGTAAAAATGAAATGGAACTTGTTAGAAAATGTTTCACTGGAGACCCATCAAGAAATATTGCAGGCGGTATAATGAACACCACTGCTATAGAATTATTTGATACAATATATCCTAATCCCGAGCCTGAATTTATGAAACAGGTTGCTGAAGCAACTCTTAAAAATGTTAGCGCAATGACGAATCTTAAGGATAGAATGGACACTCAACCTGGGTTTAAAGCTAAGTTCAATTCCAGTCCAGATTTTTATGGACAACTATCTGCAATGATAGAAGCAAAAGATGAGATCATAGATAAGATAAAACCATGGCTAGGTAATGATCAAAGTATTGAAGGCGACAAAATAAAAGAAAGTTTAAACTCCTCATCATTTATGTCTAATAAATTTTCCAAAAAAACCCTTAAATCTAAGTAGGATGAAATTAATATAAATGTGAAAATGAAAAGAATTAAGAATTTTAAAAGTTTTTCTCTGAATGAAAATATAAAAAGAATAGGATCTTCATGGGAAAACCAAGATTATTTAAAAATCTTAAATGAGAACGTACAGGCAGCTAAATCCTTCATGATAAATAAGTTTTCTAAAAAGAAACCATCGGAGGTAACAAAAGAAGAAGAAATAGCAATACTTTCCAATAAAGAATATTTAGAAATTAAAAATTCTATAGTTGCTGATCAGCAGGGATTGTTAAATGCTTTTGTTAGATTTCACTTTGATCAGGATGTTTCTCTTCCTGACCTAGTGGTTCTTAAAAATAAATTAGGAACATATGCACCTTTCCTTGGAAGTCTTCCAATGAATATTGAGCAATATGCTAAGATTCTTCCAAAATCAGAGACCTTAAAAAAACTAGAATCTGATTTAATGAGATCTGAAAAATCAGGTGATGTAGATAGAATAGAGGGAATAAAATCTCAAATTGAAAAGGTCAATTCACAATCTGAGATTAGATCTGGATTTGAGATGCTCGAAGATGCATTAAGGGAGATTGGTAAAGAAAGAGATGCTAGATGGCTTGTAGATGCACTCCCAACCAGTGCAGCTTCAGATCCTCGTAATCCTTTATATGTGGCGGGTAGAGTTGTTAACCTTAAGGATGAATATAGAAAATCAGGACCAGAAGATAAACAAAAGATCATCAACATAGCAACCAAAATAGAGGCTGCTGAAGAATCGGAAACAATCAAAAAAAGATTTCTTAGTAGAGTATCTTCTTATGATTCTATTAAATCCCTTATAAAATTTGGGGAAAAATTTATAGAATCCATGGGATCTAATATCAATAAAATATTGAAAGATGCAGAATCCCTGAAACCTGGGGTTGCTATCTTATATGAGGATGGTCAATATGTAGCTCTTTCTATAAGATCAGAGGATGCTCAGAAAGGATTATGTTCTATTGCAGGTACCTGGTGTATTAATGACACCAGATTCTGGTCATACGCAGGTGGAAGAGTTCAACTTAATATATTTAATTTTGGGGTTCCTGAGAGCGATAAATTACATCTTATAGGTGTAACAATCTCTGAAGACGGAGGTGTTTATTCGTCTAGTGATATTAATAATGATAATATAAAACAGAATGGTGAGAAGTACTATGATCAGCTAAAGAGATTAGGATACCCGCAGGAAATGATTGATGAGATCAAAAGGGTTTTTAGGGAGGAATTCGCATTAAAGAAAGTAACTGATGATTTCTATAGGGATAACCGTAATATAGGCCAAGCTGTTAATAATTTTATTAAGAGCTCTTATCGATATACTAGTGATGATTCTTTTAATGAAATTAAATCAATATTCTTTAAAATTGTTATACAGGGTATTTTATTAAATGCTGGGGAGAGAGAAATGAATGCCATTAAAGATGCTTTCAGGGGAAATGAGAATTCGAATCCAAGAATTGCTGGTGGATTAATGAATAGGGTTTCTATCGAAGTATTTGATGCTATATTTCCTAGTCCTGATTCAGAATTTATGGGAAAAGTTGCAGAAGCAACTATTAGAAATTTTATAAGAATGCTGGACTTTAAAAATAGATGGGATAAAGACCCATCCTGGAGAAATCTCTATGAGGAAAGTCCTGGTATTTATGAACGTGTGATGGCAATGATTGATGCAAAAGATGAAATTATGAAAAAGATAGAACCTTGGATAGATGACTCTCAAAAAATAAAATAGGGTTAGTAATCACAGGGAAAGTTTATCATAAATAATAATAGGAAGTAACCACTAACCCACTGGTAATAGGCTTTGAGAAGAGATGGAATGCTCAATCAAGTAAGACCTGCTTCTTTTTAGCCTAGCATGGAAAGGAATGATTTAGGAAATTTAGCAGGCTCTATACAATATACTCTTAAACATTTTTTCTTTCCGATAATGAAACCTATATTTGCCAAGAATTAAAATATAAGGCAGATGAATCTATCACTTGACACAAATAATTCCCTAACAATGAAAGGGAGCACTGATGCTGTAATTCTTAACACCATTGAAATTGCGGGAACTGGTACAAGCCTACCCGTCAAGGTGATTGCAGACTTTAGTAAAATACCACAGCATTTACATGGTGTGTATCTACAATCACTTTCATATCAATACGACAAGAACATTGTTGTATGGAACAACACAGAAAAAAAGCAAGAAATTCCACGAAATAAAAAGTCAAATATTGATAAGATTATTAACATCATATTTAATCCCAAAAATTGGAAAAAATGAATATTACACTTAACAAAGACAGTTGGCATTTTAAAATCTATTCAATGGTGTTTAAAGGCAGAACCCCAAAATCATTATGTCCTTATTTTTGGAGCATGGTTGCAATCGTTGTTTTCTCACCAATATTTTTATCTTTTAGATTGATCTCAATTATTATGAGATTTTTGACGGATCTTTTTTCCCGAAAAGAAGAGCCAGTTAAAAAGCCAGAATCTGAGATGACAGAGGAAGAAATTAAAAAGGAGATGGAAGATCTCAAGAGAAGAGAAAAAATGAGTGAGATAACAGGCAAGATTGTAATCGGTATATTCCTATTATTTCTTTTAGGACTTTTATCTTTATCCCTATATTTTGTGGTTAAAAAAGACGGATGGTATAGTTTAATAAGATTCCTATTCACTTTGATAGGTATTGGTACTACTATTGTTTGGACAATATCTGGAATATTAAAGTATGGTGATAAAATTAGAAATCTAAATGTAATTAAGATTCCTTCAGCTATGATCAAAGCAATCTACACTAAAACCTGTCCTATAATCAATTGGAAATAAAATAAATTTATGTGGAAATCATTAATAGAAATACTAAATAAAATATCATGTCATCATGATTGGAGAATACACAGCTCAACAGACATATATGAGAATGTCCACTGGAGGGCTAAGGATTCCAAGCCTATTGAAACCAGACAAACACTTATTTGCAACAAATGCGGTAAAATAGAAAAAATAACATTATGATATACACAAGACACAGATACCCAGATGGCACAGTCTATGCCCAAATTACAGATTTCAAAGATCCAGTAATCACTGAAAGAATAAACACATACGAAGATTTATTCTTTATTAAGTCGCTTAAAGATATATGCGATTTTAATCAAATTCAGAATGTTGTTCTTAGAATCCCGTGTATGTTCCAGCAACAACATGATCGTAGATTTGAAACCAACCAATCATTCGAATTAAAATTAGTTTGTGATTTTATTAACTCGTGTAACTTCGTAAGGGTTTACGTCTTTCATCCGCATAGTGATTCAACACTGATGGGTTTAAATAACAGCAGGCTTATAGATAATTCGGTCTTTATTGTCGATGTGCTTGAAGACATTGGATCAAAACCTATCTTTTTATCAACAGATGCTGGTTCATTCAAATGGATAAACAAGCTTGCTGATACATTACATCACGAAGCTGGTGTATATTCTGCTAGCAAATCTAGAGATCTGGTAACCCATAAGTTAACACAAACCATTGACAAAGAAGATTTCGAAGGCGCTGACATATTAGTACTAGACGATCTTTGTGTATATGGTGGAACATTTGTAGGTCTGGCTAAACTTCTTAAAACAAAAAACGCAGGCAAACTTTATCTTGCAGTAAGTCATATCACAGTACAGAATCCCAATAAAGAATTAGAAAACTTATACGAAAGAATCTATTGCACCAATAGCAAGTATGATAACTACGAATTATCTAACTTAAAAGTATTCAAAAATTTTAAAATATAATAATATGAAAATAAATCCGCTTTTGCTTACGGATGGTTACAAAACAGGACACCATCAACAGTACCCAGAAGGTACCACACTAGTTTATTCAAACTTCACACCACGTAGCAATAGACATGCACCTAAAGGTTGTGATCAGCTTGTTTCATTTGGTCAGCAAATGGTAATGAAACAAATTCATGAAGCATTCCAGAATGAATTCTTCTCAAAACAGAAGGAAGAAGTTTGCGACGAAATGAAACGAGAATTATCAATGTACTTAGGTACAGACTACGATGTCACCCACTTTGAAAAACTACATGACTTAGGATATTTACCCATCCATGTAAAGATAATCGAAGAAGGAACTTTAGTACCAATGAGAGTTCCTGTACTGACTATCTATAACACACATCCTGATTTCTATTGGGTAACAAATTATCTTGAAACAATCATTTCAAATCTTTTATGGAAGCCAATGACATCTGCAACTATTGCTCACCAATATCGTAAAGTTCTTACCAGATGGCAAGAAAAAACTGATAAGGAAAGAGCTTGGTTTGTTGACTGGCAAGGACATGACTTCTCAATGAGAGGTATGGATTCAATTGATGCCACAATAAGTTCAGGGCTTGGTCACTTGACATCATTCTCAGGTACAGATTCATTACCAGCTATCGGTGGTGCTAGAAAGTATTATGGTGAAACAGGATTCGTTGGTGGTAGTGTGAATGCCACCGAACATAGTGTAGCTTGTGCACATATGAACATTGTCGATGGAAAAATTGATGAAACTTCATATATTACCCATCTTTTAAAAACATACCCAACAGGAATTTTGAGTATGGTTTCAGATACGTTCAATCTTTGGGACATTTGTACGGTATATCTTCCAAGATTTAAGGAACAAATTCTAGCTCGTGATGGCAAATTGGTAATACGCCCTGACTCTGGTAATCCAGTTGATATTATTTGTGGTAAAATAGTATGGGAAAATAAAGGGGAATTTGATTTTAATAAATCTAGAATATCAGGGTTAAATCCTGATGATAAAGGTGTTATTGAATTACTTTGGGATGTATTCGGTGGTACAGTTAACGAACAAGGTTACAAGGTTCTTGACCCACATATCGGAGCAATCTATGGTGATAGTATTACAATTGATAGAGCAGAAGAAATCTGTACTAGATTAGAAGCTAAAGGATTTGCAAGTACCAACATTGTATTGGGTGTTGGTTCATTCACCTATCAATTCAATACTCGTGACACATTTGGTTTTGCGATGAAAGCAACTTATGTTGAAGTGAATGGTGAAGCTAGAGAAATCTTTAAAGATCCAATCACAGATGATGGCATGAAGAAATCAGCAACAGGATTATTAGGTGTATTCTTAAATGGTGATGATTCTCTTAGACTTGAAGATAAGTTATCATGGGAGCAAGAAGGAAAGGGTATTTTAAAAGCTATCTACTTAAATGGTCAATTTGAAAATCCAACAACATTAACTGAAATTAAAAATCGTTTAAAATGAAAATAACAGACAACTACGTATTTTTTTGGAATGGGATATATTCCCAATGGCATAAAGCTAACATGACCATCGATGGCCGTGAATACAACTCATGCGAACAATACATGATGCATCAGAAAGCCTTGCTATTTGGCGACACAGAAATCGCTGAACAAATCATGCAAGAATCAAATCCCAGAGAACAAAAAAGATTTGGTAGAATGATTAAAAACTTTGACAAAACCACCTGGGATAAGAATTGCTTGTCAATTGTATACGAAGGTAATCTAGCTAAGTTCAGTCAGAACCAAGACCTTAAAGAACAAATGCTAGAAACAGGAGATAAGGTGTTTGTAGAGGCATCACCTTTGGACCACATCTGGGGAATAGGATTAGCAGAAGATGCCGAAGGTATTAATAATCCATCTTTTTGGTTAGGATTAAACCTTCTAGGACAAGCACTTACGTTAGTTAAGCAAGAATTAAAAACACTTTAATATGGCAATCGGACCAAAGTTATTAAACGAAAACTTCTTAGCGGAAGTTGCAGATTATGAAAAAAAGATAGATTCAAAACTATCCTGCCATAAATTGGCAAATGGTGGAATTGTTACTATAGAGGTTCCTGATGGAATGAGCACGAGTCATTTTAGCGTTCTTAATCAAAGATACACAAAGGCTGGTTGGAGAGATGTCGCTTGGCGCTCAGATCAAAGGGATGGAAATTTTTTAATATTTAAAAGTTAAAATAATATTTATGGCACTATCAGATTGCACAGAATGCTGGTCAACACCTTGTCAATGTGGTCATGAGTTTTCAGGCAGTTCGCAAGAATACAAAGAAACAATGACCAAATCAGTTAATGGTTTTACAATCAAGGATGTCTTTAAATGGCTAGGTGAAAAGAATTATTTATCTGACGATTGGGAATTGCTTTACAAAGAATTTATAGAAAATAAAATATAAATATGTTTTTAAATATAATAACACCTTGCAGTCGACCCCAAAATTTGAATAAAGTTTCTGAAAGTATAATGAGCATCCCAAGGGAAAGATATAGATGGATCGTAGTATTTGATGCTGATTCAGTTCCTGAAAATATTCCAACTAACTGCGAGGCATATGCAATCCGGGTAGAAAATAGTACAGTGGGACACGGCCAACGAAATTATGCAATAGGCATGATAACTGATGGATGGGTATATTTTAATGATGATGATACAGAGATTCATCCAGATCTTTGGGAAAATATTAAAGACCTTAACCATGATATAATTCATTTTATGCAAAATGAAAAAGATGGGAGTCTTAGACTATCAGGTGAAAATGTCCAGTTATATCAAATAGATAGTCATAACTTTTTAGTAAAAAGCGATATCATAGGGGAGGAGAGATGGATAATTGATAGATATAATGCTGACGGTCTATTTGCAGAAAAAATGTACGCTAAAGCCCATACTAAATTATACATTCCAAAAGTTTTATCGATTTATAATTCTTTAAGATAACTTAAAATAAACAATGATATACACACCACCACAGAACATTGCACGGAGAGACAAGTCAAAAGAATATGTTTTTCTGGCCGGTTCGATCGAAATGGGAAAATCCGAAGATTGGCAGTCAGACATGACACAATACTTTTTAGAAATGGGTATAGGTTCATTTAATCCAAGAAGAAAAGATTGGAATAACTCCTGGACTCAAGAGTTTGAAAACCCGCAATTCTACCAACAAGTAAATTGGGAACTGGATGCACTTGAAAAAGCAGATCATATCTTATTATACTTGGTACCAGAAACGATGTCTCCGATTAGCCTGATGGAATTAGGTTTACATGCATCCAATAAAAATTTATATGTGGTATGTCCTAATGGATTCTGGCGCAAAGGTAACGTTGATATCGTTTGCAATAAATATAACATTCCATTATTTGAATCACTTGACGAATTTAAAAAACACTTTCATGAAAAAATACGTAGACAGACTAGTTAATGAGTGGCAATCCCACGGTAAAATTATTATAGGGGTTGACTTTGATTCAACAATCTCGCCCTATCACACATTGGATAACCAAGAAGATATTGATAGAACAATCAAGCTTCTTAAAGATTGTCAAGGGGTTGGTTGCTACACCGTGATACACACCGCGTGCAACGAGGACAGACACCAGTATATAATGGAGTACTGTGATAAGATTGGAATCAAGGTAGATTCAATCAACCAAACTCCTATTGAATTGCCTTATGGACAAAAAGGAAGCAAGCCTTATTGTAACCACTTCTTAGATGACCGAGCGGCATTACCTGCTGCTTTGGATATATTGGACGAAGCAATGTACAGACAAAGAGCATTTAACTATGGACAAGTCAATAGAGATGAAATAGGCTAATTTAAAATATTTTTTTATATTTTTCTTTTATTCTGGTGATATATAAGAATATATAAAAACAATATGAAGCATATACAAGTTTTCGAAAAATGGAGCGATCTGAATGAAGATGGACGCCCAGTAACCCCATCAAATCCAATAAATACATCAAATCTCTCAAGCTCAGTAAGCTCTTTGTATAAAAACGCAAAAAGTATTACATGGGGATCTACAGAGTTTATCCAAAAGGGAATGAGAAACAACGAAAAGGTTAAGGCATTACAGGAATTAATGCGCCTTGTGAGTAGCAAAGGTAAAAATTTAGTTACTGGTTATTTTGGTCCCATGACTGATGCAGGATTAGAAATGAATAATAGCGACATATATAAGAAGGGTCAAAAAGTAGATAAAAAATTATACGATCAACTTATTGATAGACTAGCTACTAATACCACATACACAAAAGATAAAGGCCTTATTCAAGGGGATAAAAGAGAAGATATAGCATAATAAATATTTAAACAATATGAAGTATTTACAAGTTTTCGAAAATTTTAGCTCAGTATCAGAGGCATCAACAGCACCTGTTATAGATTTTAATAAATTACCGACCATGGTGAAGAAATCCCTTTACGATGGTACTGAAAATAGAAATGATGATGAAAAATTATGGTCTGCAGGATTTCCAAAAGTAGAGGATAAAATGGACAGAAGCGGGTTTAAGTCGCCATTCATGGATATTAATTTTCTAAGATATTATAAAGATATTGGTGGTGAATATAGAAAGGTAGATCAAGCACCAACACCTAACTATATCACTAAAGATAAATACAAGTATGATCCAGGATTTTTAGGTAAATTTGAATGTATAACAAAACAGGATTTTCAAAAATATATTCCACAAGATACCGATAATGATGGTATTATTGATATGTTTACAACCAGAACTTCACAAGGTACTGTTCGTTACTATCCTAACGGTAAATCAAAATCTTTAATGGCAGGAAGTAATTCTATGGGTCCTGATTCTAAGAATGCAAAGTGGATAGATTCAACATGGAGTTGTTCTAATGGAAAAATCATTGACAGTTTTATTAAGAATAAGTATAAGATGAAGCCATATAAGGGTAGTCCATTTGTTAACGATGAAACTAAAGATCCGAAAAGAGCCTATATACCAATAGGAACAACAGATAAAGGATCTGATGGCAAATACATAACAGATCTTCAGAATAAACTAATCGAATTAAAATATTTGAATATACCTGCTGCTACAGGAAACTACGGAAACATGACTCAAAGAGCTATTTTAACAGCAGGGCGGGCAACTGAAGGAACAGGTAATAACGCTATATATTTTGGAGATATCAGTAAAGGTATAAATAAAGCTTTATACGATCAAATTACGAAAGGAATAAAAATAGGTAAAGATACCTTTAAATTTACCTAAAAAATAATTTAATAAGATAACTTGGATATATAAATAAAAAAATAGTCATGAAGCACATTAAAGTATTCGAAAGTTTCGTTCCTGGAGAATTAAACGAGATATCATCTGAGACAATTAAAAGTGCCGCTGATGTTGCTGTGTCGCAAGGTCAGCCAGGTAGAGCAGGAGAATTATTAAAAACACACTTCTATAATTATATGGATAAGCCATTCCTAGATGGAACACTCTCAGATATAGAGATACAACTGAATTATGATAAATCCAGTATAGATAGGGTCATTGTTACATATATTAAACCATCTATGGATTTAACCTTATATATTTACTACGATTTGAAGAATGACGAATGGAATACGAAAGGTCGAGAATTAGGAAAAAGAGAAGCTAGGTTATTATCAGAGATTGCGTTGATAATGAATCCACAAACAAAATATAAAATAGCATCTAAATATCTACCTATAAAAGGATACGGGATGGAACCTAATTGGTAAAAAACATATAGAACCTAGCATAGCCCAATCTTTAAAGATTGGGTTTTTTATTTTATTCCTTCGAGACGGTGTAATTCTCACAGTCCTCAATTTCGGATAATTTAAAAAAGAAACAAAAAATATTTTTTTTCTAAAAAAATTTGATTTATCTTTGGAACTTCTAAGAAGAAAAGATATATAAAAAACAAACTCAGAAATTTTCGATAATGAAAAACTTGGCAATACATACAAATCGTTGGTTTAGAGGGAATGAAATTCTCTTATCGACAGGCTATTGCTCAGTGAATACAATGACGATTGATCAAAGTAAGCCGAAAGAAAATCCAGGGTTAATATATGATATAGATATAAGTTAAAAAAGAAATAACTAAAAATATTAAAAAACCCTGGATCATAAAGATTCAGGGTTTTTTTATGGTGATGTAGCTCAAAGGTAGAGCGCCAGTTTGAAGAACTGGGCGTTGGGATCTCGGAATTCCCCATCACCACATAAAAAATGAAAATGAAAAAGCTAACTAAATATTCAACATTCGATGATTTAAAAAAATCAAAATCCAAAGAGTATAAAATTGGATCAGAAGAGATTGAAGATTTTATGAAGCTATTACAAAAAAGTAAAGAAGATATGAAACGAAAACGAAAGACATAAGCTCCCTTCACTAAAAGCAGGAAGGGAGTATAAAAATCCCTCTAAGCTTTAAAGTGAAGTAACGAGCTTTTAACTCGTGGAAAACGGGGCAGTACCGTTAGGGGGAACAAAAATAATAAGCGGGTTACAGGCAAGGAGCCGGGCAGGTCTCCAAAACCTCGCCGGAGACGTTCGATTCGTCTAACCCGCGCCAAAATTGCTCTTGTAGTTTAATGGATAGAACATCTGACTACGGATCAGAGAATAAGGGTTCGAATCCTTTCGAGAGCACAGGTCCAGTTCCAGATCTGGCGTGATAATTAAAATCTGGATTGATGGTTAGTTTGGTCTAGGAGGCCAGTAGATCTGCAAAATCTACGGAGTTGGTTCGATCCCAACACTAACCTCAGATCTTTGACATTGTGGAAAAAATTGGCTTAGCTGGCTGAGCCTAATCAGCCAGCATTTATAGAGTAATGGGCTAATTGGAAAGCCGCTACATTTGGGATGTAGACATTCATGCCGGTTCGACCCCGGCTTACTCTACGATATGGGCCGGAAGTCAATGGCAGACCGATTGATTTGCAATCAATTCGTATGAGGGTTCGATTCCCCACGTGTCCACACAGCCGTTTAGCTCAGTTGGTTTAGAGCTCCAGCCTTACAAGCTGGGTATTGCCCCAGTTCGATTCTGGGAATGGCTACAATGGGTTTAGTTTAGATCTCTGCTGAGGAGTAAAAACAGATAGTCGTCAGTGGACTATCAATACCTGAATTAACAGGAACCCAGAAAAAATCGCAGGTTAGAGTAGAGGTCAAACTCGTTGGGCTCATAACCCAAAGTTCTTAACAAAGGACACGTCCGGTTCGATTCCGGCACCTGCAACTATTTTTATAAAAAGATTTTTTAAATAGGCTCGATTTCATTAGCCGCAATGATATATAATCTATGTATACTTATAATTGCGATTATTGTAAAGAAACTTTTATCTTCGATAAAAGAACACAGCCAGGAGCTCATAAAACAAATTGTTTAATGAATCCAAAAAGAAATCAATTTTTGGAAAATGTTAAGAGATCTAATCCTAACATTAAACAAAAAAGAATATTGAATTGTGAAAAATGTGGAGTTGAATATGAAGTATTAGTAAGTAATAAAAGATTTATAGAAGGAAAATATAAAAAAAATTGTTCTTATAAATGCTCTAATATTAGAATACTGGATGAAGAAGTTAAAAATAAAATTTCAAAAACACTCAGAAATAAAAACAAAGACGATAAAAATAAAGAGAATAGAAATAAACAAAAAACAAAGAATTTTAAAGATAAAAGAAACTGTTTACTTTGTAATAAAGTTTTTGAATGTAATAAGAAATCAAGTAGAAAATATTGCAGTTTAAATTGCGTTGGATCTGTAGGTGGAAGGAATTCAGTTCAGGGTAGGAGAAGCAAAAATGAAGAACTTTTTTATGATCTTTGTAAAGATAAATTCAAAAATGTTACCAATAACGAAAATATTTTTAATGGATGGGATGCAGATATAATTTTACATAACGAGAAAATTGCTATAATGTGGAATGGAGTTTGGCATTATAGAAAAATAAAAAAATCGCATTCACTAGAACAGGTCCAGAATAGGGATAAAATTAAAATAGAGGAGATTAAAAAATGCGGATATTCTCCTTATGTTATAAAAGATATGGGAAAATTCAATCCCAAATTTGTTGAAAGTGAATTTAATTTATTTTTAGAAAGATATAAGATTCAAGACAAGATATAAAATATTAAACATATTATTATCTACCATATGGTCCGGCGACCAATATTGGCTCATATCCGATATTAGACTTGATCGACACAAGTATATGGTACATTAAAATATTTTAAGTATGGCCGATTAGTTCAGTTGGTGAGAATACGTGATTTGTAATCATGAGTCCCCAGTTCGACTCTGGGATTGGCCTCCAACAAGCGGGTATCGTATAGTGATTATTATGGCTGGCTTCCAACCAGCAGACGATGGTTTGATTCCATTTACCCGCTCACTGAAGTTAGAAGCGGTAGAAAGTGTTACATCATCAAAAGGAAAATTTGACCCAAACACACACTTTTTAAAAATTCTCTAATTTCTTTATTGCCATATAGTGTAACGGTTTAGCATAACTCACTTTGACTGAGTTGGTGTTGGTTCAAATCCAGCTGTGGCATCAAAAAAGGAAGGTCCCAAAGGAGTGGTACGTAGTCTTGAAAACTATGAGGGTGTAACAGCCGTGGGGGTTCGAGTCCGTCACTTTCCGCCAAAATAGCATGCGCAGTCCGACGGCTGAAGTAGGTGAGCAATCCTACACATGCTATTTTTAATATGGTGACTGTAGTGTAATGGTAGCACGACTGTTTGTGAAGCAGTTAGATAGGGATCGATACCCACTGTCACACCAAATGCTCTTGTAGCCCAACGGGAGAGGCAATGGTCTTAGAAGCCATTCAGTGTCGGTTCGAATCCGACCAAGAGTACAGAAGTTCTGGTAACCCAACAGGGAGAGGTGATAGACTTAAAATTTATACAGTGCGGGTTCGAATCCCGCTCAGAACACATTAGGAAGAGTAAGCATAGTGGTACTGCCGCGGTTTGCTAAACCGTTCGTCGGTGAAAGCTGGCGCGCAGGTTCGAATCCTGCCTTTTCCGCCTTACTAGTGCATCCGGCAAACCTTTAGGGTATAGTGAAAGCGAATAACAGTAGCGAGTAGACTATATTACGGGCAAGGGGAGGTCTGATACGAACCAATAACAGCAATCGTATCAAATGTTTATGTAGCTCAATTGGTTAGAGCATCCGCCTGATACGTGGAAGGTTGGAAGTTCGAGTCTTCCCATAAGCACACCAGGTCGTTCCTCATCAAGAAAACGTTGGTTGCAACATAATAGCAAAATGGACTGGTAGCTCAGAGGCAGAGCACGAAGCTGTTAACTTCGGGGTCGAGATATCGTAATTCTCCCAGTCCTCAATTTCGGATAGCGCTGGAGTTGGAGAGCCAGGACGGTCTGTAACACCGTTGCTTTATAGCTGAGTGAGTTCGACTCTCACCTGTCCGACAAAAAATTAAAAGCATTTTTTCCTTCCAAGAAGAAACTTTGCCTAACCACTGTTAGTATAAAGAGAATATAAAAATAAAAACTATGGATTTTACTAATTTTCAATGGGGAGGTGATCAAGAACAATATGTGAATCAATATATTGATGACATAAACCAATATTCTAGGTTTTTTGAAGTTGAGCCAGGAGATCTAGTTGTTGATATCGGAGCTAGTTGGGGACCTTTTACTTATAATAATTTAGATAAGGGTGCTAAACATTTTTTCTGTTTTGAACCATCAAGGACTATTTTGCCCCTCCTGGTTAAAAATACAATGGGCCATCCAGTTACACACATAAGCAAGGCAATCTCAAATTCTGATGGTCAAAAATTTATGCCTGGTGTTTACTATGAGGGACCAGGAGGAGAACTAATAGAAACCATTAAATTCTCTACTTTTTTAAAATTATATGGTATAGAAAGAATAGATTTTTTAAAGACAGATTGTGAAGGCGGAGAATATGATATATTTTGTGAAGAGAATATGGAATTCATAAAATCAAAAGTTAAAAAGATTGTCGGAGAATGGCATTTATCAGAAGTAGATAAAGAAAGATTTAGAAACTTCAGAGATAATATACTTCCTCAATTTCCAAATTTTGAAGTTTTCTCCCTTAATGGTGTGAATATAAAATGGGATTTGTGGAATGAACATTTTATAGAATATTATACCTGTGTTATTTTTCATATAGATAACAGAGAACAGGTGATTTAAAAAAAGCATTTTTTCTTTTCCCTCGTAAACTTTATATTTGCTTCGTTAATAAAAATAACGAGTTCTTTGATATAAGGAATTAAAATGCCGTGTTGGACAAATGGTTAAGTCGTCTCCCTTTCACGGAGAAGATTACGGGTTCGACCCCCGTACATGGTACCGCTAGGATCGGTAGTTCAGTTGGTTAGAATGCTGCCCTGTCACGGCAGAGGTCACGGGTTCGAGTCCCGTCCGATCCGCTTTTTAGTTTAAAAATTCTCGTATTTTGTTACTATAAGTAATATTATACGAGAAAAAATAAACTATCTTAAAACTTAAATAGTATGAAAAGTAAAGTCTGGATAAAAACAGAAATCACAACAGAAAACGATCAGGACATTAGAATACAGCCTACACCTGAATTCGATGGTATCGTTATAGAATTTAAAGAAAGTGCTGACGACTATCACAATGGTAGATTATATTTGAATACTGAAAGCATGGAAGCATTGATTGCAAAAATGAGAGAAACAATGGACTACGTAAAACAATAGAAAGTTATGAAATTAATTATAGGATTTATTTTTGTTATTGTGTTTTTTACATTCTTCGGAGTTAGAATAAAAATACATAGAAAAGATAAAAAAGAAATATGAAAAATAAAATAATATGGAAAATTTTTTAACGCATATACTTTATCCTGTATGTACTGTATTCTGTACATTATCATTATTTGTGATTGCCGTTAATACTGGTAAAAAGAAGTAAAGAAAAATAGCCAGGTGGCGGAATGGATAGACGCAACCACGTCGAGTGGTCAAACCGGTATTACAGGTTCGAATCCTGTCCTGGCTACAAATATAACTGGACCCATAGCTCAGCTGGTAGAGCAAAAAACTCATAATTTTGAGGTCACAGGTTCGAATCCTGTTGGGTCCACATAATTCTTAGGTTAGATAAAAAACAATATGAAAAGAAGAGAAAGAATATATCTGAAAAAAAAGAAGGCAGAACGTAAAATAACTAATTTTTTGGTGGAGGAATTGAGAATGGCTATAGATAAAGAGATAATGCATAAAATTCTTTTGCTTACAGAGTTTCCCTGGGAAGCAATAGAAGAAAAATAGTATAATGGAAAAAATTCTCCAAAAATCTTGTTTTAGTGGAAAAATTTCCATGATCGAATTTTTTAATGGAAAAAATTCTATAATCAATAAATCCTTATGACACAGATAATAATCTTTCTAAATATCTTATTACTAGAAATAGTCCTAAGTATAGACAATGCAGCTGTCTTAGCAACAATGGTAAAGCAGTTACCTAAGAGCCAGCAAAAGAAATCTCTAACTTATGGAATCATTGGTGCATACGTCTTTAGAGGCTTGGCACTAGTGTTTGCTTCTGTTCTGATCAATATACTATGGCTTAAAGTTCTAGGAGGTTTATACCTTGTTTATTTAGCTTATAGCTCACTTTTTAAAGAGCAGAAGAACGGACACGTTAAACCTATAAAAATACCTTTCCTAAACACATTCTGGTCAACTGTGGTGATGATAGAGATTATGGATCTGGTATTTAGTATTGATAATGTATTTGCTTCTGTGGCTTTCACTGATAATCTTTGGTTGATCTGTGGCGGTGTATTCATTGGTATATTTGCAATGAGATTTGCCACGACTGCATTCGTAAAAGTCCTAGAGGAAGTTCCACTTTTAGAAAAAATAGCTTATTGGGTGATAGGAGTATTAGGTATAAGGCTGGTAGCAAGCTATTGGACAAAAGGATTAAACACAGAGGGTGTGGATCTAGTATTCTCGTTAGCTACCTTAATGGCTTTTTTAATTCCAGTTTTAAGAAACAAATTTTTAAAAAGAAGATAAATAAAAAGATTGTAACTAGAGTCGAGCCACATTTTGCTTCGGTTACAAACAGACATGGAAGGATTAGAGGTGGCCGTGACTACTCCATGTCGAAATGGTCCCATAGTTCAAGGGATAGAACGCAGGTTTTCTAAACCTGATATCCTAGTTCGAGTCTAGGTGGGACTACCTATATTTTTGGATATATAAAATTCAAAAGAATTACAATATGCCTCCAATAATAAAAGCAACTCCGTTAGCATACAACACAGGAGGACCAATAGCGGGAACAGAACAATTCGGGGACTTAGCTGTTGGATTTCCATCTGATGGATTTGATGCAACAGGCTTGACCTGGTGGAATGGACCAGATGAAAATCTTGGTTACGTTATAGGTGAATCAGTTCCAGATAATAGTCAGCCCACTCCTATACCTAATGTTACCGCATCGGTTGGATTTTATAGATCTGATGAAAAAACTGAAGTCTCATTTCTTTCATTAGTTAATCAAAAATTCTCTCAGAGTTTTGTAAACGGGGTCAATGCCAAAGAATGGCTAAACACAAATGGATACTGGACAAGCTTTTCGACGATATCGAATGTAACAGAAGGACTTGTTTTAAATCTTAATGCTAAAACATATGCAGGATCTGGTCCTTGGATAGATTCAATAGGAAGTAAGGAATTTAATTTCTATAATGGTCCTTCATATACAGGCACAGGGGAAAAGTATTTCACTTTCAATCCAAGCACGGAACAATATGCACAGTGTAACACAAGCTTGCCTTCGCTTCCTGTTTTTACCGTTGAAATTTGGCATAGATGGAGCGGTACTAATACAGCAGATACACCATGTTTGATATCTGAGGTATTTGCTAACGGTGTTATAAATTATGTTATAGGATCAATAGGGGGATTCGCTGGTGGATATTATAATAACGGATTTCATCAATCACCAGGATTTAATTTAACTCCAGGAAATTGGTATCAAATTGTTTTAACAGTTGATTCCAGCCAGATGATTAAGACATATTTAAATAATACATTAATCAGTACAACCCAAACTGGTGGCTCTCTCCCATCTTCTTCTGGGGGTGGAATACGTCTAATGAGAAGATGGGACAACCCCAATTATTGGGGAGGAGATTTAGGTATAGTTCGTATTTACAATAAAGATCTTGGAATATCAGGAATAGACACTAACTGGACAGCTGATAAATCAAGATTCGGTTTATAAAAAACATAAAAATTGAAAGAAGATAAAATAGATCCATCAGAAAAGATTTGCTACAACTGTAAACACCTAGCTTGGTTAATCGCACTAGGGCAAGGACTAAGATGCACTTTAGTTAAACCAGGAAACGAAAAAAGTGATTATAAAATGGTTCCTAGCAGAAGACACACTTGTGAATTTTTTCAGAATAAGAATGAGAATAAAGAAGAGTGTAACTAAAATTCCTTTATACTAAAGTTATTTGAATGGTCTAGGAAAATAGCAGTTCTATTTTCTATCCAGTCGCCTGAATTAAGGTAATGACCATCTTCAATATACAAATCAATTGGATTGTGAATGTGTCCACAGATTGCTCCATGACAATTTTTTTTCTTGGCCATTTTAACAGCTGCACTTTCAAAGTCATTGATATAGTTAGTTGCAGTCTTGACCTTTGATTTTATTTTTTGAGAGATTGATTGATATGGAAGTCCTCTCCATAATCTGTATTTATTATACCATCTGTTTACCCATAGAGCTAGATCGTATCCCATAGACCCTATTTTAGATAGCCATTTATATTTTGTAATAAAAACATCGATCACATCGCCATGGAAAACATAATAATGTTTGGGATTGTATTTGTCATTATACCATTCGTATAGTTCTAGTACATAATCCTCTCTTATTTCTATGTTTCCGAATCTTGAACCTATAAATTCAGATATGAATTCATCATGATTGCCTCTGATCCAAATTATTTTAGTTTTATTTGAGATCTTTAGTAATTTAGAAATAACTTTAGTGTGAGACTTTTTCCATTTGGATCCTCTATTCAGTGCCCATCCATCTATGATGTCGCCATTAAGAATCAATAGATCAGTGGAATGATTCTCTAAGAAGTTTATAAACTCTTTAGCTTGTGAGTTTTTAGTTCCAAGATGTAAATCTGAAACTATGATTGCTTTATAATCTGATTTCATATGTTAATAGCTATTTCTATTAATAGAATAAGTACAGCTAGAGTTAGCAATACTATTTTTTGAAATGGTATATTAACCTTACTTCTTTTTATCATGACCAGTAGTTATAATCTTTTTGGAAAAATTCATCATTATTACGATTGATCCAGCTTTTCCATGCTAGTTTAATCATATAATACACGCCCTTCTTAGAAAATCTTCTATTCGGAGTATGTACATATAAATCAAGGATCTTAAATTTTCTGGGATTAATCTTCGAACTAAGATGATAATCCTCAGCAATCTTGTCTTTCTCATTGAATCCGTTTAATTTTCTAAATGTCTCTGTTTTAAATAGCATAAAGCCACCTAAAGCAAAAGGCTTGCTTAAAGAACTTAGCCATTGGAAGAAATCAAATATTCTATAAACCCAATTATGTTCTCCTGTTAATGTTTTCATTTTACATGTGACAAGATCATAATCTTTTTTGGATATTATATTTAAGCATTCCTCAACCAGATGTTTATCATAAATATGTATGTCTGCATCTAAAAAAAGAAGATAATCGCTTTCGGCTAGCTTTGCCCCGTTATTTCTTGCTATTGCAGGTAATCCTCCAGGTATTATTTGGATTCTTTCGGAATAAATCTTTTGATACTTTCTAAGAAGAAGTATACTGCTTTCTTCATCGGATGAGTCTGCAATTATAATTTTAAAAGATATGGATTGATTGATAAGAAATTTTAATGTGTCTATAACTAGATATCCTTCATTTTTACAGGGTATTACAATGGTTATAGTTTTCATACGGGTTTAAGATTCCGATTATATATTCCAGGTTTTTTCCACAGTGTAGTAAATCAACGTTAGGAAAATGAGAACAAAATTTAAACCTAACTAATTTAATAAAATTTAAACAATATATAAAAGAAAGGACTATGAAAAAAGTATTTAAAACTCTGTCAGAGAAGAAAGACATCGAACTAGTTCCTTACATCAGGGACTATTTACAAGAACATCCAGAAACAGAAATTCTAATAGGATGCGATTCACAAAATAAGGATAAAGAAACAATTTATGCAATAGTTGTTGGTCTGTATAGACCAGGGAAAGGAGCTCATGTTCTTTATTCTAGATTCACCACTAAAAGGGAGAGAGATAGTGTAAATAGATTGCTAACAGAGGTTTGGCAATCTGTTGAGGTTGCAGAGGTCCTTAAAAACGAACTTAGTTTGGTTGCAACATGGATTGATATAGATATTAATCCAGATCCAAAATATAAATCTAATCAAGCCCTAGCAACTGCTGTGGGAATTGTAACAGGGATGGGATATAAAGTGAGGCATAAAGGAAACTCCCCTGTGATGACATATGCAGCAGACATGCTGGTAAAGTAATTGATATATACATAAATCACATAAAAAATGAGATATCTTAAGACATTTAAATTATTTGAAGCAGCTGGTGCAACAGGAGAAGGAGCAGCAGGTGCAACAGGAGCAACAGAAACCACAACTAAGGCTGAGGCGCAAACAATTCCTTTTGAGTTTAAGTTTGACAAGGGTATGTGGAGTGCTGAAAAAAATCCAGAATTAGAAAAAACACTAAGGGACCAGATAGCACCAATAACTGATTATTTAAAGAAGTATATAAATAATACAGTCTCTATTGCTGTACAGGCAGGGGAATCAAAGGTTACAAACTTCGATAATGAGGCCGAAGAGAGAACTGAATTAAAACCAGGTGTATTATCCTCTAAAAGGGGAGAGACTGTTAGAACAATCCTAAGAAAAATCTTGGATGAATATAAGGCTCAAAAACTTTTTACCAACGATCCAAAAATCGATGTCAATTATATTATAGGAGAAACACCTTACACAAAAGGTGTGGATAAACCAGATGATGAAAAATATAAGAAAGAGCAATTTGTAAGATTTGTTTTGAAGGCGGAGGGCGAGACAAAATCTAAAGGTATAAAAAATCTTATTCCTGAAGGAATGACGTGCACACAGGAAGATTTTCGTGACGAGAAAGGGGGAGTTGCAGGTGTTGAAACAGATTTTTTAAGTGAAGAATATAAATTTGTATATCCTGACGGGGAAGGTAAAATAGTTATACAAGTTAATCCAGTGGATGTCCCTGATATGTTTATATACGATTATAACGGAGAAAAAAAATCTACGGGATTTCTTGGTGTTCCTAATGAGTATTATCGATTGGCATTAGGAACGCTTATAGGAAATGTTTATAAAGAAAAAGAAAAACCTTGGTACTTTAAAGATATTAAATACAAAGAGCTAGATGCAAAAGAAGCCGAAAGGATTTTGGACGAGGCTAAGTCCGGTACTTTATCAGATCCTAATGATTTCAAATATGCATTTCCTGATAAAAAATTAAATCCTCAGGATAAAAAAATGTTCAATAAAAACAAGGATATAGTTCCTTATATTCTCGATAAGGATCAAGTTAAGAATTTTGACAAGGAGAAAGGGGTTGATTGGAGGATCTCTTTAGATAAAAAAGAAAAAGTTAATGATCTGATTATAAATGTAACTGGACCAGTTGGACAAACGCGTTGGTCACTTAAATTCCAGTGTTAATTTTTCATTTTTAATTCCCACAAAGATCCCTTATATTTGGATCTAAAGAAATAATTATGAAAATATTTTTAGACGATTTCCGCAATCCAGAACATTGCATACCTTACATGCATCAGAGAATAGGTAGCAAAAATCCCATCTATTTGGAAGAATGGCTAGTTGTAAGAGACTATAAAGAATTTGTCGATGCAATTTCTAAGCACATAAATGAGATCTCACACGTTTCATTTGATCATGATCTTGCTGACGAGCATTATACTCCATCTGAATATTGGGACGATTATGAAAAATCCAAAGAGTATCAAGATTCTCAGAACTATAAAGAGAAAACTGGATTAGACTGTGCACGCTGGATGAGAGAATTTTATGAAACAGAAGGAAAAGATTTGCCTATAATCTTTGTTCATTCGATGAACCCGGTAGGCACTAACAACATTATTAACGAGTTTAAATCTAGAATTTAATGGAACGTTGGGTAATACAAGAATCCGAGTATAATAGGATGGTCGAAGAACTATCTCTAGTAAACATCAGTTCGGACGATCTTGATAAACTTGCAACAGACCTGTATCATTCAGGGATGCCAGAGAATGAATGCTACTTGAATGCATTCAATGATTTATTAGAAAAAGCAAAAGAAAAATAAAATGGAAAGAAAATTAGCTACCCTTAGGAGGATCTCTGATATCCAACCTATAGAAGGCGCAGATTCTATTGATCTAGCTATTGTAGATGGCTGGAAAGTAGTAGTAGCAAAAAATGTAGGACACGAAATTGGAGATCTAGTAGTCTATTGTGAAATTGACTCTTTTTTACCTGTTGAACCAGAGTTTGAATTTTTAAGAAAAAGTTCTTATAAGAAAATGGGGGATCAAGAAGGATTCAGACTTAAAACAATCCGCTTGAGGGGACAAATTTCACAAGGCTTAATATTGCCACTTTCAGTATTAGAAAAAGGGGAAGAAATGAAAATAGGCATCAGCCAACAACCTTGGGGGGATCAATTACAACTTGGTCCTTATGATGATGCATTGGTGATTGAAGAGGGAACAGATGTTACAGACTGGTTACATATCGTTAAATATGAGCCTCCAATCCCTGCAGAACTTGCAGGTAAAGTTAAAGGCAGCTTCCCAAGTTTCTTAAGAAAGACAGACGAGGAGAGAGTTCAGAATTTATCTAAAGAGTATGCCGAATATAAGATATCTTCAGAGCATCAGTTCTATGTGACTGAAAAACTAGATGGAAGCTCCGCTACTTTCTATTGGAAAGATGGGGAGTTTGGGGTTTGTTCAAGAAACCTAGATTTACTTGAAACCGAAGGTAATACATTCTGGAAGGTTGCAAGGGAGATGAGGATTAAAGAAAAACTAGAAGCATATGGAAAAAATATTTCTCTGCAGGGCGAACTTATCGGAGAAGGAATTCAGGGAAATCCATATAAAATAAAAGGTCATACTGTTAAGTTCTTTAATGTGTTTGATATTGATAGCAGGAGTTATTATGGTTTACCGATGTTTCTTGCAACTATACAACATGCAATAGTAGCGGAAACTGTTCCTATTATTGAAACTGAATTTCTTTTACCCGATACAATTGAAGATATGATTAAATATGCAGACAGTAAATCAGTATTAAACCCAGAATTTGATAGAGAGGGTGTAGTTGTACGCTCATATGATAGATCAATTAGTTTTAAAGCAATATCTAATAAATTTTTATTGAATGAGAAATAATTGGAACGGTTTTTTTCATCTGTCTCATATCGAGAACATAGAAGTATTGAAACAGCTTTTTAAAGATGCCTTAGTTCTCTCCGATTCGTATCATGTTGATATTCTAAAAGGTATGATAAGGGAAACACACGAAGAATTATCTGCTGAAGATTATATAGAAAACCATATATCTCTCAACACACATAATGTTGTGATAGATCGATATGAATATAATCATCGTGCGGATTGGGCTGAGGAAAAAGGGGAAATAGGAAGTAGCACGTTTACCAGTCCAAGCATATATCTTTTCATTTATTTAAGCCTAGATAACCTATATAAAATAGTAGACAAGTATAAACTTCCTAAAAGATAACTTATGAAAATTCTAATTGCACTTTTATTTCTTAGCTTTAATGCTAATGCCCAAAAGAAGAAAACCCAAAAGAAGAAACCAGAAACTGATACCACTGTTGTAAACAATGGTATAAAAATGCGTATGCGATACGATGAAACATGGAAGGTTGTTCAAATGACCAAGGAAGACACGATATGGATGGAAAAAGTTTTCGGCAAAGGAAATTTTTAATTAATACACCTACTGGTGAATCTCTAGCTTCTATAATCTACTCCGGCGAATATCTGAATTTGATCCAACAATTTATAATTAATGATTTGAAATTTATGTTGGGGCAAATGCTATGATCTTAAATAAAAATTAAATTATGACAAAATACAACGTATCCGAAGAGTATCTAAAATTACAAAAAAAAGTAGAAAGAGATTCGAACACATTTCTTTCACTCTCTAGTAACTTTCCTAATTCAGAGGATTTCAAGCATAAATCTAAAGAGATCATAGCATCCTTTATGGGCATGTTAGGAATGGCAAATAGAGAGATAAGGGAACTTTATGCAGAACTTGAATCATGTAAGAATAGCAAATATCATGATGCGGTTCCTGAACCAGTATCAACTGGGGTGGTTGTAAACGTAGAAGAACCAAAAACATTAGAGGAAAGCCTAAAGTCACAAATTATACAATCTGCTATGTCTAAATATAGTCTAGTAGAACTTTGGGAAAAATTAAAATAGGAAGATGAAAGTAAGTATTTCGAATAGTTTTTTTAAAAGCATAAAGAGATTGAAGTGGCAATCTAGATGGCCTTATAAGTTATGGGAAACATTAAGATATGATATTCCTAGATTCTTTAAGAATATCTGGTTGTTTAGAAAATCACTTTGGGAATTTAAATGGTACAGCTATGGATATTCATTAAATTTCGTGAGGGAATCCTTGGAAATAATGTCCGAAAAATTTGAACATGGAGGAAACGAGGTCCCAGTTCCCAGAATGAAAAAGGTAGCTAAGATGAAAAGAGCTGCTGAGATTCTAAATAGAATGAATGAGGATTCCTATATAGAAATGGCAGAGAAAGAATTAGGCGGACTTTACATGAATCCAATTGAATTTGAAGAATGTGAGGATAGACCAGGATCTTTCAGATTAGTTGATAATGACACTCCTGAAGAAAAATCACATAACAGAAAGGTCTATCAAAGAGCCAGAGAAATAGAGGAGGAAGAATGGAATGAGCTTTGGGAAATATTCAGAGGACAGGATATGAAAAAATTTAATCATAAAAGAAAGGAATGGGATGAATGGTATGATGGAAGCGGAATGAAACATTGGTGGGATTAAAAATACAAAAAATAATGGCTAGGACTAAAAATATAAACTTAATTAAACAAGATATAATGAGAAATAAAATGATCAGGGACCTAATTGAAGACGACTATGAGTATTTTCCTAATGGACATGAGAATAATGTTAAAAACAAGGAAGGCGGATATTCACAATGGGCAACTTTAGATAATGGTGCATTTCTCCCCATCAATAAGACGGTGGATATATTGCCATCCGGCCTATATGAAATAAAAAATGATTCACAAAAGGGAATGCACCTACAAAGAATCAATGTTGTTTCAGAAGAGCTTTTTATTCTACCATCTCCTGAGATAAAGGATATTATTTCTGACATCAAAAAATTCTGGGAAGGAAGATCAATATTTAAAAAATACAACTACATACATAAGAGGGGAATTTTATTACACGGTGATCCAGGAGGAGGTAAAAGTGGCATCATACAGATATGTGTGAAACATGTAATAGAGAAGATGGACGGAATTGTTATTAATATAAAGGATCATTATCAGGTTGAACTTTTTGATGAATTTATACAAACAGTTAGAAAGATAGAACCATCAAGACCGCTAATTGTGGTAATGGAAGATCTTGATGCTTTAACAGGCGAAGACAAATATACCACATCAAAGCTTCTAAACATATTGGACGGAATAAAACAAATAGAGGGTGTCATATATCTTGCCTCTACAAATTATCCTGAAAAATTAGAAGAGAGAGTTTCAAACAGACCATCAAGATTTGATAGAAGATATAGAATAGATCCACCAGATTCTAAGATTAGAAGGGCATATTTGGAATCTAAGCTTCCCAAAGAGGAATTAGAGAATATAGATATCAATAAGTGGATAAGGGACTCTGAAGGATTTAGCTTAGCTCATTTAAAAGAATTAGTTATATCAACATTGGTTCTTGGCAATCCCTATGATGAAACATTGACACATCTTAGAGAAATGAAGAATAAGCCTAAGAATAAAGGAAATAAATCAGGCGGTATTGGATTTGGAAGCAGAGATTAAAAAGGTTTCTTTTAGCTACGTTGATATATAAGGAAACAAGATTAAAAAATGGGAAATGTTAAAAATTTTAAGAAATGGTCTGGGGTAAATGAGGTAAGAAAACCTAGAAAATGCCCAATACCAGATTTCACACCTCTAAGAGAATCAGCTCTTTATGCGGACTTAATATCTTTAGGATACACCGAGGTTAATGCTAAAGGCGAGCCAAGGCTTGAGGGTGAAACCTTCCAAGGTGAAAGACAGGGGAATCTAAGATTTATGCATCCTTCATTCTCTATGTCTATTCGTATGAATCTTAACGGAGCTATCTGGGAAGATGCTCCTTCAGGAAAGGCTTATAGAATTAATATACAATGGGATCATGATCCTAAATGGTATAAGGCTTGTCTGGACATGAAGGATTATGAAAACAGATTGGAATATCTAATAAAGAAGCTATTATACAAAGATAGCTTTATTACAAAGACTGAATTATTGAATGTCGAGGGTGGCGTTGAAATAATTAGAAGAAAGCTGGAAGAAGATCCTATGTCTGTTAGAAACCTTAGAGTTGTACCACCAAGTCTTAAGGATCAAGAATATCTAAAATTAGTTTCCGATATGGGATTATTCTAACCGGTAATGATACATTTTTAAGGGTCCAAGAAATTGGACCTTTTTTATTTTAACACTTCGCTCAATAGTGTTACACCTCTTCTCTTTACAGCTTCAGAAGCACACTTGTTAGCAAACATAATGGATTCATCAACGCTATTTCCTTCCATTATATGGCATGCAAATGCTGATATAAATGTATCCCCCGCACCAACAACATCCATAACATTTGTTTTATCCGCTGGATATTTTTTATCATTGTATAAAGCTCCATCTCCGCCAAGTGTTACTATAAGAGATTTTTTAAGAAGATAAAAAAATCCTTCCTGATGTTTAGGATTCTGTGCTTCTTTCTCGTTTATCTTAATCCAGTTAATTCCTTTGCACCAATTTCCTAATGGCTTTTTAGTGTCCATAAAAGACATCTTAGATGCTTCAGCTATTTTAACTATATCATCCTCTAATAAATAACCTTTATTGTAATCTGATATTACCACAGCATCAAATTTTGAAATATAATCTTCATCAATATTTGCAATTCTTTCTATATTATCATTCACATCTGTTCTTAGAAGAATATAGTTTGATTTAGAATCAACATATCTTGTTTTTATTGCCGGCTCATAATTGGAAACAAATCCAAGATTAAATTTATTAAGTGATTCTAGATTCTTGTAGACATTACCTGCCATTCCCCAATTCTCCTTCATCTCTTTGATGTTTAAAATAGGTGTGGGTGCTTCAGGATTTAGTCTTTCTATATTTCCATAAACAAATCTATCAATACCAAATTCACCTATCACCAATACTTTTTTCATTAGATATTATTTTTGATATTATTTCTGTGCTTGAATAGTTTTTTATTCTTGGTATAAATACTATTTCTTTAACATGTTCTATTCCTATAATTTTTTTCTCTGTGTAATCATTCCCTATAACAAAGCAATCAGGTGAATATGATTTTATCAAATCTATTAGCTCATCCTCTGTGTTAAAAATCTCAACTGAATCAACTCCTTTGATTGCTAGTAAAAAATCTCTTCTGTCATTCTCTGAATTGATAGGTCTGGATTCTCCTTTTAATTCTCTCACTCTTTGATCTGAATCTATCCCAACTTTAACACTGCCAAGATTAGCAGCTTCTTTAATTAAATGGAGATGTCCTATATGTAAGACATCAAATGTTCCATTTATCCAGATTTTTTTTGTCATCTGATATTATACCATTAGGATAGAAAAAATTCCAGGATAGATAGGTATATAAAACTAAATAAATGAAAGTATTGGGATTCAAGAATTGGTATGAGAATAAAGAGAAATCGGGGAATCACCATCCGAGCGGAGTGTATCCTACAAAGGTAGGAGATAATATATTTAAGGCACCTAGAAAGATGCTTTATATAGAAATGGATATTGTAACAGAGAATGTGAATTCAAAAAATTCAAAAAATTCTATAGATAGATTCTATTTAAATAATGATCATAGTAAATATTCAGAAGATGATATAAAATCTTTAAGTAAGATAATAAAGGAATGCAAGTCGAGAAATAATCATTTGTATCTTTTATCGTATGACTTTACATCGTCCGATGTTAAGAAGTGCTTTAAAAATTCACTAAAATCCGTTAAAGCATTTAGGGAGGCATTTGATTTCCTATCTGATATTGAAATAAGAGGAATGGGATCTATTGAAAAAATTAATGAATCGCATTTAAAGGTTCTTCCGCCATCTCTATATAAGCAAAGGATAGAATTAGTGGAATGCCATTTTGATTCTAAGTCTATAGATACAAAGATAGAATTGCCTTTCTATTTTAACCCTAATGATTATCATGTTATAGAAAAATATAAAACATCACTAAAGGGAATTCTTGTACAACAAATATTAGCTAATGAATCTTTTGAAATGAAAATAAGAGCTTCTAAGCCATGGACAAGTTCTAGAAGAATTCATTTAGACGAAAACATTAAAGAAGACCAGGATCTTCAATTTATATCTGAAATGAAATATCCAAATCCTAATTGTTCGTCTATTTTATTTCCGCAGAATAAGCCCATTATAACCGAACAGAAAATAACAATACAGGAATTGACGGATAAAAGATCTTTGTCTATTGTAAAATATCTTTCTGAAATAACAGTGGGAATGCCTATTAAATTTATAGCTGAGGGAGCTGGATATAAAGAGGGAAGTCCCTCGATAGAGATTATATTAAGCCCATATTTTTAATTGTTTTAAGATATTCAAATTCTGATATCTCATCTTCAAACTCTTTAAGAAAAACAGAATAATAAGGATCCTTGAATATTAAGGATTGTGCATATTCTTTATTTTCTATTGCATCCTGTATTTTTCTAAATATGTCAGAAATTTTGCTCTCGCCCTTAGCATAGATTTTATTTATATCCTCATGCATTTTGTTAAATAATGTAACTATATTAACTCCCGAATTCTCTGTATTTTCTAATCTTGGGTTCCAGTTAAGACTAGATCTTCCTAGTATTATATAGGGTCCATAATTTAGATCGGATAAAATATTATGGGAGAGACTAATGTTTCCTGAGATATATTTTGGACATCCCTTTAAAGATCTTATCATATTAAATTCCCCATTAAAATTTTTCACTGTTTGTGGTGATCCCTCTAGTGAGGTTAATTGTCCATAAGAAACATCTAGATCCTCACAATTTTTTGGTCCTCCTATTAGATTTCTAATCTTTCCTGAGACCACTCTAAAGTTTTCCACGTATTGTATATCAAATGGAAGCTCTTCTAATGATTTTCCTGTAAAATCTTTTCGTATGGTTAATCTTCCAAAATCAATACCACCTTCATCATTATTTCTCACAAATCCACCGGCCTCGATAAATCTTTTTCGTATAAAATCATTTACCTCTTGGATCTGTGAACGTGAATCATTCTCATTTTCAAATAGGGGAGATAACTTTTTATTTGTGAATGTATTATATGAGTGCATCTTTGATTTTGATATGGATATATATACAAAAAATGAAAAGAAAGTAATGGATAATACCCTAATAACATCTATCACTACAGTAGTGGTTACGCTGATTACTGTTTGGTCTAAGCATAGATTAGACACAATGAAGAAAGAGAAAGACAGAGCTAAGGAAGAGCAGATAACTCCAGACGACGTTAACATAATGATGGAAATCCAGGAGTTTCTTGACGCCCTAATTAAACAATATGATTTTGACAGGGCAGCGATCTATCAATTTCATAATGGAGGTAAGTTTTTCAATGGAATAGCAATGAAAAAGTTTTCTCTCACCTACGAGGCAATCTCACCTGGTATTGAAAGAGTTAAGGAGTTAAACCAAAATATATTTGTTACAGAGCATCCTGCACTAATGAAGCATATGAGCGAGAAGGATTACTTCTTTGTTAATGGAGACAATCCAGTTTTAGATTATATGAGAGAAAAAATAGAGGAGCAAGGAATATTACAACTGGCAACAGTTCCTATGAGATCACTTAATGGGAATCTATTAGGATTCCTTCAGTTCTCTACGATTAAACACCCCATAGAAAATATAGAGGAGATAGGACATGATGTAATAGAATCTGTTCAAAGAATAGCAGGTTATATAGCTGAATAACTTGAATGTATTTATTATCGATTTAAAAGCCCTTTACGGGCTTTTTTTATTTTCCTATGAATCTAATCGTAAAAACCAATACGCATAAAAAATAGCACAGTAAACAAACATTTATGTCATTACTGTGCTATTATATGAATTAGATAATCCTACTTGGATTTTTTGGCTGGCTTCTTAGCCTTTTCTTTTTGAGGTGCTACTTTTTCTACTTTTTTCTTAGAGGATGTCTTTTTAGGTTCCTCCACTTTTTTCTTAGCTGGCTTAGTAACTTTAGATACTTTAGTCTCTTTAGCTTTTTCTTTCTTAGCGGGTTTTACTGCCTCAACTATTTCAATTTTTCTCTCTTTCATTTCTTCCAAAGTTTTTTTAATATCTTCATGAATAGAGATAACTGGAACAGTACACGGTTTTACAGGAGCCATTACTTTTTTACCAAATAGTAGGTTTAATAATTTTTTAATCATAAATTTCTTTTATTTTTATATATCCAAGTAAATTTTTAAAATTTGGCAAATTACTCCCATTCTATATCTACTGCTCCGCCAAAAGCATTCCCATGTTGCATTTGCATTCCTCTTGATTCTGGATTTTCTAACCAGTCTAGTTTATCTGCAGATTTAGCAAGGGTGTCTAGAGATCTAAAAAGTTGCTGTCCTTTTTCCTGACCCATAATTTCAATAAGGCCTTCTCTTACTTCTTGCATTTGGAGTATGTGCTTGGTATTTTTAGCTTCACCCTGAACTATTAAATAGATGAATTTTCTTTTTTCTTCCTGTGTCATTTCTTAATTTTTATTGTAAATACTTTGAAATCTCCGCAATCTTTTCGGAATCTCTTCTATCTAAAGCTTTATTAAGTTCGTCATTTAATTCTCTTTGTGTCATTTGAGAATATTCAATGGTCTTTTCAGGTTTAACCTCCCTAGGAGTAATCGCTGGTCCCTTTGTTTTTTTACGCTCTAGATACTCTGCTTTTCTTTTCTCGTATTCCGCCATCTGTATTTTATACTCCTCCATCTTTCTTAGATACTCGTCCCTCTCTTTTATTCCCCTAATCACAATATCTATATAGCCATCTAATTTTTTTCTAGCCTCTGGGGTCTTAGCCAATATACCTTTCATAAGTTCTAAAAACTCTTCATCAGGAACTTTTCTAGAATCAACCATAAACATCCAAAGCTCCTCTCTAACATTAGCATATGAATCTACCTTTGGATTCTCGTTCACAAAATCTCTAAGATCAGCTGCAATCTCTGGCCCATATTTCCAATCATCTGGTTCATCTCTTAGTCCAAACTTAGAAGCTAGATCTTTAGCCATAGCTTTATCCTTAGGAATTCCCTTCAGGGATAGCACTAGCCAGATCCCTTTAACTGCTTCGTGTATCAGCATGGAAAAATCTGCTCCTCTAGCTTTCACAATAGGAGTTTGACTTGGATTTACAGGTTCGTCTCTTTTATTTTTTTGGTATCCCTGATCTATCATTCTTCTCATATCAGAGCCACTAGCAAATTTTATATCAAGCTTGATGTTATAGAAATCTATAAGGGGCTTATATAAATCATAAATTACCTTGGTAGCTAATTTCTCCAATGGTTCTTCATGTCCTCTTGATAATCCCTGTGATCTGGCAAGCTCCGACATTAAAGGACCAGCTGCTGCCATTATTGCTCTCTGATCTCCTTCTCTCTGTCCAGCTATTCCCATTCTTTCTTTAGCTCTATCTGTGACACTTGAAAGATATCCACTTGGGATGGAAGACATGTCACTTGCTCTTATTGCCTCAAAAAAAGAATCGAATTTTTTTATTTTGTCGCTCATAAATGTTAAATGTAATTTTCAATTGAATCGTCTTCATCTCTAAGTATTTTAAGAAGTCTATCAACCACGTCATCTTCTGAAGATTTTTTCTTTGCTAGAGGATCTGGATTCACAGATGGTCTTTTTATAGGTTCTCCTGGTCTTTCTGGTTTTACCGGAGGTAATGGTTCCACATCAGGATCCACATCAGGGTCCTCATTTGGACTAGGCATTGGTCTAGTAGCAGGGTCTGCTGCAAATGCTTCAAAGGTCATAAGATTTCCAGTTTTTGGTTTATCTTTATTATCATCGGATTCAAATAGATTGAAAATCCTTTGTAGTTTTTGTTTTTTGCTTTCACTAACGGGATTTCCGTTAATTACTAGTTTGTTGCTTGATAGATCATATTCCAAGTGAATTTTATCACCAACCTCATCCTCTATAATTGCATTTGCAATAGGATCTTCTATATACTGTTGTATTGCACGTCTTAAAGGTCTAGCTCCCATTTCTTTATCATATCCTTGATTTAGGATAAGTTCCTTGATGGATCTACCCCAAGTCAATTCAATTTCTCTCTCTTTTAATTTGTTTGCAACCTTATTTAGTTCACCATCGATAATTTTGAAAAGATTGTCTTTCTCTAATGCCTTAAAGATAATAATCTCATCTATTCTGTTAATAAATTCGGGTGGTAATTTTTTCTTAAGATCTGCTTTTACTGCATCTATTCTCTGAACCTCTTTTGAGGCATCTGTTGAGAATCCTATTGTTGCTCTTTTTTCCTCTTCAGCTCTTGCACCAATATTGGAAGTCATAATAATAATGGTGTTTTTGAAATCAACCTTTCTTCCTTCACCGTCTGTCATATGTCCATCTTCAAAAACCTGAAGCCAAGATTGTAGAACTTTAGGGTGAGCTTTTTCAAGTTCATCCAAAAGAACAATGCAATGTGGATTTCTTCTGATCTTCTCTGTGAACTGTGTTCCCTCACCATATCCAACATATCCTGGAGGCGAACCAAATAGTCTTGAAACTGTATGAGGCTCACTGAATTCACTCATATCTAATCTAAACATTTTACTAGGATCTCCAAACACCTCTCTAGCTAATTCTTTAACCAAATGTGTTTTACCAACACCAGTTGGTCCTAAGAAAAGAAACACACCTTCTGGTCTATTTGGATCTTTTAAACCTGCCTTAGTTCTTTTTATTATACGAGTAACTGCTTCTACCGCTTCATCCTGACCTATAACAGCCATTTTTAATCTTGATCCTAATCCTTTTAAAGATTGCTTTTGATCTCTGGATATACTCTCTACAGGTATTCTAGTTTTTTTAGCAACTACCTCTTCAGATAGTTCTTTTGTTATTGTTATAGGTTCCTCTCTTGGACCATCAGTTTTTAATGCCTTTAATTCGCCTTGTATTTCCTTAACTCTATCATGAGCCTCGTAAGATTCTGCGAATTTTTGTGCCTTTGCTAAATCATGAACAGCTTTATTGGCAGCTAGTAATTCAGTTTCTAATTCCATTACCCTAGGATTCTTAGTTCTAGCCATACGGATCTTAGCACCAGTCTCGTCCATTAAATCTATAGCTTTATCAGGTAAGAATCTATCTGTAATGTATCTCTGAGAGAGTTTTATAAAAGACACTATTGAATCATCTGTATAGCTTACATTATGAAATTGCTCATATTTACTTTTGATACCTTGTAATATTTCCAAGCACTCTGCAAAGCTAGGCTCATCCACATAGATTTTTTGAAATCTTCTTTCCATTGCTCCGTCCTTCTCTATGCTCTCTCTAAATTCATTTAGAGTTGTTGCACCTATCAGGCTTAGTTTTCCTCTAGCCAAAGCAGGCTTAAGAGCATCATAGGCAGCTGGTTTTTTTAGAGTGTGTATTTCATCCATGAATAGGACCAATCCCTGCTCCTCAACTTCTTGTATAAGCTGTCCCAAAGCTCCTGCTGCTAATACTGCATTAAGGTCAACCGATATAAGTTTTTTACCATCCAAAAAACCTGGACAATTATCGCCAATCATAACAAGGGCTAGCTTTTCTACAGCTGCTGTTTTACCAACGCCAGGCTCACCTATTAGTACTGGATTATTTTTCATCTTTCTACTCAATACCCAGATAACTTGTTCAAGTTCATTATCTCTTCCAACAACTGGATCAATTTTTCCGTCTCTTGCCATTTGGGTTAGGTCTAATCCCATTGCCTGATATACATAGCCACTTCCACCTTGTGGCATTTCTTGTCCTTCCTCCTGATTTTCCAGTATTTTTTTAGTTTTTTGGACTCTTTTCATTTTTGCTATTTTTTAGATTCCCTTTATATATTCATTCCCTATACCATATTCTTTTAAATCCATGGTACAATTAAAAAAAGCCTAATTTTTAGTTAGGCTTTTATTTTTTATCTACTTTCATTCAGCAATTTTTCTATGTACTTATCCCGCTGTTCCACCAGATATTTAGTTCTTTCTATAAGCATATCTCTTTCATTTTTTATCATGTCATTAATATATTGCTGCTGTTTTTCCTCTATTTTTTTATGATCCTCTATTCTCTCCGAGAATTGACGATTTTGCACATAAATAACTCCTATCATTAGTATGATTAAGAACGATTGTTCTTTTAGCTTACCCATGAAGGTCTCTAGATATCCAGCTGGTGCTTTTTCTTCCATAACCTTTATTAACTTGTTTTAAGAGCTTCCTTAAGTCTTTTTAGAATCTCATTATTTTTCTTGATAAGCTTAGATGTTTTTATACCTGATCTTCTGCTTTTCATTGCTACTGGTTTACTTTTTGCTTTTGCCATGATTTTTTATTATATATCTTGTGATTGTCTAAAAAAATTATGTATGAAAAAGTTTAGAGGATGCGGATATATACAGTATGTATTACGTATATGAGCATTATAAGAAAGGAACTGAAGAAGTATTTTATGTAGGCATAGGAAATAATATTGGTAAGCAACAATATTCTAGAGCAAAGAGTAAAATCAAAAGAAATCCACACTGGAAAAATATTAACAATAAGTATGGATTCGATTTTAAAATAGTGTTTGAATCTGATTCTAGGGGGGATGTCTGTAATAAAGAAATAGAACTTATTTCAAAGTATGGAAGGATGGATTTAGGTACAGGTCCATTGGCTAATATGACTACAGGCGGAGAAAAAACATTTGAAATGTCACAAGAATCCATTTTTTCGGGGGTTAAAAAAAGAACGGAGAATGGAACATACAATAAATGTGCTGAAATAGCACGTCAAAGAATGCTAAACTTTAACCCATGGAAAGGAAGAACACACGATGGGTTTAATAAGAAGAAAATATATCAATATAATGCAGAAAGCGGTGATTTTATAGATGAGTATAAATCAATAAGATATGCAACAGAAAAATTAAAATTTAGTTCAGAGAAGATAATAGGAAAATGTTTAAGAGGAGAGAACCAAACAGGAGGCGGATACGTTTGGTTTTATGAATATAAGGGGCAAAGAATAAAAAGTGTTAGAAGAGGAATATCAAAGAATCAGCTTAAACCTATTATTGAATTAGATATTGAAGGTAATGTTATAAATGAATGGGAATGTATATCAGATGCTGCTTCTTGTTTGGGAGTTACTAGCTCAGCAATTGGAAATGGAATAAAAAATAACAGAAGAGTAAAAAATAGAATACTCATAAGAAAAAGTGAGGCAAATTAAATAAATTTACCTCGCTCCTTCCCAATACTACTTAAGCAAATCGTAAAAATGAGCAAATTCTTTTAATCTTTCACTTAATCCTATTGTACCCCCGTTAACTCTTTTACTAACTTCGGTAACAACCGAATCTGTTGCACCTTTATCGCATATTGCCCAAAGCCCGTTTTTCTGAAAAAAGAAAGCTGCGGATGCTAAAGCATATTTAGTTTCTAACAGTTCAGGATTTTCTAAAATATTTTCTTCTACTATTTTATCAAAATCTGAATAATTCGACTTTCCCGTAGTTTGTAAATACCCACGTCCTTTGTATTTCCATCCATCTCCCGAAGTCTCATCGCCGTTTCCCATTCTAGAAGAATAAACCTTATTTGCAATTTTCTGTGGATTTCTTGCATAAGACTCGTTTAGATTTCCGGGGAAATACTTAGGAAATATCTTTTTAAGACCATCTGCTGAATAATTTAAATTTTCACTAGTTGTCTTAAAATGACCGGATTCATGAGATGCCTGAGCTAATAGGTGGGTTAATCTCAAAGGAGTTGTAATACCAAACTTAGAAGCAGTATCAGGAATCTGTGCAATAACTGAATCTGGAATGTGTCCTTTAAGCTTTTCTAATTTGAAAGGCGATCCTGATGTAACAGAATCTGTGATCTGTGGATTTACAGGGGTGCTTGCAAACATTTTTCCCCAAGTACCATCGCCAACTATACCATCAGCAGTTAGGCCATTGGCAGCTTGCCAAGCTTTTACCTTAGCCTCTGTGCCTGGACCAAATACGCCATCAGCGGTTAGCCCTAATTTTTCTTGTAGTTTTTTAACGTCATCGCCTTTTGACCCATTTTTTAATAACATACGATTAATATTTATTTTTTTATATATCAATCATAGATTTAAAAAAATCAGATTAATCGCTCAATTCTTCTCAGAGATGGCATATACATTGGCTTTTTTTGAGATTTGCATTTATAACATTTATTCATTCCCAATAATCTTTCCTCGTCTTCCCTCTTCTTCTTTAGATCCATTCCTTCCTCTGTTAATTCGGAGTGATATGAAAAGTCTTCGTATTTTTCTAGGTGATTCATTAGACTATATATTTACATTTTTATTTTTCACTACTACTCTTTATATTTGTAATAAAATAATAGAAGTGGATATAAATAAAGATAATAAAGATTTTACCATAGAAGAATTGGAGTGGTTTCTGAATGACACTATAGATCAATTCCACACTAGGCCGGATGAAGATCCTTTAACAGTAGAGATGATAATCAAAGCATTAAAAGGATTTATAGACTTAAAAAAGAAATAACTAACCCCATGGATATAGTATTAGATTTTGACGGAACCTGTGTCACGCATGACTACCCTCTAACAGGAAAGGATATAGGAGCTGAACCTGTTTTACAGAGATTAATAGAGAACGGACATAGAATTATACTTTTCACAATGAGAAGCAACAGAGAGAATGAACCGCCATTCTTGGATTATGCACTCGAATGGTTTTATGAAAGAAAGATAGTGTTATACGGTGTGCAGAAAAACCCAGAACAACATATGTGGACAGATTCACCTAAAGCCTATGGACAGATCATCATAGACGATGCAGCATTAGGATGTCCCTTAGTTTTTGACGAGCAGCTTTCGGATAGACCCTTTGTTGATTGGGAAGCAGTAGAAAATATTTTAGAGTACAGAGGGTTTTTTAAAAACATATAAAGCATGAATAAAAAAATTTTCTTCTGGGTAATGACATTTTTAACATATTGTTGTATTTATAATAATTCAATCAATCACGATACCACCTGGAATATAATAATTGTTGTGTCCTATATAATTTTTGTGCTCATCACATTATATGATATAGGGAAAGGAATAGAAGAACAAGAAGAAAAAGATAAAAAAGATTAATTATGAAAAAAGTATTATTCATTGGTTTATTAACCATAGTTGGATGTTCAGAACCATCTAATGTAAAGACAAAAGACAATACATATATTATAAAAGGTCATCTTGATCCATTAGAAATAATAATCATTGACAGTTGTCAATATTTATATGGAGATTGGGAAAGAGCTACAGTATTAGTTCACAAAGGTAATTGCAAACATTGTAAAAAATGAGCCTAATAGGAGATAAGGCATACAAAAAATTTATAGACACAGGTAAGATACCAGACAGAATAATATATTCTATCTCTATAAAGATAATGAAAGGTCTAGAATTATCCGAGAGAGAAGAGACTGTGTTCTATGCAAAGACTAGTGAAATTAATGAAACAATAATTCATCTTTCAAAAAAATAAAATATGGATAAGGTAAAAAAGAAGCACAAGTGGGACACTAATAACTTCTGTGTGCATTGCGGTATTCAGCGTAAATTAGTTATGAACAAATTTGGTAGCTATATAGCTAATTACATGATAAATTATAAATGGATAGAGGGTAGGCCAGAATGTAAAATCAAATCATAATCTTTTAAATTCATCAGGTAATTCTCCTGGTGTTTTTTCCTCCCTTGAAGATTTAAGAAATGGCCCTTTAAAATTCATTTTATTTCTAGATATGCTATACAAAAAAACATCCTCCGGGTTATAAAGTGAATCATGTGTTCCGTGTGGAGTAAGATATGAAAAGGTAAGATCAGGCATAACTAGAAACACACCTTCTATATTTTTAAGTATCTGCTTTAGTGCAGTCACAGAAAAAAGATTGTTAATCATCTTATGTGTACAATCCTTTCCTTTACATCCTTTTCTAAAAAGATTCATTGTGTCTTCCTTAATCTTAGAATTAAAAATTTGTTCTTTGAAATTAAACATTGAACAATAAGCTTCTAGATCCTTATCTCTCTTATTTGGTTTTTCCAATCTGTCCTCATTAATCATCTTTATCTTGCCATCTATCTTAACTACAAACTGATCCTTATAGAAAGGTATAATGTCATCTTCGTTGGGAAGAAGAAATTTTTCAATCAGCATTTTAAATGTTCTAATCTCTTTGGTGCTAACTGTATAAAGATTTTTTCCGTGGAATATCTCAAAAGGTCCAAAGTTCATAATGGCAATATTCATGATCAATCCTAGATCATTGTATTCAGTAAACCTTTCTGAAAAATTAAAAATACCGCCCTTAGAAATTTTCTTAACTTCATAGGCCTTTTGCTCTGGGAGTATAATATCGGTGTCTTCCGTTCCGCCAGAGACAGCATCTTTTATACAAAGGGAAAGAAGTACTTCCCCCATTCCGATCTTATCTGATGTAACAGCAAGAAGATCCTGAAATAGTATTCCCATAGATGTGTCTCTAGAAATAATATCATTAAGATCCTTTACTAATAAAGATGGATTTTGAATTTCATATTGATCAAGACACTCATCAATAAATTCTTTACCTGTATCTGGATTTTCCTGTAGTATTTCAAACACCTTCTTTTCTACGTCCATTCTTTTCATCCTCGATAACTTGGTGAGAATGAGTGCTTTTGCAATCTCTGAGTTCATTCATATTATACTTTTTCAATACTAAAAAGTTACAGAAAGAATTAATATATAGATTTATATAAAAATAAATATGTATAAAATTCTATTGTTCATCTTATTGTCCATTTCTATTAAATCATTTTCAATCCCTCCAACCCTATATAATATAACAGGAGGTGGATATTACTGCTCAGCAACAGGATCTGGAATTCAAATAGGATTATCAGGATCTCAATCGGGAGTTTCATATCAATTGCTTAGAAGTGGCACAATCATTATGGGAACACCTATAGTGGGAACGGGTAGCCAGATAGTATTTCCTAATCAGACTGTAGCAGGCACTTATACAATTAAGGCAACAAACACATTGAATGAATCCTCATTGATGAACGGAAGCTCTGTGGTGAGTGTCGTATCAAGTACCACATTACCAGGAATACCAGGAACAATTTCAGGAGCAACAGATGCTTGTCTTTATATTCCTTCCGATACACTTATTTATAAAACGACAAGATCAACTAATACAACATCATATCTATGGACAGTTCCAAGCGGAGCTTCTATAATAGGAAATAATTCTGATACATTTATTAGAGTTAAATATAGCTCCTCATTTACAGGAACATTGCCTATAAAAGTTTCTGCAATCAATGCATGCTATAATAATTCAATAGGGTCAGCTAGATCCCTTACAATATACAAAAGGATTGCTTCCACGCCGGGTGTAATTCAGAAGTCATTCTCTCCTAGCGTTGTAGCAACATCCGATGTTTGTGATGTCATATACGACACATTTATGATAAGAAATGTTCCTTATGCAACATCTTATATTTGGTCCATAACAACAACCACAGGAACAATAAGAAAAATCTTAGGTTCAAACGACACGGCGATCAGACTTTATTTTAGCGCAGATTTTGTAAAAGATACTCTTTCTGTAAGAAGCGTAAATGCCTGTTCTGTGAGTTTACCCCGTACTTTAGCTTTAACCACACAAAGATTACCACCGACGCCAATTGCAATTGTGTCTGGTCCTGGATATTATAATCCATGTGTGGGTTACTATATAACATTCGTTGCAGCTTCACCTGAGCCTACTTCGTCACAACATAGGACTTCGATGTATCATTGGACAATTCCTAGAAACACATCTATAGTTAGTGCATATTATGATAGCTCATTTATTACAGTGCTCTTTGGCGTGGGATATACAGGAGGAGCAGTAACAGTAAGAGGAGAAACCCCATGCGGACAATTAGGTAGTTCAAAATCACAAGCAGTAACACTTGGTGATTGCTCCGCTCCAAATCTGGTATCAGTGGGGAATTACATATATCCTAATGTTTCAGGAGGAACACCACCATACACATGTAGTTTAAATAATGGGCCATTTCAGCCAATAGACACATTCAAAAATTTATCTCCTGGCAATTATACTATACTGATAAAGGATTTTAACGGATGTACTAAACCTATAAATGTAGCACTTTATGATTCAATTCGTATATCATCTTTCTATTATAATACATCAAATAAAAGTATTTATATAAACAGTAATGCTTCAGGTACTCTTTATATCAGAAATTCATTAGGAGTTTTAATAACAGCAAAGGCTTTTGCTGGTGGAGCATTAAGAGCTATAAGTGTATCCACATTAACTCCAGGAACGTACACTGCTACTGCTTATGACAGGGTTATAACGTTTACACTCTGAAACACTTATGTGGAAATAGTCTATAAAAACCAAAATATTTATATGCCTAATTTACCGATCCCTGTTCCAAAAGAAAGAATTTTATATCTGGCACAGCAAGTAGATCAAACTAGTATGAACGCATTAACCAAATCTATTTTGGAGATTAATGAGGATGATTCATATATTAAGAAACTTTCAGAGATAAGTGGGTTTTCGTATACTCCCCGTCCTATAGAAATTTTTGTAGATTCCTACGGAGGTTATGTCTATCAGTGTCTCGGTCTTCTAGGTGTAATTAGCAAGTCTAATGCCCCCGTTCATACAATAGTTACCGGATGTGCAATGAGCTGCGGATTTCTTATCTCAATAGCTGGACACAAAAGATTTGCATACGATCAAGCAACTTTTATGTACCATCAGGTTAGCTCTGGAGCTATTGGAAAATTAAAAGATATGGAGGAAGAGGTTATTGAAGCTAAGAGACTACAAAAGATTATAGAATCACATACACTAGCAAATACCAAATTAACTGAGGCAGAGCTTGATAAGTGTTATGAGCAAAAAAAGGATTGGTTCTTCACAGCTAAACAAGCTTTAAAGCATGGTATTATAGATGAGATCATTTAAAGCTATTTGCTCTTAATGCTCTTGTCGTAATTTGTTTCTGTGTATCCCTTTATTGTTAAAGATCTTTTATCTTTATCGTAAATTAGTTCTTTGGAGTGTCCGCTAAATACCTTTTTCATAGCGTAGTTTTCTATCTCTTTGGGATCGCCAGTTTTGAACTTTGACTCGATAGTATCTTTCATATTTGATTCTTCTCCTGTCATTTCTTCAGCTGACTTATTCTTTAGCAATGGTATTTGTTTGGTCCAATAGTTCTTTATAGCAGTGAATAAGGAATTGTAGCTAGCATTAGCTTGTATAGCTCCATTGATATTAGATCTAGCTTGCGTGTCGTTTTCATAAGCATCCATAACAACAGAGGTGGAATCACCATCCTCTATGTTTGCTTGCTCGTTAATGATTAAAAATTCTTTGTAGTTTAGCACCTTAAATTTTATATTATATATCAACAAAAAATCTAAAAAAAATGAAAGAGACTAAAATCCCATCTTTAAAATTTCCTTTGATTTTATTTATTCTTACAATGGGCGGATCTTTATTTTTCTGTAGCTACTATAGTAAAAAATACACTATCATAGATAAGAAAGTTATGTATAGAATAGACAATGTGGAGTATCATCCTATAGGGAGTGATAACACTTTACAAACAACACCTTACTGGAAGGTTCACGTGGAAGGGACAGATTTTAATGTGACCCAGTATAGAAATTTTGAGATAGGGGATAGTATAGAATTAATAGAAAGAAGAATAATACAGAAAAAATGAGTGTTATAAAAGAATCAGGAATTTATGAAGATCAATACGGATTTCTTTATTACTATATGGAAGATGAACTTACTAACTCTGCTCCTGACGATCATATATTTTACGAGAAGAAAAAAGGAAAGTATGTAACAATCTATGAGGAGGTGATTGATCTATTCAATTATGGTGACATTTCATTAAAGGGGAAAAAAATAATAGTAAACAATCGAAAGATGGAATGGCATACTATCTAATAAGTGTCCCATCCTGGTATTATAACGACTCTTTTAGAGATATCCTTTATCTTCTTCTTTGGAGCAATGTATTCTATAAATTCCTCAAAAAGTTTTATCCTTCTCATAGCTGATCAATTATTTTCAAACAAACCTCATTAACAAATTCTTCCATATCCCTAGTGCTTATAGTGTCCAATGAATCTTTCATACTATGACAATTATAAAGAAGGCCCATATCTAAATAGTTACCATCCTTATCTACTATAGGAGTTTGTTTATTAGTTATCGGAAGTGGATTAATTACAGTGGAATCTATACCATATTTTTTAAATATAACAGAATCGTTAAAAGGAACTTTAACTATAGGACATTGAAACATTTCTGCAATAGCATCTGTTAACGGAGTTCCCATAGATCCAACGAAAAAATTCTTACCTCCACTTCCTGTCAATTCAAGATTTAAAATCCATTTGCATGGAAATTCACCACTTTTTATTCTATCCGATAATCTAGTTGATCCTATACCTCCTAGTTCTTCACCATCAAGTATAACAACATTTATATCTGGTCTTAATGATTTTATTGCTAATGCATTTATAACAGAACATGAATTATCATTAGCATTATCTGAATCAGGATTAACAATATCGTGATGAGCTACCACAAATTTGTCAGATGATCCCATCAGCATTATATTATAAAAGTTATTCTGTGGTTGATTAGATGCTCCCATCTCCCCTAATATATCATGAAGCTCCTTGTCATATCTGTCAAATATTTCCAAGTATTCATCCCCTAGTGCATCCATTTCTTCTGGGATTAAATCCTCAGGATATGAATCAATGCCTTGGTCTACTAAGAATTTTCTTCCCTCCGAATTAAAATTGTTATAAACTTCTTCCGCTGCTTCTATTTTATCATCACTAATTGATTGGTAAAGATCTGGAAAATCCAGTATAGTGTATTCCCTTTTGGTTTTTCTTTTTTCCCAAACGTCTAATTCGTATGAAAAACCTGCTTTCTTACATAAATTAATTATGTATTCTACCCTTGGTGTTGGATTAGATCCATTATAAAAGCAGTTTCCTTCGTTCCTAACCTTACAAAATTCGTATATTTTTTGGTACATTATTCTTATTTTGATTTATATATCCGCTAATTTACTACAATAAAGTTAAAATGGTAAATAATATTTAACGGGAATAGCTATGGAACTCCAATGACTATTGAAGATATAATAAAAGACCCCTTCCCACCAATTTAAAGGCCCAGTATTAATACTGGGTCTTTTTATGGATATATAAAAAAATTAGAGAATTAAAATGAGATTAGAAAGCTTTAACCAATTTAATGCGCAACCTCAGGCTTTGGTGCTAGAAAATTTACTTGTCCTTAACGATGAAAAATGCATGGCTAAATATAGTCTAAATGAGTTTAAGAACTTTTTCAAAAGAGCATTATTATTAGAATCGGTAAATCAGGAGGATAATATAATGCTGGAAAAGGCACATGCTTATTATGAAATGAGTATGCTTAGTGAGGCTAAGAGGGAATGGTTTGAAAAGGAATCATCACCTGTTTATTTGGATGCTGAGGATCATATGATCCTTATAAACAATAATGAGGCTTTTATAATTTCTAAATCAACATACACAGCAATCAATGAGGACTGGGGATGGGGTGATATAACAGATGCATGGGATTCCTATACAAATAAAGTTGTAAGTGTTGCTAAATCAGTAAGTAAGGATGTTATTAAAACATATAATGAAGTTTCCGACGGAGCAAAGAAAGCATGGGAATGGGTTAAGACAGCAGGTTCAGCTGCAGTTAAATTTTTAGGTGAAATGACATGGGTAGATTGGGCTACACTTGGCCTTGGTGTTCTTAGTGCTTGTATGGGTATTTTAGGTACAGCCATACCCGGTGCAACTATTATAGCGGGTGTTTTATTGGCTTTAACAGGGGGATTACACCTTTACGAGGGATATCATAAATACCATGAGGCAACAGATAAGCTAAAATCCCTAAAAGAAGGAGATCTTACAAAATCTGTAGCTGGAATAAATGAATCGCTACCAGATATAGCTATGGGATCTATATTTACTATTTTAGGGTTACATGATATAAGTAGTGGATTAACTCAAGCATTAGCAGACCCCACAGCAGGTGCTCAATCATTGGCAATCAAAGGATCCGCAATTGCGGGTGGCAAAAAATCAATTGCATCTATGGCTCACAAGCTTGAGCACACTATAGGCGGAGGATGGGCAGGTAAAGCAATGAAAAATCTCGGAAAAAATAAAGCAATGCAAACATTGGCTGAAAAAGCTGCCGGATACACAGGTCTACAGCTTGCAGGTATATTGGGACATGGAATATTAGTTAGTTGCTTAGGATGGATGTATAAAGGATGCTTAAACGGAGGATCTTCAATAATGAAAGGAATATCTTGGGTTTTAGATATACCACAAAAGATAATCGAAGGCATAGACAAATTAAGAAAAAATGCAACGGGTGCGATAGGAACTATTATTGCAAATGGCCTTAGCTCATTGGTTCAGCCTATGGCAAAGAGTGCAGCGAAAGCAATAAACAAATATCTTAAGCCAGCAGTTAACTCTGCTAAAGCATGGTTCGACAGACAAATTATAATATATGATGTATGTTCTAAAGCAATTAGAGAGGAAAAAACAGGAACACACGAAAGCATATTAATAGAGGAAGAGGATGATTCTATACCTGGCATAGAATCCACGGAGGTTTCTAAAGATGAGGTGAAGTTAATAAATAATAAATCTCCTATCAAGGCAACGCCAGAAGACGAAAAGCTATTAAAGAAAATGCCGGAGGATGAAATAAAGAATAAGATAGAAGATGAAACTGGACCTGGATACGATTATAAAGAATTAGCAAAGGAGGGAACTAGTGAATCTAAAAATAATTTTCTTAAACACCTGAAGTTATACGAGAATTTTTCCAATTAATTGAAACAATATCTATACATTAGCGTATAGTAATTAATAATAAAAAAATAAAAAAACAATTATGAGGAAATTCATTATCTCAGCAGGTATTTTGCTTGCATCTTTAAGCTCTTTTGCTCAAACAAGTACACCGAAGGTAACTAAAGTACCTAAATTCTCTTACAGAGTTGGTGTAATGAGCAGCTTACCATTTGACATCTATGGAGATGATTACAGAATAGGATTAGGAGCTTGCCTATTAGAGGCTTCCTATAAGAATCCAAATTTTTCTAAAAAGTTCATTCTCACTGCAAACAGTGGATACATTAGAATGACCAGTAAAGTATCTGGTGAATTTGCAGAAATCCCAGTAATGGTAGGCGCTAGATACCCAATTAATAAGTCTTTTTATTTTGGTGGATCAGCAGGTATTACATTTTACAACGAGAAAGAATTCGGGGATCAGGACTTTATTTACAGTCCATATTTCGGATATCAATCAGGTCCATTGAGTGCGGATATCCGCTATATCAATACATTGAGAGATGGAGGCTCGATGAAGACCGTGGGTCTAGTATTTTCATATACTCTTTAATCGTTTAAAAATATTAAACAAGAAAAAGCAGACTTAGGTCTGCTTTTTTTATTTTATGCGATATATAAAAAATAAGTTCGGAACTCTATGTATTGAACAAACATATTTTTAATAGACATGAAACACATTAAAATGTTTGAAAACTTTAGCGATGCCCCAGTAACATATGTATATGCCATCGATGATTACGGAAACGTAAATAAAAAAGCAATGGTAGGAACACATCAGCATGGAAAAGGATTCACACCAAACGAGCTTGGCAAAGCTATGGGATTTTCCTCACATCCAACATCAATACCAAATGGTACTGCAATGGATACTGCCGATAACGGTGATGGGGATATTTATTATAGCGAGGACTCTATGGGTTCAGACGATATTTAATTACATACTCCAAACTGGATTTGCAACAATTAATTTTCCATTTTCAACCCTAGGAATTTCACCAAGATCATTAGGATCAGCATATTCGATATCATTAGGATAGAATTT
>Ga0214921_10000399_pt1 | contig 82649 bp, 83 predicted proteins | sample LL1505_MetaG_FD_177992 | JGI IMG/M metagenome (GOLD analysis project Ga0214921, IMG submission 177992) | Freshwater microbial communities from Lake Lanier, Atlanta, Georgia, United States - LL-1505 | ecosystem: Environmental > Aquatic > Freshwater > Lake | place: USA: Georgia | collected... | reverse complement strand
TCATCAAGATCGTCATCAAGATCGTCATCAAGATCGTCATCAAGATCCCCAAATAGATCAAAAACTGAAAAAAAACCAGTAAAAAGATGTAATAAAATGCCTGCACATCGTATTGATAATATAATTAAATTTGAAAAGAGAAGAATAGATGAAGCATCAACCCAAAATCGTAGCCCAGGATATTATGAAAAAATGAAAAAACGGTTAGAATCATTATGTTTTCCAAAAGATACAAATTGGGAAAATACAGGAACCTATTTTGTAGCATTATCTAAAGCTATATAAAAATTATATTTATCGAAATATAATTTTTTAATGGCGTTTTGTTTTTGAGTGGCGTTTTGTTTTTGTGTGGCGTTTTGTTTTTGTGTTACGTTTTGTTTTTGAGTGGCGTTTTGTTTTTCTATGATGAGATCCTCCTTTTAAAAAACCAATATTTGTAGTTATTGTATTTTCTGCGTTATTCAAAAATTTTTGAAAACTTTCATATTTATTTTTCAAAATTGATTTTGCATTATCATTGTTAACAGTTTCTTTCAAATTATTATATTTAATTTCTCCGATTGACTTTAGATCCTGTATTTTTTCTAATAATTCGTTATACTTTGTTTTTTTTTCTGTATCTGTCATATATTGTATATTGTCTAATTCTTTTCTTATTTCATTTTCTGTATTATCATACCATTGCTGTGTACTCATATTTTATAAATATATATATATATATATATATAAACAAAATATCCTAAATACTATAAATACCATAAACACTTTTTTTTTATGGCATTTATTTTTGTATCTATTCCTACCATCCAATTGGCATGGACAAACGCTATTTTTTTTGTTTTGTCTTTGTTTTTATGAAACTTCTTTTTGAAGTCACTAAATTCAGTCGATAATTCTATTAGTTCTGGTTTATCAAAATAAATCAACCCATTTGGAAAACGTTCCAAATCAAACATCGTCGTTTTAAACACACCAGGATTATGTAATAAAAAATAATTAACAAAGTGTTGATCCGGTATTTGCCAATTCATACCCTTATATACGTAGTCTGTCATATCCAATGTTTTTTGATTAGAAAAATATAACATACATCCTGTGCAATTTTGTATTTGATGAACATCGTTCTGAAAAACAATATCATATCCCTTTCCAACATATTCTTTGTATATATTATTTAAATTATCGAGAACAACTGTATCCACATCCAAATACCATACAGATTTATACGTTTTTAAACTTTGATTAATAAATTTATATCTTAAAAACGAGAACTGTACAAAATCAGGGTTTCCAAATGTCTTTTGATTCGTAGAAAAATTCGCATCATCAATAAATGTACATTTGAAACCATGGGATTTTACTATTTCATATGTCAATTTATCAGCAATAAATGCCATATAGTTCTCAATACCTTGATTTTTTAATGATTTTAAATGATTCAATCCAAGTTCTCCAGAACCTTCATCAAAACAACAAACAAATAACAAATCTTCGTTTGTATTTATATCATTTGAAACTGTTTTTATAGTTTCTATATTAGGTTGTTGAGAACCTGTAAATAATTTATTGGTATTATTTGATAATTTATCAAAAGTAGACATTATATTATTTATAATTTTATATTTATATTGATAAAAATATAAATAGATTTTATCACATATACAAATGTTCTCGTTTATACCTAATGAATTGTTCATAACAAAAACAAATGTAGTATATCCACCATTTAAAAATGGAGTTTACATGGAAGAATATTTTTTGAATCATGTCTCTACAAAAAATATTAAGGTAGATAAAGAGGATCGGCGTTATATACCTGCGTTATGGACTAATTTTCAAATAGAACAATGGTTTCCGTCGCGTCATGAAGAAATGCAGAGAACCCTGGATAAATGGATATCTGAAAACCCTAGTAAAAATGGTTATTTTACAGTCGTTCAACACGATGATGGACCTATGTTACGCCTACCAGCTAATACAATCGTATATGGTGCATGTACAGGTAATATTCAACTTCCATTGATTTATCAAGATCTATCAAACAAGTTAGAGAACATTCCTAAAAAAACATTCAAAAACAAGTCGATTCTATGTTCTTTTGTTGGAAGTATTACACATAATGTTCGTAAAACTATTATAGATACATATCACAAAAACCCGAAATTCAAGTTCTCCATCAATCATGGTTGGACAAACAATGTTTCTACTGATAATCAAAAAACATTTATAGATTTTACTGTGAATTCAAAATATGTATTAGCACCACGAGGATATGGAAGATCGAGTTTTCGTTTTTTCGAAATTTTTAAATTAGGATCAATTCCTATTTATGTATGGGATGATAAAGAATGGTTACCATACAAAAATGTTCTCGATTATGATAAGTTTTGTATTAGTATTCATATAAGTGAAATTGATTTATTGGAAGAATTGCTATTATCTATCAATCAAACACAATACGAAAAAATGTTCTCAGAATATGAAAAAATAAAACACATGTTTGAACTAGAATACATGTGTGAATATATTTGTGGACCAATCGTCGTACCAAATCAACACGCATATGTAGGTCTAGGTAAAGGGTTTATTGAATCAGATAATGATGTAATCAATATAACATTTTAGAATGTGTATCAAATGGTATTGATGTGTTCTATATCCATACCTGATGTAAAATGTGTAAAATAATTCAAATTAGTAAAATTATTGACATATTGTTGTTTTATATTATTTGGTAATATATGGAAATTTGGATAAAAAATTTCACGCCAATAATACCATATTTTATTAAAACGTTCATCTAACCAATAAATCATATCGTTATCTATCAAATAACTTGATAAAAACGATTGATCATCTTGGTGATATTTCATATATTTCGAAATATTTTTTTCATATAAATCTACAAATTTTTCAGCATGATATTTGGGTTGATAAATAACCAACCCACCATTAATATGATCATTATAATTTTTACTTTCACCAGATAATGCATACCAATCTTTACCTGTTTTTTCCCAACCATTTTTTATTTGTATTTGTTCTCTCCATTCATAATTATTGAAATATTTTCTTTCATTGACGGCTGCTACTTTACCTTCTGGTATATCGCTCAATGGTAGCGGAGGAGCATTACGATTTATAAATATATCTGAATCAATACTAATAACAAAATCGTAATCCTTGAATTTATTTGGTATTAATAAACGTTGCCAAAAAAATTTTTTTCTATCCATATTGATTTCAAATTTTATAAGTTCATTTAATATAAACAATTCATAATTATGTTTTTTACAATAATTCACCATATTTTTTTTGAATATATTATTAAAATGATGCATATAAGCGTCACCAATAACAAATACTACGACTGCTACTTTCATTTATCATAAACATACAAATATCTTTATATAATTATGATATTTATAAATATATACCTATAATCATATAAAAATATATTCCTATGTATAAAAATGTCTAAAAAAATTGCATTAATTACTGGAATAACCGGTCAAGATGGATCATATTTGGCAGAATTATTATTAGAAAAAAAATACATAGTACATGGTTTGATTCGTCGCTCATCATCTATCAATACAAATCGTATCGAACATATTTTTTCGAATCCTTGTTTAAAATTACATTACGGCGATTTAACAGATAGTAGTTGTCTAGTAGCTATTCTAGCTATTATAAAAAATCAATACCCAGAAATGGAACGTCTAGAAATTTATAATCTGGCAGCACAATCACATGTAAAAGTATCATTTGAAATGCCGGAATATACAGCCGATACTGATGCATTCGGTACATTGAAATTATTAGAAGCAATCCGTATCAATAATCTCGAAAAAATAACCAGATTTTATCAAGCATCTACTAGCGAATTATACGGTTTAGTACAAGAAATCCCTCAGAAAGAAACCACACCTTTCTATCCACGTTCTCCATATGGTGTCGCAAAATTATATGCATATTGGATAGTAAAAAACTATCGTGAATCATATAATATGTATGCAACAAATGGTATTTTATTCAATCATGAATCCGAACGTAGAGGCCATAATTTTGTTACAAGAAAAATAACATTAGGACTTAATAAAATATTGAAAGGCGAAACTGATCGTTTAGTAATGGGTAATATAGATTCACAGCGCGACTGGGGGCATGCTATGGACTATGTTGAAGGCATGTGGAGAATTTTACAAAATGATAATCCAGACGATTTTGTATTAGCAACTGGTGAAATGCATAGTGTACGTGAGTTTATTGAAACTGCTTTTAAATTAAAAGGTATTAATATAAAATGGAAGGGTCAAGGTATAAATGAGATCGGATACGATGAAACATCAGGTAAAGAGTATGTATTTATTGATGCCAAATATTTTCGTCCAGCAGAAGTTGAATTATTAATAGGCGATGCTACCAAAGCAAAAACAGTATTAGGATGGAAACCTAATATAAATTTTGATGAATTAGTGAGACGAATGGTTATTCAAGATTGCCCTGAATAATAATAATGATAAAATTATATAAATAAATTGATATAGTATTTATATAATGGAATTTGAAAGGCCATCCGCAACTGGATATACAATTTTTTCGAAATCTAGGTGTCCTTTTTGTACAAAAGCCAAAGTTCTTTTAGAAGAAGAGCCGTATACAATAATTGATTGTGATCAATATTTGGTTGATGATACTACAAAACAACAGTTTTTATTATTTATTGAAAATCTTATCGGCAAAGAATACCGTACATTTCCAATGATATTCAAAGACGGTGAATTTATTGGTGGATTTTCTGAAACAAAGGTACATTATGAAAAAGAACAGGCGTTCAACTCTATGTAACATTTTCAACCAAGAAAAACGTCGTTTCCAACCCTGTTTAAGTTATTAAAAGTAATATTCATAGCATCTACATAGTTTCTTTGATTATAAGGTAGTTCATGTTTTTCTAAAAAATATTTGACTCTTTTAGAGACTTCAGGGTGTCTGAATTGTGGCATTGATGGAAATAGATGATGTTCAATTTGATAATTTAAATAAGACATCCACCAATCAACAATTTTTAACGGTCCAGCAGTTACATTCATAGTATGAATTGCTGAGTAACGAACCCAATCAACTGTTACATCATCTTTAGCTACTACAGGAAGATGTGTATGAGAGACTGCAAAATTTAAGAAAATATAATTTGATGCTATCCAAGTATATGCAATATATATTAAGACTGAGTTATAAACACCAAATTTTGTGGAAATGAAAGTATACCATAACATATATCTTGATCCTATACATAAAGCTTCAGCATAATTTTTTGTCCGTAAAACATGTCTTGGATGTAAATAAAATTGCCAACCAACCGCTACAAGAAGTGTGGTAACAACTGGAAATAAAAATGCTTGTAAACGAATCCAAATTTTTAATGGGAATTCAATTCTTTTCACGATTTTATTAGTGAATGCTACTAATGGTAATGTATCTAAGTCTACATCATGACCAATCTTTTGAGGCATTGAATGATGTTTATTATGCTGGTTTCTCCACCAACTTCCACTCATACCACAACCTAAACCATAAATAATGGTTTGTAAAGAGCGGTCTATTGGAATATTACCAGTTAATGAATAATGTCCCGCCTCATGCATAAGCCAACCACAACGACCCGATACTATTCCAAGTGTTATCAATCCAAAAAATAAATAATTATTGAACAGTAAATAAAAACCAATAGAATGCATAATAATAATCTCCATAATTCTATAAACAACATGAACCATATTTGGTTCAAAAAAACCCTCATCTATCAATTCTTTTGTTAGTTTTTCAAAATCTTTCATTAATTTAGTTTGACCATGAAGTTTTTCTTTTTTATCTTCATTCATTGCTGGTCTATTTGGTTTTGATTTCAATAATGTCATGGCTTTCTTTGAACGAATATGAAAGTTATTACACCTTTTCTCATTTAAAACGCACATTTTAACATAAAAATTGAATAAAAAATACGTTATAACTTGTAATGTATAAAAAAATGTCTTGCGGTTATATTTACAAAATACAATTTCCTAATGGAAAACATTATATTGGTATGTGATTATTCACGAGATTATTTAATTGATTATTTTGGGTTCAAAACATTAGAATGTTCGTATTTAATGAAAATTAATAAAGTTACAGTGGAACGACCCATTTTAACAAGTTATGAAATCATATTTTATAATACTAAAAATATTAAAATCCAGCATCTGCTTTAATAAATTTTCTTTTCTTTGTATTACGTTTTGTTTTAGTATTTTTCTTTGTATTACGTTTTATTTTAGTATTTTTTTGTTTATTATTTCCACCCCAATATATAAAACTATTCATACTATTATAATATTTTATTACATTGTTAATAGTTTCATTATCATTTTTAATAATACTATTATTTCTCAAATAATTTTCAAAATCTTCTTTTTTTTTATTATAATTAAATTTATCACCGCTATTTGAAAAAAAAGTAAATCCTTTAGTTTGAATTATATATTTTTCATTTACTAAATTATTGTAAAAATCTTCTTTATTATACTTATCAGGTAACAATTTTAATAAATCACTTTTAAAAAGTGAAGTTCCTACAGTTTTATCCGCAGCATTTCGTACTCCTTCAGTTGCTGCTGCTTCGCCAAATATACTAAATAAATCTAGAAAACTCATATATATAATAATTATATTATTTTTATTATCAATATCTAGTAACGGTTAACCAAATAAATACTTTCTCATTTAAAATGTGCGTTTTAAATGAGAAAAGGTGTAAAAGCTTCAGTGGCATCAATACCTTTACCTGCATAAAATTTTATTACACTACCACCCGGATGTTTAAAATTAGTTACATCATATACCCTGCCATCAATTAATATTTCTAATTTATCACTTTTTACTCCAGGTTCTAATTCGAATCCCATTATTAATATAAATAATAACAATTTATTATTTATATTTTTATAAAAAATAACATTTATACCAGTGAAGATTTACACCCAAGGTTTCAATTCCAATTGTTTGTATTCGCGATCATGATGACGAGGTATTTCTAAAGGTACGACTAAAGTACTTTGATCTTGGCAATATCTCATGTATCCAACGGCTTCATTATAAACTGTAGGTATAGCATAATCCAAGACAAGTTGGTTTAAACGTTCTACTTGTGTAGTTATATCGGTTTCACGGTGTTCTGCGTATTGCAAGTAAATACTACGCATAATAATTTTCAATGTATCTATATTTTGTGGACCAATGACAAAACGTCCATCTGATTTTTTATATACTCCTGCGCGAAGTCCATTTTGTATTATTTGAATATTACCAGCTGAAAAAAATACTTGAGATAATATATTAGTCTCCCATATACCATCAAGAGCTTCGCGATATTCAGTAGTTTTATTTTTTATAGCTAAACGTTCTTGCATTTTAAATTGAACATCTTGACTGGGTTGTTCTATTATATTAACACGTCCATTATATTTATCCATATCTATTATTTTATTAACATAATTAATGTTATAATCACTCATTATATAAATTTACATAAGAAATAAAACTTGAGTAAAAACGTAAAAACGTAAATACTAAATAATATAATATTTAGTAAAATACTTATATGTCTAATATATATAATGGATTTATTTTACGTTATTGTATTGACAATTTTTATTATATTTTTAATAATAGTATTATCTTATTATGGAATTGTATTACAAAAAAAAATAAAAGATATTAAAGATTATCCACCACAACCGCCTTCAGCATGTCCAGATTATTGGACATTAAATGCAAATGGTCAATGTGTAATACCAACATCCAGTTCAAAAAACACTGGTAGTATTTATGGAACTGATAATACAATAAATTTGAATACTAATTCAACATATGGTTATAATAATGGTATTATTAATTTTAATGATAATGGTTGGAGTAGTGGTGGAACTGATGCATTATGTAATAAAAAAAAATGGGCAAATATGAATAATATTGTTTGGGACGGAGTAACCAATTACAACGGATGTCAATAAATAATAATATATGCGAAGTTACTCAGGCGGGTAGTATTAGTTTTGAAAAGAAAATATATATAAATATATAAATATATTTATATAACTAAAAGAGGATTATTATTAACGGTAATAAGAACCATTATTACGTAATAATAAAAGGGGTAACAAAAAATCGGAAAATCTATTATCATCGTAATAATAATGATAATGATAATAATATCTACTACTCGATCTACTTGAGCTATCACTGCTACTACTCGAACTAGAGCTAGAACTAGAGCTAGAGCTAGAACTAGAACTAGAGCTATGGTGTCTTCGGTGATGTCTAGGCATCCTATGAATATATATTATCATATCAAAAAACATTTCTAAAAAAATATAATTTTCCTAAACGGGCAAACCTATTATGGTTTGTAAATTACAAATTATAATCACAATATTACTTATTGAATTTTATTACCCTATGAGGTTCTCCAATATTAGAATCTAATTTTGTTAACTCAACTGGATATTGATAAAGCGAATATTTATTTTGATAATTTTCTGTATATGAATTTAATTCCATAATTTCATATTTAAGATTACGTAAATTACGTATTTCTGGTTGAATTTCTTTAATTTGAATATAAACAGCCTCTTTTAATATTTCTTTATTTTGCGTATTTTCATATTCTTTCAATAATGCGTTTACACGTTCATTTAAATGGAATATTTCATCATTCTTTTTTTCAATCAAATGTTTTTTATCAATACTATGATATAAATCGTTTTTTTTATCGAGTAATTTTTTATAAATACTACTATCTGAATTATATTTTTCTAATTCTTCTTTAAATAACTTAATAGATTCTTGCTCAGTAGTATAATTAAAAAGAGTATCCAATTTTTGACGAATAATATTATCTTTTAATTCTTCACTGTCCTCACGAAATATTTCTAACATATAATTTAATTGCATATTAGAGTCACCTACATAAATTTGTATATCCAAACCACAAGGTTTTGTAGTATCTCCACAAATTGCATTATATCTACCGTTTTTTTTTGAAAAAACAGTTCCAACAGGACGTTTACATTTAATACAAGGTGGTTTTATAGTAAGTACTTCTCTCTTTGCTTGGCGTTTTGTATCAGCCTTTTCAAATATTCTTTTCTTCATGTTGTAAATCGTGGTTTCATATGTACTTTTTAATTTAAAATATTCATTCAATGCATCTTGCACATTTTTTTGTTTTTCTTTTGGTTCATTATTTTCTACTATAGCTGCTGCGCTAGAATTACGAAATTCGATACTTGGTGTATTTTCCATTTGAAAATCCACAATTCCTTCTGGTAGGTTTTCAATTACAGTAATAGGATTATTGGATACTACTAATTTCTCTGGTTTAACGACGCCACTTAGATTCAAAGACGATAAATTATTATTACTACAATTCAATTCCTTTATATTAGGTGGAATGTTCTCAATGGTCGTCAATTTATTATCATTTATTATCAATATTTCTAGATCCATCAATGAACTTAGATCAAACTCCTCCAAATAATTATGTGGTATTTCTATTCTAGATATATTATTTGGTAATCCGTCTAATGAAACCAATAAATTATCTGGACATTCGAATTCCAATAGTGATTCGGGTAATCCATTTATAGAGGTTATTTCACCCTTGGTTAGTATAATTTTTGTAATATTCGTTATGCCATATTCTTTTAAAATACCAAAATCTAAATCGCCATGTAATGGTTCTAAAATAGAAATATCACGAGATGACTTATTGAATTTTTCTAAAAAGTCTTTCAAATATGCTTGGGCAGTATTATTTTCTTTTAATATACGTTCTCTTTGTTCTTCAATAATATTCATAATATATATTGTAAATATATATATTATGATGTTGTAAACGGTAAATTTGTAATACCAGTCATTTGTGACTCATCTAATTTTTTTTTATCCTCCTTATAAAAGCGTATTTTTGATAAAACATATTCTTGATCCTTGATAAGTTTTTGGTTTCTTTCATAATCTGATAATTTTTGTTTACTAGAATAATACAACCCTAAACCAAATATTACCACTATAAAAACTAAAACGCCTATATTCAAAACATAATAATAAATACTTACACGTTTTGAATGACATTTTTGTAATGTATCATATAGATAATTTTTCACGTTAGGTTCTATCAAATTTATATTATCCATTTTTATAATAATAAAATCGAATATTTTTTTATTATAAATAACGCTAAATATTTATCAAAAACGTTGTAAATATACATTTACAGAAAAATAACAAAGTATGGCTAAAACTATCGAAACCAGCCATATAGGAATAACGGTTTTATTACGATAACCTACACCAAATTCACGAAATCCACCGTCTTTTGTATACAATAATCCAGGTTTCAAATAATGAATAATAGAAAAAATTACTAAAAACATCAATATGGCTATACTTATTTTATTATATCGTACAAATTGTTTAGTTTGTAGCATATTATATATTATCTATAAAATCAATATATAATATTTTCAATTATTTTTACATAGGTTCAATTGATACTAATCCTCAGGGAAATCTTCTTCGGCTTCATCATCATAATAGTCACCATCCATAAATCCTGTACCCATATCTGTAAAATCATAATCATCACGTCCAATACCCGCATCTTCTGTGTTTTGATTATTTTCGTCTAAAGCATTCAATTGATAAATATCCAATAATTCTTCGTTTACATTATCTAACAACCCAGCACCCCGGGTTTCTTCATCCAAACCTTTCAATAATTCGTCGCGCTCTCTATTATATGTTTCTTTATCATATTGGAATAATCCTTTTTGTTGTCCAACATTCCAGTGTTCTAACCGATAATTCTTCAATAAATCTTCAACACTACGTGCTTCAATACTCAACTTTTCAAGTTTCTTAATAATACCTTGTTTTTCTTTTTCTTTGGATCGTCCAAGACGTTTCAATATTTCTTCATAGGAAAAATCAGTCGATTTTTTATTCGTTTCTTCAATATTTAAAAATGCCAACAATAACTTACAAACACGGTTTTTTAATGCTTCTGGATTATCCATTTGAATACGATATTCAACAAGTTCACTATCTATTTCAGCTATTTCTTCATTGAAATTAGTCAAATCTGCCTCTAATAAATTGGCTTCATTCATATTTGCATTTTTTTTCGTTCTACGTTTTTCTTTATGTTCTTGTACATCCGCCCTAAGTAAATCAACTTCTCCACTACATAATATATATTCATAAATGGTGGATAAAAAACAATATTTATATAATAACAAAATGGTAGTTTTATTAAACATAGAATAAAATGTTTTAACTACTGGGCCATCTTCACCAGGATACTCACGAACCACTTCTGTATGAACTGGAATATTCTTTACAAATATATTTAAATCATTTAATCGTTCACTGACTTCCTGTAAAAGTCGTACTAAAACAGTGTCTTGACGAAATTCTTCTAATTCTTCGTAATGTTTATTTATAAAAACTTCTACATCTTGAATATGTTCTTTTGATAAATCCCAGTGTTTTGGTATTCTTTTATAAAAACTATCGTTATTTATAAGAGCATTTGGATATACTTTCGAGAACATTTCAACAGCGTTGATTACGTATTGTGTTATTGTATATAACCCTTCATCATAATATGATTTCTTTTCACTCATGGGTTTATCTAATTTCCATTTTTCAACATTGATTAAATATTCATGTAAATTTCTATATTGTGAATCTGAAATATTCAATCCATAATCATCGAAAAATCGCATTATTTTTTTATACAAATCTTGATTATTGTTAATCAAATAATCGATCAGATCATTCAATTCCTTGGATGGTGTATCGGGCATAATTAATGGGTCATATTTATCTAATATTTTATACAACAAATTACGTAAAGGTTCATCAATAACCGTAGAATTACTCATATCTAATTTTTCCAAAATATCTTTTAAAACATCGACTTGTGTGAATGGTTGTCGATTGATATTCGATACAATATTTTTTTGATTTACTATTTTCATTAATTGATATAAATCATCGATCGTATAACGTTTACCGTTTTTTTTCAAAAATTCTATTTTTTCTTCTAATGACCATGTTGTCAAATAACCTTCAGGTTTCTCATTACAAAATATTTTGAATTCAGTTGGAATAGGTAAATTACGGTCGAAATTACAATAATGAATAACAGCCAAATATGTATTTTCTTCGAAATGTCCTAATTGTACAGCTGGATATTGTATTCCAGTTTTTCCTGGATGATACAAAAGATCCGCCATCGTCAAATTTTTCACGTATTTCAAGATTTTTTCGATTTGTTTCGATCCACGTATACAAATATCAATATTCTTATCCTCATTTTCAAAATATTGTATTGGATTCGTTTTGTCAATGTTTTCATTACAACATGCATTTTCTAAAAATGGAACACGTCCGGATGTTTTCAAAATAGTATCTTTCGTTTTTACTATATCATTGATGGATTCAATAATTCCATATCCAAAGTATATCATTTTACTTTTCAAAACAAAAATCGATTCGGTTTGATGTTCACTACCTCTATGAATCAAACTATCGAATTCAGACATAAAACTACTACTAATATTATGTAATTTCTTTACTATTTCATAAGGAACAATAGGTGGTAAAAACTGTTTCCATTTTGAGATACTATGTTCATCTGGTGCTATTAACTCGGGATTTAATAATAAATATTCACGTTTTTTCACATAGAGTTCATCCATTTCAGGACGTGTCATGATGTTTTTTTCCAAGAGGGTTTTTATACGGGTTGTCAAGACTTCTGCTTTGTATTTACTGATAGATAACCAAGGATCTTGTGATAATTTCATTTTATTCAAAACACATGCCAAATATTGAATACCAGTAATATCTTCTATACCAGCCATAGGATATCCACTGAATGAACGAACACAATTAGGAAATGTACGTTTTATTTTGAAAGAAGGTATAGCGGTTTGTACGGCTATTAATAAAACACCTGCAATAATTGTGATCATGGTTTCATTACGATAATCTTTATAGGTTGTTTTAAAATATTTACCTGTTTTTTTGAAGTTTTGTTCTGATTTTTTTTGATACGATTCTTCATTGAATATTTCCTTTTCTATTATTATGTTCGAGTGTCTCAATATAAATTCACTAATGGTATCGATAGGAACATCAATATTTTTACAAATAGCACTCATGATATTGTATATGCTTTCGATAGTCTCGCTTTCAAATACTGGTTTTTGTTTCTTTCCTAGGGCTTCCATGACAACTGTTCCTAAGTCTTTCTCTAAAATATCATGTGTAGTAATACGAAATCCCGCCTCATCAAATCCCTCTTCGGCACTGAAATCGATTTTACGAATAACAAAACCACTATGTTTATCTACTATGGAATCACCATCATCACTCATAATTCCAACCAAATGTGTTAGTTCATCTTGTTTATGTCTATAATCACGACCAGACACAAAAGTCTCTGCCAATTCATGAATACTAATAGGGAATAATTTTGTATTTGTTTCTTTACAATAGAACCAATGAGCATCTTCGTTTAATTGTTCTACCATTGGCTTACGACAAAACTTATCGACGAACCTACATATATCATGTTGTATTTTTGGGAAATCATCTTGTCCCATAATCATATCACGTAATTTCAAATAAGGAGAATAGATCAAATCATCATTTGATTTCGACATTTTACCCAATTCATATGCCAAATTATTTGGTTTGCTCATTTGTATATCTTTCAATATTTCCGTTTTTTTCAACATTTTCAAATGGTATTGAATATTATTTTCTAATTCTTTTTCTAGTTCGTCAATAGTTATCTCATATCGTTTATCGAATTCTTGTAACATATTCTTTTTAGTAATATCTTTGAAACGGCTAGTAGCATCCTCCTTAGTTTCACAAACATTATTTTTTTGGTTTTTGAAACAATTCGCACTAATATTACAAAATAGAGTATTGGTATCTAAAAACGCATCTTCATTGATTTCATTATCAGCTACCCATACATCCTTGAGTCTACGATAATAGCTTACTTTTTTACGAATATCAGCTTCAGATTCGATGGCTTCCTTTTCTTTTTCATCTAATTTTGATTCATCCATATCCTTAGGTAAGGTTGGTTTTATTTCCAACATAGCATAATCACCGTCCATAATGAGTTTTTTCTTTGCAATCAAAGTTGTGGCCAATGTTTTCGCAATTTCCCTAGGACAATCATGTTTTTCAACCAAATTTTCGACCAAATAGTCATAAAAGTATTCTGGTAACATTTCCTTTTGTTGTTTTTCATACTTTTTCATTATATTATATGGTGTATCATCAAAATCTTTATCGTAATAAATTTCTTCGTTATTGTTATCATTTTGTAGGGCCTTTATTGAATTGTATTTTTTCGCCAAATATCGACGTGTACAATCGGTTGGTTTGATTTTTTCATTATCAGTCAGATCATCGATATTCGGCCTCGAAAGTGCATCCATCAAATTATTAGGAGTCATCAGTGTTAACATAATAGATGTTAAAACATTTGTATATAAATTGATATTATCCATATCATACATTCGACGTAATATTTCTTGAGGAGATAGTTTAGTGTCCATTTTATCTTTTGATAAAAAACTATATGTTTGAAAAAATGCATCGGCAAATTCTTTCTTTTCACTTAATAAACGTAAAATAGTATTCAGTTTGGGTGAAACATCATATTTTGTATTTCGCATTATTGCAAACTCGTTATATCGTTTTTCATATTTTTTCTTTATTTCTGAAATAAGTTCTCGAATAATACGATTAATATCAACATATTGTTTATAACTGATATCTGATGGATAAATCATAAATGGTTCTAACTGTTTGACGATGCTGACAAAACTGACTTTGTCTTTTATGTATTTAGTTACAAGCCTAATTAAAAACCGTGTTTTTGGAATAATGGTTTCTAAGAATTTATTATATTTTTCATCAACATAAATATCCTTGTTCAATACAAACTCTTGAATACCTTCTAAAAAGTTGATCTTATCTTCTTTTTCCATACGCTCATAATCAAATTCTTTTGAAAGATCTTCGATTACATGAGGTATAATATCGGTGTTTTGCCTTAAAAGACGAAACAGCATAAAAACACTTTGATGTAGCGAAGCCTTTTCCAAAATATTTGTAGTAGGAAGCTCTATATTAGAAAAACGGAAAACTGGTTCAGGCATCATTAAAAATGATTTCACACATATTTTGTCACTTGGTGTCATTTCAACCGATTTAAATGTTTTTTTACCAGTTTTCGATAATTCTTGTGATAATTTATTAATACCCATGTTATAACGCTGAATTATAAATTTACGTTGTTTTACGTCCTCGTTTATGACAACACTACTTTTAAAATCTTCCAAATTATCAATAATGGATTCGATATTTGACATAACATTCATAGTAGTTAAACATGCCATTTCATTTTCAGGGAGTTCGATTGGGTTCATAATATCATGGATACGAGTATATGTATTATCATATCGATCATTATCCTTTGATTTAGAAAGAAGAGATTCTAATGCACGTAATTCGCTACCCTGTTTTTCAATAATAGAAATATCGGATGTTTCTAATGCAGCCTTTACATTATATATTTTACGACGTGTAGAAACAACCGGAACTAACCATTGTAGTTTTTTATCCATTTTTAATAAATGATTTACAAGTGGTTTATAATATGCACCCAATGTCTTAATATCGTATGCATTTTGATTAGTATCAAACATCGAATAACGTTCTCGAAGCTCTTTGAAACGTTCAATTAAATTATGTATATTGTTGAGAACCATTTTATTACGCTGACTATTAGGAATAGTAGATAATAATTCGTCCATCATATCATTTACCTGTGCATCAATACCATAACGTTGTTCACTTTCGGGGACTTCTACTATTTGTGCAATCTTTTCTAATTTTTCACCAAAAATAATTGCATTTGCATCAATATACATTTCTTTTAAAACTTCGCGAATATTTGAATCTGGTTTTGCACCTTCCGGTATATTTATGATGGATTCACCTACTTCAGTGAATTCTACACTTGCTAATTCACTATTTGGGGTTTCCTCGAACATTTCACCCTCTTCTAATTGTGCTTGGAGCATGACCAACGAACCAACTTTTGAAAGTGATGCAGGTTTCTTTCGAATATTAATTTTTTCAATAGGAATATCATGCGGAATACCCTGATAAGCAAAATCAATATAAAAAGTAATTAATTCAGGGTAATTTATAATTTCTATCATATCTTCTTCTAAATTCGTTATTTCACCACTAATTATACGTGGTATTTCTCCACCGAATTCTATATCAATCCATGTGCCTACTAATAAATTATTCTGTCTAGCATATCCTTTTTCTTCAGAACGATCTAATAATATAATTTGAGTAATAGATTCATCTGTAAATGTTCCATCGGAATTAAAATTCAATTGTATTTTTTTATCATTATCAGTATCATTAGCGGTATCGATTAATACCATTTTGTTTGAATCGATATAATCAATTAAAAATGTATTTTCATGAAGCGTTTCATTTGGTGGTGCAATTATTTCAATAATATCACCTAATTCTAATGTAATCTCTTTTTTATTAAGACTTGGTTTTGTCACTTGTTCAACAACGTCTTCAGTTTCACTAATATTATCATCGTCTTGTTGAATGTCATCAATAACATTTATTATTTCATTATTATTATTATTATCTTTATTCAAATTAGTTGTTTCCATATTATATATATTAAAAATATATATAATCTATCTAAATTATATTTGTTCTCAATATAATATTATAACTACATAAAAAATATATTATTAATAGTATATGAATGAATTAATGATTCCGGTAACATATAAAGTAGACATAGATTCATGTTCAAATAAAATAACAAAAAAAAATATTAAAAAAACTTATGCTAATTATTTCATTTTACAATATGATAAAACATGTATATGTTTCGATGATACTAAAAACGGTATGTACCGTTCGGTTGTATTTTCTAATCCAGAAAAAAAAATACTCAGTTTCAGTCCAGTCAAATCTATTCCGACATATGTTTTTATTGATAGATATCCTATAATAAATGACGAAATCGTAATAAAAGAACATATTGAAGGTGTTATGATAAATTTATTTTATGATTATCGTATTAATAAGTGGAAAATTGCTACAAAAGGAGCAATAGGCGGTAATTATGGATTTATAAAACCAACTACCAAAAATGAAACTTTTTATGATATGTTTTTAGAATCTTTACGTGCAAATAAAGATGAAACACTGAATGAAATAGAAATAATAAAAATACTTCCAAAAAATTTTTCCTATACGTTTATATTACAACACCCGAATAATATAATTAGTAAACCAGTAAATGAGCCACATTGTTTTTTAATAGCGGTATATTCAATAAACAATATAAAAAACGAAGTAGAATATATACCATCTACTATATATGAAAAATGGTCGTTTTTACATGATATAAATGGTATAATAGAATTCCCTAAACAATATTATACTAATGATTATGAATCAATCATAGAGACAGATTATGGAATTGATTATATTATTACTAATATCCTTAGTGGGGAACATTGTAAAGTATCTTCTTTTTATCGTGAGTTATTAAAAAAAACTATTCATATTGATTCATCAATTCAATATAAATATTTTTGTATGAGGCGAATAGGTAAAATAAAAGAATATATAAAAATGTTTCCAAAACATAAAAAATCATTTTTTGATATTCAAGATGACTACGAATATTTTGTATCAACAATATATGAATTATATTGTAATTGTTATATTTATAAAACTATCAGTATTCATGATATAGAACCAATATATTTTACACATATTTATAAAATACATCATGAAATCTACTTACCGAGTCTTTCAAATAAAAAAATCAATAAAAAAACACAAAAAATATATAGAAAAACGGTTCTTAAATATTTTGATAACAAAGATCCTAGAGAACTATTGTTTATAATGAGTTCCGATAAACGTAATTTATAGATCAACATAAATAGTCGATAATTTACTCAAATTTTGAATATATTTCGCGCAATGGCCCTTATTTGTATCATTCATTTGGCTAATAGGTTCTCGAATATTATTTATTGTGTTCATAATTTTTTCCGCATTTGATAATTTTTCTAAATCTTTACTATAATCTTTCTCGAAAAAGAATGTAATATCACCATTATCAATAACATCTTTGTATTTTAAATAAACATGTTTATTCCATGCCTTTGCAATTGCTGTTGGATTAGCTCGTTTTATAACATCAAAAGAGGTTTTTGCTTTTGTCAATTCTTTACTATCTGGATAAATACTTATAATATCATCTAAAAAATCAAAAAAATGTTTATTAAATGCTCTTAATGTTGTTGATTTATCTAAAGTTGAATTCATTATTGATAAAATAACTATAAATGTTTATATTATTTTATATTTATTTTATTTTGGGTTTTTTATTTTGGGTTTTTGAGTTTGGTTTTGGTTTTCGTTTTCGTTTGGTTTTTGATCTTTTTGATGACGATGGTAATGATGATGGTAATGATGATGTTTGTGATACAGAATGTGTCAAATTATTATTTGTTTTTATACTTTCATTTTGGTCAATAATACTATTAATAATATCATTATTATTATTATTATTATTAATACTTCTCAAACTATTAAGATCAAAAATTATTTTAAGGTTGGCATCTTGTTTCAAATTAACAGATAAATTTTCACTGGCATCTTGTTTCGAATCAACAGATAAATTTTCACTGTCATCTTGTTTCGAATTAACAGATAAATTTTCACTGGCATCTTGTTTCGAATCAACAGATAAATTTTCACTGGCATCTTGTTTCGAATCAACAGATAATTCTCTATAAAGTGGAACTAAATCTTTTTCAACATTTTCAACACGAAGGGAATCGGTTTTTAAACCAAAATTATTATAATAATTTAAAAGTCCTTCTATATTAAATGCATTTAAAATAATTTTATTTTCATACTTTTCTCCTTTACAATTTGGCCTTTCATTACATATATCAATAGCACATTTTATGGAATTTATAAGATAATTAAATATTATTCCACCATCTTTTAAAGATCGAAATGAATCAATTTCAATACACGAATATTCTTCATTGAAAAAAAATGTTAAAATAGTTTTAATATTCTGTTTATCATCAAAATTAATTAATGTGCAGGTTTTTTTTTTATTAAATGAATTTATTATATAATTATTATCTAAATCTTTGTGTGGAATTTTACCAATCTTTTTTGAAATATTATCTTTACGGGGGTTTACAATTTCTTCAAATGTTACATCTAGATTTGATTTATATTCTCTTTTATTATGATGATTTTTATTATATATTTTTGTTTTGCCGTTATAAGTATTTGTATTTTTATTTAATATACAAAATTTGATTTTATCAAACAATTCTAGATTTGTAGTATAATCTTCTTTATCTATAAAAATATATTTATCATTATACCTTTTATATCTGTATTTTAATTCTTTGTCAAGTTGTTCAGCAGGATTCGTCCAATCCCATACAATCATTATCTAATATTTTTGTTATATTTGTATATTAAAATAATAGATAATTATATAAATCCAACTCCTTTATTTGTTTCTATTTCATTCAATCGTTGTTGTTGTAAACTTTCTATTGTTACATTATTCGATAGTTTATCAGGACGATAATTATCAGGTGGTGTATTAATCAATTTGATATCATCACTAGCAGATACATAATTATACATTTGTCTATTTGTGCCCTTTCCTTTTGCACTCAATTCATCCGGGGTCATATTATAAAAAGTATATTGTTCTGACATAATATTTGACCCTCCACTTGATCCGCCTAAAGTATAACTAATTGGTTCTCCATTATAATTTGTGGCAACTTCGTTTAATTGTTTTATTTGTGGATGTAAATGTTGCATTATTTCGTCACCCATTAACAATCTATAATTCTGTTTGATCAATAAAAGGGCAGGTACACTATGAATATTAGGAGGCATTACTACTTTTGAACCATTCTCTAAAACAATATATTGTTGATTATTTTTGGGATCACGTACACGTTTATCTATACAAATAAAACTGATTTTATTAGAAAGATTCCCTTTTACTAAAGTGTTTACTAACCTTTGACAATGTTTACAATAATTACTATAATATAAAATATCCATTATGTTTTATATTATATGTTAAAAATCCGTTTTTTATAGTTTTCCGCGTTTATTTTGCAACACACATAGAATGTAATAAACGGTTTTGGAAATAGAATACAAAGTATCCTAAAGATAAACCAATTATTGAAATGTAGTAATCAATTCCCTTTCTCTTTGTAATTCCATAAAAAAGGGCAGGAACAGCAAAAATAACTAGAAGAATAAATCCAAAAATGGATAGAAAATAAAAATAAAGACAATATTCAGGAGGCAGAGGACCAAATAGATTATCGACTAAACCAGCCATTATAGTATATTTATAGATATTTATTTTGTTTCAAAACTTACTAAATTATATTTAGTATTTCTAATTCTATTTATTATTTTGGTTAGAAAAATAGTATTTATCATTAGTATTATCACGATATAAACATTCCATATGGTATACTGTTGTATTTATTACAGGTAACAATTGTGATTGTGATAATTGTTTGGTAATCAGCTTACTTGTTGCATCGATATCATTTATATTTATATCTATTTTTGAAGCTATTATTGAGTTTCTTAGTTTGGTTCTAGTTATTGGCATTTGTTTATACAAAAATATATATAAATATTTTTTTATATATATTTTTATTAATAATAAATATATATACTCGATAAATGGAAAGTAAATTATGGCAAAACATAAAATACAAACAAAAACCAAAAAAAATAGATCAAGAATTATTGAATTCATGTTATTTTGGTAATATCATCGGAGTTAGAAAATGGTTGAGTATGGGTGCCAATGTAGAATACATTGAAGAACGCGATGGATGGTTACCACTCCATTATGCTGCACGTTGGGGTGATTTGAAAATGATGGATTTATTAATAAAAGCAGGCGCAAATATAAACGGTAAAACAAATAGCCGTGAAACCGCATTACATAAATGTGGGCGTTGGGATAGAAAAGAAGCCGCTATTGTTTTATTGAAATTAGGTTCTGATCCTACTATTAAAAATAATGACGGGTTTAGAGCATCAGATATGACTGTTGATCCTGAGTTGAAATTTTTATTAGATAATTTCAAAGAATATCAAGAAATTATCAAAGATAAAAAATATAAATAATCAATATATATACCAATATGAACCAATATGAACCAAGAAGAATTTTTACAAAACATAAATTGTATTGATAATTATATATTACACAAGGATTTCGAAAGCGCATTTATACTTTTTATACTTCTTATTGGTAAATTAGAAGATGAAGATAAAAAAAGTCTTATTATTTATTATAAAAATTTAATTCTGGAAATTAGTAAGGTTGACTAATATTATAAGTAGTCACTGAACCAATGTTTTTCAAAAATACATTTTCTTTTTTTTTTATATGTAAAGGTCTATCAAATTCGATTTCTTCTAATTGTTCATAAATATGTCTGCTCATTTGTATTGTGTCCACATCTGCTGTACTTTGTAACCGTGCAGCTATATTAACTGTATTACCTACTACACATAATCTAGGTATTTCATTTCCTAATATTCCAATACTAACGTTTCCCATATTTATTCCTATTCGAATCGACAATAAGTTATCGTCTGGTGTCTTTATTGTTTTTATTTCATTCAGAAAATCAAAAGATAACAAAATAATTTCCTCTATCACTATTTTATGGTTATTTTTAGTTCTATAAATATCACCTACTACCATATATGCATCTCCTATAGTTTCTACTTTTTGTAAATGCAGATATTTTTTTATAATATTATCAAATTTTACATATATACTATTCAACAATTGAAATATAATTTTATCATCGTATTTCTTTGCTAATTCTGTATAATTAACAATATCAGTAAAAAGAATACATATCATATCATAATGTTTATACGCAGTCGCATTCGCAATCTCATTCTCATGCGCATTATTAATATATTCATTTTCTAATCCGAATGGCAATAACTTTTTCAATAACTCTACTTGTAATACTAATTTATTTTCGGGAATGAATTTATTCAAATCATTTAATATATATTTTATCATGCTTGTACATTCTATAGTTTTCTTCACATTATTTTTTTCATATTGTTTGATTTTATGTAACATATATGTGATAAAATTGATACATTGTAAATCAGTAAAATTCCTAATATTATAACTATGATCTATATCATCATGTATAACAAAATTGGTCGTAACTTTTCCTATCATATCCGCTGTTAAAAATAATATATTTATATCATATTTACTAATCAATCCCGTAATTTCTACCAAATGTAATAATATAAACATAAACCATATACAATAAAATATTTTTGTAAATTTTGCTTGTTGAAAAGATATTAATTTTGCCATAAATGCATATATAGGAACTAGCGATAATCCCGTGTATGTATAATAAATAACCAAATTATTCTTGAATGGATATACAATAATATTCAAAATACAGGGAATATAATGATTAAAAAAACGAATATCATTTAATTTCAAATTATTTGTTTCACAATACATTTTCAACATTAACGGCGTAGCAAACACCCACATAACGCTGCGACTATATTCATAATCGAAGAGAGAAATATTGTTATACAAAAATATAGTCAACGTATATTTGAAATAAATAAAAGCTAAAATAAGCGAGTTCATATTTTTTATTTTGCTCATAAATAAATAATAAAATATATAAAATGCATATATGGACAGTATAAATTGATTTATTGTAGTCAATGAATAATAAAATTGTTTATTATCTTGAATATTTATATGATATGTATCAAATGAAGTTAGATCAAAATTAGATAAATAAAAACGATTCAATAATCCATCCATATTACAATATAAAAATAAATAACAAATATAAAAAAGCATAATTCTTATAATATGCAAAGTTATTTCTAATTACAAATATTATAATACTAAAATACAAATTTAGTATTATTCACAATAAAAAATCTATAATACAATATAAACATAATATATATTTATATTTATATCAATGGATAGTTCTACGGTATGGAAAATAATCAATAAATATTTTGAAGATAATCCACAAGCTTTAGTAACACATCATGTCGAATCCTATAATGATTTTTTCAAAAATGGTATTTTCCAAATTTTCAAAGAAAAAAACCCTATTACAATTTCGAGTCGTTTTGATAAAAACATCAAAGACTATCGTTCTCAATGCATAATGTATTTTGGTGGAAAAGATGGATCTAAAATCTACTTTGGTAAACCCGTTATTTATGATGATAAAGATAATTCCCATTATATGTTTCCAAACGAAGCTCGTCTTCGTAATATGACTTATGGTATGACTGTTCATTATGATATTGAAATTGAATTTATAACCATACTAGAGGAAGGTGAAATGCCGAATATAATTGGTATCGATGATGTTGATGATGCTGATGAAATTATTACTGGCGGAGAGAATGATTGTGATGTTCAAGAAGGTGGTGCTACCGACTTACCAAAACGCAAAGGCCGTAAGAAACGCATTCCTGTAAATATGACACCCGCTGAAACAGCTATTTTCCGCGAAGCCACTGCTAAATCTATGATTACACCAAATACTCAAAAAGAAACCATGGTTCTCGAAAAAATATTTTTAGGAAAGTTTCCTATTATGATCCAATCCAGTTATTGTGTTTTATCGGGATTACCACGTGAAATACGTCATACAATGGGTGAATGTTCTAACGATATTGGTGGTTATTTTATTATTGATGGTAAAGAAAAAACCATTGTTTCTCAAGAGAAATTCGGTGATAATATGCTTTATATTAAAGAATCGAATGACGAAAAATATCTATATTCAGCTGAAATACGATCTGTCAGTGAAAACGTCTCAAAACCTATCCGTACTCTTTCAGTGAAAATCATGGCACCAACACCATCTTATACGTATAAAAATATCGTCGTCAATATTCCAAACGTCAGAAAACCTGTTCCTCTATTTATTGTGTTTCGTGCACTCGGTATTATTTCGGATAAACAAATCATTACGATGTGTCTTCTCGACCTAGAAAAACATGATAATATGGTAGATCTATTTATTCCATCGGTTCATGATGCAGGAGGTATAATGAATCAATTGAATGCTCTTAAATACATTGCTACACTTACAAAAGGTAAAACAGTATCACAAGTTTTATATATTCTCAGTGATTATTTCTTACCACATGTTGGTGAAGTTAATTTTATACAAAAAGCTTATTATCTGGGTTATATTGTTTTTAGATTGTTGTCGGTTTATACTGGTATTGAACCCGCAACAGATCGTGATAATTTCAAATTTAAACGTATTGAATTAGTAGGTTCTCTTATGTACGATTTATTTCGTGAATACTATACATTACAACAACGCCAAATCGAATTAGGGTTTGAAGAAAAACTCTATTACAATCAAAACATCTATGAAAAAAATTTGAAAGGTCTTATTGAACAAAATTATAAAGAAATATTTATGGAGCGTACTGTAGAGACCGGTTTCAAAAAAGCTTTCAAGGGTAATTGGGGTGCTACTGCTCATACAAAACGTATTGGAATAATCCAAGATTTAAATCGTCTATCATTTAATTCGGCATTAAGTCATTTACGTAAAACGAATTTACCATTAGACGCAAGTGTAAAATTAGTTGGCCCTAGAGTACTTCATAGTACACAATGGGGTCTATTTGACCCAATTGATACACCAGATGGTGGAAATATTGGTTTACATAAAAATCTCGCTATTTCGGCTTATGTTACACAAGGGTATTCTAGAGAACCAATCATTCATTGGTTACGAGAAAAAGCTCGTATGAAGTTATTAGAAGAATGTAGTCCTGAGGTTCTAGCCAATATGACAAAAGTCATTGTAAACGGTCTTTGGGCCGGTTCTATCAACGAGCCAGTTGAAATAGTAGAAAAAATGAAATTATATCGTCGTAATGGAATTATACCAATATATACTAGTATTACATTCGATATTAAACAAAATACGGTTTTTATTTATACAGATTCTGGACGTATTTGTAGACCTATTTTTTATCGTGATGTTGAAACTGGTAAAATGTCATTTGAAAAAGAAAACATTAAAAAATATTTAGAGGACAACGAATTCACATGGGATCAATTAGTGTCTGGATTTAATAAAAAGAAAGATCCACATTTTAATACTAATAGTTACAAAATGTATGAGTTACCTGAACTATATGAAAACATGGATGCAGAATCCAATCCTGCTCGTTTAAGAAAATTCTTAGAAGAAAAAGCCATTTTGGATTATGTTGATACAAATGAGACAGAGGATGCTCTGATAGCATTGAATGCTAATGATTTAAATACAAAAGAATCACGACATACCCATTTAGAAATTCACGAATCACTCGTTTTTGGTATGATGTGTAACCTTATCAATTTCCCAGAAAATAATCCAGCAACACGTAATTCATTTTCATGTGGTCAAAGTAAACAGGCTTGTTCTATTTACCATACAAATCATCAGGTTCGTATGGATAAAACCGCTGTTGTTTTACAATCAAGTCAAAATCCACTTGTTAAAACGCGTTATTTGGAACATATCAATCATGAAGGTAATCCTTATGGTGAAAATGCGATCGTAGCAATTATGTGTTATACTGGTTATAATGTAGAAGATGCGGTATTGATCAATGAAGGTGCATTGAAAAGAGGTATGTTTAGAACTACTTATTATACTACATATGAATCACATGAAGAAAAGAGTAAGGGTGGTGATGTTGTTACACAAAAAACATTCACGAATATAGAGAACTCCACAAATATAGTAGGAACAAAACCAGGGTATGATTACAGTAAATTAGATAAACATGGTCTTATCAAGGAAAATACAGAAGTTGATGATAAAACTATTTTGATTGGGTTGACCATAAATAGTTCCGAGAACCAAACAATGAAAATAGATATGTCGAAAACACCCAAGAAGGGACAATTGGGTGTAGTAGATAAATCATTTATTACGGATGGCGATGAAGGAGGACGTATTGCAAAGATTCGTATTCGTGAAGTAAGAGAACCTAATATTGGAGATAAACTGGCCTCGAGAAGCGGGCAAAAAGGAACTGTAGGACTCGTTATTCCTGAATGTGATATGCCATTTACAAAAGATGGGCTAAGACCAGATATTATTATCAATCCACATGCCATACCTAGTCGTATGACTATTGGACAATTAGTAGAAACTATTACTGGTAAAGCAGCTGCTGTATATGGTGGTTTCAGTGATTGTACTGCATTTATAAATAATGGCTCTAAAATAGGTGTTTTTGGTGAAATGTTAGTAAAAGAAGGATATCATTCGAGTGGTAATGAAATACTTTATAATGGAATGACTGGAGAACAAATTGATGCCGAGATATTTATTGGACCAAATTATTATATGCGTTTGAAGCATATGGTAAAAGATAAAATAAATTATCGTGCATCCGGTCCAAGAACAGCACTTACAAAACAACCAGTCAGTGGACGTGCAAATGATGGTGGTCTTCGTATAGGTGAAATGGAACGTGATGCTGTAATTTCACATGGAACTGCTGAATTTTTAAGAGAATCCATGATGGAAAGAGGTGATAGTTATCAAATAGCGGTTTGTAATAATACTGGTATGTTAGCTATTTTTAATCCATCAAAAAATCTATTTATGAGTCCTATGGCAGATGGACCTGTCAAATTTGTCTCTTCCTTGGATGGTAAAGATATGAATATAGAAAAAGTCACGAAATTTGGACGTAATTTTAGTTTGGTAAATGTGCCTTATTCATTTAAGCTATTATTACAAGAATTGAATACATGTAATGTCCAAATGAGAATAATTACCGAAGATAATATTGAACAATTAGAGAACCTAACATTTTCTAAAAATATTAACTTATTGTTACATGATATGGATATTACTCCACAAAATATTGTAAATCAAATTAAAAGAGGGTTAATGAATACTAAATCGGATATTAAAACACCCGAACAACCTATCGCACCTACAAACCAAGAATCACCTGATTATCCAGATACATCACCTGCATATCAACCTAAAGAAGACGAATTGACAGATATTATCAAAAATACGGCTTCATCGCCGCCATATAACCCATTTGTATCTGAATCTCCACCATTTAATCCTACAACGCCTGACTTTCCTCCTCCAGTAAATGAATTTAATCCAAGAACACCAGATTACCCACCACCAGACAATTTCGAGAACTTATCACAACAAGCAAATGAATATTCAATTGGTGAAGATGTATATTATCGTGAAGATCCACCAATTTATGATCAAATGGGTAATCCTTTACCTCCTAGATTATGGAAAATTAAAAATATAGGTGATAAATTCATTACCATTGTTACTAATCCTATTAATAGCACCGATACTAGAGAAACACAAGAAATCGTCAATGCTATGCAAATTTATAGATCCAATGAGTATTCATCTTCAAAATATGAACAACCAATACAGTCTATTACTGGTTATCAAGGAGAACAATATAATATGACTGGTGGATCTGTACCAAATATGATGAGTATACCACAACTTAGTAACCCAGCAATTCATTTTGCGCCTGTATTCAAGATATTGAATGGTTCAAGCGATTTTTCAGCAGATCCTATTCAAAATACTGATTCAATACCACAAATTGGAGAACAATTCAACACAACCGGATTAATAAATCCATCAAATACATTGAATAACATAATGGAGAAAGCTCCGATTCAAATAAAAAAAGACGAACCTGCTAAAATAGATTTCGATAAATTGGTTATCAAAAAGGTATAAATCTTATAAAATATTTATTTTTGAATTTATTTATATATAAATTCAAAATTAACGCTTGCGTTTTTTTGTTCCTTTAGGTGTTCTACTACTTGCATTGTTATAAGAATATAACGGTAGTATTGGTGGTTTTGGCGGTAGTATTGGTGGTTTTGGCGGTAGTATTGGTGGTTTTGGCGGTAGTATTGGTGATAATGATGATGGTGATAATGATGATGGTGATAATGATGATGGTGATAATAATGATGGTGGTGATAATAATGATGGTGGTGATGGACTATATCTTTTTTTAGATGATTGGTTTTTAGGTGATTGGTTTTTAGATGATTGGTTTTTAGATGATTGGTTTTTAGATGATTGGTTTTTAGGTGATTGGTTTTTAGATGATTGGTTTTTAGGTGATTGGTTTTTAGATGATTGGTTTTTAGGTGATTGGTTTTTAGGTGATGATTTTTTAGATCTTGTTTTATTATTCAGATCTTCTATTGCAACTTTATTCGAAGGAAAAATACTTCTAATAATTCTTACTATTGCATTTGTTCTTACATTTTTTTTAGTATAATTTTTTTTTTCAGTATAATTTTTAGGTAACGGTTTATATTTTGTTTCAGTATATATTTTTGGCATTATATATATTAATCATATTATTTTTCAACTAGTCTACCAAATATTATGTACTAAATATTATTATAAATTTGTTGGTGAATTACCATTCGATTTATGGGATCTACAACATAAACAATCACGTAAACTCAAGCACATATTTCTAGAAGTAGATACTCCGCATATAGAACATGGGTGATTGATTGCATAATACAAATTCGTAATTAAATTATTTGTGTGTTCATATTCTTTATTTTCTTCTAAATCTTCAAATTCATCGGTATAAATACGATTATAAATAGTAATGGCATTTCCTGATAAAACATTGGATTGATATTCATTATATATGCGATTCAAAATTTTATCTATACTTTCCATATCAAGATCTTTTTCTTTTTCATATACTTGTATTTCTTTGTATATTTCGACACTCAATTTATAATATTTTTTATAAGAATCCAATTCTGTTTCCATACGTTTTTGTAAATTTAGTAATATTTCAATCCCTGTTAACACACCACAAAATAAAGATAAAAGAGCATTGATTAATGAAATCTCGGATTGCTTTATATATGATTGCATGCCAACTGCGAAAAATGAATTGAGACCGCTCAATAATATCAATGGCACTCTAAATATTGTAAACAAAAGGATACGATAATAGTGATAACGACTATTATGATATAAATTCAATTGAATACAATTTTTTCGAATTTTTTTTAATAAATCCAATTTTTGTCTTAATAAATGTTCATTTGTTGTAGTTGTAATTATTGTATTTTCAATAAGTGTTTCAATAACTGGTTGTATATTATTTGATAAGTCGATCGCTTTATTACCAGAAATATCGGCAGCTATATTTACTAATAGTTCTTCTCTTTTTCTATCTATGAGCTTTTGAATAATTGTTTTAGGTTCATTATAAAGTTGGGTTTTAGAGCTTTTTGACATTGATAATATATTGATATATATTCTTATAAAAAATTCATAAAATAAAAAATTGAATATAACAAATCGAAAAAATATAAAACTAAAATCGATTTATAAATATATAATGTCAACCAATAACCGAATTCTAAGTATTTTCAAATCCAGAAATACTATTCTTGAATTATTAGATGATCAATTTTATAATACAAAAGAATATGAAGGATTTAGTATTAATGAAATTGATGCTATGGTTTCAAATAACCAATTAGACATGCTAATAACAAATGATAAAAATCAAAAAAAAACATATATAAAATATTATTTAAATGCAAAACAAATAAGGCCAACAGTTTTAGATGAAATTATAGAAGATTTATTTGTTATTGAAAATGTATTAACGAAAAACGATACTCTTATCATTATCATAGAAGATGAACCAAATGATACTATTTTGACTAAACTCAGATATTTATACGATAATGAAGGTTATTTTGTAATAATTCATAATATCAAACGATTACAATTCAATATTTTAAAACATAAATTAGTTCCATCCGGCTTTATTTTAGACGAAAATGAAATTGAAGAAATGAAAAAAAAATATAATATCAAGGAATTAAAACAGTTACCTGAAATATCAAGGTTTGATCCTCAAGCATTAGCACTATGCATTCGACCAGGTCAAGTTTGTATGTTTAATCGTGAAAGTGTAACAGCAATGTTTTATGATTATTATCGACTTTGTGTATAAAATATCTTATAATAATATAAAATGGATAATACAATAACTACTGGATATAAACCTAATACAGTATTAGTTGGTTATAATCCGAATGATTTTTTTTATTCAAATGCAGCTTCATTAGGAAATATGCCTACTGATAATAAGTGTAATGAATTGAAGCCATATGATGATAGTTGGAATGATAAATGTAACCCAGATAAATTTCCAAATAATAGTAATGATTGTGTCAATATAGAACTTTGTAAAAATAAAGATTATGCAAACAAATTGATGAATATAAATAAAGGAAATGCCAATTCAGATGAAAAATATTATAATGTAAAGGAACAATATGATATTTTATTTATGAATAGTATTAATTTAGGAATTGGTTGTGTATTCTTATTTTGGTTTATTTTTAAAAATAGATAATTTAGTAATCTATTTATATCATAATAATATAAATAGACTTTAATTATGGAAGGTTTCAAAAGAATATCACAAGATGATAGAATTAAATCTACATTAGATAGTATTAATAAAAGTATAACAAATGATATTAATACTTTACAGAATACAACTGATAAAACTAAAATTGACGCAATCAGTATAAATAATAATATTAATTACTATAAAAATAGTTTAAGTTTTATTAATTCTAATACAAACAGTGCTGAAAATAAAAGGTATTATTACTATGTAAATGATAATTTAAATAAATTACAAACAGTTTTTGATCTGGAACAGAGAAATAAAATTTCTACATATTCTACTGGTAATACTTATCCAACAATTACTTCTAATGATACTATCACTACTACCAGTACTGCTACTTCTGGTATTACTACTACTTCTAATATACCAAATTCTACTCCAGTTACTAATACAAGTAATACTGGTAATATTACTATTGCGTCTAATGACTTATCAACATTATATAGTACTGTGGAAGGATTCAATACGATAAATAAAAATAATATTAATGATTATATTTCTTCTTATTATATAAATATGCCAATCATTGAAGGTTTAACTAATACTGATATGACTAATATAACCACTCTCATGAATAAAGAAAAAGAATTGGTTGTTCAATTAGCAGATTTCAATAAAAAATATGAAAGATATATACATTGTAATGATAGCAATGTTAATAAAGATTGTGTATCGGGAAGTGAACCTACTTCTCAAGAATTAATTATTAAAATGAATACTATTAATGGAATTATTAATGAAATGAAAGGTAAAACTATATCACAAACTACAAATTATCAATCGATTCATACTAGTATAGTTAATGATTATGATAAAGTTGTTAATTTACGTAATGATTTAGATATGAAATTAAAACAATTACATGATCCAGAACAATCAAAATTTGTTGATTTTAAATATTCATATGATTCTACAATGTACTCAGGTATAGTAATTTCTGCTTTAGCAACTTCTTTATTATATTATATTTTTACTGAATTATAAAATTTCTCAAAATATATTAGTTATTAAATGGATATTATAAAAGTTATTCCTATTCCAAATAAAAATTTTATATCAAATAGTATTAATGTTACCGAAGAGATCAAAGATAATAAATTTGATTATAAACATACAGGTGAATACTATATTAAAGCTTCATCATATACAGATATATATCCTCCATATAATGCTTTTAATAAATTGACTAATAAATATTGGCAATGTGGTACTAAAAATAAACCATTTTATTCTCCAGACGATTGTAAAGTAAATACATATTCATTTGATCCATATAGAAATTCTATAACTGATAATTCTGCTTACCAAGGTGGCAAAACAAAAATAGTAACAGATGTAGGATTTCGCAATAAACCAAATGAAAAAAATAAAATATATGGTGAATGGATACAAATAGAAATACCAAATGCTGAGAAATTATATTTATATAGTTATAGTATATTAACCCCTATTCCAATAAAAGAAAAATCACAAAAAATTTTTACATTTCCTACAAAATTTATGGTTGTTGGTTCAATCGATGAACAGAATTGGGAATATATTGATTTACAATACATTAAAACATACAAAGATACTACTTTGCAAAGGCCAATTATGTTCAATGTAAATTCTAGTTATTCTTATTCTTATTATAGGTTGATAATTATGGAAATGCCACCAAATAATAGTGTTGTTAGGATAAACCAATGGGCTCTCAATTTTTCACCATATTTATCAATGAATATAGACGCATTTACGAATATGAATTACGCAAACTTTAATACATCTAATCCATTAGAAATAGAAAAACATAATAATTCTTTTAATGAAACAGAATATATCGATAATACAAATTATAATGATATTTTACAAATAATTTGTACATCCATTTTAGCAATATCAATATTGTTTTATTATAAAAAACTATTAAAATAGATATTTTTATTATATATATTATTTATATAATAAATGTTAAACTTTTATGATAATACTGATTATAAAAAAAATAAAACAGATTTAACTAATAAAATTAATAGATTTGCAAGTGACTATGGTTTTACTTATTTTATGCCTACCACCACTAATGTATACGATTTGAATAAATGTTACTCTCAAGAATCATCTAATAGTATTATTATGAAAGATATAAGTAATTATCAAAAAAATAGTCAACCAGTATACCATACTAATAATACTTGTAAATTAAATGCCACTATTTTACATAGTAAACAAAAATTAGATGAAAAAAAACAAATTAATGATATAATAGTAAATAACGGTGTAAAAAAAGGGTTATCGTTCAAAATAATTGAGGGTAATTATAATGTTAATCCTAAGTATTTTTTGAACTCAAAACCCAATTATAATGATATAGCTGTCAATTTTGATAATTTACAAAATGCTACCAATGATAAAATTAATACTATTACAACTGCTTATTCAATCGAATGGTATGGTTATTTCAAACCGAATATGACAGGTAATTGGAGTTTTACTTTATCAACAGACACTGTTAGTTTATTATGGATAGGCGATATAGCTATCAACGATTATGAAAATATAAATGCCACAATCAATACCAAAGGTTCTAATACTATTTCGTTGAAGTTAACTGCAAATAAACATTATCCTATACGTATACAATATGGTAATGACACATTAACACAAAATAATAAATTTGCATTATCGATAACAAGTCCTAAAAATGATGATGGTATATCTTTGTTATGTTCATTATATAATCCTGATGGATCTTTATTTGAAAAACAATTAATGTATTATTCTTTAAATGAAGTATCCCCTGATTTATCTTCAAAAGGTTTATTCAATTGTTATGTATCTGATCCATATAATAAAACCAATGGATTGAAACAACCATCAAATGATTCTACATTATGTGATGGTATTGTAAATGGTATACATTATAATAAAAAAGACAATAAAAATATGTATTTATATCGTATAGAAGGTGAACCTAAAATGAATAATTTATATATGACTAACAATATTGAAAAAGAAAAAAGTCTTTTGCCAGTATCATTCGATGATACAGTTTTAACAAATAATTATACAATGTATGATAATAGATATCCATTATTGTCAGGTTCAAATAATATTAAACAATTATCTCAAACTGATTGTGAAAAGAAATGCAATCAAGAAACTAATTGTAAATATTATTATTCTTATTCAAAAAATGGGTTGACATATTGTATTACAAAAGACGATGAATATTTTCCAAATCAACTCATACCTAAACAACCAAATGAAAACTTAAGAAATTCTAAATTATATGTAAGAAATAAAGTTCCAAAATTATCAGATAAAGACGCACGATACAAATTAAATACTACAAATACAAATAAATACAATTCGTATTCAGATTATGAATTATTAACAGATAAACAATTTATTATACCAGATAAACATAATATTGGATATAATGGATTTGATGATGAAACAATTAAACTATACATAAAAGATTGGGAATATATTAAAGGAACAGGAGTAGGTAAAGAGAATTTTGATAATCGCGGTTATACAGAATCTAAAAATGTAGTAAATCAATCTGCAAATCCTGGCGGTAATGCAAGTATTCCAGATAGTATTAATGCTAAACAAATTGATCCTTTGATAAAAATATCTAAAGACTATTCTGAAATGCAACAAAAAGTCAATGATAATTATTATGATATAAGTAATTCAATATTCAAAATAAGAAACAATAATAAAACTGGAATTAGGGATATACTATCTGATGATCCAAAAAATATATACGATTATAGTGGAAATGTTTTTAATTATAATAATAGAAAACCAAAGAAAGAAGATGCATTAAAAGATGATATTAATATATTGATTTTAGAACAAAATAATTTATTAATGTTAGGTACAATAACTATTGCTGCTTTATTAATAGGTGCTGTATATTTTGGAAAACAATAGTAAAATTATATATATAATTATATATATAATTATATATATAAATAAATAAATGACAACACCAATTTTTGATCTATCAGGCGCATTTTATGCACAAAAAGATTATTTAAAAGATTTACAAAGTAGAGATTTAAATAGTAATGATATGACATCAAAATTAAGTTCAATCTCTAGTAATTTAGATAATTTATATAAAAATTTTGAAACTGCTAATGGATCAACATCTACAGTTATAACTAATCAAACTGATGTAAAAGAAATAGTAGATACAGAATTAAATAGACTTCAACAAAAAAAAACGAATGTTGATACAGCTTTAGAAGGACAAAAAAGAATGGTACAATTAAATGAAAGTTATCGTCAAAGATATTTATACTATACTAGAGTAGTAGTAATAATAGTAATTTTTTTAATAATATATATAATTATTAATGTAGCTAGTAAATATTTAACTACTATTCCAGAAACCTTATTTGATGTAATTTATTTTATATTAGGTGTATTATTAGTATTTATTTTATATTTTTTTTATTTAGATTATTCTAATAGAGATAATATGGATTTCAATAAACTTAAATATGGACCACCTAATATACCACCATCTGCAAATCAAATACAAGAACAACAAAAAAATGCATTAAGAAGTGGTGATTTATTGGGTTCAATTAATATAACAGGATGTGTAGGAGATAAATGTTGTAGTGAAGGAACAAAATGGGATTCTGGTAATTCTTTATGTAAAAGAGATGGGTTTACGATTATGAATAACAGCGGTGGTGCATCATCAAATTATGCAACTGAAATCAGCGAATATACATTCATAAAATAAATTTAAATATTTTTTGAAAAATATATATCTATAATATAACTATTTTAATAATTATATTATGGGAATAAGAAATTTTTTTAGGTCAGTAAAAAATTTTGCAGCTAAGCAAGCGCAAGATGCTAGTGAAAATACTAGGATTTTCGCTATTAAAAAAGATCTTTCTAGATATGAGAGTGATAATTCAAAATTAAAATCTGATATAAATAATTTAAATAATAATATTAGATACGTAGAAAATACAAAAAGACCTATTGTAAGAGGTTTAAATCGAGATATAAATTATTACACTGATGAAATAGATAGGAATTATGATAAATTTTTAAAAATGAGCGAAAATGCTGCTGCCACTAATTTACGTATGTCAGAAATATCTAAATACAATGATGAATTACAAAAAGATACTTTGAATTTTAAATTAGTTGATATAAATACAAAAAAAAATATTTATAATTTAATAAAATCAGAGAACAATTTAATCGAAAAAAATAATTTAGAATTAATTAAACACATAGATAAAAATAATCAAAAATATACATATTCATTAGAACAATATAATGAAATTGAAAACATTAATACTTTATTTTTCATACTTTTCTATTTTTTATTTCTTATTTTTTTATTTATAATTATTTTTAAAACAAACTATTCTGTCTTATTAAAAATTATTTTTTGTTTAATAATGTTACTATACCCATATATTATTTATATGATAGAAACCTTATTTTATAATATTATATATTTTCTATATTTATACACATTTTCTATATTTACAATTGAAAATATTCATTAAATTAAAATATAGTGTTATTCTAGATAATATAATTTAATGGCTTTTTTTTTACCTGCATTAGCTATTAATGCAATTTTAACTAAAATACGTGTTGATTTAGAAAATAAATTGAATAGAGAAAAAGCAAATAATAAAATATATAATGTTGACAAAAAAAGACTTGAACGTAATTTTGATAATACTAAAAAATATTATGCGAGAACAATAAGAACCAAAACAGTAGAAGTAAAAGATTTGAGTAGTAAATATACCGATTTAATTATTCGTAAAGATAATATGAATAACATTTTAAATAATAATGTTAGTGCTATTGAACCTACTGGTTATAAGCCAACAAAAACTATAGAAAACTTTGAATGTCCTTATTCCGGTACTGCTGACTCAGGTATTTCTGATGGGGCTGGTGTATCCGGTATCTCAAGTGGGGGTAGTGGGAGTGGTGTTTCGAGTGGGACTGGTGCGACTAGCGGATCTGACGGGGCTAATGGAAGTGATGTGTCTGTAATTATTTACGATCCTAAACCATATTATACTCAAGATTTAGAAATAAAAAAACAAGCAGAAGAAAAGAACACTTCAGATAGTTTTTATAAACAATATAAATATATAATTGATCAAAATTCTATTCTTTTACAAAGACAACAATATATTAATGATCAATTTACACGACATAATAACAAATTTGAATTTTATTCAAATTATATAGATAAACTAACACTTTTTAGTAATATATTATTTTATTTGTATTATATTTTAGTTTTGGTAGTTGTTTTTAAATTATTTTTTAATACACCAGAATGGAGTATATATTATAAAATAATTATAATTATTATTTTATTTGTATTTCCATTAATTGTTTATACTATAGAAATGATTATATATAACATATGGTTGTTCGTATATTCATTTATGTATGGTAATGTATATAATAATCTGTCTTATAGTAATAAAGTGGTTTTAAATAATACTACAGATCTTACTACAACCGAATAATTACACTTTTGTTTAGAATACAAAAGTGTAAAAAAAAATTTATATTTTTATTGTATTTATACTAAATCATCTGCATCAATATCATTTTCATCATCATTATTATCGTTATCGTTATTATCATTATCATCATTTCTATGATAATTAATTTTCACACCATACCACATTTGATTTCGTTGGTGACCATATTCTTTATCCATAAATTCATGTAATTCTTTTGGAGGTGGACAACGACTACCATAATTTGCCATATACCATGCTGAAAATTCATTACTTAAATCCGACTTCTTAATACGACCATTTGCATCTCGTAAAACGGTATCATTAACAAATTCATATATATAATCTTGACTTTGTCTATATTCATTACTTTTTGCCATGACAATTTCACAATCCTTTACTATACCATTGGTTTCAAACATTACATCAACTAACATAGACGCAAATACTTCCTTCCATTCATCAAATTTTTCTTCTATATTTTTGACTAATTTATATTGATATGGTTTATCTTTATCACCTTCTACTGGATTTTCTGTGAAAAACGCTTTAAATGGAACTGCACGAATACGTCTCCATGTGCCATGATCATTTGCTTTTACACCCATTAGTGAATTACAAGCAAGAACTAATTTGAATTGAGGAATAAATGAAATTGTTTGAGGCATATATGGTGCACGAGCTTGTATAGGATCTTTACCACTAGTCAATTGTTTCATCATACCTTCATTAATTACATCAGTTTTACGCGATTCTTGCATAACAGCATATCGCTTACCCTTCAATTGTACAATTTCTGGAGCTAAACCACCTATCTTTCCTCTATTATCTGTTATCAAAGTAGGAGGTACATCACCAATATAATTACCTAATACTCTTGACATTAATTCTACTAATACTGATTTACCATTCGAACCAATACCGATATACATATTGAATGTCTGATTTGCAGAAGTACCACATAATGCGGATGCCAAATGTTCCCACATATACCTACATAATTCCTTTTCTGGAAATAACTGATTCATGAACTCGTTAATTTCATCTATAATTTTTTTATCTTTTACTGGATCTATTTTAATATAATCAATACCCGTTGATAATGAAATATTATCCTCTGGTTGACCTTTACGAAAAATCTTTTCTTTGAAATCGATTACCCCATTTTTGAAACATAATAAATATGGATTTGTATCTAATTTTTCCAAAAACGATTCATCATAAAATAATTCCTTAGCTTCTGTCATTATATTTTTTTTATCACTAGTACTGGATAAACGTTGACAAATATTTAAAATTCGAATAGAACGAGCGGTTGCACTATCTTCAGGTTTAGTTGTTTGACCACTTTCACTAATTGATTGTGTATCTTCACCTCCATCTTCTGTAGTTACTGTACGCATAAATCCAAACGATTTTTGATTATATAATTCACGTAATTGAACAGATATAGATTTACGAAGTGTAGTACCAGAATCAATTTCAATCCAACGATTATCTTTATATTTATACCATATATTTGCTTTTATACTTACACACACATATTCACCTTTATATAATTGATATAATACATTTGCTAAATCCCAGTCACCACAACCGGTTTTATCACTAATTTTTTTGGTAGAAGATGATTTTATAGTTTTTTCTACATAATAATCAATAGTTTTACGGCGAACTATCTCATATTCTTCCTTTGCATCGGTTTTTGCCCAATGAATTAGTGATAATTTTGTTAAACCACCTTGTTTTCTTATATCCCAACTATTCCAATTATCACATAAATCGCGAATACTACTATATTGAAAATTTTTGGCCTTTGCACTGAATGCAATCCATACTATCAATAATTTTGGATTTGTATTTTTTAATGCCCATCCTACACGAATCCATTTATCATAACTACCATCTTCATAATAACTCGGTGGTAAAATATTGACGATTTCATATGTTGCTTTCAAATCATATTCTAAATGATTATCTGATACACTATCTAAAAACTGGTTCAATGCATATGTTAATTCATCTTTATTTGAAATTCTGGCTATAGCGGATACGTCCAATACTAAGTTTTGAAAAATATTAGGTATTGTTGTTATTTGTCTAGTTTGGTTTTGATTTGTATTAATAAAAGTATTTGTATTTGTCGCTTTAAATTGTTCGTATCTTGATATGAATTCATTCTTCATAATCAATGAAAGATGTTCCGAATATCTTGCCGATAATTTTTCGAAATTTTCTTCCAATTTGAAACTGTTTATTGGTATTTCATCATATTCTAAATCTTGACTATCTTCATTGTATTCTATTTGATATACATGTGTAAGACTATATCGATCATAATTGGGTTTTCTTGAACCATACAATTGCCAATTACTAGTTCCTTTACTAATTCTTATATCAAAAACATCCTCCCAAGTATTCGTTTTTGGAAAATCAGACCACATTTCTTGTGCTCGAACTAACATTTTTTGTCGTAAGAGTTGCTGCGTAATATGATCTGCCTGGATACCAATTACAAGATGAATACCGTCTTTTGTTTTATTTTCACTTTCTATACGATTTACAGTAGGCTTTTCAAATACAAATATGGGAAATTTGGTATCTTCGTCAAGTTCATACATGTTTTTTATTTCTGCTAAATATCCAACAATCAAATCATCTATATGATCTTTTGTATATTGTCGTTCATCCACTTCATATTCATGTCGAAAATCTAAATCTACTAATATAGGACCTTTCTCGTCCAAATTTTTTTCTGTCAAATATTCCTTTTTTTTTGTTTTTATAACATCGCGATAATATAATTTCAAGAATGTAGAATATTCTGATTCTGGAATATGATAACTACCTCCATAAATGCCGCTTTTTGTATCAGGGATTCTAGTATTTGTTATTTCTTTATCTGAACCTTTTTGTATTTGATGTTTTGATAAAAAGTCATTTATATCACGATAACTGCTTACAGTTGGTATAATAGATTGGGTTAATAAAGCACTGGAAGAGGTTTGTTCCATTGCTCTTTGGATATATATTTGTGATATTTTTATTACATTTTTATTTTTCAATTTTTTATTTTTTTGAAAAAATTGAAATCGTTATAAATATATTAAAAAACTATCAATATATATATAAAATGAAATTCTGTAAGAATTGTAACAATATGTACTATATTGGCATTGATGCGAATGATTCAAATAAATTAACATACTATTGTCGCCACTGTAAATATCGAGATGAAACTATCACTGAAGAAGGAGTTTGTGTATTAAATACACAATTCAAACGTGGAGAACAAAAATTTAACCATATTGTTAATAAATACACCAAATTAGATCCTACATTACCACGTATTTATAATATGAAATGTCCGAATACAGAATGTAAAACTAATAAAAATAATACAACTCCTGAAATTATTTATTTAAGGTATGACGATGATAATTTGAAATATTTATATATATGTTCAGATTGTGATACTACATGGAAAACAAATGAAAAAGAATAAACAAAAAATATAAATATAAATAAAAAAATTGAATATAAAATGTTTTTTAATGATTTAGAAATATCGCATTCTATTTTATTACAATAATACAAAACATGGACGAAGATTTCAATGATATCGAAAGCGTTGTCAGTGAAACTGATTCTGAACCGGAAAAACAAAAAAATCCTATAGATATAAAAAATACAAAAGTTATATTTAATGAAGATGATGATGACTATGTCGAAAGCGATGATAATGATAATGAAAACGACGAAAATGAAGATTTAGAAAGTGAAAGTAGTAGTATTGTTGGAGATGCAAATGAAATTCTAGATACAAATAGACCGTTTGGTGAATTCAATAACTTTAGCGAAGAAGACGACGATGATGAATCTGATGATGATGAAAATTATTTACAAAAATTTGACACCGATATCAAACAAAAAATTATTTCTGAATTTCACCCTGAATTACAGGCACATAATTATGATGAAATCGAAATATTATCAAGAATAGTACGTGACGAAAATGGAAATATAATCGATCCGCTACATAAAACATTGCCTTTTATTACAAAATATGAAAGAGCCCGTATAATTGGTGAACGAGCAAAACAAATAGATGCGGGGGCAGAACCGTTAGTAGAAATTGAACCAAATATGATTGATGGTTATTTGATTGCATTAAAAGAATATGAAGCTAAAGCTATTCCTTTTATAATACAACGACCTATTCCTTCAGGTGCATCGGAATATTGGAAGTTCAGTGATTTAGAAATTTTATAAAAAAATATCATTATATTATATATTTTTTATGTCAGAAGAAAAAATCACAAATGAATTTATTTTAAAAGAATTAGATCCAAAATTCGATTATGAAAAAATACTTTCAGAATTTGAAAAATCAAATTACAATTCGTCAAAATCAAAAACAAAATCAAAGTCAAAATCGAAATCGTATAAAAAAAATAGTCAAAGTAGAACATTTATTATTGGCGGTACTCATTTGGATGAATTTTATACTTTTTTAAATAATGATTTAGATAATCATTTAATAAACAGTAACTCACCAGAAGAATTAGATTTTAAAACATTTGTAAGAGACAAAATATTATCAATATATGGTATATTGAAACATCATAATAAATTAGAAAATGTTTTCAATGATCCACAAAGATATTTAGATCATTTACAATCAGATCAATTAACTATAAATAATGAAAGTAATAAATTAAAAATTAGATTATTAAAAATATTTTATATAAAAATTATACAATTCAAAAATAGACAAAATAAACAAAATTCATCAAGAAAATCAAGAAAATAAACAAAAAAATAATAATATATATAAATAAATGTTTACATTTTCCAATTTTTACCACAATCCAAACATGTAATAAAAATCGTTGCAGGTTCATCAGCTGAACGGGTTTGTAATTCATAGTGACTACAACGTTTACTTTTGCATTTTTTACATGTAAACATATCTGTAGTAGCTTGTAAATTATTTTGAAATTTACTAGAATCACGTTTTATTTTTCTTTCAATATATTTACGCCAATGTTCTGTATTCATTTCTTGATGTGTCATAAATGCCAAATTTTGGGGTTTTATATCACCATTTTTCAATTGTATCAACAAATCCGGATTTTTCAAATTCAAATAAATACTACGTAAACGATCAACATAGATCTGTGCAAAATATGGATTATCCCATTTTTTTATGATTTTTCTATTTGTTGATTCTTTTATTGCATAATTATAAATACCTTTTTCAGTATTGATACATAATGTATCATCATCGATTATTGGATGTAACTTAGCGCGAACGTTTTCTCTGAAAGTATCTGGATTTTTGATTGAGTACATAATGATATATATATATCAAAAAGGCTTTATGTAATTCATATAAAATATTTTTATATGAATCAATTTTTTGAAATCTTCGGCGATCTAAACATATTCTTCTTCTTCTAATTCACTAGTACAATCTAAATAATTACATTCTTGTTCCTGTACAATTTTAAAAACATTTTCAGGTTTTTTAGAAGTTTTTTTTGTCGTAATTTTTTTTGATTTTGATTTGCTTTTTGATTTTTTTACAGATATTTCGTCGTCGTCTTCGTCTTCATATTCATCATCTTCTTCTTCCTCTTCATCATCATCTACTATAAATCCATCTTTTGCATATCCTTGCTTTGTTAATGGTATTCCTTCTTCGTCTTCTTCGTCTTCTTCGCTATCTTCATCTCCCAAATCCTCAAACCCACCATACAAATATTCGTATATATCATCCCAATCATCCGATGTAATTGATACAGGGACATTATTATGTTTGTTTACAATAACACAATTACCAAAAAACAAAGTATTATCAATAGGTGGAGGAAATTCATATTTGTTCTCACTATTTGCGCGCCCATTTGTTTTTCCGTATACAGAAATATTATATGATTTATCATTTAAATTTTCAATATTCCATTCTGCATAACATTTGAATCCAGTTTGTGATGAATGTCCCGCTTTTTTATATAGTTCGTTCTCGTCAAATTTAATATTTTGTTCCTTGATGTTACCTGACTTTTCTACGATTAATACAGTTACTGACATATATAAGTGTATGTGACGATATTTTTATATATGTTTTGATAATGTTTTTTTCATTTTCATTTTTGTTTTTATTTTCATTTTCATTTTCATCCCAATATGAAATTATTATTAGTAGTATTACAATATTATATTATTTTTTTCAATTGTATCTTATTGTAATCTATTAGTAAAGTTATTTAGTATTACGTTGAAACACCATTTTTTATATCTAATCTCATATATATAATGTACAAATACATATTCCAGCGTATCAAAAAAATAATACCAAAAATATCAGAAACCGAAATTATTGCATTGAAATCCGGTGGAACAAGCATAGATCGGTACATATTTGAGGGAAAAATGAACTATGTGCATCTTTTTTCACCCATAAAAAAAGAGACTTTATCCAAAAAAACAGAGGAAGACATAAATTCATTATTAAAAATTACAGGTGAAGATAATATTTATCCAAGTAAAAACATAAATAATATTATGAAAGAGGTTGGAAAACGAGGATTTTTAAGCATGATAATTGATCATAAATATGGTGGAAATCGAATGCCTATTGAATTACAATCTCAACTCTTATCTAAGATTTCATCTTATAATCCATCACTGGGTGTTGCAACTATGGTACCTAATTCATTAGGTCCTGCTGAATTATTACAACATTATGGTACAGAAGAGCAAAAAAATTACTTTTTGCCAAAGCTCTCAACAGGAGAATTTATTCCTTGTTTTGGTTTAACTGGTCCGAATAACGGTAGTGATGCTGTAGGAGATATAGATGAAGGCATAGTAGAAAAGGTAAATGACAAAATAAAAATAAAAATAACACTGAATAAACGTTATATTACATTAGCACCAATATCAAATTTAGTAGGAATTGCATTCAAATTGAATGACCCAAGTAATTTACTTGGAAATGGCAAGCAAGGAATAACACTTTGCTTAGTTGAAAACTCACAACCAGGTTTATTATTACAAACATACCATAATCCTAACAATGCTGGATTTCCAAACGGAACAATAAAAGGCACGATTTTCATAGATCCTGAACAGGTTATTGGTGGTAAGGATAAAATCGGCGATGGATGGAAGATGTTAATGGAGTGTTTAGCTGTAGGGAGAGGAGTAAGTTTACCAGCAACAGCAAATGGTTCTTCAAAATTTATCACAGAATCCATACACTATTATATCAATGCTAGGAAACAATTTAATATGAATATTGGTAATATGGAAGCAGTAAGAGAAAAATTTATAGATATGTACATGAATACATGGATAATTCATACTTCTGTAAAATTAACAAACCATATTTTAGATAATGGATCTACACCTTCAGTAATAACTGCTATTATGAAACAGCAAACTACAGAACGTGCTAGAAATATATTAAATCATGGTATGGATATTTATTCAGGAAGTGGAATATGTACAGGTGAAAACAATTTCTTTACCAAATTTTATAATGCTTCACCTGTAGGTATAACAGTAGAAGGTTCAAACACATTGACACGAGGATTGATAATATTTGGTCAGGGATTGAATAAAAGCCATCCATATATTTTTCCTATTTTTCAAACCATACAAGATAACAATATCAATGAATTTAAACATAATTTTAATGGTCTATTAAAAAATATAATAGGAAATTATTTATACATAGCGAATCCAATAAATCGTTCATTCAATAATGGTGACCCACTAATTCGTTTAGAACTTGCAACTGCAAAATTTAGTGTTCTTTCTAATTTTGTTGCCTTATTAGGTGGAAAAATAAAACAAAAGCAAATGATATCTGGAAATATGGCGGATATTTTATCGAATCTTTATTTAGGTTATTCTTTAGTATGGTATCATCATCATCATGATAATTTTCATTTGCTACGAAATAGTTGTTTGAACTATTTATTGCAAGAAGCTGAATGTAAGATGAATCTAATAATATCGAATTACTCAATTGAAATATTGAAACCGTTTTTATATCCATTGAAAAGTCATATTAGGTATCCTGAATTTGAAGATAAAAATAAATTATATAACTATATAATGAGTACAGAAGAATTACACAAAATATTGAACTGTGATATTTACTCGAATGGAACAGTATTAGAAAAATTAATGAAACTTTCCAAATTAAATAATTTGAGTGAAGAATATAAATTACTCTATCAGGACATCATAAAAGTTGGTGAGTATAAATTATAAACACTTTTCATATTACAATCAAATTTGTCACCACTAGTTGAAAAAACATATATATCAAATATATATTTCTACGTAAAAAGTTATTAAAATCAATATATTATTGTTGTATAGATAAATGTTCTCTAATTTTATTTTTTTAATCATAATAAATATTTGTTTTAGTATTATTATTATTCATGGGTGTCATTTTTCATGGAATATTTTGAAAGATACATATAGTAAAAGAAAAACAAAAGATTTAGTAAATACACAGATAAAAAAATACAAAAAAATGCTGGATGAAATACAATGTTCTCAAAATACCAATATAAACACTTTAAAATCAATACCAGATCAAATACCAAAACAAGAAATTGAACGCATGAATAATGAACTTAGTGACTTCATATTGAACGATTTATAAATATATTTATTGAAATCATTTAAAAATAAAACTTGTTATATTAAAAATGGAGCTAACACAGTTACAACAATCACATTTATTAAAAAGATTACCCGATTTTGAACTTTCTTATGAAACTATATCACATAATAAAGTTTCCAATGAATACAATATTGCATTTGCAATACCTACTGGAAAAAAAGCATATGTATGGTTTACTTTCCAGGGTGATATTGATGTTTGTTATTATATGGAATTAAACAAAGAAAAAAAAATATCGAAAACTATACAACTCGATCATCCCATTGATTTCAGTACCCAATTAACGATGGGTACTATATTATATGGTAGTATTATATTAGACGAAAACACAAAAAAACAATGGTTTGTCATAGAAGATATTATGTATTATAAGGGAATATCCATGAAAAAAACATTATTAAATGAAAAATTTTGGTTTATGAATGATTTTATGAAAATTACAACAAACAACAGTATTAATGGTAATGATTTTGTATTTATATTACCTATTATCTGGAAAGTAACGATCGATAATGAGCTTCCACTGCAACTACCAGATGAAATCGCCAAAAATATAGGATACACTGCCCATCATATACAATATCGTACAACCAATTGTATAAAACCATATTTGAATGTTTTATTAACGCGTAAATTAATACAACCCGCTACAAATTTGAAAACCATAAAAGCGTCTACACATAAATTTGAAACAATACGCATCAATATGGATTTCAATAAACCACAATATAAATATCCAGCGGTTTTTCAAGTAACTGCTGATATTCAATTCGATATATATCATTTATTTGCTTATGGTAAAAATAATATACCGGTTTATTATAATGTTGCCTATGTTCCTAATTATAAATCCAGTGTATTGTTGAATGGATTATTTCGAAATATTCGTGAAAATAAGAACCTAGATTATATTGAGGAAAGTGATGATGAAGATGATTTCCAAAACATGAATGAAGATAAATATGTAGACATTAATAAAGTTGTCTTAATGGAATGTGTTTTTAATCATCGTTTCAAGCGTTGGACACCAGTAAAAGTAGTAGACAAATATACAAAAGTAGTGCATTTGAATAAACTAGTTCGTGACTATTATTAAATTTTATTTAGAAATAAAGTTTACTTATAATATATAGATGTCTACATTTAATAAAAAGGTAAATAGAATACCTTCTAGTGAAACTCCTAATTCTTCAACAAAATCAACAAAATCAACAAAATCAACAAAATCAACAAAATCAACAAAATCAACAAAATCAACAAAATCAACAAAATCAACAAAATCAACAAAATCAACAAAATCATCTAATAATAAAACAAAAAAAACAATGAATGATGTAATTCCTATATTATCTAAAATTAGTTATAGTGAAAATCCTGAATTTTTAAATCTATTGAATACAAATAAACAATACAAAAAAGAAATAAACAGAATAAATGAATTGGAATTAAAAACAAAAAAAAATAGAGAAAAAATAGAAGAACTTTCAGATTTAATTAATGATAATGATAATCTTTATGGAGACTATGTTGAAGATCTATATGATTCAGATAACTATTTAATTGAAAGTGAAAGTGAAAAATTAAGAAATTTAATGATTAATTTAGAACTTGAAAATAAACAATTAGAAACTGATATAATTAATTTAAAAGCAGAAATTGAAGAAACTGATTTTTTAATAAAAATATGGCAATCTACCAAAATAAATGAAAATAAAAAAAAACAATTAGAAAAAGAATATAGCAAAAAATATAAAGAATTTTACAACAAATTTAAAGATATTCAAAATAATATTGATAAATTAAATAGTGAAATATTTAAAAACAAATATCCAAACATAGAGCGAACTGTATTTCACGAAGAAAACCATCAATCGGTTTTCGATACTGAGGAAAAACAAAGATTATTTGATGAGTATAATGATAGACTTAATTTAGAAATATCCAGATTAGAAGAAGAAAACAGATTAAATGATCACTTATATAGTGTTTACAACAAAAAAATAAAAAAAAAATCAAATGAATTTCATAAATATTTATATATAATAAATATTTATTACATTTTCACTTTTCAATAATAACTTCTTTGAGAACATTTCTCATGATTTTATTCATATCCTTCTCTTCGTTTTCTGGATCACATGATCCCAATGAATTCAATGAAATCTTCAAATAATCATTATTTTCTTGAGTGTCTAATTTTATAAAATCAGGATTTTGTGCTTGCCATGCAGGTAATTGTTGTAGATTTTTTTTTGCAATTCGTTTTATTACATGTCTCATTTTATTTTTTTGAGAACTTTCTTTTTCCCATGAATTATTATTTTTTACATATACTGTTTCACGTTTTAAATCTGTACAATGTAGTGGTCGGGTATAAACATCCAATTCTTTTAGTTTATTCACGAGTATTCGTGATATACCCGGAACATATCCTAAACGCCCAGTAGCTTCCAAATCACTAACCGTCAATTGTATGGATTCAATGAAATCGGTTATATTGATTGCATCTTTACATTGTTCATTCAAAAATAAATTCAAATTGAAATTATTATTAGTTATATTATTTTGCTGATAATTATTTGTGACTGTTTGTTTTTTGGATAATTCTACGACAGTATTTTGAAGTTCTCGATTTTGTTCTATTAATAGTTTTTGCATATCTTTACTTTGTTGTAAAAATTCCATAATTAGATCAGTATTTATTGGTTTTTTATCAATATCATTATCGTCGATATTGATATCACTATCACTATCACTACTATCATTGTACTCTATATTAGCATTGTTATTACATTTTTTTTTATGTTTACATAAACTCGACATGTGTTTATATTGAAGACCACACTTACATATATACATTTTTTCATTTTTATTTGACAAATGCTTTTGTGTAACTATATGACTATTCCAATTCCCCTTTTTGTTTGTAGAAAAATTACATATTTTACAAAAATATTTACAATTAGCCTCCATTAGTATAAGACTATATGGTATTATAATATAATATATATATATATATTTTATTACGATATATAATAATATATTTTTTTATTAAAATCAAATTTTTAAAATGGCTGTTTTGCTTTTTTTTTGCTTGAAATCGTTAGTCTAAATGGCTAACGAAAAACAGCCATATAATTTTCCTACGTAAAACTATGTAAAAGTTATGCAGCCATTTTTTTCGGAAAAAAACTCTTTTAACAGCATCATCGAGTAAAATCACTTTTTTTGAAAAAGTCCAAGGCCACTTTTCAAAAATGGACATTTTTAAAAATGTCCAAAAATAAAAATTGACCCAACTTTATTTTTCGAATTTTGAAACAACTAATTTGTGTAAAATTATTTAATTTAAATAAATATTATTTTGTATATATAATATATAGAATGGCTTCAACAGCAGGAAATGGATCGACTTTTACTAAATTCAATGGAGGAAACGTATTGCCTCAAAATGCAGGTAGTGCGGCAGGATTTATTCCTGGAAATTATGCAAGTAAAGGTGGTAAAAAACAACAGCAACAAGGAGGTGCTTTAGCATTTTCTGAATTAAAGGGTGGTAAGCAACAGAAACAGCAACAACAACAGCAACAACAACAAGGAGGTGCTTTAGCATTTTCTGAATTAAAGGGTGGTAAGCAACAGAAACAGCAACAACAACAGCAACAACAACAAGGAGGTGCTTTAGCATTTTCTGAATTAAAAGGCGGTAAAAAGAAGAGATCAAGAAAGACCTCAAGAAAATCATCAAAAAAGACATCTAATAAGCGTGGTAAAAAAACCATGAAGAACATGTTAAAAGGAATATTTGGTGTTTTTAAAAAATAAATATTTTTCATAAAATATACAAAACATAAATATTTTATGTAAAACCAATAAAAATATACCAAGTTATATAAACAAAATGGAAAAAACAAATCTTTTTTTAGGAAGTAGTATAATATCAAAATGGAATACATCACATTTTTTTCCAAATCAACAAAACATAAATTTAGGTATTTCGGGATTGAAAAGCAGTGATCTCAATAAAAAATACTCCGTTTTATTTACTGATAAATACAAAAATCAAAAAATCCAAAACATCATTTTGTATGTAGGTTCTAATGATATTACACAAAATAAAAATGAAAATGATATTGTAAAAAATATAATTGAGTTTATCGCTTCGCTACAATTTGATTTCAAAAAAGCAAAAATATTTTATATATCTATTTTCAAAAGTCAAGATATAACAACTGAACAGTTGAATAAAATAGACTTTATTAATAAAAAACTAAGAGAATATGCTGTTAAAACACAAAATTTTTTTGTTTATAATTTCAATCGTCAACTTATTTCTAAAAAACTCCTTTTAGAAGATAAAAAACATCTATCTGAAATAGGTTATCAAATACTAAGTAATTGTATAAAAAAGTTGTTTTTGTTGTAAATATTCAGTTTATATATTTGTAAACATACTGGTATCAATCAAACATTTTGCATTTATCAGTTTGTTATTATTATTATCATCTTCTGAACCACTATTTTCATCTTTTTTTGTATTAATAGAATTCTTTGGTTCAAATATGCGTTTCCATGTTTGGTCAGTTTCCCAATCAATATCCATACCCAGATATTTAGGTGACTCGATTTGTCGGATTCGATAATTACATTTTTTATAAAATCGCTTACGTTGTGTCCATTGATTTTGAAAAATATCATGACTATCAATAATATCAACAATAATCGGATTTTCATGCTTTATACGTAAAATTCTCCCAACCGATTGTGTAATATCAGTCTTGGGTGTTACCATTACCAATGTCGCCAATGTTTTTATATCAAGCGCTTCCGCAGCCATTGCATAGGTAGCCAAAACTATTTGTTTTTCTTCGGTTTCCTGGAGACTGGATTGTTTCATACCACCTACATAATAACCAACAGAAGCCAGATTACGGTGGTTAATAGCATCAAACAAATAAGTCAAAAGAGATCGATTATGGCATAAGATCATGATTTGATTTTCCGATTCCTTCAATAAGTCACCGATTACGCGAACAATGAAATCGCTCCTTGGTCCATATTCACATAGTTTGGAAATCATTGTACTATATTTTGGATTACCGCGAAAATCTAATTCAATCTCGTTGAAACTAGAATCGTTTGTTTTATATTCAATTCCGCGAACACATACTAGGTCGTCACTGTCACGTTTTTCACTATATATTTTTTCACCGATAAACATATACAAAACGCGTGTTAATTTGTCTTTACGTTCGACCGTGGCAGAAATACCCAACATGTATGGCGTTATCGTCTTAAAAAGTGTTCTCGAAAATTGTTCACTACCTATACGATGAACCTCATCTATGATTGTTAATCCAAAACTATCAAACGTATTTGCTGGATATTCTTTGTCATAGAGGGTTTGTATCATTCCGATGACAATATCACGGCCTTCTATATCGAATGTTTGTGCCTGAATTTTACCGACTTTTGCATCGGGTAGAAATTCAGTGATACGTTCAATCCATTGGTTCATTAAGAATTCTTTATGTACCAATATAAGTGTCTTTTTTTTCAAAAGTGATATTATTTTCAAACCCATCACAGTTTTACCTCGTCCACATGGCACTTCCAAGATGCCGCCATTACCATTTATCGAGTCGACTGAAACATGTTTCATATAAACATCGATAATATCATTTTGATAATCACGTAATGGTTTAACAAATTCAATCGAAATATCATCGCCCTTCTGTATTTCAGAGGTTGAAGGAAGACCATACCGTTGAATACCGTAAAAACGTGGTAAATAGTATTTATTGGCATTTTCGCGAAAAACGGGAAATGCAGTCATATCGACTTGTGTAGGACCGAATAATATAGGTTTAACAAATAATTCTTTACGTATTTCATCTTCATCTGTTTTGTCTAGGATCGATTTTGGAATTGTATAACCTTTTTTTCCTAAGTAAGAATTATTTCGAATATTAGTTTTGTATTCATCAGTCAAAATGAATTTTGTTTGTTCAGGTGGATGTTGTGCATGTTTTTGTTTATTTTTTTTAATATAGAAAGGTATATTACGTTTCATTGTATTTATATATTGTTATTAGTATTTAGGATGTTTCAATTTTTCAAATTATAAATTCAAGGTGGAAAAAATATAATAATATATTATATTTAAATGGAAATTCCAAAAATATTGAAATCATTTACTAATTTAGAATTGATATTATTGGGTTGTTTTATTATTTATGTTGTATTTCCAATATCAACACCATCATTTTTAGCAGGATTTATAGAATCTTCTTTGGGTATGGTGTTATTATTTTTAGTAACAATATTCTTATTCTTCTATACTAATCCAATATTAGGTGTTATTTTTGTATTTGTTGCATATGAATTATTGAGACGTAGTTCTAATATTAGTGGAAATACTGCAATAATTCAACATACACCATCACAATTGATGAAAGATGTAGAAATGGCAAGTATGAATCCACCAAAAAAAGAAACATTAGAGGAAGAAATAGTAGAAAAGATGGCGCCAATTGGAAAAAGTGATATGAGTATTTATACACCAAGTACATTTAAACCAGTAGCTGAAAATGTTGGATCTGCATCTTTAGTATAAAATAATATCGATATATATTTTTTATAATATAAAAAATATATTTTATTTATTTTTTAGTACATGATGAATCATTAGAATTTTTAGGAGAATAACTTATTATTGAAATAATAATAGTGATTGGAATTAAAATTATAGACCATACAGCAACAGTATCTCCATATGTTTTTTTCAAATTTTTCTTTTGAATAGCAAGAACAATGGCTATCAATGTAATAGTAACTACAAACAAACCTATATATTTTGGTATGATATTTGATAATGTAAATTTTACACACTCACAAATTAATGTTTCTAATGCACTATAATTGAAAGAAAAGGAAAAGGTTTGATACTTTGTAATTATTACAAGAATTGATAATATGTATAAAAGTGCTACAATAAACCCTACAAAAATAATAGAAATATTATTTTTTTTGAATCCTAAATGAAATAATAAGAAGCAAAACAAAATAATAAATATTGTAGTTATTATAAAAATACCACTCATTCTATTATTATCTGGCGCTTTACTGTCTTTAGTATTAAAGTTAATTATGATGTTGAATAAATAAGGAACAATACTATATGTAATCATTATTAATACTACTAAACTGAAAAAATAAATACCAATTTTCATTAAATCTATATTTCGATTTAATTCATTAGTCAATAGGTTCATAGATAATTGATCTATTGGTGTTTTTTCAGTACCAACTCCTACTAATTCACATTCAAGAGCTTCATCACTAATAAAGTTAGAACTAGAACTAGAACTAGAAGTCGCAGGTGGAATAGATACAGGCTTTATATCAAATAAAGTACTACTTTTTGATAAATTGGATAAAAAAATACTATTTTCTTCGTAAGTAATATCTATAGGAGTTAAAAACACGATTATATTCTTGTCATTATTATCTTTATAATAAATAAATTTATTATTTATAGCTGTAGAAGGAGATAATATAGTATTAAGTTTTACACTTGTTAATTTGATAGCACAATTATTACCATCACATATATATATATAATTTATAATATCATCTATTTTATCTGGTTCTTCTGTCTTAATTGCGGTTGCATTTGTATTAATATTTTTTTTCAATAAATAACATGTATAAATAATAGAATTATTAAAACTATATTCTATAACTAATTCACCAATAATGTCTGTTTCAGGATCAGTAGTCAAATTTTCAATATTATTATGTAAAAGACTATAAATATATATTTTTGTTGCTTTATAGTTTTTATTATCAAATGTAAAATTATCAGCATTAGTATTGTATGTTATTTCGTAATAATTTTTTATTTTATTATCAATCTTTTTTTTTATAATATCAGTTTTAAAAATGTCTTTGTTATTTGGTAGAACAACTGTTATATTATCAGAATTAATAGTTTTATATATAGATTGTTTAAAAAATGACATATATATTCTTATATTATACGAATATATAGTTTTTATAAATATACTAAATTATCTAATAAGGTAAATATCGAAATAAATTATTTTCATATATAGTAGCAATGAATGTATCTTTATAACCTTCTACATATACTATGTCTCCATTATATACTTGATCACATCCGTATTCATTTGTACAACTTTTACCATTCACACTAATAGGTAATTTCGTATTTAAATTACCAGTATTTGAAATAGTATAATATTGCCATTTATCTCTACCTGCTAAATTTCGTCTACCCATTAAAGGTAAAATCATATCATTACTATTATGTGTTCGTGTTAAAATACCGACTTGTTGATATTCCATATTCATTCCACGTGTTTCAATATTAATAGGCACTTTCAATGGGATTCCACGAATATCACCTGAATTAGTTGGATAATAAATACCATCATTTTTCAATGGTGGAGCATATGGATCATTCATAGGATTATTACGGGTAGAAATAGATGCTAAATGATTTGTATTAGGTGTATTTACTACTATTATTTTTGATTGCTCTTTTTCTAGATTTCTAATAGGTTTTACTATTTGTGTATACCAGACATATATCAATAAAATTACTATAACAATCAACAAAAATAGAGTCATATTTTCAATACAAAATAAACCAGGAATACATTTTTTACCCATTTTGATAATATTTATATATATTATCAAAATAAATTTAGTTTCGCTATTAAAATTTTGGAAATTTTGGAAATTTTGGAGGTTTAGGATCAGATGAAAATACTTGCATAAGATTACCGAAAGCTCCTTGTAAATATGGTACAGCTTTAATAAGAATAGCAGGTATCCTAACAGTAAAATCATCAACTAAACTCATTATTTTTCCAGCATATACGCCCATTTTTAAACGTTTACAATTATAACATTTATCGCGTACATTTTTAGGCCAATGAATTATATGAAATCCAACATAATTAAATATAATCTGGTCTAATTGTTCTAACATTTTTGACATTTTATTTACATCGTTATAGAGATTTAATCCTGTAAAATTCTTTAAAATCCAGAGAGGCAAATGTAAAAAAATTAATAATAAAAAATTTACAATTATATCTATAATATAATAAAATATACAATTAGTAATATTACCTGCAAACTGTACACTACAAATAGTATACGTTCTTACAAATTCCCAAGTATACATCATAAATACAAAAAAATCTATAAAAACAATACCACTAACTACACCCACATCTTTTAGTGATACTGCAACTCCAAAAAATATATTTATAAGACCTACCATTATATTTGCAAATCTTTGTGGTAATGTGAATATAAATTTTATTATCATAGGAAGTAATTTGAATGGATTCATGAATATTATGTATCTAGTTATATAATAGATAAATAATTTTTTGTAAAAATAAAACATTATAGTTAATCATCGTCTTCGATACCTCCTCCGAATCTTTCTCCCTTATTTTGATATCGTTCAAACTTTTCAATAAAACTTTCTGCTTTTGTTAAAAGTGGATCAATTTCTTTCATACCTTTTAATATTTTTTCTTGTAGACTTTGAAAATCCTGAAAATCAGTTTGTAAAGACTCAATTGTTGGAACATCTGTATTATTCTTTTCAGAAGAATAATTTTCTTTTGTTTTATTATCATTTTTTTGTTTTTCAATACTATTGCCTGAATTATCTACAATCGGTTCTGATTCATTTTCCATACCTTCATTAATTTTTGTTCCATATTTTAAAATATGTGTAAAAACTAATGATATAAACAAAATAACAATCATATTTTTACTAAAAAATGATGTTAAAAATCCAACAATCAATAATGTTAATAGAGAACGTATATCATTTATACTGGCGAAAAACATCAAATTAATTACTGCCATGAATACGAAAATATATAAAACAAACCGATTATATAGTATTGAATTCATATTCATATTTTTACTAGAACTTTTAGATATGCTTTTGTTTAAAAAGTTTTTAACAGAATTCATTTATATACTTTATATGTGGAAAATATTTTATATATTCCTAAATTTTATACATTCAATAATCTGTATTATCGGTATTATCATTTATTGATTGATAATCGGGTGGTATCTCGCCACCATAAATATCGAGAATTTCTTTAACTACATCTTCACGTTGTATATCACTTCGTTGAAATTCAAAACTTGTAATACTGGAAGATCGTTTTCCTCGAAATTTTTGTAAAAAATCTTCTAATCCATTTAATTCATTTGCACGATCATATTGTTCCAAATCCCCTGTTATAACAAGACGACTATTTTCACCTAAACGAGTCAACAACATTTTCATTTGTGATATGGAAGAATTTTGCATTTCGTCTGCAACAATCCAACAATTTTTAAATGTTCTTCCACGCATATATCCTAATGGTGAAATTTCAATTATTTTTTCTTCCATCAAATAGGTTACTTCTTTTGGGCTAATAAAATTATACAAAATATCATATATTGGACGAACCCATGGTGCCATCTTTTCTTCTAAAGTGCCAGGTAAATATCCAAGATCTTCATCTACAGATACTGATGGACGTGTAAATATGAGTTTTTCATATTCTCCCAGTAAGAAGTTTTTTACACCATATTCTGTTGCAAACAGTGTTTTACCTGTTCCAGCAGGACCAGTAGCGACCACGATTTTTTTCGTTTTTTGCTTCAATAAATTATTATAGATGTCTTGGCTATGATTTTTCGGTATTGTAAATTTGTTTTCGAATTTTAATTTTTCTTGTGGAGATAAATATTGTATATTTTCATATAATTTACGTTGTTTAGATAATGACTGTTCTCGATCTCTAGCAAATTCTGAATAGTAATCGTTCATAATTTCTTTTTCATTTTGTTTCTTCGATTTACGATTACGTCGTTTATGCTCAGGTTTTGGTTCACCTATATCTCTAGAATATTCTAGAACGTCAGTATCGAAATTGGCATTCATTTTATATTATTTGGGTATTTTAATTTTGTAAAATTAATTATTTGGAAATAATTTCTTATCGAGTCCTGTTCTAACACAAAATAAACGGTGCACAAAAATGCCTGATATAAAAACTATTACTAAAACTTTCCAGAAAGTCCAATTAAAAAACCATGCAATCAAATATGCGCATAATATTGTTACGACTGTATCGAGTAAAGCAATATCGAATATACGATATTTACGTAGGCCTATCCGTGGTGAACCAAAAATGTTTTTGTATTTGCAAAGATCAACCATATATACATGACAAAAGATAATTTTTATAAATAATTTTCACATATTTATAAATACAAATTGCATTTTTGTAAAATTGATTTATTATGCTGCGTTCACATAAATATTTTTTTTTGTAAAATACTTGATAAATAGAAAACAATAAATCAAAACAAAATAAAAATATCCTTATTATATTATTTAGAAGAAATAATGTCCGAGCCAGCTTTTATTGAACCTCTGTTGAAACCAGACGATAGTCGCTTTGTAATGTTTCCAATCCAGTATAATGATATTTGGGAAATGTATAAAAAACAAGTTGACTGCTTTTGGCGTCCAGAAGAAATTGATTTATCAAAAGATCTAAACGACTGGAAAACGCTTACAAATGATGAACAACATTTCATCAAAATGATTATTGCATTTTTTGCAGGTTCAGATGGTTTAGTTCTTGAGAATTTGGCAGCTAGATTTATGAATGATGTACAAAATTCAGAGGCTCGTGCATTTTATGGTTTTCAGATTGCTATGGAAAATATACATTCTGAAACATATTCGTTATTAATTGATACATATATTCGTGATGAAGAAGAGAAACATAAGTTATTTAATGCTATTGAAAATTTTCCATGCATTAAAAAAAAAGCCGACTGGGCTAAAAAATGGATCGGAGATAAACGAAGTTCCTTTGCATCTAGGCTGGTCGCGTTTGCTGTCATTGAAGGGGTCTTCTTCAGTAGTTCTTTTGCTAACATCTATCATATAAAGAAACGTGGATTGATGCCTGGACTAACATTTTCAAACGAACTCATTTCACGTGACGAAGCCTTACATACAGAATTCGCTGTATTATTGTACTCGAAGTTGCAGCGTAAATTACCAAAAAAACGTATTTATGAAATAATCCAAGAAGCAGTTGAAATCGAAAAAGAGTTTATCACCGATGCCATTCCATGTAGAATGATAGGTATGAATACAAAGTTGATGACACAATATATCGAATTTGTTGCCGATCGCCTTTGTTTACAATTAGGATACGATAAAATATACAATTCACAAAACCCATTTGATTTCATGGAATTGATTAGTATCGAGTCCAAGGTAAATTTCTTTGAACGTACCAATGCTGAATATGCTCTTGCAAATAAAACAGTCGATAAAGATATTTTCGAATTCAATGCTGACTTTTAGATTTTTTTACATAAAAATAAAAGTGAAAATACTATCTAAAATAAGCCCACACACTGATCCAAAATTACCAATATATATTTTTAAATATACATAAAGATTTTTTACGTATATTTAATATGTTTACTTTACCAACCATCGATACACAATTAAAAACCATGTCCAGTAACATCTTAAACATGATTATATTCGATAAATTCAAATCAGGAGTACCATTTGTAGATGCATTTGTAACAACCATTGTATTAACTATTTCTACATATTTGTTGCAATTTATAAATAAAACTCTTTATGATCTTATAGAAAATATAAAAACAATAAATTTTGAACAAGTATTTTATAAAAAAAATATAGTAGAATATGAAGGTAAGATAGGGTTATCTACTACATATTATGATAATAATTTAAATCAAACAAACACGTTTAGTGATCGTTTTAAAGCATTATGGTTACATATAATCCAAAATGTATCTGATAATGGTTCTATCAATCACATCAAAGAATATTCATTTGATAATTCGAATAGTAAAAATCAAAGAGATGTGGGAATTTATATGGTAATACAAAATACGAATTTTTTGATATCGAAAGAACATCAAATATATGCATATACTAAAATTTCCAATGAAGAAAAAGATGAAGAAAAGAAATCTAAAAATAAAAATGTTGTTAAAATTGAAAAAATAAATATTCAGTTGTTCTCATACAAAAGCAATATCAACACCATAAAAGAATTTGTTGAAGATATAACAAATATCTATTTATCAACTATTGATGATTTACGTGATAATAAGCGATTTATTTATACACTGAACAAAGCGAAATATGAAGAAAATCGTTATGAATTATGGGATGAGAATGTATTTTCGAGTACAAGACAATTTAATAATATTTTTTTTAACGATAAGACGCTTTTAATAAAGAAAATAGACTTCTTTTTGAATAACAAAGATTGGTATTTCAATAAAGGAATACCATATTCAATAGGAATAGGAATGCATGGGCCACCAGGAACAGGTAAGACGTCGTTGATAAAAGCAATTGCTAATTATACAGATCGTCATGTTATTGTGATCTCATTGAAACTGATAAAAACAAAAAAACAATTGGATAGTATATTTTTCGAAGAGCGTTATAATTACGATAATAAAAAAGGAAGTATCGGTTTTGATAAAAAAATAATTGTTTTTGAAGATATCGATTGTATTGGCGATATTGTTTTAAACAGAGAAAAAAAGAAAAATAAATCGATAACTGGATTTGGAAAAAAAATAGATTTCGAAGAACTAACAAATAAATCCAAAGTAAATGTAGGTGATTTATTAGAAACAATTGTTGCAACAGAAAAGGCAACAGAAAAAGTTGTAGATTTGCCAAAGATGTTATTGGAAGACGAACCGATCACATTAGATGATATTTTAAATATTTGGGATGGTATTCGCGAGACACCTGGTAGAATAATGATTATTTCATCCAATCATTACCATGATTTAGACCCTGCATTAATAAGACCTGGAAGAATAGACGTGACGCTAGAATTATCGTATGCAACACGAACTATAATAAAAGAAATATATGAACATTTGTTTGATGAAACCATCGAAATTGAAAAATTAGAAGGTATCGAGGATGGTTTTTATTCACCCGCCGAGATCATAAATATTTATATGAATGAAGACAGACTGAAAGAACGATTTTTAGAAAGGCTCTTCAAAAATGAACATGTTTAATACGTATTGATATTATTATATATAATAAAATCAATAACAGTTTTTATTTTTCATATATTTCTAATGTCCTAGCACTTGCATCTACTGCATCTATAAACTTTGGCATCCAAAAATAAGGTAAAATATTAGACATTCCTTTATAATGTGTTTCAAATATTTTTCTATAATAAAATTGTTCAGCGTTTTTTGGCAACAAATTTTTTTCATTTGATGAATGAGAAAATAATAATGTAGCTAAATGCTCATACATTTCCGTTGATTGTTTAATAAATGTATATTGAGGTAATTCACTTTGAATAAATGTTTTATTACAATGTTCTTGAATAATCTCATAAAGTGATCTTGAATATTGTGAAACTCCATCACTGAATGCTTCTTTTTTTCTCCATAATACTTTATCTGGCAAAAGATGTTTACCTTGTGAATTTTTATAAAAATCCCCGCTAAATGCAGTGCGAATCAAATATTTTTCTATTTTATCATTTATTTTATGATTTCGTATTTCAATAGGAATAGATAAATAATATTGTACCCATGAGCGATCTAAAAATGGTGTTCTAGGTTCTAGACCATGTGAAGATATACATTTGTCAGAACGTAACACATCAAACATATAGATATCATTTAATAAACGACGTGTTTCTTTATCAAAATCAATATTATCCGGTGCATAATTCATGTATAAATAACCACCAGCTAATTCATCTGAACCATCCCCATTAAAAATTACTTTTGCATCACTATGTTCAGAAATATATTTTCCTATTAACCAATTACCAATACTTGCTCGAACAGTAGTTGTATCATAACTTTCAATTGCGTATATTACATCGGGTATAGCATCTAAGAAATCCTTTTCTGTCAAAACTATTTCGGTATGTTTTGTTCCCAAATGTTCTGCAACTAATTTGGCATGTTTTAAATCTTCTGAACCTTCTAACCCAATACTATATGTTTCAATAGGTGCTAAATTGTTTTTTATATGATAGTCATTTACTAAAGAAGCAATCAAACTACTATCTAATCCACCAGATAAAAGGCATGCAATAGGACGTTCTGTAGTGCAACAACGTTTTTCAACAGCATTTACCAAATATTTTTGTATATTTTTATAAATATCGATATGCATTTCGATTGATTTATCGATAAACATATTTGATACAAAACCAGGTTTATGATAAAAAGTTATTAAATTGGTTGGTTCCCAATAAGAACATGCCTTATAAGATAAATTAAATGTCATATATGTACCAGGTTGGAATTGATAAATTTCATAATTTATAATTGGGTTCTTATTATTAGTTGTTTTTTCATTCAATTTATTTTTTATTTCGGATATCATTTTCATTTCACTTGCAAATGCATATACATTTGAATTAATATCAATGGTATTAGATTTCATAAAATATAATGGTCTAACCCCATAAGGATCTCTAGCAACATAAATTTTAGATTCTGCATTTTCAAGACGATAATCAATTAGTACAAATGAAAAAACTCCATCTAACATTTGTAGAGTATGTTCAATACCATATTTTTTATATAAATGAATAATGACTTCACAATCTGAATCTGTTTTAGGTAGTACATTCATAGATTTATATAATTCTTTATAATTATAAATTTCACCATTACAAATAATAGCAATATCATTATTGATAATAGGTTGATTAGAATTATCATTTAGTCCATTTATTGCAAGTCTATGAAAACCAAATAACGCATGCATCATAACATTTTTTAATACTGAATTTTCTGGACCTCTATTTTTTCCTTTTTGGAATTGTTCTTCGATAAATGGAACAGATAAATGATTATAATTATTTAATAAAGCAAATATACCACACATTATTATAAAAAATGAAAATATCTTTATACCATTTTATTTAATTGAAAAAGTATATATGTATATTTATATATCATTAATATGTCTTCTGAAAAAATAAATTATAAGATTATTGATAATTTACCACAGAAAAAAATGGACAAATTGGATGTTCAACTAATAAATCAAATGATTGAAGGTTATGATACTGTACAAAATACTTTAGATATAAATTCAACAAATAAATATGATTTAGATTTTTGTAAAAAAAAAAATTATGTTAAATTGATCGATGATGATCAATATGATAGTGATAATAATAATAAAAACAATATTATAAAAAGTACTATACCTGATAATAAAATGAATCCTATAAATACATTTTATATTGGTTCATTAACAATAGTGGGATTATTTATATTTTATCGTATAATACAAAAAACAAAATGATTATTTTTACATAAATATTTTACGATATTTATGTAATTTTTTTATATTTATAGTTTCCATCGTTTGTAAATTTCTAAAGCGACTAAACCACCTAGAATTTGTGAAACACAATAAGGAACTAGATCATTTATTGGTAATTTACCAGCAGAAGCCATAGTAATAGAAACTGCTGGGTTTATATGTCCACCTGATATATTACTAACTAACAGAATAACAAAGGTCAATGCTGCACCAATTGCAATAGGGTTGCCGGTAGCTAATATTATATAAACAAAAAAAGCTGTACCTAAAAATTCGACTAAATATTTGTACATTATATATTAATAAACGAAAAAAATTAATGGAATAAATATGGTTGTTTTATTCCAAAATGATTTTTTAGATTTGGTAAAGAGGGAGAAAATGTTGGTACTGGAGCATTATTTCTATTAGCTCCTTTTTTTGCAGGTGCGACTGAACCGCCTGCACGAACCCGTCGTAATGCATCCCTAGTAGTATTTATATCAATATTTGTAGTAAACCCCATTGGGCTATTAGTAGCATTCAAACTTCCTACACCTACTTGACTAGTACGTCTATTTGTAGTTACTTGTGAAGCATCACGATTTCCATACCATTTTTTTCCATTCATATAATTACTGGAATTACCGGTAGGAATACTAGTAATTTGTTGGATATTACGTCTAGCTTGCCATATAAAATTTGTATGAACAACGGGTGTATTTATAACATTTGTAGGAAATGTACGAGAATATATACTTCTAGACATTTCAAAAGTGCTATCATTATCACTGGTAATGTCTTTTTGTGGCATAGCACGAATAGAATTCAGTTCACCATTATTAATATTATTTATAATTGGACCTTGTAAAGTAGTAATCATATGAATATAAGATATATATTATATTCATAGAATATATTTGTCATTATTAATGGCGAACACCCATTAATGGAACATAAGATGCATTATGTTGGTCACCGCCGAATTTCAAATCATTATAATTTTGATTAATAGCTGATTGCTTTTTGAATGTAGTATAATCAGATGAATCTGGAACAAATCTGCCATTACCAGAACCTGCTTCTACACCAGTACCATCGCATTTTGAAATTATTGATCCAATAGGGCCTTGACGACCTGGAAATGTTCTGTTTACTTGGTTAGAGCCACCGCATACATAATTAACTCTACTCAAAAAATCACCTAAATTATTAATTGCACGAAATGGTGTAACTATACGCGCATGACCATTATCAACTCCAACAGCACCAGCACCATTCCATGATTTAGTAAGTATTTTTCTAGTCATTACCATATTACTATCTTTGAAATGATTTATAGTTTGTTGTGGTGAATATCCTTGAAATGGTCCTCCCAAATTGGTTGTATTTGTTAAAGTTACAGTAGTTTGAGGAACTAAATAATTATTTCCAAATGACATTATGTAATATATATTATCACATGATATTTTTTTTATAAATGGATAAAATTATTACTAAACAATTCAAAATATGTATTATATATTTTTTTTGGTTTTCCTAGCATTTGCATTCAATACTTTTTCTCGTTTCTTTGTTTCACGTAATTCATCACGTTGTTTTCTTTTATTTTCTTTTTCTCTTTCTTTTTCTATTTTTCTTGATATTTTTTCAATCTCTTTTTTTAATTTTTCACGTTCTCGTTGTTCTTTTTTTTGTTCCTTTTCATTACGAGCATTTTCTTTCTCCATTTCTTTTTCCATCATTCGCTCGTCTAATTCGACCATATCATCCATAATTTTTCCTTTATATTTATGAACTAAACCTTGTAACAGTTCATGATTAATTTCTTCAACATGATCTTCCTGTTGTCGCTGTAATTTTAATAATTTTTTTTCTTCTTTTTGTATTTCTTTTTTTCTTTGTTTTTCATCTTTTATCATGTTTTTGATAGTTTTACGTACAACTTTGTATTTTTTATCTTTCTTTTTCTGGGTTTTTTTAATATCTTCTTTTAATGAGTTCTCTATAATAGACATATCTTTATTTTTAATTTTCATAACAGCATTTTGTGTTTTACGAGCATCGCGAATGTTCATAGAAACTACTCTTTTTTCTAATTCATTCAAATCCATTTTCATTAGGTTCTTTAAATTATTGATTTTTTGTTTGTACATATTGATATCAATCTTTAAATTATCATGTAATTGTTGAATTTTATTATTATATTCGTCTATTTCATTATCATATTGCATAATAATAGGATGTTGGGTTATCAATGTTTTCAAAGGAACATCTCCAGAAATTTTTGTACCACAATTGTTTTTAATTGAATATAATGTAGTTCCTTTGTATTTTTCGTATTCATCATTCAATGTTTCTATATTTATTTTTATGTTTCCGAGAGCTTCTTTTTTGGCAGCATTTCTCTGTTTAATTTGTTCTTTCATTTCTTTTATTTCATCACGTATTTTCTTGACTTCTGCCTTTGCCTCATTTACTAACATTTTGATATTATTATTTACAATTTTTTCACATTGTGTTTTCGATTTACCTTCTAACCCACTGCATATTTCATTTTTAAGAAAATTAAATTTATTTTTATCTAAATCACTTAATTCACCTTCGATCTTCTTATTGTTTTCAGTAATTACATTTTGTAAATCATTTATATTTGGATTCATTATTTCACGTACTATTTTTTTATCGAATTTTTCAGCCTGTGAGATATTAGGTATTGGTACATCAATATATTCTATTATTGGTTGTGAAAATTGTCTAGCATCTTTTTCGCGATTCAAATAACTTATATGTCCTGCAATATCATCCAAAAAATATTCGCGCCCCTTCGTTGTAAAATCACCAATTTCATCCAAATATCGTGTTGAAAAGTCATCGAAATTATTTGGTAATTGCTTATCGATTGGTTTACATAAATTCATCAATTGTATCAATTCCATTGGATTTTCAGTTATTGGCGTAGCAGTCATTAATAATAATTTAACTGAATTTTGCCCAGATAATTGATATGAATTCATCAATGCTTGGTGAAAAGCATTCATATCTGGGCGTTCAATACTAGATAAATCACCTCCTCCATATAATTTATGTGCTTCGTCTATTATTAAAAGTGTTTTGTTCAATGGATCAAGTTCTCCATTTTGTTTTACCAATGACTTATAAAAAGCGTTTTGTTTAGAAACTAGATTACTAAACTGTTTATAAGACATTGGGCGTATACGCCATGATTTCGATAAAAGTCGCATACGTTTATTTTGATCATTTGGTATTTCTAAACCACTATGTGTAATAGAGTTACGTATACTTTCATTACATACTTGGTCAAACATATTTTTCCAGATATCATTTTTCAAAGTAGTTCTAGTAACCCAAAGAATTGTATATCCTTGTTTTTCAAAAGTATTCGTAGCCGCTGCAATAGCACTGCACGTTTTGCCAGTACCCACGCTATGCCATAGCAACATGCCTTTGATTGGATTCATCGGTGTAAAATAATTTCGTATAAAATCTTGGGTTGGTGTATATTTTATTACTTCACCCGAAGCACCACCTGATTGTTTACATAAGTTCTCCATTTTTACAACATCCCATGCAAAATCACTATAGTTGTTACGTATGTTATTACGCATTTCTTCGAAGTTCATTGGTCGTGATTGGTTAGTCTCACCAATAAAATATTTGGGTTCTTTTGAAATAATACGAAGTTTTGGACCACCACCAATTCCATCGAAATTTCCAACACCATCTTGTTGACCACCATAGACAAATTCAGCTCCTTCTGGTAGTTCTTCTTCAAGATCATTATCTAGATCAATAGAGAACATATGAATATTTCTATTTAATTCATAATCAACAGAACCATAAATAGCGGTTTTTTCTAATTCATGTGCAAAATGATAGAGTCTTACGTCGATATTAAGGGCTTTCAAATAAAGATCCATAGTAGTTTTGGAATTTAAAAAACTAGGTCTTATTTTTTCTGGAATAGCCAAATCATATACATATACATAAAGAGGCCAACCACGGGTTGGATGAAATTCTAACCCTTTTTGTCCGCATGTACGTGTACCACGCCCTATAACTTGTTTTTGATCGGCTGGATTAACCGAAGGTTCGTATATATGTATATATTTTATATCAAATAAATCAATACCCTCTTTGAAACCACTATCCATGACAATAATGCGAGCTAAATCACCATATATATTTGTAGGACGTTCATTGAAATTCTTTAAAATGGATTTTTTCATGGTAGTTGTAATTGGTTGATCATAAACTGAGACCGATGACAAAAGATAAAAATTATTACCTTTTGATTTTAATAATTCATCATTTGAGAACAATTCTATTTTATCGTATTTTTTATTAGAATTTGGATTTTGGTTTTGTTTAGATAAATAACCGAGTTTCATTCCCTTTGAAATCAAAGCACCTGCTATTAATTTAGCACCATAAGTTCCAGATTTTAAATCTGAAAAGATGAAATGTTTGAATTTTTTCCCGTATTTTTGCATGTCTTTTTTATCTAATTTTTCGATTTTATCTAATAAAACATGTAATTTGGGTGAATGATCCTGTATATCTTCTAGTAGTTTTTCTGGTGAAAATTCAGGATTATCAAATTTATATTGATTATTACCAGTACTCCAATTGGATCTTTTTCTTATACAAGTAGGATCATATGATATAATTCCGTCTTCTTTTATCATTTTTTCTAAATCTTCTAATGAGAACTGACCTTCAAACGTTTTAGTATATTCATCTTCTGATTCTATATCAGATTCAGTAGATTCACTATCACTATCACTATCACTTTTTGTATGCGACATAAGTTATAAAAATAAATATATTATATAAGTATAAATTAATGATGGAAGAAAACAATAAACAAAATGAAATAGATAAATTGACTCTTGAGCTATTTATGAATAAAAATAATTATAAAAAGTATCTAGAAAAAACTGACCCTAAGAAATATTCAGATATGCAATTACATCATGTGGAAATACAAAAATATAGAGGTACTATTTTAACAATGACTGATGATTTATTAGAGAACCCAAATTTACAAATAACCACCGAGATCAATGAAATATTTGATGCGTATACAAAAATAATTATTAGATATTTGAAACATAAAGAAATAGAGAACAATTTAGAAACATGCGAAGAAGACGTAATGTTTGGAACAATAGATGAATCTATTCAACAATCATCACGTCAGATGAAATCATATTGGAGTGGAGAACAAGTAGTAAAAAAATCCGTAAAAGATATATCAAAATTCGGTGTAGACATGTTTCTAGTAAATAACAAACAATTATGATTATTTTATACACATATTATATATGAAAAAAACAAAACATTATAATAAAAAAAAACATAATAAAACAAAAAAATTTATGAAAATGAATTGTAATCCGGCAGTAAAAAATAAAATACCCATAAAAGATAGTTGCTTTACACCGGATGTTTTGAATCTTATAAAGAATACATATAATGAATATAATCCTTCATCCAAAATATTGAAAACTAAACCGAAAGATATATGGTATGAATTAAAACAGCGATTATCAACATGTAATAAGGAAGATTGCTGGTTAAAAGAATTAAAAGATGAAAATATTAAAAATAAACTATTGAAACATTTATTTGCACCATATCAACCAAAAGAATGGAAGAAAAATCGTAGTGCATGGTTATCAAATTTTGATATATCCGATGTTCTCCGTCAATATGAAAAATCACATAAAAATTTCAAAATAATAGGTCCTACACCAATAGATTTTGATTCGCGTCCAGATGATATGAATGGACAGTGTGTTTGGGAAGATTTATGTGGGTTTTCATTAACTAGTTTTATGAAAAAATATAAAGATAAAACAAAAATAGGAATTGTTTTCAATTTAGATAGACATGATCAAGGAGGTTCTCATTGGGTATCTATGTTTGTAGATTTAGAAGATAAATTTGTATTTTATTTTGATAGTGCAGGAGATAAAATAAAACCAGAAATTGCAAGTTTAGCTAATAATATAATAAAACAGGCATCTGAATTACCAAACCCTATAGTTCTCGAATTTCATCAAAATTATCCTGTAGAACATCAAATGGGAAATAATGAATGTGGTATGTATTCGTTATTTTTCATAGTTACAATGTTGACAAATAAAATAGATGAACCCAATAAAATATTTAATAATTATAAAGATAAAATCGAATTTTTTAAAAAAGAACGAATAACAGATAGTTATATGAATAAATATAGAAATATATTTTTTAACATCAAATAATATATCTGTATATTTTAGAATATAATGGATGATAAAATATTAAAATTAAAATTAAAAATATATCCTTTTATTGGTAAATCAAAAAATAGAAATGACAATTATGTAGGAGATATTAAAGCTGTTATAAATACTGAAAATTTACCATTTACACATTTTGATGAAGTAGATCATATGATGTATAATTTATTTGGTTATGTAAGAAATAGAGATAATCCTGACGATATAATAAAGAAAAAATTATATTTTGATGATAAAAAAACTTATGAATTAATATATAGTCTAAATAATGATAAAATTACAGGTGGAAAAAAACGAAAAACTAATAAAAAAATGAAAAAAACAAAAAAAAATAAAACAAATAAAAGGAAAACCTATAAAAGATAAACAAAATACAATAATATAAATACTTTTATATATTATTGTATAAATGGCATTATATGTGAACCCTGAGAATCAAAAATTATTATGGAACATAATAAATAAACATCCAAAGATAATAGATTATTTTTCGAATAGACCATCTGAAAACCAATCATATTGGTTTCAATCATGTATAGGATACATGTATGAAAATATAAAATATGAGAACTTGACAATTGACAAATTACAACACTGTAACAAAGAAACATTAAAATATATGTTATCTACTATAAGAGAACCGCCTATTAATAATGACTTACGCAATGAAATGCAATATAGTAGAACAAATGTAGAACAAAATTTGTCAAAAAGTGATTTATTAAACAAAACCTTTGCTATTCGTCAAAAAGAATACGAAGATATGAATGAAAAAAAAGTACCAGATACTATTGATTTTCGTGATAAAATAGATGATGAACCAATTTCTAATATGGACGAAGTTTTGAGAACTCATTTACAGATGCGTGAAAATGAATTAAAACAATATGCACCTTTGCAGGTAGTTCCTGAAATTGAAAATAGTAAAATTATTACAGACAAAAATATTATTAATGATAATTCAATTGATCAAGATTCAAAATCTAAAAAATCCGTTTCATGGGAAGATAGTGAAATCGAAATATTAAAAAAACAAATACGTGATCTTTTTAAAAAAATGGATAAAATGCAAGAAGAAATTGATGTTCTCAAATATAAAAATATTATTGAACAAGAAGAAATAACAGAAAAATCAATATAAAAAATATAAACAATAATAATACAAATGGAACTTTTTGAACATACATTATTTATTAATTTGGAACATCGTAGAGATCGTTTAGAACATGCATCAATGGAATTCAAAAAAATGGGCATTAAAGCCGAACGTGTAAATGCTATCAAGATGCAAAACGGTGCTATTGGCTGTACTATGAGTCATATCAAATGTATAGAACTAGCAAAAAGTCGTGATTGGGAACAAGTTTTTATATGTGAAGATGACATTTCTTTTTTGAAGCCAGAATTACTAAAACGAAATATTGAATCGTTCTATAATAACGACGATATTCTTTGGGATGTTCTTATAATAGGTGGTAATAATGTACCACCATATCAACAATTATATGAATATACAGCAAGGATTTTTCGCAATCAAACAACGACTGGTTATATAGTAAAAAAACATTATTATGATACGCTTTTAACAAATTTTAAAGAAAGTGCAGCGAATTTATTAAGAAACCCTAACAATAAACGTGAATATGCATTGGATATTTACTGGAATCGATTACAAATGCAAGATTTTTGGTATATGATTACGCCTCCTACTGTAACACAATATGAAAATTATAGTGATATAGAATGTGAAACTACAAATTATGATTTTTTAATGTTAGATATGGATAAACAATGGTATCTTGACCAATTGAAATTAGCAAACGAAAAAAGTTAATTACCTAATCTCATAAAATTGCCTAATACAGTTTTATTTTTTTGTTCATATTCCATGGATTTCAATTTTGCAGAATGTTCTTTTTTCATCATTGTCTCACGATATTGACGTTCTTGTTCTGACAGCATCAACTCTGCTTGTTCTTTTTCTAAAGGTGTCATGGATACTTTACTGCGTTCTCTAATATAGTGATCTACAGAAGAAAATTGTGGTACTTTTTGATAATCGGATTCACTTACTGCAAAAATAGTTTGATCTTTATGTACTTTACGTAAATCATCAAATTTCAATTTACTGAAAACATCACATGCAACATATTGATCATTATCCTCTTCATCATAATAACCACTACCACTTTGTGTATTCATGTATTCGACACCACGATATTTAGCCAATACTGTGTTGGAATTTTCGTCTTTGAAACGTTGGAATACTTGGCCAATATTTTTAGAATTTACATTTTCAGGCACTTTATATATATTATCGTCTTTTGTGAACCACTCATTTTTAGATACATCAGGTTTTGATGACATATTTTCTTCAAATAATTGATTGAATCTCTCTTGAAATTCATTTGTAGGCATTTCATTGATTGTATTTCGAAGTTTATTTGAGCTCGATTTATCATAACCATTTGTATTCATGAATTGATATTTGATTTCTTCTTTAGGAACAGGGCGATTTTGTTTTGTTTGATTTTCATAAAATTGTACAATAATATCAAATGCTTTTTTATAAAAAAGAAAATATTCGGCACTTAGTTTCGATTTATCAGGATGCGTCATTAGAACGATTTTTTTTGCTTGTTTCAGATCCTCGATACTGATATCATATGAAAGACCAAATAAATCTAATATTTCATTCAATTTATACATATGAATATTTAAATTATGTGTTTTTGTGGTCGTTGTCATTATAATGATATATATCAATATATTTTTTATATTTTATCATAAACAAAATATAAAAATATACACTATAAATATATATATATATTAAAAATGCTTCCAATAATAACCGTAATCGAAGACCGAAACCATTTCGTACAAATACTTCAAACGAATCCAGGTGCTGTAATTATCAAGTTTGGTGCAAATTGGTGTGGACCATGTAAAATGATAGAGAACCAAGTACATACATTAATGAATATGATGCCTAATAATGTACAAAGTATAATTGTAGATGTAGATGAATGTGTAGATTTATATAGTTTTTTGAAAAGTAAAAAAATGGTAAATGGTATTCCAGTAATATTAGTCTACTATAAGGGTAATCTAAATTATATACCAGATGATAGAGTAGTAGGAGCAGATAGTAATCAAATAAATATATTATTTAATAAAGTAGTTGATCGAGTAATTGGTAAAAAATAAAGGATTATACATATTCTGGATCTAATAAATTATCATAAAAAGACACAACATTCCACGAACATGGTCCTAAATAATTATTGTTTATATATTTTACAGATACACTATCTTTCCAAAAGAATGATAAATCGCTTTTTTCACTACTATTATCAGCTACATTATCAAAAATACTAGCTTTATCAATATATCCTATTTTTGGAAAACCGATAAATTCATTATTATTTACTGTAAATATCCATCGATGATGGATATAACCTCTATGACCTACAAATTCGGTTTTTACTGAATCTCCTTCTCGAAATTTATTAGGAACAACAAAATATGCTTCAAATTTTGATAATTCACAATGTTTACTGGGAACTGCAATATATCCTTCTTTTGATATTTTTGAAATTTGCTCACATACATAACCTGGATTCATTATATCTTCAAGCGTATGAGTAGAAATGCAAAAATCAAATTTACCATTTATTTTAACATATTCTAATATTTCTATCCAACCATCTGGATGAGTAATATCGAATTTGAAATGCGTTATGTTATCTTTTTTGATTGTAGGTTCATTGAAATCAACTAATGCATTGACTACTGATGCCGACCATCCTTCAATAGAACCACCTACATCAACTACAGTAAAATTACCAATTTTGCGTTTTTCATTTATTAGATCAATAATATGATCACGATTTCCATCGCTTATTTTTACGTTATAAATCATATATTATAATAATAATAATATTTTTATATAACTTTTATATTTTTTGTTATTTTTCGTTTTGTATTTCTACTTTTCTTTTTATTCCGTTTTGTTTTTCCACCAATTGCGTTTTTTTGTTCTAAATTTTTAGGAGCAGCAGGCACTTCTTCAATTTGTTCTTTTTCTATATTGGAAACCGGTTCTGTAGGAGAAGTAGGGACTACTTTTTCTTTTTCTTTTTCTAAATTGTTATTACTAGATTCATTGGGTTTGTTTTCAATTGGTGTTTTTGAAAAAACATCAGGTAACATAGATGTAGCACTTTTGTCATCAGAATTATTATCAGATGTTTTATCTAAAAACGTAGCATATGCTAAAACTAATGATGTTATGCCAATAAAAGCATATGCTAATACAGGAATACGTTCTTGATTCATTATAATATTATTTATATTATAATGATATTTTTATATATTACCAATCATTCATTAAATTATTTGCATTTATATTTGGTACATATTTTGTTACTAAATCGTTATTGTATCGTTCAATAATATCTAATTTATCATTTACAGAAATGCTGTTACTTTCAATTACCTTTAAAAATTCTAATACGCGGAAATACTGTGAAATATGATAAATGGATGAAATATTATAATCGCTATCATTATAACGTAAATCATAACCAGAATATGAATTGAACATTTTTGGATAAAAAATATGGCTTATTGTTTCTAAATTATTAGTAGTAGTAGTAGTAGTATTAAAAATATCAATAGAATCTGGCATTGGATCTGATGCTAACGTAGAACTTAGTTTATTATGTATAATGTGTTTATTATTGAAAATGAAACTAAAAAAAAAGGTTTGCCAAAACATTTATTTTATTTTATATAATATTATATTTTTATACTTTTTTATTTACTAATATTCATATTTTCTTAAACGTGCTTCAATACATTTATCCGTCCATTTTTGTTTTATTTCTTGAGAAACTGTACAACGCATAAGTCGTTCAAATTGTTCTGGATTATCGAAAAACAAAACATGTCCTTCGTCGGTTTTTAATTGCCCAGTAGCTAAACCAACTTTGAAGTAGAATTCTTCATCTTTGCTACCAACTAAGTGTTTAGTCATCTTGGAACCAGTTATAGCATCACGTATTGGTTTTCCTGGTGTAGTAGGTGTTGAATAAAATTCGATTTCGATCTGTTTGTGACCATATGGTATTTTGATATTATGATATCCTTTATCTTGATTCTTAATATCGTCTTTTTTTGATTTTTTACGGTTTGAGTTGACAGTAGTGAATGACATTGATTCACTAAAATCATCGGATAAACCTACGTTTTGGTAATCATCAAAATCATTATTACTTGGATGAAAGGTGTCGTCTTCGTATTGCATTTTATTTGTTTAAAGTTTTTTAACGTGTATTAGATAAGAGTATCGTTTATATATTAATAATGGTTATTTGTTTAAATCAATTTTTTATAAAATAAATTTTTCAAACTTGTATAAACACTAATATATATGACATATATATAGATGTCATTTAACAACGAATTATTGAGACAATATATTATTAGTAATTTTTTGAATGAACAAATTTCTATAGAAAACAACTCAAAAAATGAAAGTGAATTGGATAGTTTTATAGAAATGCCTGTAATAGAAAAAACTATCACTGAAGAAAAAACCGAACCAAAAAGTGATTACAAGTATTTAGACAACGATATTTTATCAAAAGAATTTTGTTTGGACAGAGAACGCGAAATTTTAGAAATGAAAAAATACATGATTTCATTATGTTTTTTTAATATTAATGAAGAACTAAAAACACCATTTTTAGAATTTTTGTTTGATAATCAAACTGGTGAATTTTCATTTCCAAAAAAAGAATTACAAATGGATGTTCTTGCTAATTTATATAAAAAAGAAAACGAAAGGAAAATAAATATAGAAAATACTACACCATTTCAAAAAATGAATTCTCTTACAAGTGAGGATTATGATGACGAAACTGAAATCGAAACAATGTGTGATGAAGTCGAAATGGAATTTTTTAATCAATGTTCGAAATTTGCACAAGAGATTGTATTTTTAACAAATGATGTATTGAAACAGCGATATTTAGGATTTATTGAAAAAGATGATATATTGTATGTTGTATTTGATGTAACTAATATTACTATTTTAGAGAACATTCATAATAATAATAAAAATGGGTATTTTGTCGGTATTATAGATGAAATTATTAATAAAAAAAAAATATTCGAAACGCCTATTGATAAAAAAATAATAGACACGTTTGAAAGTTCTCCACTTTTAAAAAATATTTATGATTATAATAATAAAGAAATAATAGTACCTAAATTGGTATATTTATGTGTAGATAAAAATTTCAAGACTGAACCTGAGTTGAAAATTGAAAATAATAACAATACAGTTATTGAAGAAAAACCAGTTATTATAGAAACTAATAATAATCATATAAAAGAAAAATCAGACATAGTGCAGACAAAATCACCATTTGTAGAAAATAAACCTATACAAAAAGACAACGAAAAGGAAGTATCAGATACTATAGAAGTAATAGAAAATAAACCTATACAACAAAAAGGAGGATCTACATATAAAAATATGTATTATGAAACAGATGATACAATAAAATCACAATCACCCATCTTATCAGTTATAAATCCAAAAATAAACCATCCATTATTCGATTATGTATATTTATTTACATCAGAACCATTTATAAAAGGTTCTCAAAAAGGTCTTACACAAGAAATGTTAAGTGTTGTTATAGATAATACAACTACAACAGATGAAATAAATAAAATCAAACGTTATGCATTAGAAATAGATTCTGTAAAATACTATAAAGATGTAGATGTTGAAACATTGATTGAGCAAAATGAAATAATAAGCCCAAATTATGATGTTTATTGTTTTTACGAAGATAACCGTGAGTACTGGGCAGTCAAGACAATAAATAAATTTACAGAAATATAGTATTCATATATAATTATTATATATGAATTTTACAAAAGACAATGATTATACGTTTTCATCAGGATAATAACTTAATAAAAATCTCATTAGAACTTCTTCTTCAACTTCTTCTTTCAAATTATCATTAATTTCTTCTGCAAATGGTTTTCGTTGGTAAATATTTTCAAATTTTTCGACGTATTCTAGGATGTTTTTAGTTTTTTCTTTATAAATGTTCTCATGTTCTTCTATTTGTTTATTTGATAATTCAATTTCCTCAAATTGTTTAGTAATTTGTTCCTGTTCATGTAAATCCTTTTGTTTGATTAAATCATCCTTTTGTCTCAAAATATTTTCTTTTAGTTTCAAAATATTTTCTTTTTCATATAATTTTTCCTGTTGTTGACGTATGAATTCATCTCTTGTTTTTATTTCATCTTCAGCATTTATCAATTCGATATCTTTTGTATTATTTTGCTTATCTAATTCTAAATACCAATGATGGCGTGTTTCATTTGCACTGATTATGATGTCACATATATCAGGTTTCTTTAATTTTTCAAAACGTTCTCGTTCTACACTTCCAGGTTTACCTTGGAATTTAAAATTAAATTCTTTGATAATATCGTCATTTATTATTGGACTAGTTTCCATTAAACGATCAAATTCTTGTCTACATAATTTCAAAAAATGTCCTGCATCCATACGTTCTTCTGGTCGTTTTGCTAACTCAATACGTATATTACGTGCGAATTTATCCCAAGATATAGATGATACACGATGAGCTTCATTCAATTCAGAAATTTTCAAATATTGTTGTACAGTTGTTAAAATACCAATAAAAATATTAATAGCACCTATTGCCATAGGTGAAAATGTTTGATACGCAAGTGGAAGACTCGTTTGTGCAAATGACGCTGTTCCACTAATTGTTGATAAAACAATAGCAGGAATAGTAAACCAAGCATTTCGTTGTGAATATTTTTGATGAGAACGAGCATTTAACCATTTATAACATTGTGCAACATCACACCATTCAACCATAATCAATTCATTTTCTGGTGACCATTCAACTGGTCTAGTAGTTGATCCAGTAGTACTATTATTATCACTATTATCTGCTTGTTTTGTTGATTTAATTTCTAAAGAATCAATATTATTTTCTGTTTTTTTTTCAGTATCTTTACTAGGCATCTTTTGAAATATATATTATATCAATATAAATTAGAACGAATACAAATAATAATTGTATTATTTGTATTTACAGTTTGTGTTATTTATTCAGACGATTCTACAACAGTTTCATTGGTTTCAACTGTTTCATTTTGTGGCAGCGGGTTTATTTCACTAGTCATTCCTTCAAATGCATTAATATTTTCGGATTGAGAACTTTCTATTTGTATCATAGGATTTTCTACAAATTTCGAAGGATCTTCGACCGTTTCATTGACTTTACCCGATTCTTCAATTTCAATAAGTGGTTCTACATTAATATTTTCCTTTTTAATTGTTTCTAAAAATTCTACATCTTCTAAAATAGGTTCGATTTTAACGTCTTCACCAATAATATAAAAACGATTCAATTTGTCTTCATCGCCAATGTCATCAATGGAAAAAGTACGATTGATATTGATGTTTTCTTCAATTTCAGTATAAAACTCCTGCATTCTCAAATAAAGTCGATTCAATTGTTTCCTTTCTGAAATATGGAAAAAAGACACGTAGTTTATATAAAGTCCGACTTGTTCTCTCAATAGACGATTTTCATATTCTAAAGTGTTTAAAAAATTAGAAATAGAGAACCCAATTTTATGATTATCATTATAATGTTCTATAGTATCGTTTTTATCAAGAGTTTGACCATATAATTGATTTATCAAAAAAAGAATATTATTATGTATCTCTTTGATGTCGTCTAATTTATATTCTTGAAATGGTTCTAAATCTTTATATGCTGGGTACGATTTTAGTTCTAATTCGGCTACATTCATATCAGCACGATTATCTTTGATATGTGTAATAATCAAATTATATAATTTGTAATAATCACAATACATTCTATTATTCATAAGTGCACGATAACGATCTATATGTTCCATTTCCATAGCAAATGTTTTATATTGAAAATAGAATGAATCAAGACAGAATAAAAAAATTTTTTTATTATTAGTTTTAATCAACTCATTATAAATAAGTTTTAATTGTGAAAGTTTATCAGAAACTAACATTTTGACCTTGGCTATTTCTTTTTTCAAAGTAATAATGTTCTCAAAATTATTGCGGAGTTTTTCGATTTGGAAAGCATGATTATGGCTCATTTACAAAATATAATATATAATATTGAATATTTTTTATTGACAACAAATACTATATATTTCTCTTTGTAATACTTCATATTCTTCCTCTAAAGTTTCCCTATCGAATGCGTCTGTATAGTTGATAGAATAGAGAGGAATTTCTTTGATACATGTCTGGTTTTTGGTTTCATTTTTGTTTTTTGTGCGTTTATCAATCGGAACATGTTTTTTTAATTCCCAATAATTATTGCTTTTTTTATCATAATTGAACTTGAAAATATCTTCATAAATCATTTTATAATAAATATAATTTGCAAAGTCAGTATCATATAGATCAATACTTAGAAATGCAAAATAATACGGTTTTTTATTTTCATTTACTTTATAATGCATATCGATATATGTTATATTACCAATACCATAATTATAAAATATTTCGATGATATCATTTTGTTTTAATTTACCTAAAATTCTTGGTATATAAATTTCGACGGTTTTTGTCATATTATGTATTTATGATTGTTTTTATTTATGTATTTGTATTCAATTTTTTACACCGTTTACACCTTTTCTCATTTAAAACGCCCATTTTATAGAGCAAAAAAATAAGAAAGCGTAAAATCAATAGGTGTACTTACCCATTTGAGGTTATTTATTTAACGCCGTTTGTCTTACTTAATCCTGTTTTTTTATTACCACAGGTGAAAGACGATGCTTGAATTTGAAATTCTACTCTTGAACCCCATTTTTATCTTTCAAATCTTTCCTAATAAACAACAAACAACAACTAATTCCGTCGGTTTGAATTTCCATATAATATTTTACTCTCTTGAATATATAAAATATTATATCTATAAGTTTTTATCCTATCTATCATATCTTTTACATCTTTTTCATCTTGTAACATTTTATTTGTACCCTGATTTTGATTTAGATTTATAAGATTTTTTTCTGGTCAACCTCTTTTTCTTATGTGTTTTGCGTTTCGTTTTTTTACCACCTAAATATGGAACAAGATTATTAGGAATAACTCCTTCTGGTAATTTTGGTAAAGGTATTTGTGATGTAATTATTACACTGACAATATTTTTATTTTTTTCTAGGAATTTATTACAATTCAAACGTAATCTATGTTCTAATTCTTTAAGTTTCATATTTATTGCTTTGTATTTATTTTCTAATTCTTTTGTAAATTCTTTTGAATATTCTTCTTCCTTTTCATCTATAACTGTTATTTTAACAAATTCATGTTTCGGTAAATTAGTACTTTCTAATAAAGGAACCTGATATACAGATATTGTCATACTATTCACGTTTTGTAAATTTGGTAAGGATATTAAAGGGTTATGCGCACAATTTAAAGTCAATCTTGTCCTTGGAAGTGCGGTTGGAAGTGCGGTTGGAAGTGCGGGTATTGTTTTTAATTTATTATTACTACAATTTATCTTCCAAAGTCTATTAGGTAATTCAGGTAAAGATTCTAAAAAATTATTTTCACAAAATAAAATATTAAGTAGTGAGGTATCTTTATTAATTTTAGGTAAATATGTTAATTCATTATTATAGCAGTGTAATTCACTCACTGAATCAGGTAAAAATTCAGACTTAGTTAAAGTTTTTAAATAATTTTTAGCACAATATAATAGTCTTATATTTTCAGGTAATAATGGTAATATTTCCACTACATTATCAGTGCAATCTAACGTGATAAGACGTTCAGGCAAAATATCCGGTAATTCTATCAACTCATTATCTTTACACGATATTGTTTCAAGACTATTTGGTAAATTAGGTAATTGTGTTAATTTATTATTATTACATTTTAATGTTTCTAGTCCTGCAGGTAATGGTGGCAATATTGTTAAACCGCGTTTATCATAATTTGCCTCGTGTGTTCCCACTGGAAATTGAATAGCTACTTTATTTGCTATATTACGACAATCATTTATTTGTTCATTGCATTCAGATTCAGGACATCCTTTACGGCCTTCTCCCGTTTGAATACAAAGTTGATTTAAACAGCCAATATGAAATACGTGGTTGCAACTGTTGGATAATCTAAATATCCTATTATCCAATATCATTCCATTCACTATTATTACTACATTAGGGTGAAAACTATTACTGCATAATTTACATCCATTTTCTTTTTCTTTATATGTTAGTTTATCAAAACTTTCCAAGCCTCCACCTTTTATTTTTTTTACCATCTTGTTCTTTTGTGTTTTTTTCACCATTTTATAACTATATATATATAGTTATAAAATAAAGATTAAATATTATTTGGTCTCATCTTTCATAAAGGTGGTGCCAATGTTTTGCACAACTTTTTTGAAAAGTTGTTTTAACCCAATTCACATATAGTCATTCTCAAATTACTTAATAATACCTTTTTTGTTTTTGGATGAATCTTATTTTTACTAGTATTCTTTATATAATTTACACCTTTTCTCATTTAAAATGGGCGTTTTAAATGAGAAAAGGTGTAAATAACTATTATAATACACGTTCTCCAAACAATAAAAAATTGAAAACAAAAAATCACAAATAAATACAGTATCTTATAACAATTTTTATTGTAACAATGTCTAACTTTATTGAAAACGCTTTTATTGAATTTCACAATAAAAATGGTGATTTACCATTTCCAATTGTATCTGAATCCGAAGATTTCGGTATTCTTCGCATAAAAATAAAAAAAACAGAAATAACAAAAAAAATCCTTTTTATATTATTTACAATCGATAAAACAGGTTCTATGGATGAACATTCAAAAAATAGTACAAAAATGCAATATTTAAAACAAACTTTTAAAAATATGCTTTCTTATTTATCAAAACAAGAAATTGAAATTTATATACGTGTACAATCATTCAATACTGATGTCGATGTCGATATAGAAAATATACAAATAACAAAAGAAAACGTATCTGAATTATGCACAAAAATAATGAATATTCAAGCAGAAAGTTCTACAAATATCGAACTTGCACTAGAAACAGCAAAAAAAACACTCAATGATTATTCAACAGAAAACCCAGAACATGAAATTGCACATATTTTCATGACAGATGGACATCCTACAATCGGTGAAAATAATATTGAAAAATTATCAAAATTAGTAGATAATAGGTTTTATAATATTTTTGTAGGATATGGGTTGGATCATAATGGTCATTTAATGAAAAAAATAAGCCAGCACCATAACGCGGATTATCAATTTGTTGATGATTTGGAAAATACTGGTTTTGTTTATGGTGAATCAGTGCATCAATTATTATATCCAGCTTTAAAAGATGTAGAATTACAAGTAGACGGTGGACTTATTTATGATTGGGAGACAAATGAATGGAAAGACAATTTATTTATAAATGTTCTAGTAAGTGAAACTGAAAAATTATATCAAGTAAAGAAGAATAAAAACGACAATATGGAAATAGATTTATATGGTAAAATACCAGATGAAACTGAATTACAGTTAATAGAAACGATAAATGAAATGCCAGATCTAGTGGATTTGGATACCAACCAAATAGAAGCAGTCGATTTGACCAAATATATATATCGTCAAAAAGTACAAGAAATCTTGTATAAAGCGAATAATTTAGAAAACGGTCAGTTTTATCAATTAAAAATAACAATGAAAGAAGTTTTCAAAAAAATGCGTACCTATATGCGTGATAATAATCTATTAAATGACCCTTTTATGAAACTATTATGTGACGATATTAGTGTAACATATCAGAACATGGGAACAATTAATGGTTTGCAATTTACTTATAATCGCCAAACATCACAAGGTAGACAGAAATCATATAATGTTAGAAGTACATCGAATGATGATGAAAACTTACTAAGAAGTAAAAACAACCGATTACCACAAATGGATACACCTCCACTTTTACAAAGACAATATGCTGTATCTACTGCTATGTTTAAGAGATCAATTGCAACAAATCATTTTGGAACTATAGATGAATTTGATGATGATAATACTATTTTGGAAGAACCTAGTTTGTTAAATACAATTACGGATGATATAGAAGACGAAGATAATTTGGATAATTATTTAGTTTCAAACGACGTAACATCATGTTATTCGACACCGAGTTTATTAAATACAATGCGTAGTTTTAGTCAAAATCTATAAATAATTATAAATGTATAAATATAAATATATGTGTTTTTTTATTGATTAAGCATCAAAACTATATAAATAAAATATATCATATTTATAAAATATGAGTACTCAAGAAGTTCCAAGTAATTTTAAATCCATCATTAATGATTTTACTAGAGATTTGACAACTACTTTTCCAGAATATTCTTATTTATGGTCGAAATGGTGTGGAGAGATTTCTGATATCGATATACAAGAACTCTTTGGGTATATTTTAACAATATATCCTACACGTTTTTTCGATATATTATATGAAAACGATACAATTTTCAAAATGGATGATGATACAGAAGTTAATTTTTTACCAAATGTAAATTTTCGTTTATTATATAATTGTGAAGATATTACTGAAAATACCAAAAAATCCATATGGAAGTACTTACAGTTAATATTATTTAGTATTGTTGGTGCAATAAAAGATAAA